>Ga0137412_10001191_pt1 | contig 19853 bp, 17 predicted proteins | sample CZODoug2_1_16fun_FD_122160 | JGI IMG/M metagenome (GOLD analysis project Ga0137412, IMG submission 122160) | Vadose zone soil fungal communities from Angelo Coast Range Reserve, California, USA - CZODoug2_1_16fungal (Hybrid Assembly) | ecosystem: Environmental > Terrestrial > Soil > Vadose zone...
ACATCGACATCGGCGGCGGTCTGGGCGTCGATTACGACGGCAGCGGCACCAACTACGAATCCTCGATGAACTACACGCTCAACGAGTATGCGAGCGACGTCGTGTACCGAATCAAAAGCGTCTGCGACGCGCGCGACGTGCCGCATCCGATGATCGTGAGCGAGTCGGGGCGCGCCATTGCCGCCCACCACAGCGTGTTGGTTTTCGACACATTGGGCTCCTCCAGGCTGGACCAATTCCAGGTGTCCGGGCGGCCGGAGGATGACTACCACGGCGGTGAGGAGTTGCCGCAGCCGGTGCGCGACCTGTTCGATAGTTGCCGGTCGGTCAACGAACGTCGGCTGGTCGAGTGCTATCACGACGCGCTGCAAGCCCGCGAACAGGTGCTGCAGATGTTCAATCTGGGCTACTTGAGCCTGGAGTTTCGCGGCCTGGCGGAAAAACTCTATTGGGCGACGTGTACCAAGATTCGCGACTATTGCCGCAAGCTCGATCGAGTGCCGGAAGAATTGGAGAACCTCGAGGAAATACTCAGCGACATCTATTTTTGCAACTTCTCGGTGTTCCAATCGCTCCCGGACAGCTGGGCGATCGGTCAGCTGTTTCCCCTCATGCCCATTCATCGCTTGGCCGAGAAACCAACCCGCAACGCGGTGCTGGCCGACATCACCTGCGACTCGGACGGCAAAATCGACCGTTTCGTCCATCCTCGAATCACCAAACGCACTCTTGAGGTGCACGAACTGATGCCGGGCGAGCAGTACTACTTGGCCGCGTTCTTGGTGGGCGCCTACCAAGAAACCCTGGGCGATTTGCACAACCTGTTCGGCGACACCCACGTCGTGCACATTCGGTTGCAGGATGGGGGTGGTTGGTGGATCGAAGAAATCGTCAAAGGCGATACCGCCAACAAGGTCCTCGAGTACATGGAGTACGACACCGACGAGCTGTATCCGGGGATCGCCCGGGACTGCGAACGGGCGGTTCAAGAAGGACGAATGACGCTCTCCGAGGCCCAAGCAGTGAAGCGATTTTACGAAAACGAACTCAATGGCTATGCCTATCTCGAGGTCGAGTAATGCCTGTTTCGCTGGTGTTTGCCAACAATAATCCCCTGGCGTAGCATCGGTTTCGAGGTTCGTTCCCAAAGCTGAAGGCTGAAGTGCACGACCAAGGTACAGGCCGCGATGCGAGTTCGATTGCGGGTCGGTCTGCGTGTAAACCGCGCGCGAGCGGCTGCCGCAATTGGGCGCGCATGTTAGAGAGAAGTTGAATGACGACGATCTACGTTGGCAATCTGCCATTCACCGCTACTGAAGACGAAGTGCGTAGCCTGTTCGAACGCTACGGCAAAGTCGATTCCGTCAAGCTCATCAACGATCGGGAAACCGGTCGCCCGCGAGGTTTTGCATTCGTCGACATGAGTGCCGGCGAAGCGCAAAACGCAATTCAGCAAACCAATGGCTTCCAGATGGGGGGCAGGCCGCTACGCGTGAACGAAGCCCAGGAACGGGCCCCGCGGTCGAAGCCTTCAGGCGGCAGTGCTGGCGGTGGTGGTGGCGGCGGTCCGCGACGCTGGTAGGTCTTGCGACGCCGATAGGTTTTGCTGATCGGTTCGATAATGGCATGCGCGCCGTGCGCAGTGACCCGTATTAACCGCGTGCGCAGCGCTGGTCAGCTGCGTTGGCGTCACCACATTTCTTTGAGCTGAGCGGCCACATCCACGGTCGCGGCGTCGACAGCACGCAGACTTTCGACCCCGCGCTGGCTGCGAAACGTGGTCTGCTCGAAAAAACCCAAAACCTTGTCGGTCATGAACCGGCTTTTCGCGCCGTAGACGTGTCCGTCGCCATCCTTGGCTTGTTGAGTCACGGAATACTTGAGCGGTGCGCAGATATGCAGTTCGTTGCGGGCGCGCGTCATCGCCACATAGAGCAGCCGCCGCTCCTCCTCGACCATTTCCGGCTTGCCCGTGGAAAACTCCGACGGGAAATTGCCGTCCGCCACATTGAGAACGTACACGTTGTCCCATTCCTGCCCCTTGGCGGAGTGAATGGTCGACAGGATCACGTAGTCTTCGTCCTTCGAGGCCATCCCCGACTGATCGCTCGTGAGCGACGGCGGATCCAAGGTCAGCTCGGTGAGAAATCGTTCGCGGCTAGGGTACTGAGCCGACAGATGCTCGAGCTGTTCGAGGTCGCCCGTGCGGCTGAAGGCGGCGTCGTAAATGCGTTCCAGTTGCGGCTTGTACCACTCGCGCACCGTTCCCACCTGGCCCGGCCAAGGCGTGGCTGGATCCGCGAGCTTTTCGACGAGAGCGCAAAATCGCTTCCAGTCCATTTTCGCGGGTTGCGGCGCGTCGTACGACGCCAGGGTCTTGACCGTGTGTCCTTGGCCCTCAAACTGATCCAACGCTTGCCTGGCATTCGCAGGCCCGATGCCGGCAATCAGTTTCAAAACCCGGAAACCCGCCACCGAGTTTCGTGGATTGTCGACCCAGCGCAGAATCGACAACATATCCTTGACGTGCGCGGCCTCGAGGAACTTGAGCCCGCCGTATTTGACGTACGGGATATTGCGCCTCGTCAGTTCGACCTCGAGGACGTCGCTGTGATGCGAGCTGCGGAACAGGATCGCATGGCGTTTCAACGAGCCGCCGACCTCGCGCGTCGCCAGGATTTTGGTGACGATGTATTCGGCTTGAGCCGCCGCGTCGTCGAGCGCCACATAGACCGGCTTTTGCGTGGACTGCCGGGTACCCATGAGGGTCTTGCGGTGTTGGCGTGAGCCTTCCGACATGAGCGCATTGGCGCAATCCAGAATCTGCTGCGTCGAACGGTAATTCTGCGCCAGGACCACCATGTCGGCCTTGGGCTGATAGCGGTCGGCGAAGCCCAGGATATTCTCGACCGCCGCCGCGCGAAACGAGTAGATGGCCTGCGCATCGTCGCCGACCACGGTCACACCCTTGCCGTCGGGTTTCAGCGAGCAAATGATCTCGCCCTGCAAGGTACTCGTGTCTTGATACTCATCGACCAGAACATGATCGAAGTTCTTCGACAAACTTTGCGCCAGCGCCGGCGTCTGCATCATCACGTGCCAGTACAACAGCAGGTCATCGAAATCCAGGACGTTGTTCTTCTGCTTGCGGCCGACGTATTCGCGGTAGAGGCGCGTTAGATCCTGTTCCCACTCCCGGCACCACGGGTACTGTTCCTCGATGGTCTGCTTGAGCGGCAAGCGGGTGTTCACCCGGTAGGTGTAGATCGCGAGGCAAGCGTCCTTGCGGGGAAAGCGCTTGTCCTTCGCCGAAAACCCCAGCTCATGCCGGATCACGTCCATGAGATCGGCCGCATCGCCGCGGTCCAACACCGTAAAGTTCGGATTCAAGCCGAGATGTTTGGCGTACAGACGCAGAATGCGGCTGCCTACGGAATGGAAAGTCCCCGACCACAGAAGCCGCGATACCACGCTGCGATCACCCATCTTGCCGCGTTCCGCGAGCGCTTCCGCCACGATCTTTTGCGCGCGCCGGATCATTTCCTGCGCCGCTCGGCGGGTGAAGGTCAGCATGAGGATGCGCGCCGGATCGACGCCGTTCAAAACCAGATGCGCGGCACGATGCGCCAGGGTATTGGTCTTTCCGGTCCCGGCGCCCGCCAAGATGAGCAGGGGGCCCGCATCGATGCCCTTGTCCTGCGCCGCCGGCGCGCCGAAGGTCGCGGCCCGGCGCTGTGCCGGATTCAACGCATCGAACGCAGTGGTTGTCTTGGCCTTAATCATGAAAAACTATACCAGGAGGCTGTACATGTATCCAGTTCTGGGCATTCTAACGCCGCTGCCGCCGCAAGAATGGCTCAATTACCTTGGCCGGCGCGCGGAGACAGGTCACAAGTGCCGGAATTTCAAGATTATTATCAGGTCCGTCATTCCACACCAAAGGCCCGCCATGCTGAAACCAACGCCCATTGCAAGCAACCCTGTGCATCGCGGGCGCGTGATCGAAGTCTCCACCGAGGTTCTGCGGTACGCGAACGGTCGCGACCACGAATTGGACTTCGTACGGCACCCCGGCGCGGCGGCCGTGGTCGCGGTGGACGAAGCGGATCGAGTCTGCTTCGTCCGCCAGTATCGCCACGGCATCGCGGACTTCCTGTGGGAAATCCCCGCCGGCAAACTCGACAGCGGTGAGGCGCCGGCGGTCTGCGCCGTGCGTGAACTTGCCGAGGAAACGGGTGTGACGGCGCGCAATTGGACAGCGATGGGCGTGTACCTTCCCGCGCCCGGCATATTCACCGAAGTGATCCATCTGTACCTCGCGCGGGACCTCGACATCGGCGTGGCCGCACCGGACGTGGACGAGGAATTGGAACTCGAATGGCTGCCGTTGAACGAGGCGATCGGACGGGTCCAACGAGGCGACTGGAACGACGGAAAAACGGCCATGGCGCTCATGCGCGCCCAATATCATCTGCAACTGTGACGCCCTACCAACTTTGGTCATGTCCCGGTTGACTTACCCGTGCTATGACCTAAAAAGGTACGGTGAGCAGAGAGAATCCCAAACCCAAACCCGATAGCGGCGGCAACTCATCGCCGAAACGCGACGCGCCGGCGCTCGACGGTAACCGGGTGACCACCAATACCAGCGGCCGCGTCAAATTCGACGACCGCGGCAATGCCGTTTGGGAATGGGCGGTGACCACCGGCGCATTCAGCGCCGAAGTATCGGAAGTATCGACTGCGCGGCTGAAGAAATTGGAAAATCCAACCTTGTCGCTGGCTGACGATTCGCCGCCGCCGGCCAACCTCGTCAAGCCGAACGTCAAGGGCGCGGTGCACGGGTACAGCCCTTATGACAGCGGCATGCTGGTCAAGGCGGCAGCCCCGCGCAAGAAAGACTTAAGGCGCTTGAGCGAATGGCTCAAGCTGCGCAAACAAGCCAGCAGCAACAAGCCGGACGACGAATAGCGCTACGCGAAAGCGGCGCCGGCCTACGCGAGCGCGTGCCGCAGTTTAGCCGTCGACCCCAACCGGTAGAATTTTCGCAGTTCCCGCAGCAGCGCTTCGATGCGCGCCTCGCCGCGCTGCACGAAGCGTCGTTCCAATCGCCGGCAATAGTTAGCCGCACAGCGATGCGCGGTTCGGTAGCGATGATATTGTTCCGGCTCGAGACGCGCATCGAAGCTCACGCGATCGAACAGACGGGCGTGCACCTGGGCCGGGTACGTGCCGCCCTGCTGGTGCGCGATCAGAAACACGGTCGCGGCGTACTTGTCGACTTCGGCTTGGGTCTCGAGTTCCAGCAGCGATACCGGAGCATCGCGGTGCAGACGCCACGCGGTGTAGACGAAATGGCTGACGCCTTCCAGCGCCGTGCAATAGTCCGCCAAATTGGTTTCGGTCAGAGCCCCCAGAGGATTCGCGTTCTCGAGCCGTTTCAACAAGCTCGGGTCGAGATACAGTGCCACGCCGGCGCCGTCGGCGGTCTCAGCCAGGAGCAATTCCTCCTCCAGAGCGCGGGTGTCGTTGCCGGGCGTGATATCGCGCAATGCGCTGCGATCGGTGACCAAGAAGTCCGACACATCGTAGTGGACCTCCACGTCGTACAGACGCCCCAGAAGCGATTGCATGCCGCGCAGTACTGTGCTCATGGGAGCCTTAGTGCCCGCGCCGGAAACCGCCCTGCTTGACGGGTTGCACGCCGAGTTTGTTGAGCAGGCCGTGGGCACGGGGACTACCCGTCTTCATCCACTGTTCATAGAGCCGCAAGATGTCGGCATCGGTGTGTTGGTACGACATCTCGCTGACTTCGTTCAGCGCGTCCACCAAACGCTGGAACTTTTGCGCCAACTGCATGTAGATGGCCGCGATACAGCGGCCCGACAGTGAACGCGGCATGGTATCCGCGAGGGAGCTGTAGGCGTTCCCGCCCATGGCGATGTGATAGTCGATGTCGATCAGTTTGCGCGCAAAACTTCGCGCAAAAAACCCCGCGACGAAAAGTGAAACGTCGCCAAGCCGCTGCAGGCTGCGCTGCCGGGCAAAGGTAGTGGGCGCTTCGAGCGCTTCGGCCAGCATGTGCGCCAGCGGCTTGATGCGCAGACCGTCCGGAGTCCGCTCATAGAGCGCATCCGCGCGGGAGAACATGGTCAGCACGTTGACGACGTACTGTTCGGCCTGCTCGTCGATTTTCAGACGCTGATGTTCGCTCGCGGTGTGAAATGCGTCACGAAAAAACTCTCGCAGCGAACTCACGGCTACCAAAGATCCCGCAGACATTGCTTGCATGCTTGGTGTCCTTTTGTGGCTGACACCATCCTATCGACACATCAGTGTTCAAGTGAAGTAGGAAAAACACGCATATTTCACGGTTTTTCTTATCAGCACTCGAGGATATAGGCTGCTAGTCCAGCGCTGCGCACGCCGGTGGTGCTAAATAGATCTCCGCGAGCGCCGGGACGGTGCGCAATGGCGGAGCGGGTGCTAAATGATTTCCGCAAGCGTCGCTATGGTGCGCAACGGCGGCGCGAACTCGCCGGGCCACGTGCGTGCCTCTCGATTGAGCCACACTGCCTGCATGCCGGCCTGCGTCGCGCCGACCACATCCGCCAATGGATCATCGCCCACGTGTAGAACCTCGTTCGGCTCGACGCCTGCGGCGCGCAGTAGATGCGCGAAGATTCGCGCGTCGGGCTTGGCCGCGCCGGCGGCCGACGCGGTGATATGGCCGTCGAACAAATCGGCCATGCCGCAACGATTGAGATCGGCGTTGCCGTTGCTCACCGCGAACAGCCGATAGCTCGAGCGCAGCCGTTTGAGCGCGGGACGCACGTCCTCGTAGCATGTCACCCGATTGCGCTCGACGAAGAAAATCTCCAGCGCTTCTTCGACCGGCATCCCGGCGGCCGGCGACCCGGCGGCCGGCGAGCCGGCGGCAAGCAATCCGGTGTAGCCGGCGGCGGCGAACTGTTCGGCGAGCGCGCGGCGGCGCAGAAACGTCATGTCGTGCCGTTGATCCGGGAACCGCTCGGCAATGCGCGCGCGCAGCGCCCGCATCGAATCGACGTCATGACCACGCGCCGCTTGCGGGTGGTGCGCGCGAAGCCAGGACAGCAGCGCCATCTCCGCGGCCTCCAGCACCGGCGCGACCGGCCACAAGGTGTCGTCCAAGTCGAGACTAATGACTCGCGGTGCGATCATCCCAAGGATTCTACCCTGCCCGCGGTACAATGATGGTCAAGGGATTTAGGGAGAATTTAGAAATGGTTGTCGATCGCTTATCTGCACTCTTGTTGCTTGCCGCCTGCGCGCTGGGGTCGGCTGCCGCCGCGCCCGCGCCCAAAACCTCCGCTGCGGCGGATGCGCAACCATTCAGCGTCCAGGACCTGGTTCGCCTGGAGCGCATTTCCGAACTCGCCGTTTCCCCCGACGGCAAGCGTGTGGCATACACCTTGCGCAGCACCGATATGGACGCGAACAAGGGACGCACCGCTGTCTGGTTGCTGGATGCTCGCAAACGCACGCCCGCGGTTCGCCTCACCGACGTCGCCGCCAACAGCAATGCCGCCGAGTGGAGTGCGGACGGCCGTTACCTCTATTACTTGTCGAACCGCAGCGGATCCAGCCAAGTGTGGCGCGTCGACACCCGGCAGGTCGACGCCCCGCATGTCGATGCATTGCAGATCACCAATGTACCGCTCGAGGTCGGGAGCTTTCGGGTGTCGCCGAAGGGCACCCAAGTGTTGGTCGGCTTGGAGGTATTTTTGGACTGCGCCGATCTCGCCTGCACCAAACAGCGGTTGGAAGCGGCATCGCACGCGCCCGCGCATGGCATGTTGTACGACAAGCTATTCGCGCGGCACTGGGACGTATGGAGCGATGGCCGCCGCTCGCAGCTGTTCGGAATTGCGCTCGACTCCGTCGGCCTCGCGAACGGCACACCGCAGAATTTGAGCGGCGCCATCGGCGACGTGCCCGGCAAACCCTTCGGCGGGCGTGAAGACTACGAGTACAGTCCGGATGGCCAACAGATCGCGTTCTCGGTACGGACGCTCGCCGGTGAACCCTGGTCCACCAACTTCGATATCTATCAAGTCGCCGCAGCCGGCGGGAAGCCGCAAAATTTGACCGCCGACAATCCCGCCTGGGACGGGCGGCCGGCCTACTCGCCTGACGGATCGCAACTCGCTTATGTCGCCATGGAGCGCCCGGGCTTCGAAGCGGACCGCTTTCACCTGGTGCTGCTGAACTTGAAATCCGGCATCAAGCGTCCCCTCACGCAGAACTGGGATCGGTCGATCTCGAGCTTTGCGTGGGCTCCCGACGGCAAGACCTTGTTCGCCACGACGGACCACCTGGGACAGCACCCCTTATGGGCAATCGATGCCGCCACGGGCCGGACTTCCGCGATCACGGGTGACGGTGAAGTCGAAGACTTCGACGTCGGACCGCGTCAGGTGTTCTACACGCAGAGCAACCTGGCGAGTCCGGCGGACCTGTACTCCGTGGGATACGCCGGCGGCAAGACCCTCGAGCTCACGCATCTCAATCAGGCAACTCTCGCGCATCGCAAGATGAGCGAATACGAGCAGTTCAACTTTCCCGGCTGGAACGATGAAAATGTGTTCGGCTACGTCGTGAAGCCGGTGGATTTCAGCAGCGACAAAAAATACCCGGTCGCGTTCGTGGTGCACGGCGGACCGCAGGGAAGCATGGCGAATATCTGGCACTGGCGTTGGAATGCCCAGACCCTCGCCGGCGCGGGCTACGGCGTCGTGATGATCGACTTCCACGGGTCGACCGGTTACGGACAGGCGTTTACCGACTCCATCAGCGGCGACTGGGGCGGCAAGCCTCTCGAAGATCTGAAGCGTGGGCTGGCGGCGGCGCTGAAACAATATCCCTGGCTGGACGGCGATCATATGTGCGCTTTAGGCGGGTCCTACGGCGGCTACATGATGAATTGGATCGCGGGCCAGTGGCCGGATCGCTTCAAATGCATCGTCACGCACGACGGGATTTTCGACAATCGCAGCATGTATTACTCCACCGAGGAACTGTGGTTTCCCGAGTGGGAGAACGGCGGCCCGGAATATGTGAATCCCGCGGCCTATTCGAAGCACAATCCCATCGATTATGTCAGCCGCTGGAAGACGCCGACCTTGGTCGTTCACGGGCAACTCGATTACCGGGTTCCCTACGCTCAGGGACTCAGCGTGTACACCGCCTTGCAACGGCGCGGGATCCCCAGCGAACTACTCTACTTCCCTGACGAGAATCACTGGGTGTTGAAGCCAGCCAATAGCATCCAATGGTACGACACGGTGATCGGGTGGATGAATCGCTGGACGCAACAGTGACACCGGAGCTCGGCGCGCCGCGGCTCAGCCATCGGTGCCGCGCCACGCAGCCGGGTAGTTGGCGCCCAGCTGTATGATGCGGTTCAGGACGTCGTGGTAGCGCATGCCGGCGGTAAGCGCGGATTGCGAAAAGTCCTCGGCCATGGAGATGTTGGGATTCGCGTTGGCTTCCAGCGCGTATAACGCGCCGTCGGCGCGCAAACGAAAATCCATGCGCGCATAGCCTGTGAGGTGCAGCGCGCGAAAAATTCTTTTCGATAATTGTTCGAGCCGCGCCACCGTGCCCTCGGGCAGGTCGGCAGCCGCCGCGGTGGTGATCCCGTATTTCTCTTGATAACGGCGGTCCCACTTGACTTTGCGGGTCGCGATGGCGGGCAGGCTCTCCGGTAGCGATCCGAAGGTCATTTCCCACACCGGCAGCACTTTCAAGCGATCGTTGCCGATGACGCCGACATAGAGCTCACGCCCCTCGATATATTCCTCGACCAGCGCATCCGAGTGCGTCTGCTCATGGATGAACCCGATGCGCTCCACCAGTTGCTTCTCGTCCGCAACCACCGACGCATGCGCGATGCCGAGCGATGCGTCTTCGGTCGATGATTTCACGAACATCGGGAAGTGAAGCTTTTTCGGTATTCGAGGCTTCTTGCCGCGGGCGAACAGCATGAATTGCGGCGTTGGAATTCGGTGATAGGTCAGCAGCTGCTTCGACAGCACTTTGTCCCGGGACAGCAGCATCCCGCGCGGATTGCAGCCGGTGTAGGGCTGATGCATCAGCTCGAGAAAGGCCACCACGTGCTGGTCGTAAGTGACGATGCCGTCGAATTCCTCGAGCAGATTGAACACGATGTCGGGCTTCCAATCGATGATGGCGCGGCGCAGCTCCGACAGGCTGTCCGAAAGCCCCAATGGCCGGACTTCATGGCCGGCGGCCTTCAGATGAGTGATGACGTCGTATTCGGTGCGCCATTCGTCGATTTCCTTCTCGGTGGCGCCCGCCAAGGATTCGGGAGGCACAAGGGTCGAGTGCACCAGCACCAGCGCCCGCAGCTTCTTCACAGCGCAACCCGCGGCAATTGCCGTTCTTCGTGCGACTCCGCCAGCCGCGCGATCATCCAGACCAGCTGGCCTTTTAGGTCGCGCTGCGATCCACGCACGTATAAACCCAAGCGTTCACATCGACCGATCATCAGCCGGAGCACTTGATGGACCAGATACTCGCTGAACGCTCCCGTGCGCACGAATTGCTGGCGCAGCGGATTGCGCAATTCGCGCAGGACCGTGGCGGCTTTCGGCGCTGACTTGAGCCGTGGCGCGGCGGTGAATACTTTGAGCAACAACTCATCGGCGCCGGAGCGGCGCGGCATCCGGTAGCGCGCCAGCTTGTCGTCGTAGTGCTGACGCAGCGTACGGCGTTCGTGGGCGATATCCTCGATGCGCGTTCGATCGGTCACCGGCGGTTTGGCGTCGCCGATCTCGGCGGCAAGCGCATCGATGTATTCGAGCTTGTCGAATGCCGCCCAGCCCGAATACTCCCGGCGCCACGCGGAATTGGGCTTGAGCCAAACCGCAAAGGTCTCGGCGAAATCCTCCGTCGGGTGCGCTTGCGCATACCAAGCGCCCAAATGCTGCACGAAGCGGCGGCTTCCCGGCCGCGGACGATACGTGTCGGGATACGGCAGCGAGGCCGGGCCGAATACCTCCCGCCACTGCCGCCGGCGTCTCAACCGGTACGCCGAGTCGATCGCATGACCGGCCTCGTGCCGCAAAATGCGCATCAACCAGTTCCGGTTGCCGCCCTCGACCTCGCGCATGAAGCGCCGTTCGATGCTCATGAGGCGTCGGTGCGCGAGGTAGAAGGGAATCGCGATTCCCGGAATTCCATCTGGTGAAAACCACTCCTCGGAGAGCCAACAATGGGGTCTAAAACGGATACCGCGCGCCGCCAACTCTCGGTATAACCTATCGACCGCCGCTTCTAGATCTGTGCGCTCGATTGTGATTTTCAGATCGCAAAAACGCAGACTGAGCAATTCCTCGTCGGGTAGCGTTTCCCACACATGGCGCTGCGGCCGCGAAGGGCGGGAACGAGCGGCGGCGATGCGGGAATGCGGCATGGACGGTAAAACCCAAATTGAGCCGGGGGAAGCCGGGGGAAATGGTACATTCAAAAGGCAACGAAAGGGATCGTGCGATCAAGGAGGGAACCCCAACCGAGGATAGCGGAAGTCCGGATTTGACCTATTCCAGCTCTCCCGGTACCGAGCCGGGCACTCTATTGACTGTCGAAGTGGTACGCAGCCTCGCGGGCGTGGCGTTGCTGCGGGCAGATTTCGCTCACCTTCAAATCGTCACGGGCAACTCGCTGCCTTTTGCGCTGTATGAGTGGCAGAGCGCCTGGTGCCGGCATTTCCTTAGACAGGATCACGGGATCGTGGATCACCCCATGTTTCACGTGGTGCGCGACAACGACGGCACCTGCGTCGCGATCGTCCCGCTCATCCTGACCCGGCGCCGGTTGGGGGTCCTCAATTTTGCCTCAGTCGGCTTGCTGGGCGCCGATCCGGCCATCACTGAGATTCGGGCAGCGTTGGTGCAGCCCGGTTACGAAGAGCGCGTGGCTCGGGCGTTGCACCTGAGCCTCGAGAACGGCCGCGATTGGGATTGGATGGAATGGATCGGAAATGACGACCGCTTCAGCGCGGCCATCGGTCGACTGCGGTCTCTCAGCTGGCAACCCATTGCGCCCAGCTATGTGCTGGATCTCCCGCCAACCTGGGAAGAGTTTCGCGCCGGATTGAAGCGCAACATCCGCGAATCGTTGCGGCGCTGTTACAACTCGTTGAAACGCGACGCCCATCAGTTCGAATTCAAACTGGCGCAGAGCCCAAGCGCCGTGCAGGACGCATTGCAACGGCTATTCGTACTGCACGCGCTGCGCGCAAACATGAAGTCCACGGTCGAACATGCGGACCGCTTTGCCGGCGCCGCCCTGCGCCAGTTCGTGTACGACGTCTGCGGCGATCTCGCGGCGCGCGGCATGGTGCGCGTGTTTCAACTCGAGATTGCAGGGCAAGTCGTGGCCTCGCGGATCGGGTTCGTCGTCGGCGACAGCCTGTACCTGTATTATTCCGGCTTCGATCCCGAATGGTCCAAATACAGCGTCATGACGACCACGGTGGCCGAAGCCATCAAATACGCCATCGAGCAGGGTCTCAAAACCGTCAATCTGTCTCCGGGCAATGACATCTCCAAAACCCGATGGGGGCCGCGAGAGGTGCCGGCCCAAGCCGCGTACGAACACAGCGGCCGCGTACGTTCGCGGCTGTTGCGCCATGCCTACCTCAAGGCAAGGTCGGGTGAAGGGTTGCAGGGCTGGCTGCTGAGGCGGCTGGCGGGGGCGCGACGCAACTGGAATTGATCTCCGCTGCGGCCGACGGCCGGCCCGCGCGCAGCCCCTCCGCACGGAGCGTCTCCAGTCCCGCGAAATCAAACAGCGCCGGATCGGCCAACTGCGATGCGGACGCATTGCAGATGCTCGAGAAGATGGATTCTACGCGGCCGGGAAATTTCTCCTCCCAATCGCGCAGCATGTTTTTCACCGCGACGCGCTGCATATTCGGCTGCGAGCCGCACAGCGTGCATGGAATGATCGGAAATTCGCGTGCCGCCGCATAGCGCGAGATGGCCCGCTCCGGGACGTAGGCCAGCGGCCGAATCACGATGTGACGTCGATCTTCGCTGAGCAGCTTAGGCGGCATCGCCTTGAGCCGGCCGCCGAAAAACATGTTCAAGAACAGCGTCTCGACGAGGTCATCGCGATGATGGCCCAAGGCAATCTTGGTGATCCCGTTCTCGGCGGCGTATCGGTACAACGCACCGCGCCGCAGGCGCGAACACAATCCGCACATGGTCTTGCCGTCGGGGATGATGCGCTTGACCACCGAGTAGGTGTTTTGTTCGATGATGTGAAACGGCACACCCAGGCCGGTCAGATACTGCGGTAGAACTTCGGCGGGAAATCCCGGCTGCTTCTGATCGAGATTGACCGCGATGAGTTCGAAGCGAATCGGCGCGCTGCGCTGCAAGCTCAGGAGTATGTCGAGCAGCGTGTACGAATCCTTGCCTCCCGACAGACACACCATGACGCGATCGCCGTCGGCGATCATGCGGAAGTCGCCGATGGCCTTGCCAACCGAACCGCGCAGCTGCGCCTGCAGCTTTTTAAAATTATTCGAATGACGGGTCGCTTGGTTCATTTGAGGGGTCGCTTGGCTCATTTGGGGCATCGCTTGATTCATTTCACGGGTCGCTTTGTTCATTGCACCTTATGGCGCTTCCAGATACTTCGCTTCCAAATACCGCAGGTAGGCGGCCGCGGTCAGCGGCTTGCCCGTAGCCTGCTTCATGAGTTCCTGCACCGGCAGACGGGCCCCGACGCCGTGAACGTTGTCCCGCAACCAATCCATCACGCCGCCGAACTGCCCGGCCGCGATTTCCGCGTCCAGCGACGGCCGCTCGGCGCGCAAGGCCTCGTTCAATTGGCCGGCGATGACGGCGCCCAGCGCGTAGGAGGGAAAATAGCCGAAGTGCCCCACCGCCCAATGGATATCCTGCAAGCACCCGTCGACGTCGTTGCTCGGCCGGATATTCAAGCGCTGTTCCAGATTGGCATTCCAAGCCTCGGGAAGGTCCGCAATCGGCAATGCGCCGTCGAGAATCTTTTTCTCGAGTTCATAACGCAACATGATGTGCACCGGATACGTGAGCTCATCGGCGTCCATGCGAATCAAACTGCGCTTCACGCGGATCAGATGCCGGTAAAGATTGTCTTCGGTCCATTCCGGACCGCTGACCTGCAAATACTTTTCCATCAAGGGTTTCAGATATTTGACGAAGGAACGGCTGCGGCACAGGTTCATCTCGAACAACAGCGACTGGCTCTCCTCGAGCGCCAGACCGCGGTCGCGGCCCACCGGTTGATCGCGCCATTTCAGCGGCAGGCCCAAATCGTACATGGCATGGCCGGTCTCGTGCACCGCGCCGAGCAGTCCAGAGAACGGGTCGTTCGCATCGAAGCGCGTCGTCACCCGTATATCGCCGGGGACACCCTCGGTGAACGGATGTTCGCTTTCATCGAGCCGGCCCCGATCGAATGGAAAACCCAAGGCCTTGAGCACGTCGAGCGACAGCGAACGCTGGCGCGCTACGGTGAATTTTCCCACCAGCGGCGTGGGCGCCCGGTCGGCCTGCACGTCGATGGCTTCATTGATGAGGCCGGGTAGCTTGCGCGATAGAGCCGTGAAAATGGTGTCGATGTCCGCCGTCGAAATGCCCGGCGTAAATCCATCCACCAGGGCATCGTAAGGGGCCAGGCCGCGCGCCTGGCCCAGCAATGCCGCCTTGTCGCGCACCAGGTGCACGACCTCCTCCAGATGCGGAGCGAAAACTTTGAAGTCATTGGCCTTGCGCGCCTCGACCCAGAAGACTTCAGCCCTCGCGGTCGCTTTAGCCAGCCGCGCGATCAATGACGGCGGCGTCGCGATGGCATGGTCGCGTTGGCGCCGCATTTCGCGCAGGTTGGCCAGCGGCCAATCCTCCAACTGGGAGGAGCCCGCTTCGGCGCGCTCGAGCAGCCGAGCCACTTTCGGCGTGGTGAGTAGGGCGTGGTGCTCGGTCTCGAGCGCCGCCAATTGCTCGCCGCGCACATCGGCGCTGCCGCGCGGCATCATCACTGCCGCGTCCCAGCGCAGCAACGACAGCGCGCCGCGAAACGCATGAAGGCGGCGAAACTCTTGTTCCAATTGTTCGTAAGGTGAGACTGCCATGAATTTGACCTTGGGACGGGCGACGCGCGGCGACGCCTTGTTAACCAACTCACCACTTTACCAGATGAAGCGGCAATCCACCCGGCGATATGGGATAAACTCTTGTTGTTTCAATGAGTTAGTAAATGGCGCATTGAAGCATATCGCTCTGAGCGGACGGGAAGCACGTCGGGGGATGGCATTACCCAATAGAATTCAGTTTTATTGGGTAATAGAACGCGCGAATGCCGCCAATGAATGAGCTGGCCGCTATTGGGGCGAACGCCACGAAAATGAGCCCTTCTGGCGAAACGGCACATCTCTCAAGAAGGGCAAATCGATGCTAGCCGCGCCTGTCATCTCGTAGTCGATGGAGTCGGAGTGGTGATCCCTTGTTTGGCTCAGTTTCAACAAGACCATGGCCATGTTGGCGCTGATAGTCATGTCGAACTCAGAGCTGCCTTGGGCGGGAACCACGAAGGCGTTGTTGCTCACGCCGCCCGCGATCCGCTCTCCCGCCACGTTCAACTCGGCGTGCAGACCTGTCACCGGCAAGGCCCGTTGGTTCGGATTCTGGACGTTCAATTTGACCAGGAAGTTTTGCTTGAACAAGTTGCCGCTGACCAACTCGACGCTGACCACCGATAGGATCGGCTGGGTGAATGTGGGTCTGATGACGGCGCAGGCGGCGAGGCAAAAGGTCAACGCAACAGCCATCACCTTCATGGTGAGGTCTTCATGGCGGCGTCTCCCATGGGTTGATTACCGCCAATCCAGCGGCAGCGAATGGGCCGGCATCCCGAGCTGCCACTGCAAAGCCATGAACCTGAGGCCGATGCTAACCTTTTCATAGATATGCCGTCATGTGATTCCCCGAGGTACGGACCGCCGTACGCGGCAACGAGCGTGGCACAATGAGGCGCTATGCACCGTATTAGCAATATGCCCCTGCTGCGGTTCGCCATGTTTGCCGGTGTGCTTCTGGCGGGCGCCGCTGCAGCGCAATCGCCGGTCGCCACCGCGCCGGGAGCCACTGCACCAGCCGGCGCAGCGCCGGGCGCCCCCGCCACCGCCAGTTGCCTGCCATCAGGCGACGGCTATCTGCGCGCCCGCGTGGCGGGTGCCATTGACGCCAAGATCGATTGGCCGAACAGCGGGACGCGCTGCCAAGGCGAAGCCAAGAGCGTACCTCCCGGCGTTCGCCTGAGCTTTCAGCGCGACTCCGGCAGCAAACCCGATTTGCTGTTCGTTTTCGGTCTCACCGGGATTCGGGCGGGGCGGCCGGCGCACGCCGCCGGCGCCAATCTCACCATCATCTTGCAGGGGACGAACAAGATATTCGGCACGCTCGGCGATTCGCGCTGTACCGTGGATTCACTCACGCAGCGGCCGATGAAGACCGCGGGATCATACCGCGTGGAGGCGCGCGGCTTTTGTACACAGCCCGCCCACGCCGTGCGCGGCAACGGCGATGTGCTCGTCAGTACCTTCGAGTTCGCCGGCTTGGTGAACTATGGAAGTGACGCTCAGCTGGAGACAGCGGCGCGGCAGTAAGCTCCGCCCAGTTAGGGGTGTCCGGCCGCGGGGTGGTGGCCCGCCTCGCCCTTCTTGCGCACCCGGATCTCCAATAGCTTCGGCCAGTTCTTGCCGGTTACGAACAGGCGGTCGTGCTTGGCGTCATACGCGATGCCGTTGAGCACGCCGTCCGGTCCCTCGACTCGATCCGAAGGGCTCAAGATTCCCGCAAGATCAATGAGGCCGACAACATGGCCGTTCCTGGGGTCGATACGGATAATCCAGTCGGTCTGCCACACGTTGGCATAGATCTCGCCTTTGACCCATTCCAACTCATTGACATTCTGCAAGGGCTTACCGTCGAGGGTGACCTGAATGCGATTGGTTTCCTTCAGCGTCTGCGGGTTCAGAAATCTCAGCTCCGACGATCCATCGCTCATGATGAGCTGCTTGCCGTCTTGCGTCAGAGCCCATCCCTCGCCTTCGTAATGGAACTCCCTTTGCAACTTGAAGCTGGCAAGGTCGAACACGAATCCGAGGTGCGACTTCCAGGTCAGGCTGATGAGATGGTCTTCCCAATTGACGATCCCTTCGCCGAAATACTGCGCCGGAATATCGAGCTTCTGCACCACCGCTCCCGTATCGATTCGCACCTTGCGAATGGATGAGTGCTGCTCCAGGCCCGTGCTCTCGTACAAGAAACCGTTCAAGTAAAACAGGCCCTCCGTGAAGGCCGCCCGATCGTGAGGATAGGTGTGAACGATTTCGACATCGTATAGCGGCACGGCCGCCCGGCACGCGGCCGCGCAGGCGAATGTCCAAAGGACCAATGTGAGTTTCAGTCGCATGTTGACGGGATGTTGGCCGACCAATCGCGGCCCGTTCAGGCCCGAAAGTGTAACGTCCCCGGCGCCACGCGCTGAGCTTTACCACCTCGCCAGAATAAGTGAACTCCTACCGTCCCTCCCGGTCTTCACCTACAGACAATCATGGCCTCTGTGGTACAAATGCAACAACAAGACTACGAATGTCTTGGGGACTGACGGAATTAATTAATTTTGCTGACATTTACCTAATAGGACGCCACGGCATTCAGCTGTTGGCATTACGCAAAGACAACATGGAGAGAGGCCTCATGAAGCGACTGATTTTAACGGGCCTGCTGATGGCGGCGGGTTTGGCGAGCGGCGGCGCCTTCGCGGCAGACGACACGGGGGCTTGGTATGTCAGTCCCATGCTGCAATATAACAAGCTCGATGCGCATCGCCAGGCCGACCAGAACTGGGGTTACCAGATTGGGCTCGGCTACGATTTTGCACCTGGCTGGGCGGCCGAGTTCGACTACAGCTATTTAGGGACGCCTCATCGTGCCGGCGGGGCCGGTCTTCATTTGCGCGAATATTCACTGGATGCCATCAAGAAGTTTTTCCCCGATTTCATCGCGCAGCCGTACCTCCTCGCCGGCGGCGGCGGGTTGGACGATGAGGTGCCCGGTTACGGTAAGACGAGCACCTTCGCCGGCGAGGTCGGCGGCGGGTTGATAGTAGGTCTTGGCCCCCAGACCGGACGCAACCGGATGCAAATGCGGGCTGAGGCCAAGTACCGACGAGAATTCATCGACACGAATTACACCGGCAACAAGGATCCCAACGACGTCATATTCGGGGTTGGTTTTCAGTTCATGTTCGGGGCTCCGGTTCCCCAAGCCCCCAAAGAGGTGGTCGCCCCTCCACCGCCCGACAGTGACGGCGACGGCGTACCTGACTCGATCGACAAGTGTCCCAACACGCCTCCCGGCGCGAAGGTCGACGCCTCCGGCTGCGAATTCGATCAGGACGGCGACGGGGTCGTGGATCGTTTGGACCAATGCCCGGACACGCCGCATGGCACGCCGGTCGATGCGAAGGGTTGCCCGCTTGATAGCGATGGCGACGGCGTGATCGACTCCATCGATAAGTGCCCCAATACTCCCAAGGGCGACAAGGTCGACTCCGTGGGTTGCACCATCAAGGACGAGATCAAGCTGCAGGGCGTCAACTTTGCGACTGATTCGGCCGACCTGGTTTCGGAATCGGATGTCGTGCTGAGTTACGCGGTCGATACACTCAAGAAATACCCGAACCTGGTCATTGAGGTTCGAGGTCACACGGATAATCGCGGCTCGAAGAAGCACAACTTGGCCCTGTCCCAACGCCGCGCGGAATCCGTGCAGCGCTATCTGAAGGAGCATGGCGTGACCAACACCATGACGGCGAAGGGCTATGGTCAAAACAATCCCATCGCAGATAACAAGACCACCGATGGCCGGTTGGAGAATCGCCGAGTCACGCTGCGAATCGTTAGCGGTTTCTGAGGGAATGCGGCAGCAAGAATAGCCGCAAACACCTCAGCCAGCCCCCGGCACGCAAGTGTTCGGGGGCTTTTATTTGCCCTGCTTTTCGTAGCGCGAAAACAACAAAAATATACACCGCGCAGTGGTATTTCCTTTCTACCCACTGGTATTTCCCAAACAGGATGCTATTGTTCGTTTACTTATCTGATACTTGTGTCAATGACGCAACGTTCAGCGTTTGGGATGAAAATTTTTAAATCAACGGGGCGACCGTCTCCGCCTGGCGGACCGGTCAGCAAGCAACCGCATGCGAATGCGGCTGTTTGGACGTGAAAAGGAGATCCATAATGTCGAGTAATTTTTCTATTAGGCAGGCTGTGGGCTTAGCGGTGGGCACCGCCGGTGCCGCCGCTGCTTCGCTTGGATATATGCCGCTGGCGCAGGCTGCTGACGCAGCGGGCCCGAGCACGACTGCAACACCGGACGTTGCCTTGGAAGAGGTGGTGGTCACCGGTTCGCGCATTCGGCGGGTGGATGCCGAAACTGCGAACGCGATGCTTGTCATCGATCAAAAGCAGATACAGGACTCGGGCTTTTCAACGGTGGGCGACCTGCTGCAACGCATACCCAGCGTGTCAGGCACGGCCACGAATCCAAGTCTCAACAATGGCGGTGGTTTTGGTGAATCGACGGTCGAACTGCGCGGCTTGGATGCGAAGCGCACCCTCATCTTGGTCGATGGCCGTCGTCAAGGCATCGTCGGCAGTGCGGACGCGACCGACGTCAACCAGATTCCCATCCACCTAATCGCTCACGTGGAAGTTCTGAAGGAAGGCG
>Ga0137412_10000355_pt1 | contig 19850 bp, 20 predicted proteins | sample CZODoug2_1_16fun_FD_122160 | JGI IMG/M metagenome (GOLD analysis project Ga0137412, IMG submission 122160) | Vadose zone soil fungal communities from Angelo Coast Range Reserve, California, USA - CZODoug2_1_16fungal (Hybrid Assembly) | ecosystem: Environmental > Terrestrial > Soil > Vadose zone...
GCGATCCAGGCGATCAACGTGGTCGACGTCGACCACTACCTGCTCAAGCCGTGGGACCCGCCGGAGGAGAAGCTCTATCCGGTGCTCGACGCGATGCTCGAGTCCTACGCCCGCGAGCCGGACACCGCGCTGCCGGACGTGAAGATGATCGGGCACCGCTGGTCGGCGCCGTCGTTCGGGGCGCGGGAGTTCCTGGCCCGCAACGCGGTGCCCTACACCTGGTTCAGCGCCGACTCCCCCGAGGGTGAGCGGCTGCTGGAGGCCGCCTGCCTGGACGCGCAACGGCTCCCGGTCGTGGTCACCCCGGAGGGCATCGCGCTGGTCGCGCCCACGATCACCGAGCTCGCCGACGCGGTGGGCCTGGCCACCGTCCCGGTCGACGAGTTCTATGACCTCGTGGTCGTCGGCGGCGGACCCGCCGGCCTGGGCTCGGCGGTATACGGGGCCTCCGAGGGCCTGCGCACGCTGCTGATCGAGCACAAGGCCACCGGTGGGCAGGCCGGGCAGTCATCGCGGATCGAGAACTATCTCGGCTTTCCTGACGGGGTGTCAGGTGCCCAGCTCGCCGAACGGGCACGGCGCCAGGCCGTCAAGTTCGGCACCGAGATTCTCACCGGCCGCAACGTTGAGGGCCTGCGGGTGCGGGGCTCGTCGCTGTCCGTGTGCCTCGGCGACGGCACCGAGGTCGGCGCCCACACGGTGATCGTGGCGACCGGCGTGTACTACCGGGAGCTGGAGTGTCCCGGCGCGGAGAGCCTCAAGAGCCGCGGCGTCTACTACGGCGCGGCGGCCACCGAGGCATCGAACTGCGAAGGCCAGGACGTCTACATCGTGGGTGGGGCGAACTCGGCCGGACAGGCCGCGGTCTTCATGTCCCAGCGGGCGAAGTCGGTGACGCTGCTGGTGCGTGGCGAGGGGCTCGAGGCGAGCATGTCGCACTACCTGATCGAGCAGCTGCGGGCGATCGACAACGTCTGTGTGCGCAACTGCACGGTGGTCGACGAGGCGCACGGCGACGAGCACCTCGAGGCGCTGACCCTGCGGCACGCGCCGTCCGGCCACACCGAGCGGGTCGAGTCGAGCCACCTGTTCGTGTTCATCGGCGCCCTGCCGCGCACCGACTGGCTGGACGACGTTCTGGTCCGGGACCGACGCGGGTTCATCCTGACCGGCCCCGACCTGATCGTCGATCGGCAACGGCCGGCCGCCTGGCCACTGGACCGCGACCCCTGGCTGCTGGAGGCCAGCGTGCCCGGCGTGTTCGTGGCCGGCGACGTGCGCTGCGAGTCGGTGAAGCGGGTCGCCTCGGCCGTCGGCGAGGGCGCGATGGCCGTCACCCTGGCGCACCGATTCCTGGCCGGCCAATGAGCGCCGACGTGGGGACCGACACCGGCGTGCGACTCGCCCCGGATCAGGTGCGCGAGTTGTTCCTGTTCGAGGGCCTCAACGACGAGCAACTCGCTTGGGTCAGCGAACGCGGCTGGGTCAGCGAGGCGCCGGCCGGAACCGTCGTGCTGCGCGAGGGCGAGCCGGCCGAAGTGCTGGTGATGCTGCTGTCCGGCTCGATCCAGCTGACCCAGCGGGTCGGCCGGGACGAGGTGGAGACCAACCGGAGCGACCGCATCGGGTCCTACGCCGGCGCGATGCGGGCGTTCGTGCAGGACGAGACGACGCAGCGGTATGCGATCACCGCCCGGATGCTCACCGACTCGCGGCTGTTCGTACTGCGCGCCGAGCACCTGCTGACGCTGATGAAGACCTGGTTCCCGATGGCCGTGCACCTGCTCGACGGCATGTTCGTCGGGCTGCGCAACTCGCAGGAGACAGTCGGACGGCGCGAGCAACTGCTGGCCCTGGGCGCGCTCACCGCGGGCCTCACCCACGAGCTGAACAACCCGGCGGCTGCGGCGGTGCGGGCGGCGGCCGGCCTGCGGGAACGGGTCGGCGCGATGCGGCACAAGCTGGCCAAGTTGGCCGACGACCAAATCGACCGGGACGTGCTGCGCCTGCTCGTCGACATCCAGGAAGAGGCGGTGCTGGCCGCGGCCAAGGCGCCGGATCTGTCCGCGTTGGAAGCCTCTAAACGCGAGGACGAGATCTCCGACTGGATGGATGCCAACGGCGTGTCCGGCGGGTGGGAACTCGCGCCGGTCTTCGCCGCGGGCGGCACCACCGATCACTGCTTGGAGAAGATCGCCGCGGGCGCCCCGCCCGAGCTGCTGGAGAGCGCGCTGCGTTGGCTCGCCTCGACGCTGGAGACCGAGGGCCTGCTCACCGAGATCACCGACTCGGTGACCCGGATCTCGACGTTGATCGGCGCGGCCAAGCAGTACTCCCACATGGATCGCACGCCCTATGAGCCGGTGGACATCCACCTCGGGCTGAAGAGCACGCTGATGCTGCTGACCGGCAAGGCCGAGGGCCTGACCATCGTCAAGGAATTCGACCGCGACCTACCGCCGGTCCCGGCCTACCCCGCCGAGCTCAACCAGGTCTGGACCAACCTCATCGACAACGCGATCCAGGCGATGGACGGCCAGGGCACCCTCACGCTGCGGACCATGCGGGAGGACGACTGCGCCCGCATCGAGATCTGTGACACCGGCCCGGGTGTGCCAGAGGAGCTGCGGCTGAAGATCTTCCAGCCGTTCTTCACCACCAAGCCGGTCGGGCAGGGCACCGGCCTCGGGCTGGACATCTCCTATCGGATCGTGGTGGAGCGCCACGGCGGCGATCTGAGCGTGCAGTCCGAACCGGGCGACACCCGCTTCATCGTCCGACTGCCCCTGACGGAGCGTCAGGGCTAAGGACCGGCCCGCCCCCCTTTGCGCCGAGCGTGCAGTCAAGCACCCGTACTGACCGGTATCGGGTGCTTGACTGCACACTCGACGTGGAGAAGGGCGCCGGCGTTATGCCAATTGGTCGCGCAACACATGCTTGAGCACCTTGCCCGACGGCGTGCGCGGCAGGTCCTCCATCACCACTAAGTGCTTCGGGATCTTGTACCCCGCCAACCGCGTCCGGCAGTACGCATCCAGCTCCTCGAGGGTCAACGACGCGCCGGCGGAAGCGACCACGACAGCGGTCACCTTCTCCCCCCACCGCTGATCCGGCAACCCGATCACCGCCACATCCGCGACCGCCGGATGCTCCGCGAGCACGTTCTCGATCTCCACCGGGTACACGTTCTCTCCACCCGAGATGATCATGTGCTTCTTGCGGTCCACGAGGTACAGATAGCCGTCCTTGTCGAGGAATCCGAGGTCGCCGAGCGAGATCCAGTCCACCCCGTCGAACGTACGAACCGCCTCCGCCGTGGCATCAGGCCGGCCGTGGTAGCCGGCCATCATCACCGGGCTGGCGAACACCTCGCCGACCTCGCCCGGAGGCAGGATCTCGTCGTCGGGCGAGAGGATCAGCGTGGCGATGCCGCGCAGCGGGAGGCCGGCGGTGCGGCCGCGTTCCGGGCACTGCCGGTGGTCGACGCTGGTGACCACGCCGAGTTCGGTGCCGCCGTAGAACTCCTGCAGCGCCGCGTTGGGGAACGCGCGCAGGGTGGCCTGCAGCGTGTCCTCGAGCAGTGGGGCGCCGGCCACCACGATCGAGCGCAAGCCGCTGATGTCGTAGCGGTGCGGGTGGGACTCGAGGACGTCGGACATCCGGGCGAGCATGACGGGCACCGCGAAACCGACCAGCGTGCACCGGTGCTCGGCGATGGCCTCGAGCGCGGACTCGGGGGTGAACGCGGGCAGCAGCACCACGGTGCCGCCGAAGAACAGGTGCTCCAGGGAGAACAACGCAGGCGCCTCGTGAAACAGCGGGCCGGGGATCAGCATCACGTCGGGGTGCCCGGAGCCGAACACGTCGTGGCAACGCCAGTGGTGGTCGACGAAGGCCCGGTGCGTCTGCACGCAGCCCTTGGGGAACCCCGTCGTGCCCGAGGTGTAGCCCTGGTAGAACGGCGCATCCACATCGACCACGGGGGGCGGCTCGCCCGGGTCTGCGACGGCCAGCAGGTCGTCGAAATCTCCGCCGACGACCAGCGCGCGCAGGTCCGGGCGGGCCTCCGCCACGATCGGTGCGCGCGGTGCATCGGTGACCACCAGCACGCACTCGGCGTCGCCGAGGATGAACGTCAACTCACTCGCGGTCAGCGCCGGGTTCACCGTGGCCGCTACGATCCCGGTCTTGGCTGCGGCCAGGTACAGCGCCAGGTAGTCCGGGTGGTTGGTGAAGTACAGCCCGACCCGGTCACCGGGGCGAACACCCAACGCCAGCAGGGCATTCGCGGCCCGGTTGGTCCGCTCGTCGAGCTCCCGCCAACTCCACCGGGTGTCCCCGCAGATGATCGCGTCCCGGTCCGGATGCTGCGTCGCGGCCCAGCGCAGCATGCCGCCCATGCTCCGGTCGTCTACCGAATGACGCCGGGGGTCAGTGCTCATCGGTGCACCATCCCGCGTGGCGTCCGGAGAAGGGTGAGCTATAGCTCACGATGTTCCGGACGCCCGGCTGGTGGAGGTGGCTCATGTTCAGTCCGGCACGCGCACCGCGTAGTCGGCCAGGCCCACCGGGTCGCCCTCGTTGTCGATCGCGGTGATGGCGACCAGCACGTAGCTCTGGCCCGAGCCGCGTGGGTGCAGTTCCTTCACGTATCCCTCGCAGCGCACCACCCGGCCGACCTCAACCGGCTTGACCAGCTTCGACTGCATCCGGATGACCGAGGCACCGGCGTGCCGCCAATGCCGGTCGATCAGCGAGGCCATCATGGACATGGTCAGCATGCCGTGGCCCACCGTCTTCTGGGTGCCGAAGACCTGGGCGCGCTTGTTCCACTCGATGTTGGTGTGCACCGGGTTGAAGTCCAGGTGCGCCAACGCCGCCCGGTCGATGACCTCCTGGGTCACGTGGTGTTCGATCGTCGGGAACTGGTACCCGATCTCGATGTCGCCGTAGTGCAGCTCGGTCACAGCCATGGTTGACGCTCCGTCACATCTCGGCGTAGCGGGCGAGTTCGGCACCGTTCGGCGGAATGATCAGCCGTGTCCACCAGGTTGCTTTGAGCGTTCCGTGCTCGTTGTGCAGGTCGCAGCGGTCCTCGATGTAGGTCTTACCGCGGCGGATCCACTTGTCCACGTGGGTGCAGGTCATGGTGATGGTCTCCCCCACCACGAACGGCTCGTGCAGTTCGATGGTCTGCCCCGGGTTACGCGCGCCCGGCGAGCGCAACCACGACCCGATGCCGGTGTCGATGCACCAGAACACGATCTGCACGATGAACAGCGGGTGCTGCCACAATCCGCCCCGGCTGCGCGCGTACTCCGGGTCGATGTACATCGGGTCGGTCTCCAGGCAGGACAGGTTGAACGCGAGGATGTCCTCCTCCTCGACCACGAACTGCCGCATGCCCGGGCCGGACTGACCGACCCGCACCTTGTCCCAGGTTTCGTAGCGCTGTACGCCCTGCCGGAAGTCCCACTCGAAATCGTTCATCTTCTTGGTGCCGGCGTACTGCTTGAGGCGGGTGCTGTCCTCGTCCATCTTCTGTCTTGTCCTGTCAGTCGGGCAGGTCGGCGGTGAAGGTGATGAAGTCGTCGCCGGTGATGATGCGTCCGGTGTAGGTGCTCATCACCACCAACCACCGGCTGAGCGCAATGTCCTCGCCGAGCTCATCGGCGACCTCGTTGAGGTCGACGTGAATGTCGTGTGGGCTGCGCACGTGCAGGTACGGCCCGCGGTCGACGACCTCCAACTCGGCGTCAGCCTCGGTCAGCACCGTGATGGTGGCCTCGGCCTCCGGGCTCTTCATCAGGGCAATGGCCACCTCGTAGGCCCGTGGCGGGGACGCGGTCACGACCGGGCTCCCTTCAGAGCAAGCGAACCGACCATCTCTGCCTGCGCGTTGACCGCGGCGTCGAGGATCTCGCGGAACGAGCCGGTGGTCTTCGGGATGCGTTCGTACACCGTGGCCAACGGTTCGGCCGCGGCGATCGCCAACGGCGTCCACTTCGCCAGCCATTCCTCGATGACCGCACTGTTCTCCGCGGCGGCGGGCACGTCGTCGGCGGTGAGCATCCGCACCAATTCCCGCGTCCACGCCTGGTTGCGTCGCCGGTCGCGTTCGGCGGTACGCACGATCATCGGGGTCACCGAGTCCCCGTGCGGGCCGGCCAATCGCCCGACCAACCGACTCAACGCGACCTCGCCGACGATCGGGTCGAACACCAGGTTCACTACGACGGCGACCTCGGCCCAATCGTCGGTGGCATGCATGATCTCCTCCACCATGCGACGCATCGGCTGGTAGTGCTCGGCCTCCAACCACTGCTCCTTGGCGCCGGCGTCGGAGAAACCCGGGACGGCCTTCTCCAGCGCGAGCATCCACCAGACCACGTCCTGCGCGTGGCGCAGTCGGTCGAACGCCTCGAAGGTGAACACCGCGGACAGCGAGTCGGACAGGGTCTCCCGGGCCGAGGTGAACGCGGCCCGGAACAGACCCCACTCCACGAAGGACCACACCCGGTAGTGCCCACCGAGGATCTCCCGGGCCCAGGTCTCGTCGAGGTCGGCGAGCGCGCCGCCGGCAATCGCGTCCTCGCAGGTGCGCTCGATCGAGCGTTCCTGCTCTGCCTGGAGTTTCACGTAGCTGCGCTGCCACAACTGCGCCGGATCACGGAACGCGTACCAGTCGGGGTGGTCGAGCTTGGTGGAGCTCAGCTCCCAGGCGATGCGGTTGTTCTCCACCACCAGGCCCGGGTCGATGTCCCAACCGCCGCGGGCATCCGGTTGGCAGTGCAGGTTGACCGCCTCGTACTCCGACGGCTTACGGCGCACGGAGTTGATGTAGGTGAAGTCGCGCGGCGGCGCGGGGGCCTTGTCCGACATCACGCCTCCCCGTGTGGCGCGGAGCCGTTACTGGAGGCGGCCGCAGCGGGCGGCGGCACCTGCAGTGGGTCGATGATCTCCACGTTGCAGCGACGGATGTCGTCGAGCGTCCACATCGGCAGGTCGTCACGCACGTGCGGTTGGGCCACCAGCGTCTTGCCGTCGGCACGCAGCAGGCCGTTCTTGATGATGTATTCGTCCAGACCGACGCCATGGAAGATGTCGTCGAAGGCCCGCATGGACAGGTAGCGCGTCGGGTTCTGGTTGAAGATCTCCTCGCACGGATACGAGCAGAACGCCAACGGCTTGCCGTTGTGCGGGACCACCCGCACGGAGTTGATGCCGGGGTGCGGGAACGCGCACGGCATCATGCAGGTCTTGCACAACGGCGGCGGCGACGGCAGCGCCTGCAGCGGGATCATGCCCGCCTTGGGATCCGTCAGCGCGTTGTAGCCGGCCCAGAACTCGCCGTAGATCGCGTGCCAACCGGGGAACTCGTTCTCGAACCATTCCATATCGGCCTCGGTCGGGCCGGGGAAACGCCACCAATGGAACGGCCAGGTGGCCGCGGCGAGCATGCCCGCGGTGTGCGGCAGCCACTGCATCCGCTCGGCGGCGTGCGCGAAGTACTTGGGCAGCTTCAGGCCGAAGCGCTCCAGCTTGGCGACGTAGCCGCCGGCCCAGTCATCGGCGATCCACTCCTGCCACTTATCCAGGTAGTTGATCTTCTGCGGCGCGAAGTACATGTAGAGCCCACCGAGCAGCGGGTCGAGGAACACGTGCTGGTTCCAGAACCCCCGGTCGAAGGCCTCCTGCACATGCGGCAGGTTCTCGTCCACGGAGAGCACCGCGGCCAGCGTCGAGTACCCGTTGGCCATGTGCCGGGCCTCGTCGGACTGGATGGACAGGAACACACCCGGCGTGACGTTGTCCCCGTTGTAGGCCGCGACCTCGGTCAGCGGCACGAACAGCGGGTTGGTGTACGCGGTCTCGGTGACCGCGGACAGGGTGATCGCGGCCTCGATGGGGTCGTTGACGAAGAAGTTCTCGAAGCACAGCCGCGATGCCCGGCCGAACGCGTTGGTGCCGCGTACCTTCATCCCCCGGTCGAAGCCCTCGGGGTCCTCGGCGTGCTTGGCGAGGTACCGCATCAGGTACATCTCTTGGTTGGTGTGCCGCTGCTCGTCCAACCCCTGGGTCAGGTAGCCCTGGCGCAGTTCGGGGTTGTCGACGGTGTCCACCAACTGGGACATGTTCTTCATCGCCGCGTACTCGGCGTAGACCAGCATGGGCAGGACGAGCTTGACCGCCTCCATCCAGCCGCGGTCGGACTTCTTCGCCGCGCCGCCGCGGGCCAGCGCGTCCTCCAGGCCGCCGTACTGCCGGTCGTCCTTCTCCTGCTCCATCGAGAGGTACTCACGGACCAGGGTCTTGAACGGGTCCTTGGTCTTGCCGGGAATCTTGAACTTGGTGGGATAGCGCCGCCCCGTCTCCGTTGAGTACGAAGGCGTCCAGTCGAAATCCTTGATCCGATCGTGCGCGTCGATGATCGACGGAGCCATGGATCACTCCTCGCCGGGTCGGGACGGTCGGGCTCTCTCGACTCTATGAGCCGTTCCGCGGGGCCGAGTGTGTCAAGTTGACGCACTTCCCCGCAGGGGCCTTGGCACTCCACAATGCGGCAGTGTGTTCCAACTTGACACAGCCGAATCCCGGGTCTGGGCGTAGCGTGCCGACCGTGCCGTCGCGCGGCGAAATCGACCGCCTGCTCGATGGACGCGGGTTCACCGCGGACATCGAGGATTCCTGGCGCCGATCGCTGCGCGCCGGGGTGATGCCCGGCGCCGATCTGTCCCGGCTGACCGTCGCGGAGATCGACCGGCAGAGCCGGTTGGCGATCGCGGCCAAGCCGGTGCTCGATCAGTTGGCGCTGGACTTCGAGGGCACCACGTACTGCATGGCGTTGGCCGACCATCAGGCCCGGGTCATCGAACGTCGCTTCGGTGCCGTGCGGGTCGGTGATGCGATGGACCGGGTGGGCATCGTGCCCGGCGCGGTGTACGACGAGGAGGCCTCCGGCACCAACTCGATCGCCACCGTGGTGACCTTGGGTCGGCCGTTGAGTGTGACCGGGGACGAGCACCTGGTCCAGGCGCTGCGCGGTTACGCCTGCGTCGGCCACCCGATCATGAACCCGATCACCCGGCAACTGGAGGGTGTGCTCGACATCTCCTGCGCGGTGGGCGAGGCCAACCCGTTGGTCAGGCCGTTGCTGGTGCGCTCGGTGCGCTCCATCGAGGAGCGGTTGCTGGAGGGCGCCTGCCGCGCCGACCAGCGCATGCTGGAGGTGTACCGGGCGGCGACCAGTCACCGCCCGCGGCCGGTGCTGGTGCTCGGCGACACCGCGGTGCTGGCCAACCCGAGCGCCATGGAGTTGCTCGACGCCTCCGACCATGCCGCGTTCCACGCGCTGGCCACCGACACGCCCCTGAGCGGTCGACACGTGTGCACGCTGACCCTGGCCTCCGGCACGGCGGTGCGCGTGGAGATGGAGCGCATCGACAACACCGGTCGGGTGCTGTTCGAGTTCGACCGGGTCAAGGAGCGTCGGCTGACCGTCTCGGGCCGGACGTCCCACCGGGACGAGTCCCCGCAGGACCGGTTGGCCGCGGCACGAGCGCAGCGGACCTCTGTGGTGATCATCGGTGAGACCGGGGCCGGGCGCACCGCCACCGCGCTGGAGCTCGCCGCCGGGGCACCCGTGCAGGTCATCGAGTGCGGCGAGGTGGGCAACCTCGGCCGGGCGGGGTGGGCGCAGCTCATCGAGGCGGGTGCCGGCGGCCTGTTGGTGTTGGACGACCTACAGCTGCTGCCGCCGTCCCAGGCGAAGATCCTGCACCAGCTGTTGGACGAGAAGCCCAGGTGGCTGGCGATCACCAGCGTCCCGGTGGACGCGCCGGCCGGGGAGCACGCCGCGCTGATGGCCCGCTGCGAGACACGCATCGAACTACCGCCGCTGCGTACCCGCACCACCGAGTTGGGCCGGCTGCTGCGCGACCTGACCCGACGGGTGGCGCCCGACGCGGTCGTCCGGTTCACCCCGAAAGCCATCGAGGCCCTGGCCAGCAACCCGTGGCCGGGCAACCTCAAGGAGCTGTCCAGCGTGGTGCGCACGGTGTTGGCGCACCGCTCCACCGGCGACATCACCCCGCAGGACCTGCCCTCCCAGTACCGGCGGGGCACCCGGTCGAAGAATCTGACGACCGTTCAGCAACTCGAGCACGACGCGATCATCGGCGCGCTCACTGCCTGTCGGGGGAACAAGGTGCAGGCGGCGGAGCGACTGGGGATGAGTCGCTCGACCCTGTACCGCCGGATTCGGACCCTGGGCGTGCCGGACCAGGACTGAGGGCGGCGTCCTCAGGAGGGACGTTTCAGCCGCCTGCAGGCGAGGATGGCAACAGCGGCCAGGGGGAGCAGGAGAGCGGCCGTCCGGGCCCGATCAAAGCGCGCGGAGGCCTCGACGCGGGCGTCCGGCGCGGCGGCCTGCCGGGGCCGGTTGGGCGTCATGGGCCGACGCTGCGCCGGAATGTAGGCGGCCGCTTCGGCGAGGCGCAGGGCCTCGGTGGAGACCTGGACCCACGTCCAATTGGGGTGTTCGGCGTGCAACTGGGGGTAGATGTCCTGCACGTGGGCCTGGTCGGCCATCTGGGCTCCCGGGGGCGCAACTGTGATGTCTCAGCTATCGGTGCCGCCGCACACGACCTTGATAGCTGACGTCCCATCAGGTCCCACTACGCCCGTAAGCTCCCTTCCGTGGAACTGGAGTTCACCGGGGAGATCTGGCACTGGCGTGGGCCCGCGCCGCACCACTTCGTGACCGTGCCGGAGGCGGACAGCGCCGCGCTGCAGGACGTGTCGGCGGGTGTGACCTACGGTTGGGGGATGATCCCGGTGCAGGTGCGGCTGGGCGGGTCGAGTTGGACGACCTCGCTGTGGCCGAAGGACGGCGGGTACATCGTGCCGCTGAAGGCCGCGGTACGACGCGCCGAGGGGTTGGACGTGGGCGACGTGGTCACCGTGCACCTCGCGGTCGACGCGTGACAGCGGCGCCGGTCCGGGCGGAAGATGAGCGTAGGAACCAGCGAGGAGGCGACGTGACCACCACCGAGAAGTCCGTGGCGAACGCAGCGATGATCGACGTGAACGGCAACCCGTTGGCGTGCGCCCGCCCGCAGGCGTTCGACACCGTCGAGGAAGAGCGCGCGCACCGCAAGGCCAAACTCGCCGCCGCCTTCCGGATGTTCTCCAAGGCCGGCCTGGACGAGGGCGTCGCCGGGCACATCACCGTGCGTGACCCGGCCGAGCCCGACACGTTCTGGGTGAACCCGTTCGGCATGCACTTCTCGATGATCCGCAGCAGCGACCTGGTGCGGGTGAACGAGGACGGTCAGGTGGTCGAGGGCGGCCGCGCGGTCAACGGCGCCGCGGTGGCCATCCACTGCGCCGTGCACGCGGCCCGGCCGGATGTGCTGGCCGCCGCGCATGCCCACGGTCCGGCGGGTAAGACGTTCTCCTCGCTGGACATGACGTTGGAGCCGCTGACCCAGGACGCGTGCGCGTTCTATAACGACATCGGCCTGCTCGACGAGTTCACCGGCGTGGTGCTCGACCCCGCGGAGGGCCGGGCGGTCGCCCGAGCGCTGGGCATGCACAAGGCCGTGATCCTGCGTAACCACGGGATGCTGACCGTGGGCACCAGTGTGGACTCCACCGCCTGGTGGTTCCTGACCCTGGAACGCAGCGCCCAGTGCCAGCTGACCGCGTACGCGGCCGCCGCCGGTCTGGGCTCCAAGCCGAGGCTGATCGAGCCAGAGGTGGCCGAGCTGACGAAGAGTCAGATCGGCTACGAGTTCGTCGGCTGGTTCCAGTTCCAGCCGATCTGGGAGCGGATCAGCCGCGACCAGCCGGACATCTTCGACTGACGGGTGAGCGAATTCCAGGTCCGTCCGTTCTACGGATACGGCTACCGGCGCGTGCACGTGTACACCGCCGAGGACCGGCACGTCGGCTGGTTCGACCCGAATTCGGCGACGAGGGTGCTGGAGCTCGAGGAGTTCCGGGATGGCTTCGAGGCGGCGGTGGCGACGTGGGCGGCCGAGCACAGGCCGCCCGCCTCAACCTCCGCTTGAGTCCGCCGATCGGCTGATCGCAAAACCCTCCGATTGCCGCGCGTCCAGCGTTCCCACGGCAACGTCCAAGCAGGGACGAAGCGGGCACCCTGGGAGCGGCGGACGTGGCCTACGACCTCGAGCAAGCGACCAGCGCCTCATCCACGCTTGCCGACCGCGTGTTGGCCGCCCTGAGCGCCGCCGCCGGACCGCTCGACGACGACGTCCTCGCCCGACGGGTCAGGGCGACCTCCCGGCAAACCGTCAGCCTGGTCTGCCGCACCCTCGAAGCGAGCGGTCGGATCCGCCGGTTCCGGGCACCGGACGGGTTGCTGGTGAACGCCATCGTCGTCCCGCGGGAGACCACGGCAACACCGGCCCCGACCCAGCCCGAACTCGACCTGCCCACCGGCCTACCCCGGACGGCACCCGCCGCCCCGTCGATGCTGACGGAGAACCAGGTCAAGCGGGCCGTCCGCGAACACCTCATCGCCCAGGGCTACCGGGTGCACGTGGCGTGGGGGCACACCCGCGAGGTGGACATCCACGCCGAGCGCGACGGTGAGCGGTTGCTGCTGGAGGCCAAGGGCCAGGTGGAGCGACGACCGCAGCAGGCCAACGATTTCCTCGGTGCGCTCGGCGAACTCCTGCAGCGCATGAACGACCCCGACGCGACCTACGGCCTCGCGCTGCCCGACCACCCGCAATACCGCACGCTGGTGGCGCGCCTGCCCGAACTCATCTGGGACCGGCTGCACCTCGTCGTCTACTTCGTCAGCGGGCCGGGCGAGCAGCTGACCGTGCGCGAAGTACGCAAGGACGCCCAGGCTCGACTCTTCTAGGCTCGAACGCCCCGCTCCGCCGCTTCCACCAACGCCTCGAACGACTCCGCGATCAGGTCCCACGTCGGGTCCACCCGTCGCCCCTCCACATGCAGGCGGTGGTTCATCGCGGTGATGGCCGCCATCCGCCAGGCCGCCAGGCCCCGGTACCACCCCAGGTGCTCCACCGGCCGCCCGGCGGCGGCCTCATACGCCGCGACGATGTCGTCCGCAGCGGGCGCCCAGCCCATCCAGTCCCGCCGCGCGCCACGCCACCCGGAGGGGTCGTAGAGCATGCACAGCCAGGCCACGTCCAGCAGCGGCGGGCCGAAGAACGCGATCTCCCAGTCCACGACGGCGAGCAACGCCGGCCCGGCCGACACCCAGTTGTTGGAGTAGAAATCCCCGTGCACCAGCGCGGTTTCGGGTTCGGGCGGCAGGTGCTCCAGCAGCCGATCGCGCAGCGCCAGGGCCTGCTTCTTCCATGCCTCGTTGGTCCCCTTGGCCAGCACCGGCGCCCAGAACTCGATCTCCTCGCGCAACGACCGCGGACTCCCCCACCCCGGCAACGCCGCCGGGCCCAGCTCATGCGTCGCGGCCAATGCGGCGGCCGCGGCCGAGAACACCGAGCGCACCTCCGCGGCATCAACCGCAATCGGCGACCAGCAATCCAACGACCCGCCCGGCAACCGATCCACCATCAGATACGGCACCCCGAACCAGCGCTCGTCGTCGGAGAACCAGCGCACCGCCGCTACCGGCACCCCGCCGGCCCGCGCCGCGCGCAGCAACGGCACCTGGCGCAGCACGTCGGTGTTACCCGACCGCCGCACCCCCGGCGGCGGCACGCGCACTACCAGGGCATCGCGTTGGGTGCCGTGCTGCACGTCGAAGCCGAAGGAGATCCCCGCGTGTCCGGGCATGGGATACACGCCCTGCGCGGAAGCTGACGGTCCGTAATGCGCGAGCGCCCAGGCCTGCAGCAACCCCGCGGACGCCGCCAGGTCGTGCCGATCGAGATACGTCACTGCCGCCACGGCGGGGTCGCACCGGGTTTGGCCAGCCGACGGGCCACCACCATGCGGTGCACCTCGTCCGGGCCGTCGTAGATGCGCGCGTAGCGCGCCTCCCGATACATCTTCTCCAACGGGGTGTCCTCGGTGACCCCGAGCGCCCCGTGCACCTGGATGGCCCGGTCGATCACGTCGTGCAGGTACTGAGCACCACGGAACTTGATCAGCGAGATCGCCACTCGGTCGTCCCCGCCCTCGTCCATGATCCGGGCCGCGTCCAACGTCATCAGACGGTGGGCCTGGATGTCCGCGGCGGACTCGGCGATGTAGCGACGGATCTCCCCCTTCTCCACCAACAACGACCCGTGCGCGTACCGCGTGTTCGCCCGCGCGCACATCAGCTCGAACGCCCGCTGCATCTGCCCCAGCCAGCGCATGCAGTGGAAGATCCGGCCCGGTCCCAGCCGCGTCTGGGCGATGGTGAACGCCTCGCCGCGCGGGCCGAACAGGTTGTCCTTGGGCACCCGCACGTTCTCGAAGCGCAGCTCCCCGTGCCGACCGGAGGTGTGTCCCATGGTCCGGATGTCGCGCACGTGCGTGTAGCCGGGCGTATCGGTCGGCACGATGATCGCGGAGAACTGCTTGTGCGGCGCGGCCTCCGGGTCGGTCCTGCACCACACCAGCACCGCGGGCGCGGCCGAAGCGAACGTGGTGAACCACTTGCGACCGTTGATCACCCACTCGTCGCCGTCGAGCACCGCGCTGGTCTGCATCTGCGTGGGGTCCGACCCGGCCGCATCCGGCTCGGTCAACCCGATGCCGATCCACTGGTAATCCCCACGCACCAATGGGTCCAGCCACTGCCGCTGCTGCGCCTCGGTGCCGAAGCGCCGCCACATGATGGTGTCGTGCTGGGACAGCGAGCCGACCGCCAGCATCCCGAACTCCGAGCGCCCGATGATCTCGTTGAGGTGCACGAACTCCATGAACGACAGGCCCTGCCCACCGAGGTCCACCGGGTGACCGAGTGCCCACAGCCCGCGCCGACGGGCCTCCTCGCGCAACCCCTCGACGGCCTTCTCCGCGGCCGGGCCGCCGTCATCGATGAGGTGCTCCAGCGGGCACACTTCGTGGTCGATGAAATCCAGCATCCGGGGGCGCAGGTCAAGTACCCGCTCGGTCAGGCCGGGGGAATGAGTCGTCGTCATGCCTGCAGTCTGCCCGCGTGCCGCGGGTGCTGTCCCGCCGGAGCGCAGACAACTTCCGGACCCAGCGCGCGAGGGAAGGTGCGCCGGGTCCGGAAGGGCCTCACTTACTCAGTTACTTCCAGGTGTAGATAACGAACTCGTTCTCGTCCGGGGCGAACCCGTTCGGTGAGCCGTCAGGGTTGGAGACGGTGTTCGTCGCGGTGTACTTGTACATGAACTCCCGGCCCTGGCCCATGTTGTGGTTCCAGTTGTCGCCGGAGCGCTCTGTCTGCGCCCAGCTGAACCTCTGGTCCAGATCCGAGTCCGCGGCATACACGTCCCCGTTGTTGAGTTGGGTCATCAATCGGTCGCGGGTCAGGTTCGGCCCGATGGCTTTGGCGGCCTCCGCGAACACATTGGCGCCCACATAGCCGGCCTGCACGATGTGGTGGTTCACACCACGGTTACCACGCGCGTACTTCTGCATGGTGGCCATGAACTCCGAGCCCCACAGCTTGTACGTGGTGTTCGTCCAGTAGCGACCGGTCGGCCACTTACCGAACAACGAGCCCAGCACCTCAGCCGCAAGGTGATTACCACTCATCCCCTTCGGCGGGTAGTAGCCCTGCTGGGCCGCCTCCACCATGAACTTCGCCATCGTGGCTGGGTTGATCACATAGTGGATGATGTGCTCCGGGTTCGCCGCTCGCATCGCCAGCACGTAGGACGACATCGAGGTCTCCGAGATCGACACGTCCGCCCGCTTGACCATCTTCGCCCCGCTGGCGTCCACGATCTTCGCCACCTGGTTGCACGCCAGCTGCATCTCCGGGGAGGTCAGGCAGATCAGCCCGTAGGTCTTGGGCTTGACCACCGAGGTCGCCCAGTGCGCCCCGGCCATCGCCTCGTGAACCATCGACATGTGCGTCGGGAACATGAACGGGTCCTGCCACTCGGTCTGCGAGTAGGCCCAGACCCCCACCGCCGGGACGTGGTACTGCTTCAGGTCGTCGTGAACCGACGCGCTCGCCCAGGTCGAGTAGGTCAGGAACGAGAAGATGTGGTCCTGCCCGACCAGCTTCTTGATGCAGGCCTTCGACCGGGCCACCTCACCCGGACCGTCATCGCAGTCGAGGACCGACAATCGCCGACCCAACACCCCACCGCGGTCGTTGATCGCGGTGGTAGCGGCCCGCACACCATTGACCATCGGGGTGATCAGCACGTTGCCCAGCGCCATGCCATGCATGTTCACCGTGCCCAGTGAGATCGAGTCCTTGGTAACGCCGGTGTCGGTGGCGCCGGCCTTGTCGTTGGCGATCTTCTCGTTGGCCGCTTTCTCCGCGGCCGTCTTATCGATCGCGTGCACGCCCTTGTCGGTTGACGACGTCCCGCCGGCTTGCGGCTTGGTTGCCGTCGCTGCCGCCGCGGCCGGCTTGGCTTGGCCCGCCTTCGTCGCGGTGGCTGCCTTGCCTGCAGTCTTGGCCGGTGCGCCAGCCTTCGCCGCCGGGGCCGCGGCCTTGGCCGCGGCGGGCGCACCTGCCGTGTTGTGGGCTGCGGGCGCGCCCTGGGGGCTACCGGCCGCAGGTGCAGCGGCCGATCCGTCGGATGAACTGTTGGCCGCGGGCGGGGCCTGCTGGGCCACCGATCCGCCACCAGATCCGCCGCACGCGGCCAGCACCAGCGCCATGCTGACCACCACCGGTGCGGCGGCAACTGCCGTTCTTCTGGGGAACCTCATACAGGTGCTCCTCGTTTGACGTCGAGGACACCTCCCGGCCACGCCGTATGCGTCGAGGACCAGGAGGTCTGACGCTTACCCGGTTACCCATCACCCAATAAACGTTGCGTGAAACACACCTGGTTGGGTCACATTGCACAGCTGCTCGACGCACTCAAGGCGCAGGCGCGCTAGGGCCGGCGGAAGTTATCCCGCCAGGAGTCCCTGTGGCTGTCCCGGTTGGACTGCGGCTTCGGCGTCTGCTCTTCACGCCAGCCGCGGGTCCGGGGCGCCGGACGCTTCATGAGCTGCTGCTCCTTTGCCATGACCCTCTCCCCCTGACGTCGAACCGATATGTGCAGAACGTGCCCCCGCGGCAGACATTCCCATCCCCGAGGTCCCCCGCGCCTCTGCTTTTCCGAGGACTGCGGCGTGGGCGTGGCACCAGTGTGATCATCTGGTGTTACGTGTGTGCACTTGTGTTGTTACAGGTGTGTGCCCCGGCCGGGCACGCACGCCACGCTGTGATGAGGCGCGAGGATGTGGAGATGGCCAAGGCCGAGCCGATCCGCAGCACCCGCACCCCCAGCGTGGACGTGCACGGGTTGTTGCTGACCGCCGCCGACGCGGTGCTGCGCCGCGAAGGGTTGGCCGGGGTCACCGTGCGCGGGGTCGCGGCCGAGGCCGGCGTCGCGCCGGGTGGGGTGTACTCCCGGTTCGGCGGCAAGGACGGACTGATCGACGCGCTATTGATCCGCGGCTTCGACGACCTGGGCGCGGCGACCGCTCCGCGCGGCGAGAGCGATGCCCGGGAGCGGCTGCGCATGTGCGGGTGGCGGGTCCGGCAGTGGGCGTTGCACAACCGGCCGTATTACGAGGCGATGTTCCTGTACGAGCGCGCCTGGCAACGCACCGAGCAGGTCGCCGAGCACGCCATGGCCGGATTCCACGTGCTGGTGAACACGGTCGAGTACGCCATGACGGCCGGCTTCCTCCGCCCCAGCGACCCGTTCGAGGTGGCCCAACAGATCTTCTGCGTGGTGCACGGCGCGATCCTCTGCGAGTTCAACGGCTTGATCCTCACCGGCGACCCGGCAGCCAACTACGAGGCCATGCTGGACACCGTCGAGCGCAGCTTTGGCTATCCGACCGACTGACGCGCCGTCAGACGCGGGGCTCACCCTCCGGTCGACGCGCGGACGGATGGCCCTGGCCGCAACCGTCGCGGCGTCCGGGATGGCGATGCTGGACGGGACCATCGTCAACGTCGCGGTGCCGCACATCGGCCGGTCCCTGCACGCCGGCGTGGCGTCGCTGCAGTGGGTGCTGACCGGGTATCTGTTGGCGTTGGCCTCGCTGATCCTGTTGGCCGGGGCCTTGGGCGACCGCTTCGGTCGGCGTCGGGTGTTCGTGGTCGGGGTGGCCTGGTTCGCGCTGGCGTCGTTGTTGTGCGGGCTGGCCCCGTCGATCGGCTGGCTGATCGCGGCCCGGATCCTGCAGGGGATCGGCGGCGCGCTGCTGACGCCGGGCAGCCTGGCGATCATTCATTCGAGCTTCCGGCTCGGCGACCGGGCGGCTGCGGTCGGGGCGTGGGCCGGACTGGGCGGCGCGGCCGGGGCGCTGGGACCGCTAATCGGCGGCACGCTGATCGATGGACCGGGCTGGCGGTGGGCGTTCCTGCTCAACCTGCCGGTGGCGGTCATGGTGATCGTGTGTACCTACGCCGCGGTGCCGGAAACCAAGGGACACGAACCCGGTCGGCTCGATCTCACCGGCGCCGCGTTGGCCGTGGCGACGCTGGCCGCCGGGACGTGGGCGCTGATCGAGGCAGGACCGCGCGGCTGGGGCGATGCCCGGGTGGTGGTCGCGGCGGTGATCAGCGTCGTCGGCCTGGGCGCGTTCGTCGTGCACCTGTGTCGGGCCGAGCATCCGCTGGTACCACCGTCGTTGTTCGCCAATCGGGTGTTCAGCATGCTGAACCTCGGGACGCTGTTCCTGTACGCGTCGGTCGGGCTGAGCTTCTTCCTGGTGGCCTACCAGCTGCAGACAGTGGCCGGGTGGACGGCGCTGCAGGCCGGCCTCGCGTTGTTGCCGACGACACTGTTGACGCTCGCGCTGTCCGCGCGCTCCGGCGCGCTGGCCGGACGCATCGGCCCGCGCCGGCAACTGACGCTGGGGCCGTTGGCCACAGCAGGTGGACTGTTGCTGCTGACCCGGGTCGGAAGCCATCCGACGTGGGCCACCGATGTGCTGCCGGGGGCGGTGTTGCTGGGCCTCGGACTGGTCGCCTTCGTCGCCCCGCTGACCGCCGGCGTGATGGCCGCCGCCGACCCCGACCACGTGAGCACCGCATCCAGCGTGAACAACGCCGTCGCCCGGGCGGCGAGCCTGGCCGGGTTGGCGGTGATCCCCGCAGTCTCCGGCCTGGCCACGGCCCACGGCGGCATCGACATCACCCACGCGTATCGCGTCGCGTTGGTCATCGCCGCCGTGGTCGCGGCGGTGGCCAGCCCGGTTTTCTACCTGGCCTGTGGGAAAAAGCCGCCTACCCACCGGGGCGCGTTGAGCGCGACTGCGGGTCCTACAGCGCCCGGGTAGTCATGGTCGGGCCCCGCTGCCACCACGCTGCATCGAGTGCACCACGGCCAGGATCAGGCCGATGATCAGGCCCCACCACAGCACGTGCACGGCGAAGCCGAGGCCACCGAACAGCAGGATGAGCAACAAAGCGATGACGAGTAACACGGTTCCTCCTCGAGCACCGACGACGGTCAGTCGGCAGAGGTCCTGTCTGCCCCATTACGGCCCGGGAAAACCCCGGAGGTAACCCGGGGGTCAAGCGCTGGCCGGGTCCGATCGCCGGGACCGGGCGCTGTCAGCAAGGGGGGACCGACTGCTTCTGTCGTTGCTTCGGGGACCGCGCAACCCGACCCACATGCCCCAGCCCACGAGAGACCCGCCGCCGAACGGTCTCGCGCACGGCGTCGTTTTCGGCCATTCCGGCTGTGCGTATTTCTCCTGATTATCGCGGTGGCGGGCCTTTTTGAGCCCAACAC
>Ga0137412_10001192_pt1 | contig 19842 bp, 13 predicted proteins | sample CZODoug2_1_16fun_FD_122160 | JGI IMG/M metagenome (GOLD analysis project Ga0137412, IMG submission 122160) | Vadose zone soil fungal communities from Angelo Coast Range Reserve, California, USA - CZODoug2_1_16fungal (Hybrid Assembly) | ecosystem: Environmental > Terrestrial > Soil > Vadose zone...
CCGATATTCGGCTGCGCGTAGACGACTTTGCCCTTCGCTTCGAAAAATTCGTGCTCGAAGAATATCTTCAGGTGAATCGGCATGCCGTCCGGCAACGGATTCACCATGTCGAAGTAGCAGCCGTTCAGACTGATCTCCGTGACGCGGATCTCCATCTTCGTGCCCGATTGTTCGTCAATTAGTTCAGCCACAGCTACGAACGGATAGCGCGGAGTTCGGCGTCGGTCCACAGTCACAGCGTCACCTCAAAGCTTGCATTTAGGGCCGTGTTAGAGCGTTCTAAGAACGCGAAAGCTCGCTTGAGTCCTTTATAACATGCGCCGAATCTCGCATTCGCCCGCTGTTGTTTCAATGCGTCGAACTTTATAACCCGCCGGCCTCTAACAGGTTGTTCAAAAATGGCTTAACTTGTCATTCCGAGGGCGAAGTTTGCCCGAGGAATCTGTTTTTCTCTTGGTTTTTCGCGAAAAGCAGATTCCCCGCTTCGCGCGGAATGACAGTTAAAAGACTTTTCAGCTAGTTCGACGCAGCCGATTCGAACTCTTCGGACATCCACGCTTTGAGCGCGTCCATGTTCTGTGCGCGTCCCAGGAAGTCTTTCACCAGATCGTTTGCCGATTTTGACCCGCCCGGCTCCAGAACCAGATGCCGGTAGCGCGCGGCTGGCGCCGGCGCGAGCAAGTCTTTGCGATCGAATTTCGTCACAAAATCTTCCGCAATCACCTTGTCCCACAGGTAGGTGTAGTACGCGGAAGAGTAGCCGGCCAGATGGCCGAACGAAGCATAGTCGTGAATTCCCGGCGTCGGCGTAAACAAGTTGTACCGTCGTTCGTCTGCCAGCACGATCGTGTCCGGATCGACATCGCCGGGTTTGCGATTGTAGAGATCGAACGAAGTCGCCGTAAAAACATTTTGCCGCATTACCCAACCCGCGCGGCCAAACGCATCGGCGCGGTTCATTCGCGCCACGAGCTCCGCCGGTATCGGCTCGTTCGTCTTGTAATGCCTGGCGAACGTCGCCAGCACTTGCGGGCTGTGCATCCATTCTTCCAGCATCTCCGACGGCGCTTCGCCGAAATCCGATTCCATGCTGATGCCGCTGATTCCCGCCCACTGCTGCGCGCTCAGCATCCAGTGCATCAAGTGCCCGAATTCATGAAAAAACGTCACGACGTCGGAGTAATCCATCAGCCCGGGATCATCGGCCGTCGGCGCCGGAAAATTGCAGACCAGCACCGCTTCCGGCAGTTGTTTGCCGCGAATCCCGTCCAGCACTGGAATCATTTCCGCGTGGCTGAACTTCCCGGCGCGCGGGTGCATGTCCAAATACAAGCGGCCGATCATTTTTCCCTGATCGAACACATCCCAGGTTTCAACCGTCGGATCCCATCCCGGCACGCCGTGTTCCTGCTGAAACGTCAGTTGAAACAACTTCGCGGCCGTGTCCAGAACGCCCTTCTTCACGCGCTCATACGGCAAATACGGACGCACCGACGTCGAATCAAAGTTGAATTGCGACCGGCGCACCTGCTCCCGCAGAGAATAATTTTCGTAGTCCGCAACTTCCTTCGCGCCTGGTTGCGTCTTCTGCTTTTCCGCAACAAGTTGCTCATATTCGCGCTGTGCCACTTGGCGCGCCGCCGTATCCACCGATTGAATGAAATCCGCGATATTTTTTGCTGACTGGATCATCCGATCGGCGGAATTAAAATCCGCCCACGAGGAATAGCCGATGATCGTCGCGATTTCGTGCCGCGTTCGAATCATGTCCATTAGCACTTCTTTGTTTTTCGGGTAAGCGCGGTTGTCGAATTCAAGATACAGCCGCTTGCGCACCGCATCGCTCTTCGCAAACGTCAAAATCGGAAACACGTCGGGATAATTCGTCGTAAGTTTGATTTTTCCGTCTGGTCCGGGTTTGTGCGCGTCAATGAAATCCTTCGGCATCCCGTCGAGTTCCGCCGCGGAATCAATCGTAATGCTCCGCTGGTCGTCGGAAATGTTCCGGTCGTACGCGGACTGCAGGTCCGTCAATTTATCGAAAAGTTTCTTCAGACGCCCGCGCGTCTCGTCGTCCTTGTCGACTCCAGCGAGACGGAACTCCAGCAACTGCCGCTCCACATAATATTTAGTCGCGGCGTCCGCTCCGCTCAAATCGACCGCCGCCAGCGCCTTGTACACGCCTTGGTTGAGCGCCAACGAAGACGCCGCATCGCCTACTTTCGACGTCATTGCCACCGCCGCATCGCGAAACTTCGCATCAGGATGAACCTGCTGCATCGCGCCCGAAAGGTAACCCGCGGAATTGTACTGGCGGACAATTTCGTCAAACGGGACGAGTGTGTTGTCGATCGTCCGCGCGCCTTTTACGGCAAGCACTTGATCGATCGCCCGCTGTCCCGCCGCCAGATGGTCGTTTTCGATTTTTTCAAATGCCGCGATATCTGGCTTGCTGATCCAAATCGGCGCCTGCGCCACGGCGACAGTCGCTGTCTGCGCAGCGGCCAGAACAGGTGCCGCGACGGCAAAAGCTGCAACGCAGAGGTGGCGAACGAAATTGGTGGTATAGCTGGAACGGTTCATGATTTCTCCCGGATGGCTCTTTCTTGAAACGCGATGGAAGGCGCCGAAGTTCCCTGTCCAACCCATTTTGTTGGACGTGGCCACAGCCCCTCTGGCTAGCAAAAAGGCGCGCTTTTTCAGCGCAATTCGAGGAATTCCTCAAGCAGCAATCGCGCTAGCCGCTCGGAATCGTGCCGGATGACCCCGTGTTCTTCCAGCAGCGAATCGAGGATCACGCGTACGCCGTGTTTCTGCAAAATCGGCAAATCCACCGTCACCCGCACCGCGCCCTGCTTCAAGTAACGCCGCGCCACGTCCGCCGAAACGCTTTTGCGGTTCGCCACCACAAAATCGATGACGTTGCCGCGCACGTGGCGCTGAATGGCATTGAGATGTTCCGAGAGAGCATAGCCGGTCGTTTCGCCGGGCTGCGTCATCAAGTTTGCGATGTAAACGCGTGGCGCCTTCGAGCGCGCAATCGCATGCGCAATTTCCGGTATCAAAAGATTCGGCAAAATACTGGTGTAGAGCGAACCCGGCCCGATCACGATCAAGTCGGCGTGCCGGATGGCCTCAATCGCCTCTTGCACCGGTCGAACGCGGCGCGGATTCAGATGCAACCGGCGAATCGCCGCGCGGCTCGCCGTGATTCTGGTTTCACCGTGAACGCGTTTCCCATTTTCCAGCACGGCTTCCAACGTAACGTTCGCCACCGTCGACGGGAAAATCCGCCCCCGAATCGCGAGCACTTTACTGGACACTCGGACCGCTTCCGCGAAATCTCCGGTCACATGCGTCAGCGCCGCCAAAAAAAGATTTCCGAAATTGTGGCCGACAAGTCCGCGTCCCGCGTGAAACCGGTATTGAAACAGCCTGCCCAGCAACGCTTCGTCGCTCGCGAGCGCGACCATGCAGTTGCGTATATCGCCCGGCGGCAAAATCCGGTTTTCGCGGCGCAGCCGGCCGGAGCTGCCGCCGTCATCCGTGACGGTCACGATCGCGGCGAGATCGGTGATCGGCCGTTTCGCAGTGGGCGTCGGATCGTTGCGTGGAACCACGTGATGTTTCAATCCGCGCAACAGCGCCGAAAGTCCCGTCCCGCCGCCCAGGGCGACGACGCGCAGGCCGCGATGCTGCTTGTTTTTTTCCGAGCGTGAACTCACAAAAAATCCTGCAGATTGAAAAGCGTCTTAGTGTAAAAAAAGCAAGTCGAAACGAGACGACCCAATTTGTTACGGCCAAAACAATTTTCAATCAGAGGCCGATGCCGTCCTTTTCCGGATAGAGAAGTTCCGTGAAGCGGGGATCTTCCTGCAGGAACGCGAAATCTTCGTCGTTGCGGGCATGATAACGATTGGCAGAACGAAGATCGATCGCGATTTTTAAATTCGCCAGCGCGGCGTCGGCTTCACCCGTCAGGCAATCGAGCGCGGCCACTGCGTAAACAATATGATCCGCTTTTGGCGATAGCTTGCGCGCCTTATCCAAACTCTCGCGCGCTTCGTCCCAGCGTCCGAGATTCATCATGGCCACGCCGCGTTGATAGTGCTCTTCCGCGGTGCGCGGATTTTGTTCGGCCTGCGGCTTCATGCGCTGCTCGGCAATTTTGATGTGCATGCGCGCGCGATCCGCAAGTTCTTTGCTCGGACCTTCCAAGACTTTTTCCAGTTCCTGCTTCGCTTTGGCGTATTTCTGCTGGTGAAACAGGGCCAGCGCCTCGTCGTAGGTCCTCATTTGCGCCTGGACGAGCGGGTTCACAAGCTCAACGCCTCCGCGTTGAACGGGGTGCGGCGGCGTTAAACCTTTTCTTTTCTTCATTTTTGATGACTTGACCGCGCTAGCCGAGCGTGAGGATGACTTTTTCACTTTCGCCATGGCGCGAATGCTAGCAGAGGCCAATTGCGGCGTCAAATGCAAGCACACGGGGAGCGGGTTTGGCTCGCTCGGCGAGGGCTGCTCCGGTTTGGGAATCGCCCGCGCCCACCCCTGCTTTCAGCACAAGCAGCCGTGCAAACTACTGAAAACATTATAGATACAGTTTTATTCGTCGCACGGGAGCTATTTCGGGTCCGCCGAGAGCCGCAGAAGCTCGCTGTCGACCGCGGTGTGTGCCTGGCCAACCGGGGAGATGTAATCGCCAAAGGGGCCGTGAGCGGTGTGCGACGCAGCTTCGCCGCCGCAGGTGAAGCGAGAATCCGGGGGTTGGCAGCGAAATGTTTGCGGCCCCGTGGCGTCGATGCCGTTGTACGGATTGTCCTTGTTCGTGACGATGCCCCAGTTCAGTTTTTCGCCGTTGTAATAGTCCTGCCACGCCCATTGAATCACTCCAACAATCATGTGCACGCCGGAGCCTGGATACGTGGCGGCGATGGAAGACGTCAGGTCGGACTTGTAATCATTGCCGCGCTCGGACTGCGAGGCGAAGCCTCCAACATTGTGATCAGAAAACGCGACGGTGCACGTCGTTTGCGCGGAGCGAGGCTCGTGGATGGTGTTCCAACTGACGAGACCGGAACCGCGATCGATGAACGTCGGATGGACTTGCAGGCGATTGTAAGACGGATCTTCGCAAAAAGTATCGATCAGGTCGTCCGCGGAAAAAACAATCGGAGTGCTCAACGTAGCGGAGACTGTGACGCCGCGGTGCGTGGTGGATGAATTTTTCCAGGCGAAACTGGAGTCGCGGTTAGAGGTTCGATAGGACGATTCGATGATGGGAACGTCTCCCCAGTTCTGGTGAATGTAATCGAGCATGGGCTGCGTCCAATGCGAATACCCGAGGCCTGCGCCGGCGGCAATGATCAGGTCCTGATGGCCGGCGAGTCCTTGCAGAATATATTTGTCCGGGCACGTGCCCCAGCTTCCGAGCGTATAGATGCCTGCGTGCAGAACTTTTCCAGTGAAACCATGTTGCGAGGCCCACTTTGCGATGGCCGCTTCGGCCTGTGTTGCATAGGCTTTCGCCGTCGTTCGAGTGAGCGCATTTACGTCGGCCTGCAGGCCGGGATTGACGCCGGCTAGAAACTGCGTTGCTTTTTCTTCCCCATCGCCGCAGTAGGAATGATGTGCGGGGCGGCAGTCTTCGTCCATGAGTCCTGTGCCGATGCCCCAGCCGTTTTGAATGTAACCGACCGTGATCGAGTGCCCTTTGGAAGGAGCTTTTGCAAACGTAATAGAGAGCGCCCCGGTGGAATAGTCGATCGTTCCGGAAAAACTGGAGTCCTTCGTGGGCCCGGCAACTTTGCCATTGCCCAGGTCGCCGCCGACGATCTTATTTTTGCGGGCGATGTAGACGGAATATTTTGAGACGGTTCCCGCGAGCTTCGCGGTGAAAGTTGTCGTCGATCCATCGCCCGTGCCAAGCAGGATGGAATCGGCAGGTTTGGAGCAAAGCCAATCGGGATGAAGATTGCCGTAGCACGTCCCGCTGGTGAGATCCGTCGTATACGAACTGGACCAGGACGCGTTCACGCCGGAAATATTTTTGCGAGCTGCAACGACATTGTCGTGGAACGCTTTCTTGGCGTAGATGGTGCCGTCGGTGTAAACCTGCTTTGCGTCTGAATCGGCGTATAGAGTTGGCGGCAAAAACAGATTCATATAGCCGAGACGAAAATCGTAGTTGCCATTGGCCGGCTGGAAGTCCGGTCCTGCGCCGAAGCCGTGGCAGTTATCGGAATCGCAATCGGAAATGGCGATAAGAAAGTGTTTCATGGCGCCGGACTGGTTGCCGACGGTAAAGGCGTCGTCACGCTCCAGAAACGACGCGTAATACGCGCCCCAGCAGGGACTATTGAAGTCCGTGATCGACGCGCTGGACCGCGCGAATCCTCGCCAGTAGGTGGCGCCCGCCGCGATAATGCTCATCAAATTTTTCGGCAGGCACGGCGTGGGATAGTTCTGCGGATTGTAGATGGCGTAGTGCGCGATGTCGGAACCGGCGATGAACGGCACCGGATTTGATGTGGTCCACGGATTGGTGAACTGCGTGTTGCGGCCCGGAGCAAGGCCGGTGAAGCCCCAGGAAAGAAACCGCGCGATGGACTGGTCCGCCCACTTTTGCGGGGAGCCGTATTTCTCCACCGCATAGGAAGGATAGCTCTTGCCGAACTCATCCTTGCCAACGACGGAATTCAAATCAAACGTAAAAAAACTCTTAAGAAAATAAGCGTGCCCGGCCGGATCGCAGAGCACCAGGCTGGCATCGATTTTCGCGACAGTGAAGGCCGTATTGGGATTCTTGCAGGAGACGCCGTTCAGGCCATGATAGGAGTCAAGACCGCCGGCAGGCTGCGCATATTGGGCGAACGCCGCCGGGCACATCGCGAGCGCTATCGCCGCAAAACTGGACAATCGCGACCGAATCATCGGCTTGCAGTTTCCTTTGCACGGCAGGCGCCGGGAAGCGCCATGTGACTGACAGCTTCGATGTTACGTGGAGCAAGGCGAATTTTCCATTGCTTGCTGGGCTTGATCGATAGCGCCGTGCGTCGATCGGTGGACGAGCGCCGCTGAGAAAGGGGTCGGGTGTTACCGAGAAGCAGCAGCTGGGAAAATTTGGTTGGGAGAAGCGGCGAAAGTCGCGGAAACTAGTAGCGGTTGGAACAGCTCACCAGATGGCGGGGCGGGGCGGCGATTGGCCGCAATGCGCTGCGTATGCTATAAGTTTGGGGCTTTCTTAAGGTCGACGAACAGTGCCTTTTATTAATTTTCCTGCGCGCGAAATTAATTGCAAGCTGGTGTACTACGGTCCCGGTCTCGGCGGGAAAACCGCGAACCTGCAATGGGTGTACGACCACACCGGACAAAATCAAAAAGGCAAAATGGTTTCGCTGGCGACGGAAACCGACCGCACGCTGTTCTTCGATTTCTTGCCGTTGGATTTGGGAACCGTGCGCGGATTCAAGACACGCTTCCATCTATATACAGTGCCCGGACAGGTTTTCTACGAAGCGAGCCGCAAACTGATTCTAAAAGGCGCCGACGGCGTCGTGTTCGTGGCGGATTCGCAGGAAGAGCGCCTCGACGCGAATTTTGAAACAATGGAAAACCTGCAGGAGCATCTGAAAGAGCACAACCTTAATTTCGACGCGATTCCTTACGTACTGCAATTGAACAAACGCGATTTGCCGAACGCCATGAGCGTCGAAGCACTCACCAAGCAATTACAAAAAAAAGGCGAACCCGTCCTCGAAGGCGTCGCCATCAAAGGCATCGGCGTCTTTGAAACCCTCAAAGAAGTCGCCAAGCTAGTCCTCGCCGAACTGAAAAAAGGTGGGTAAGAAACTGTTAAGGGGCGAGTTCTAAGTTGGTTAACGCGTGGCGTTGCGGCTCCGAAATTGCTTCGATTCGTCGCGTCCTGGAATTTCTCAGAATAATCTAAACGAAATTTCGATCGGTACAACTACACTTATCGGCTTGTCCCCGACCGTGGGCGGTCTGCATCTCCAAGTTCTGACTGTTTCCACGGAGATTTTGTTAAGACCGAAAGGAGCTCCTGCAAGCGGCCGCACATCCAGCATTCGTCCATCCTTTGAAATCACCGCTTGTAGAATCACGATTCCCTGATATTTGGATTGTCTCGCACTTTCTGTGTAAGGGGGATCTGGTTGATATTCACACCTAGGCATAGTCATGCCTGGAGAACTAGAGTTTTGGTCCGCCGCCAATTTGGGGATCTTTTGACCGTCGAGTATGGCTTCCGGAATTTGGCCGTATGGTTCTGTTGCCGCAAGGTCGGCTTGATTCGCCATGCCGGGAAGCGTTCCTTGCTCCAGCCCGCTTTGACGCGAGTTGTAAAACCTGGAAGTCTTACTCTCAATTAGTCGAAGCTCCAACTTTAGATTCGCGCTCGAGTGCTCCATTTGACCAACGAGAACGGCGTCCGCGAAGAGTTCCCGCCCGAGCCACCGCGCAGCATCGGTATCTTTAAACGCTTTAGACGGAATCCGCTGCGTTTCAAGATAGGATTGCAGCATAGCGCGAGGCGTCGTACGGATGTGGTTGGCAACGAACGACTCGTCCTTCGAAACTTCTTCGGCAAGTTGCATACCCAAAATTGACGTATTTCCTTTTTGATCAGTGAAATTAGCAACTAACACGTCACAGTGGCCGGCTTTGCAGCGAACTTGATCTGCACGACTCAACGTGCGAGAGACGAGGTCGTGAAGCTGGGTGCGCTGTTCCGAGGAGAGCGCAATCGCGGCGGTCGGCGCCTGAGCGGCAGATCGCGCGACTGCGAATAAAATCGTCACGAGCATCAGGCAAGTGCGTAAGATTTTGAAGTCTGGGATAGGCATGATGACGCTCCGGTAATACTTAGGTCATCCTAACTCAAAATACACCATATGCAGAAGATGAAACTAAGCGAAGGCTTTGAGGGCTTCGACGAGGGGCGTGACAGTGAGCACGTCGTGGACAGGGGCCCGGTTGCAAGCCAGATGCAGCTCGTTGGCGTGTTTGAGACGCCGAAAGAAGTCGCCAAGCTAGTCCTCGCCGAACTGAAAAAAGGCGGCTAATTCAGTCGCGTCTTGCAATTCTCTCAATAAATCCGGAATGACATCTCGATGGGAACCATCGCCGCGACAGGCTGGCCGTCAACCTCCGCGGGCTGGCAGCGCCACGTCCGCGCCACGTCGAGGGCTTGCTTATTCAGCCCGAATGGCGCGCCTTTAAGTATCTGCGAATCGGCGACTAAACCGTCTTTGCCGATAATCACGCGCAGCACGATGTTTCCCTTAAATTTCACCGTTCGTGCTGCGTTCGTATAAGAAGGATCCGGTTGATAGGTGCAGTGCGGAATGGCGGTAATTTTCCCCGCCCCCGACCGAGAAACGTCCACGGCCTCATTGGCCCCTTTCAGGGCGGCAGGCTCTCCAAATGGTTCGGCAGACTCAAACGAACCAAAGTTGCTAACGTCGCGGAAGACTTCCTCTTCCACAAACGTCTTGGCTTGCATGTCTCGGACACGCTTCGCAAAGTCATGCGTGTCGAGCAGCTGAACGTGCAGGTTTGCCTGTGTCAAACCAATCTTCAAATAACCAATCAAGACTTCCGTCGCGCCGTTGTCCATCGCCAGCCAGCGAGCGGCGTTGTCATCTTCCAGCAACTTCGACGCGATGCGCTCTCGCTCGAGATATTCGCGAAGTACGTGGCGGTTAACAATCTGAATGCCATGAGCCTGCGCTGTGAGTTGTGAAGAAAGTTCGTCGGCCAGCGCCATGCCGATTTCGGACGTCGAACCGCTCTCGCCAGTAAAGTTCGCAACGAGTATGCTGCAGGTCTTTTTGCAGCCGGCAGCGTCGCTATGCTTCAGCACGCGGGCAGCAAGCTCCTGCAATTGCGACTTTTGTCCTGCGGTCAATGTGACGGAAGACTCGTTGAGCTGCGCGGAAACTGTGGAGACGATGGATGCAAGAAAAATCAGAACCAGCAAATTCCGGGAAGCGAAGTGACGGGCTACGGGCATAGGTACGCTCCAGTGAGCTTAGCGGTCATCATACACAGAACGCGCCGCTGCGGAAATCTTGCGCTTAAGCGAAGGCTTTGAGGGCTTCGGCTTCGGAGTTGAAGGTGGGAATGGCTTCGACCAGCCGCGTGACGGTGAGCGCGTCGCGAACGCGGCCGGGTTTGCAGACCAGATGAAGCTTGCCGCCTTCGCGGCCGAGCGCGATAGAAATGCGCACGAGCGAAGAAATGCCGGAGCTGTCAATTTGCGGGACGCCATCGAGCATCACCACCACTTTGCGCGCGCCGTTTTGCAAAACGGCTTGCAGCGCCATGGTGAGCTGTTCGCTGGAGTCGCCGATAGTAATACGGCCGTGCACATCAAAAACTTGAACGCCGGAGTCTTCGCGTACGTTGATTTCGATGGGAGCGTAGAAAGTCATGGCCAGGCCGGAAGGCATTATACGATGACGCGGCGGGGAAACAGATAAATGAGATTGGCGAAGTTGCATGAGTGGAACGTCACGGCGGCCGAAGCCCGCGAAATTCAGGAAAAGCTGCGGGCGAAATGGGAACGTGAAGACCGGCTGGGCGACATCCGAACGGTGGCCGGGCTGGACGCGGCATTCGTTTTGAGCGGATCGCAGGCGCTGAAGAAAAGATCGCGATGGACGGCGCTGCGCGAGGCGAATCGCGCGATTGGCGGTGTGGTGGTGTTCCGGTTTCCGGAAATGGTGGAGATTGCCCGAGTGTCGGCGGTTCTGCCGCTGCGATTTCCGTATGTGCCGGGATTTTTGAGCTTCCGCGAGATACCGGCGCTGCTGGCGGCGCTTGCGAAATTGAAGAGCATGCCGGATTTGCTTTTTTGCGATGGGCAGGGTTACGCGCATCCGCGAAGGATGGGACTGGCCACGCATCTGGGAATTTTGCTGGACCGGCCGACGATTGGCTGCGCGAAGAGCATTTTGATTGGATCCCACGACGATTTGGCCGAAAAAGCTGGGAGTTGGACGGCGCTGACGGACGACAAAGCTGGGGGTGAAAGAATCGGCGCAGCAGTGCGAACGCGAGATGGAGTGAAACCAATTTATGTTTCGCAGGGGCATCGTGTTTCGCTCGAAAACGCGATTCGCCTGACTATGGCCGTAAGCGACGGCGTGCGGATACCACGGCCGACCCGAGCGGCCGACCAATTCGTGAGCGAAGTGAAGAGAAGCAAAGTTGGCTGACCTCGAGGTTTTCGGATCGTTGGTTGATTCGCGTGGTCGCATCGGAAAAATCGATGCTGGGAATGAATTTTTCGAAAGAAGCTTTGGAAGCGAGGCGCGTATAATTTCGCATCGAAGATTAGCCAGAACGCCGCGCGGCGGTGTCTCGCGGGCAAGAGCACAAAGTGGATCTGCTGCCGAAGATAAGATTGGAAATGGTTCTGCCGGACAAGCTTGTGAACCTCGTCGTGGATACGATTTTGAAGACAGCCAAGACAGGAAAGATTGGCGACGGTAAGATATTCCTTACGAGGACGGACGAAGCCATCCGGGTTCGCAATGAGGAACGCGCGAAACGTGCGCTTTTGAGATCATGACCTCCGCCGCGCGCCCGGGTCTCCCACAGGAGAGCTTTCCGATCAAACCAATGGCAGGCCCAGCTACACCACTATCGGAGCTCGCCGCACAGTGCGAGGACGAACGAGCGCGCATCCGCAAGAACTTTGAACATGGAGTTGGCGCGAAGGCGACGCTGTTGGCGCTGTGCGGACTGGCGGATAGCACGTTGAAACGCGTGCTCCAGGACGCGTTGAAGTTGCACGACTCCGCGGCGGACGGATTGAGTTTGCTGGCGCTGGGAGGATACGGGCGGCGGATGCTGTTTCCATTTTCCGATCTCGACATCCTGTTTCTGTCGGCGAACGAAAAGAGGGAGGAAGAATTTCGCCCGCTGATTTCCGAATTTTCGCGGACGATGTGGGACTTGGGATTTCGCGTGAGCTCGGCGGGACGCACGATCGACGAGTGTAAACGCATTGAAGAAGACAACGCGGAATTTCATCTGGCGTTGCTGGACCGGCGATTTGTGGATGGCGACGCCGCGTTATTTGAAAAGTTGGATCAGCGAATTCTTCCTCCCTCCGAACGGCAAGCCCGGCCATTTCTTTTTTCCCAATTGCACCGGTTGACGAAAGAACGGCTGGGGCGCTACGGCAATACGATTTTTCACCTGGAGCCGAACGTCAAAGAGGCGCCGGGGGGATTGCGCGATTATCAGGCGGCATATTGGCTGCGGCAGATCATGGGCGACCGCAAAGATTTGCGGGGATCGAGCGCGGCGGAAGAACAGCTAGCGTCGGATGCCGTGGAGTTCATGAGTTCGATCCGATGCTTTCTGCACTACAGCAACGAGCGGAATGACAACGCGCTGACGTACGAATTGCAGGCGGGAGCGGCCGAGAAATCGCTGGGAATGAGGGGCGGGATGCAACGCAGCGCCTCGGAATGGATGCGAATTTATTTCCGGCATGCGCGGACGCTGAACCGCCAACTGCTGCGCTATATGGACGAGAAGACGGCCACTCCGCTCAGCTTGAAGGAGAGGTTTTTTTCCGCGGCGCGGAGCGTAACGAAGACCGCGCCACCGGTTACGGGCGATTTCGCGGTTCGCGGCGGGCAGATCGAAGTGTTGAACCAGCAGGCGCTTTCGGACCGCACGTTGATGTATTCCATGTTCGTGGAAGCGGCGCGGACCGGAACGCCGCTCTCGCGCGAAGCGGAGCGCAGCATTTCGTACGTGATGACCCATTCGGAATTGCCGGTGCTCAACCAGGCGATTCAATGGGAGATGTTTAAAGAAATTCTTGCCGGCGATTTTCCCGGCGTAGCGCTGCGGCCGATGCACCGGCTGGGATTGTTGATGGAGATTCTGCCGGAGTTTCGCGCGATCGATTCGCTGGTGGTGCGCGATTTTTATCACCGGTACACGGTGGACGAACATTCGCTGCGAACGATCGAGCATTTGCAGGAGCTGGCGGAGCCTCCGGATGAGCGCGGCGTTTCGTTTTCGCCATTGTGGAAGACACTGGACCGGCGCGACTTGCTGATTTTCTCCTTGCTGCTGCACGACACGGGAAAAGGAGTGCCGACGGACAATCACGTGCTCGGCAGCCTGGAGTCCTTGGACACGGCGGCGCGGCGGCTGGGACTTTCCGCAGAAGAAGAGGCCGAAGTTCATTTCCTGATCGATCAGCACCTGGTAATGTCCGCCACGGTGCAGCGGCGCGACATTTTCGATCCGTCAATCGTCTCGGGATTCGCGGAGAGCGTGGGCACGCTGGAGCGGTTGCAGCGGCTGACGCTGCTGACGTACGCGGACATTCATGCGGTGAATCCCGAAGCTCTGACGCCGTGGAAAGCGGAAATGCTGTGGCAGCTTTTTGTGGCGACTTCCAACCACTTCAGCCGGACGCTGGATCGCAACCGGCTTCATGCGTCGGACGAGAAGTCCATGCTCGAGCAGGTTCTGGCTATCGCGAAAAACGCGAAGCAGGCCGACATTGAGCGTTTCCTGGAAGGATTCCCGCGGCGGTATCTGGCGGTACACTCCGCGGCGGAAGTCGCGCGGCATTTTGCGTTGTATCAGAAGTTGAGCGCCGCGCCCCTGCAGACAGAGTTGACGCCTGAGCGGCACGGGTTCTCGTTGACGCTACTGACGGCAGACCGGCCGGCGCTTTTCTCGACTATTTCCGGCGTGCTGGCCGCGTGGGGCATGAACATCATCAAGGCGGATGCATTCGCGAACGCCGCCGGCGTTGTGCTCGATACATTCCATTTCGTGGACATGCACCGCACATTGGAATTGAATCCGACGGAGATCGATCGGTTCGTGAAGAGCTTGCATGACGTTCTACAAAGTAAGGCCGCGCTCGAACCGCTGTTGCAAAGCCGCGACACGGCAAGCCGCGCGCGTCCACCGAAAGTGGCGATTCAGACGCGGCTCAGCTTCGACGATTCGGCTTCGGCGCACAGCACGCTACTCGAAGTGATTGTGCAGGACCGTCCGGGACTGCTTTACGACATGGGCTCGGCGCTGGCGCGACTGGCTTGCAACATCGAAGTGGCGCTAATTGATACGGAAGGCCAGAAGGCGATTGACGTTTTCTACCTGACTTCGCAGGGGAAAAAACTGGCGGCACAAAAGCAGGATTTATTGCGTGAAGTGCTGCAAGGCACGCTGGGCTAGTTCGGAAGAAGGCGAAGCGTTTGGTAATTAGTAGGCTACTCCCCCCCCTCCCCCTGTTTTGCGTAAGTGTTGATTCTAATAAAGATAAAGCCCTTTGTTTTGATACACATCCATAAGTGTTCATTCTAAAAGGCTTACGTTGGTTGAGATTTCTTGGTTACCAGAAAGTAAAAAAACGGCAGAGGCCTGGCAGGCGACGCGATTCATGAGAAAGAGCGAAGCGCGGACCCACGCTTTCAAATAGCGAAAGCGTAGGCCACCCCGAATGGCTTAGTCATTTATTCTTCGATGATTCCGATCGAGTGTCCCGCCCGCGAAGGTGATCCGATTCAGCTTTATTGGGTTGCTTGCGTATATTACGCTGATGAATATGGGGGAAACCACGGAACCTGCGACCGATACCGATTGATGCTCCAAAGCGCAAATTCTCTCGATGTTCTCTCTGGAAGCCCAACGTTTTATTGCGATGCCCTTCCTAAGAAGGGGAACTTCGCAGGCGATATTGGTGGACACTGCCAACAATAAGAGACAAATGAGCATAGGCAAGAAAAGAACGCTTCGGGAAAAGTGGCGCCTCACTTCGCTGCCTAACAAGGTCATTACGCTCGCCACTGTAGTTATCGCAGGAGCCGGGGTTCTCACGTTTGGCGCTGCTCTCTTCCAGTGGCTGGAAATGCGCGGTGCCGGGCAACAAACGGACAGAATTATCGCTGCGGACGAACGCCTCGCGACCGCTATGGAAAACAGCGTCAAAGAAGCTGGAAAATCCCTGGACGCCTCGATAGAACAATTCCATCGTGAACAACGCGCTTGGGTAGGTATAGGAGGAATTACCGCTCACCCAGAATCCTTTCACGTGGGGGACCATGCATTCGTCAATATTTCGTTCAAAAACACTGGCAAAACCCCGGCTAAAAATATATTGATCACCGTCGTCAAAGACCCAGTTCCCAGGGGAATACCTCCGCGATTCTCGTATGAAGGAGAGAAGGTGGCACGTTATGGATTGTTGCCGCCAAATGGAGATAATTTTGCAAGCTTGAGCATTGCCAATAGCATATCGACCAAGGAAGCGCGCCCACTCACTGCACAGGTTTTGGACACACTTGTTTCCGGCGGAACAATTGTCTACATTCATGGACAATTGTCGTATCAGGACATCTTCAACCGTGACCACTGGACTACGTTTTGCTACTTCCTGTTGAACCCACAGGATGTTGTTACTTTCGGAGCATGCCCCGAACATAACGACACAGGAGATGGTGAAATACCAAAATATCAGCCGCCAAAGGTCCCCAGCGCGTGGCCGTCGCCAAATTAGGACACTACCACTTTCTGCACACTTGACCCGCGATGGCAGCGCGATGATTTTTTGCCCCGAATACAACAATGCCGACGAAGAAGAAAGAAAACAGCCGTAGGGCTTTTCCGCCGCGGTGTCCTATCTTACATCTTGGACTAATCTGTGAAAGGCAGAATCACACATCTATAAGTGTTGGTTCTAGAAGACTTAAGTTGGTTGAGATTCTTCGTTACCAGAAAATAAAAAACGCGGCAAGTGGCTGCCGCGAGGGGAACGTTCACAGTATTTCCTGATTCATACATTACCAGAATAGGAGCTGCTGGTCAAGAAGAAATGCTGGACGGGCCGGGTGTGTGCCGCCCCTACGGGGCTTACCGTCGTTCGCGGGTGCTGACCCAGGCCTCGCGGCCTGGGCTAACTAATGCCGCGCCTCCGGCGCTTGTGGGGGGTGAACTAGAAACCACGTTTGGGGCAAAGCTCCGGCTACGGAGTGGCCAATAGAATCCCCGGTTTCCGTTTGTGGCGGCAGTCTTGTACCTTGCGGGAGAATGACATTTAAGGCGAGTAGCTTCGGCGGGGAGCGCGGCGGTGCGGTCAACATCGAAGAGGGCCATCTCAGAAGATGGCCGCTACAACGGCGTAAGAAAATTAGAGAAGAGAGAAGCAGATTCGCGTTTGGATTCGTTGAAGAGAAGGTAGTTTACTTTGGGTGACGGCGTTGAAGTTGAGGTCCTTTCCGGCAGGAGCCGGAATCTTCGATCGCGCATCTTCGTGGATGCGCTCAGGATGACAAGTTTTTTGGCGCGACGATGATATTGCTGCGAGGAAAAAGTGGAGGTCGTAAGAGCACAGACTGAAGTCTATGCCACCAAAAGAAGGGCCGTCTTGGCCCCTCGGCGATACTCGGGATAAAAAGCGGCCCAGCAGCGAAAATTGTTTGAAAACGGAGAGAAAATCTACAACGACCGATTTTGCCGAGTGGCACGATTGGCGGCAAGTACGCGTGGTGATCTCGCGAAGAGGGCGCGATTTATCGTGCCCCTACACGAGGAAGAAAAAGAAGATGCCACCGCACTCCAAGAGGGCCATCTCAGAAGATGGCCACTACGCGACGGTGGCCAATAGACCTTGCCAAGCTCAACGGGGCTGAAAGCCCCTAAGCTACACAAACCGAGAGTACGCGACGCTTGATTCCGAAGAGAGAATCTACAACGACCGATTTTGCCCAGTGGCGCGATTGGCGGCAAGTACGTGTGGTGATCTCGCGAAGAGGGCACGATTTATCGCGCCGCTACTGACGCCTAGAAATTGCTGGAAAACGAAGAGAGAATTCTGAACGGGGATTCGTGCGGGGCGAAATGGAAAGTCGGGAATCGTGATAGATAGAGGTATGCCTGCGGCGAGGATTGTTCGGAGATGGGCTGCGCTTTGTTGCGCGGCGGGGATTTTTATTTTGGCGGCGCACGCGCAGCAGGCGAGCGGCAATTTCGAATGGAAGCGAGTTTCGGAGACGCCGATTCTTGCGCCGCGAGGAAGCGGATGGGAGAGCGCGGGGACGTTCAACCCGGCGGTGGTGATGCGCGATGGGAAGTTTGTGATGCTCTATCGCGCGCAGGATGGGAGCGGGACATCGCGGCTGGGATACGCGGAGAGCGGGGACGGGATTCATTTTACGCGGCGCGCGGAGCCGGTTTTGACGCCGGAAGCTCCGTATGAAAAAGACGGCGGAGTGGAAGACCCGCGGATTGTGAAAATCGGCGCGACGTACTACCTGACGTACACGGGCTACAACAAAAAGGATGCGCAACTGTGCCTGGCGACTTCGCGCGATTTGGCGCATTGGGAGCGGAAGGGCGTGATTTTGCCGGCTTACCGGGGGAATTGGAACAAGGCGTGGACGAAATCGGGGGCGATTCTGACGACGAAGATTCGCGGGGAGTATTGGATGTACTGGCTGGGGACGGCGGCGGACAAAACGGACCAGATGGGGCTTTCGCGATCGAAAGATTTGATTCACTGGACGGAGGCTACGCACGAACCGGTGTTGCCACGGCGAGCGGGGAAATTCGATTCGCGCGTGGTGGAGCCGGGGCCGCCTCCGATTTTGACGGACACCGGGATCGTGCTGATTTATAACGGCGCGGACGAAAAGCTGGTTTACCGCACGGGAATTGCGGTGTTCGACCGCGAAGATCCGAGCAAATTGCTGTATCGCAGCGAAACGCCGGTGTTTGCGCCGGAGCTGGAATGGGAGAAGACGGGGCAGGTTCCGAACGTTGTGTTTGTGGAAGGAATGGTCCGGCACAGAGATCGGTGGCTGCTTTATTACGGAGCTGCGGACAAATTTGTGGGTGTGGCGGAGGCGCAGGAGATTCAATCTATTAAATAGTTTAAGAGACGATCACCGGAGAAAAGAAAAACCCTGGACCGCGGGGTGAGGCGGTCCAGGGTTTCGTTGTCTAAACGGGAAGCCGCGTTAAGCGGCGTTCCGGTTAAGGGTTAGGGAAGAACATAGCGGAACGACGTGAAAATCATGTTGTCGATCGCCTTGGGCTGCGCGCCCACGTTTGCCGGCGTGTTGGCGTTGCCGCTCCAGGTATTCTTCACGAGGTAGGAATACTGGGCACCCCACTGGAGCGTGCCGCGATTCCCCTTGTAGAAGCGATGCCAGAAGCCGATGGTACCTTCCTGAACGTTGCGCAGGTCGCCGTTGCAAGTGCCGCCGGCGCCCGGGGCTCCGATGCCGTTTACCGGAAGCGTTTCCGTGCCGCAACCGGAGTTGTTGAAGAAAGGCGAACCGTAGCCAACGCTGCTGAACGGGCCGAGGACGGGATCCGTGCTCGTGTTGTACCAGGCGCGGAAGGCATACTCGACGCCGTAGTTGAGGTAAACGTCCAACTTGGGATTCGGGTGCAGTTCAAGCGTACCGAGGAACTGGCCACCGCGGATGGGTGCAAGCGTGCCGTCTGGCCGAGCGGTAACGTCGGCCAGCTGAGCCGAGCCGTACCGGCCAATGCCGTCGCCACCGAGGAAGTGAATACCGAAGTCGCCGTACTTGCCGAGGACGGGCGCACGGAGGTTTGCGCCGATTCCACCGCCGGAGCGCGAATCGTTGAACGCGCCGACGACGGTGTTCGTAATCGAACTGTCAATGGGGCAAGGATTCGCGGCGCTGATGCCAACGCCGCAGGGGAAAACGCGATCACGGAAACGGCTGATCACGCCGAAGACTTCGTAGTGGCCCCAGCCTGGATCGAGAGCCGCCTTGAGGATGAAGTCAGGCGACTGATTGACGGTGTAGCCGGTGCCGTCGGTGGCGTTGAAAAGGCCGCCGCCCGCACCCGGAGCATTGAAGAAGAACTTGCCGTTGGGAACGCCACGTCCGCCGAAGGTCGTCTGTGGACCTTCCACAGCGAAGGCGAGGATGAATTTGTCTTCAGCGAAACTCTTGGCCACGCGGAAGCCGTACTGGCGCGCCCAAGAGAAGCCAACGCTATATTGGGGATCGATCGTTGGCGGCGGGGCTTCCGTACGATTCTGAACGCCCTTCTTGGTTTCGGTGACGAGGCTCCACATCTGGCCGCCGGTGAAGGACAAGCCGTTGTCGAGCGAAGCCTGTCCCCAGAACTGGCGCTGCCGCATGGTGTAGCTGTTGCTTTGGCGGTTGTTCGAAGTTGCGCCGGCGGAGAGGAAGTCCGTCTCGTAATAGCCGGTGAATTTCGCGTGATCGAGCTTGCCTTCGGCGAGCATCGAAATGCGCGACTGGCGGGCGGACGCGTTGAATTCAGACACTTTGCTCAACGAGTTTCCCGGGAAAGGGATGCCCGTAAACGGCGTGTTGATGTCGGCGCTGGCGGCGCGAGTGCGGTAAACCGATTCCGCGGCGAAGTAGCCACCGGGAGTGAGCGTGATGCCCTTGATGTGGATAGACGTTGGCGTTTCTTCACCCTTCGGCTTGTCCTGCGCGGCCGGAACCGATGCGCCCGCTTGCGGTCGTATGGCGGAGGCCATGTCTCCGGCGGCGACGTGAACGGTAGCAGGCATAGCCGGTGCCGCTGCGGACGGAGCAGAGACTTCAGCTGTGTGAGTGGAACTGAGCTGCTCGCGGAGAAGTTCGAGCTGCTTTTGCTGCTCGGCGAGTTGCTGCGATTGTTCGCGCATCAACTGGCGCAATTCTTCGATCTCTTCACGATAGTCCGGCGCCGGCTTGGCGGCGTCGGCTTTGGCGGTTTCGGATTTTGCGGCTGGCGTATTGGCCTTCTTGTCCGTGGCAGCCGCGGGAGAATTCCTGGCTGCCG
>Ga0137412_10001193_pt1 | contig 19838 bp, 19 predicted proteins | sample CZODoug2_1_16fun_FD_122160 | JGI IMG/M metagenome (GOLD analysis project Ga0137412, IMG submission 122160) | Vadose zone soil fungal communities from Angelo Coast Range Reserve, California, USA - CZODoug2_1_16fungal (Hybrid Assembly) | ecosystem: Environmental > Terrestrial > Soil > Vadose zone...
GATAATCGGCTGGTGCCTTCTGCTGGTGTTGTGCTGGCCGTTGGCGATCCTGGCCATCGTTCTCTGGCCCTTGGTCTGGCTCCTTTCGCTGCCACTTCGCGTTATCGGGATCACACTCGACGCCGTGTTCGCGCTTTTGCGGGCGATTCTGTTTCTTCCGGCGCGCCTGTTCGGGTACCGCGGCGGTTCCACGGGTCATCCTTCGTAACCCGTGCTTGCGCCGGTTCGGTAGGGCGCGTGCCAAGACCGCAAAACGACCGAACGCCCATCAGCGAATCTAAAGTGAATCATCGATGATCTTGGCTCGGGAAGCGCTCACGCTCTTGCAAGAGGGAAACCGGCGCTTCGTGTCGGACATCAGCAATCGCGCCGCCATCGGCAGTCGGGCGCGCCGTCTCGAATTGGCGGTGAGCCAGGAGCCATTCGCCGCCATTCTCGGCTGTTCCGATTCTCGGGTACCCGTCGAAATCATCTTCGATCAAGGGTTGGGGGATCTGTTCGTCATCCGCGTCGCCGGAAACATCGTGGCGCCTTCCCTGATCGGCAGCGTTGAATTTGCCGCCGAGCAGTTCGGCACGCGCTTGGTGGTCGTACTGGGCCACACTCAGTGCGGCGCGATTGAAACGACGCTGCAGCAACTGCGGCGGCCGATCGAGAATCAGTCTCACAATCTGCATTCCATCGTCGATCTGATCCGGCCTTCCGTCGAAGGACTGCTGGCGACCGAACTCAGACACGATCCGCGCGCCTTGGGTCATGCGGCGGTTCGCGCCAACATTCGAGCGTCGGTGAGGCACCTACGGCACGGCTCGGACATCATCGAGCAGCTCATCCAAAAAGCCGGCCTCATGGTCGTCGGCGCGGAGTACTCCTTGGAGACCGGCGTCGTCGATTTCTTCGACGGCTTGCCCGAGACTAATCTATAAGGCCGGTAACCGCGTCCGGCCACCATGAACAGCGCATCGGGTAAAACCAGGATATTCGCACTATCGTTGGCAACGCTCGCGTGGTTCAGTGTCCTACTGCAAGGCTACCTTTCGCTGCAATTGGCATCCCAGAATGGCAAGTCGATCGGCAGCGGATTGACGGTCTTCCTCAGTTACTTTACGGTTCTGACCAATCTACTGATTTGCGTGTCCCTCACGCTTTCATTGATGGCGTCATCCACGTCGTCTGATAAATGGTTTTCTCGACCGAGCGTAGTCGCGGGCATTGCCACCAGCATTGCGTTCGTTGGGCTGAGTTATCATTTTCTGTTGCGCCACACCTGGAACCCGCAGGGCGCGCAACGGCTCGCCGATGTGTTGTTGCACTATGTCCTACCCGCTCTCTATGTACTCTACTGGTGGTACGTCTCCTCCAAAGCAGCATTGCGCTGGACGCATCCCCTGTTCTGGAGCCTCTATCCCACCGTGTACTTGGTATGCGCTTTGATCCGCGGAAGCATCGAGGGTAGCTATCCGTACCCCTTCATCGATGTCGCCAAGTTGGGCTACGGAAGGACTATGCTCAACTCGCTCGCGCTCTTGTTCGCGTTCGTCGCGCTGGGGCTTTTGTTCGTCGCACTCGGCCGGGTGCATCAAAGTACGCGCAGGTAGCGCAAGGAAAATGCCATGGTCACCCTCGACAATCTGAACAAAATCGGGATTGGAAAATTGCCGGGCCATCTCGGCATCATCATCACGCATGCGGCTGATTCGGAAGTGAGAGGCGAACTCGCTGTCGAGGAGCGGCACATGGCGCCCAACGGGTTCCTGCATGCCGGAACCGTCGTGACCCTTGCTGATACCTGTGCCGGCTACGGATGCATCTTGATTCTGCCGCCGGGTGCAACCGGCTTTACGACCATAGAACTCAAGTCCAATCATTTGGGCACCGCCAAACAAGGAACGATTGTCGGCAGCGCGAAACCCGTGCACCTCGGCAAGACCACCCAGGTCTGGGACACGATCGTGACCCACAGAGATTCCGGCAAGACCATTGCATTGTTTCGCTGCACCCAAATGATTTTGTACGCCAAGTAAAGGCCGATCGGGGAGTCAGCATGTCGTGCACCGTTATCCGACAGCGGTGTGCTGCTTGCGCTCACCGTCCTCGCCGCGTCCCTCTGAAGGAGTTCTCCCCTTGACGGAGTGCATCGCGCTGCTCCGCGGAGTCAACGTCGGCCGCGCCAAGCGAATTGCCATGGCCGAATTGCGCAGCCTGTTCGTCGAGCTTGGGCACCGAGACGTGCGTACCTTGTTGAACAGCGGCAACGTGCTGTTCAAGTGTGCCCGTCCCAACACCGGCAAGCTGGCGCTGGCCATTCAGACCGCAATAGTGGATAAGCACGGCTTCTCCGCGCCGGTCATGGTGGTCACCGCGGCGGATCTGGCGGCCATCGTCCGCGAGAACCCCCTGCTGCGCATCGCCGTGGATCCCGCGAGGCACCTGGTCGCCTTCGTTGCCCACCCCCGCTCTCTGGTCCCGCTCCGATCGCTGATGGAGGAGCCGTGGGCACCGGACGCCCTCGCCATCGGTTCGCAGGCCGCCTATTTGTGGTGTGCCGCCGGCGTGCTCGACAGCAAGCTGTCTCAAATATTCGCGCGCCGCGCCGGGGATACCGTCACCACGCGCAATTGGGCGACCGTCCTCAAATTGCACGCTGCGTCAAATGCGACCGCGTAGACGCCGCTTTGGGCGCTGAAGCATCAAGGGACGCTGGACGTCGCTTACCGGCGGCGGGTAGTATCGCCACCCCGTAGTACAATGCGCCCGTAGCTCAGCTGGATAGAGTATCGGCCTCCGAAGCCGAGGGTCGTGGGTTCGAATCCCGCCGGGCGCACTTCGGCTAAAAATCTCACCAGACTGTCGTACGCGAATCAGGCGTGATCAGCCGAGATTCGAACCCACGACAGACGCCCCGCCGGGCGCACCGCCCATTCACTTCACGTTGGCGACCACCGGACCATTGATTTGGTTCGATAGCGCCGGCGCATTCGCCGGCCGATGATCCGGGCGGCGCAGCCGATTGCCCGCGCCGGCGAGCGACACGGCAAACAGCCGATCGAGCAGGCCTCGGGTCGCTGCACCGTGAATCATCGCGCCGCTGGTCCACTGCAGCGATGGGGAGCCCCGCTTGCCTGCCTGCAGAGACACGGTGCTGCCGCCCGATTCCCACAAGGTGAGCACCCGCACGCGATCGCGCGCTCTGTATTCCGACAGCCGCTGCCAGACCGTCGTGCCGCGAAGCATGGGCGCGTCGCCGAAAGAGTTCGAGACGGGGTCAGCATCCAACATCGAACGCCTCCGCGGACGAAACTCCGTGGTCGAGAATTCCTGTTTGTCGGCGGCGGCGGGCGTAAATAATTCCGGAGCCGTGATCAATGCCGGGGCGGCCGGCGATGAGCGGCGGAAGTCGCCGAAGTCGGGCTTCAACCCGCCATTGCCGATCCATGCCTGGTCGCCCGCCAGCGCCTCGCCGGTTCGGACCAAGGTGAACAACACCAGTCCCACCAGCACCTTGTCGCGAATGCCATGGCGGCATGCTGCTGGATTTAGCAGCGGCGGATCATTGGATGGACGAAATTCCGGCATGGCTGATGGAGACTTCGCGGCCTACGAGTTGCATCAGCATCCCTCAAGCCTCGGCAGCCGCCGTGTGACCGGCGTCACAGAAATGCACGGCGGGCGCAGTATTCCGGCTCATGCCGACATAATCCGCGAAAAGTGTGAACCAGGTTCGCGAAACCCTGTGTTCAGGTGTGCGTTGGGTCGCGATATGCAGCTCGACCCGCTTCCCAATCGCGGCCCTCGAACGGCGTCACGGTCATCGATTCGATGGTATCGCTGTCGATGCAGCGCGCGTTGACGCTGACGCCGTCAGGATGCGAACGCGGAGTGTAGAAGGATTTCACGCCGCACGTGGCGCAGAAGAAATGCTTGGCGACGTGCGTGTTGAACGAATAGGTGGCGAGCGCTTCGCGCCCGCTGATGAGCTTGAATCGATCGGCCGGCACGATCAAATGCAGATAGCCGAATTTGCTGCACATGGAGCAATTGCAGTCGGCCACCTCGAGCTTCGCCGGAGCGACCACCTCGAAGCGCACCCGACCGCAATGACAGCCACCGGTGTGTGTGCGCATATTCCCGCTAGTGTTTGTGCTCTTGCGCCGCCAGATCGCCGACCAGCGACATCAGACGCTCCTGGCCATCGGCCGAACGCACGTCGGCGACGTATTTGCCGTTGATGACGAAAGTCGGAACACCTTCGACTCGATAACGCTGTACCAGTTCGTCGGCTCTTTGCAGCGCCGTTTCCACGGCGAAGGAGTGGTAGGCCTTCTTGAAGTCGCTTTCCGAAATCCCGTGTTTCGTCACGAATGCAGTTTGGATGCGTTCCGATTCCGCTGCGTTGTTGGGATCGGCGGCAATCAAAGGATTGCCGTTCACGTGAATTTCCTTGAACACTTCTCCGTGCAGTTGATCCAGCTTGCCCATGGTGTCCAGCGCGTAGTACATGCGCGCGAGCGAACGGTGGCCTTCATTCCACATCACATGAACGCGCGAAAAGCTGATGTAGGACGGCTTGGTCTTTTTCCACGACTCGACCATGGGGTCGATCGCATAACAATGCGGACAGGCGTACCAGAAGAATTCCAGCACCTCGACCTGCCCGGTGGGGACCTGCGTGGGCTGAGCCGGCACGAGCCGCGTGTAATTGACGCCTTCCTGCCACAGGGTCGGTCCATTGGTGGACGCGGCGGATGCCGTGGCAATCGTCGAGGCGACCGCCGCCAACAGCGGGTTGTGCGCGCCGCTGTCGCTGGGCACATCCTCGACGGTTTCGGAACCGTCCTCATTCATGCGAGTGATCTTTGAGGGCAGGTCGGCCGCCTGCTCAGCCGCCTTCTGCTGGACGATGGCCTGCTGCGCGGCGGCAGTCGGCGCCGACGCGGAGGCGGGTGCCGCCGAGGGCGAGCGATCATCGGCAGATTCGCGTTTGCCGCAGGCGGTCAGCGCGAGCGCCAATCCGGCGCACAAGACCAGCTGTCGGAGGCGCATGATCAGCGCAGACCCTGCAGATAGGAAGCCAGGTTGCGGATGTCGTCCGGCGATAAACGCTTGGCGACGGTCTGCATGATGCCGTTCGGGCCCGTCGATCGAGCGCCCGATGCATAGTCGTTCAACTGCTTCATGACATAGACCGATTGTTGGCCGCGCAGCGCCGGAAATTTCGCCGGTTCGTTGCCGTGGCCGGTCGGACCATGACAGGCCATGCATGCCGGAATCGCGCGCGCCTGATCGCCGCCGCGATACAGCTTTTCACCGGCCTGCCAGTACGATGGATCGGCCTCCAACCCGGTGTTGGTCAGGCTGTCGAAATAGGCCCCCAAGTCCGCCATGTCATCCGCGCTCAAGTTCGCCGCGTTCGGCATCATCACCGGATTGTTGCGCTTACCTTCCTTGAAATTCTTTAGCTGCTCCGCAATGTAATCGGCGCCGATGCCGGCGAGGCTCGGCCATTCGGGGTTCGCACTGTTGCCGTTTGCACCATGGCAAGCCTGGCAAACAATGGCCTTGGCCGCGCCGGTCTCGACGCTGCCGGCCGGTAGAGCCGAATTGCTGGCGACCGCGCCGGAAATTGTTGCTGCAAGAATCCAAAACCGCTTCATGTTCGCCTGTAACCCCATGCTATTGTGAACTGCTGCCAGCGGTAAATTGTACACTAGAGTCAATAATTTGCGTCCCAACGGCGGCTATGTCGACCTACCCTCATGTGAAATTTCTGACCAGTGCGGCCGAGGCACATCAACTCGCCCCGGATGAGGGCCGAGAAATTGCCTTTGCCGGACGCTCGAATTCCGGGAAATCGACTGCCATCAACGCCATCACGCAACGCTCGGGGCTCGCGCGCGTGAGCCGCACACCGGGACGTACGCAACTGATCAATTTCTTCGAACTCGAGCCCCAACGCCGACTGGTGGACCTGCCGGGGTACGGGTTCGCCAAGGTCCCGGAAAGGGTGCGATTACATTGGCTGCAATTGATGGAACACTACTTCAACGTGCGGGAGTCGCTGGTCGGGTTGATCTTGATTGTTGACAGCCGCCGGGGCCTGGGGACTCAAGATGCAGGGATGCTCGAATGGCTTCTGGCCAGGGACCGATTCGCCCATGTGCTTCTCACCAAGGCCGACAAGCTGAACCAGCGCGACGCGCAGCGCGTCTTGCGCGAAACCAGGGCCGCATGCTCCGACACATCCGTGACGGCGCAATTGTTCTCAGCACATGAATCTGTGGGATTTGAAGAAGCTCGCCAGGTGATGGACCGCTGGCTCAAGTCCCCATAAAAAAAGGCCCCGGTGGTTACTGTGAAGCAGCCACCGAGGCAGACCAACCCGGCATGGGGATGACAAACCGGGTCATTCCCGCTCAGGGAGAAGAGCGGGGAGCGTCTTTCACGCTCATTAGGTTAGATGGGGACGCCTCCCGAAAGTTCCAGCCCCATCGACAGCAATTTCATTGGCAATTCTTACAATTGTAATCTGGGAAACCGCAGCCGGCCGCCCATGCCGATATGGGCCAATTCTGCCTCAAATCTCGCTGAGATGCATGTTCTTAGTGTGCTTCGTCCCAGTTGCGTCCAATCCCTACGTCGACCTTGAGGGGCACTGCCAGTGTCGCCGCCTGCGCCATGTGGCCGCGCAGCGGTTCCACGATGCCCGCGATGGCCTCGTCCGCCACTTCGAGGACCAGTTCGTCGTGTACTTGCATGATGAGCCGGGCTGGTATCCGCGAGCTCTGCAGCCACGCATCCACTTCGATCATGGCCCGTTTGATGATGTCGGCGGCCGTACCTTGCATGGGCGCGTTGATGGCGCTGCGCTCGGCATATTGGCGCAGCGCTTGGTTGCGCGACTGTATCTCCGGCAGATACAAACGTCGTCCGAACACTGTTTCCACGAAGCCGGTTTCGCGCGCCTGACGTCGCGTCTCTTCCATGTAGCGCTTCACGCCCGGGTAACGCTCGAAGTAGAGATCCATGTACTTCTGCGCCTCGCCGCGGCCGATCCCCAACTGGCGGGCCAGGCCGAATGCCGACATTCCGTACATCAAGCCGAAATTGATGGCTTTCGCGGAGCGCCGCTGATCGGCGCTCACTTGGCCTAAGGGCGTCGAGAAAACCTCGGCGGCCGTCGCCTGATGAACATCGCGGTCCTCGGCGAAGGCCTGCAGCAAACTCGCATCGCCCGACAGATGCGCCATGATGCGCAATTCGATCTGTGAATAATCGGCGGCGACCAGCGAGTGGCCGGGAGCGGCCACGAAGGCCTGCCGGATGCGCCGCCCCTCCCGGGTGCGGATCGGAATATTTTGCAAATTCGGATCCGTCGACGAGAGCCTGCCGGTGGCCGCGACCGCTTGGTGATACGAGGTATGAATCCGTCCCGTCGTCCGATTGATCTGCTCGGGAAGCTTGTCGGTGTACGTGGATTTGAGTTTGGCGACTCCGCGGTACTCCAAGATCAATTTAGGCAGGGGATAGGTCGCGGCGAGTTCCTCGAGCACGTCTTCCGCCGTCGACGGCTGGCCTGTGGGCGTCTTGCGCATCACCGGAATGCCGAGCTTGCCGAACAAGATTTCCTGCAACTGCTTCGGCGATTCCAGATTGAACGGGCCGCCGGCCTCGGCGTGAGCCAGCGCCTGCAGTTCCAGCATGCGCACCGCCAGCTCCGAGCTCTGGATCCGCAGCAGTTCACGATCCACGAGCACGCCCGCGCGTTCCATGCGGTACAGCACCGGCACGAGCGGCTGCTCGATGGTTTCGTAGACCGCTTTCAACGTCGGCAGCGCTTCGATCTGCGGCCACAGCGCGAGATGCAGCCGCAGCGTGACGTCCGCGTCCGCGGCGGAATATTCGGCGGCGCGGTCCACATCCACTTGATTGAACGTCAGTTGCTTCGCGCCCTTGCCTGCGACATCTGCGTAAAGAATGGTCTGCATGCCGAGATATTTCGCGGCGGCCGCCTCCATGTCATGGCGCGTCGCCACGCTATTGAGCACATAGGATTCGAGCATGGAGTCGAACCGCTGCCCCTGGAGCGCGATGCCGTAGTTCGCCAGGGAGTGGGCGTCGTACTTCAGATGATGTCCGAGCTTCGGCCGGGTCGCGTCCTCCAACAGCGGCTTGAATGCCGCCAGGACTTTCTCCCGGTCGAGCTGATGCGGAGCTCCCGCGTAATCGTGGCCGAGCGGCACGTAGGCGGCTTCGCCCGGCGCGACCGCGAAGGACAGGCCCACGATGCGCGCCTGCATGTAATCGAGGCTGTCACTCTGCGTGTCGAACGACATGAGCGGTGCGGCGGCGAGCTTGGCGAGCCACGCGTCCAAGGCGTCTTGCGAAAGAATCTTGTGATAGTCGCGTGCCTCGCTCAGCGTTTCGACGGCCGCAATGACCGTCGCAGCCTGCGCCTGCGCCTGCGCCTGCGCCTCCGCCTGCGCCTCCGCCTGCGCTGGAGTTCCGATTTCCGCGGCGACGGCATCGACCACCACCGCCCCCCGCGCGGAAGGTTCGAGCGGCGAACCCAACGCCTTGAGCAGCGCGCGCAAATCCAGCCGAGTGTAGAGTTCCCGCAGCCGTGAGAGATCCGGCGCGCCGGCAACCAGCCCTTCAGCGGCAATGTCCAGCCGGAGCGTCGTATCGATGGTGGCGAGCTTGCGCGATAGTTCGAGTATCGCGAGTCCATTGCGCAAGTTCTCGCCCACCTTGCCGCCGACGTCGCCGGCATGAGCGATCAGCTCATCGAGTGTTCCATATTGAATGAGCCATTTGGCCGCCGTCTTGGGACCGACCCCGGCGATTCCGGGAATGTTGTCCGAACTGTCGCCGACCAGCGCGAGATAATCGACGATCTGTTCGGGGAACACATCGAATTTCGCCTTGACGCCCGCGCGGTCGAGGCGCGTGTTGCTCATGGTGTTGATGAGTCCGATGCGCGGACCCACAAGCTGGGCCATGTCCTTGTCGCCGGTGGAGATCAGCACGTCATAGTCAGACTCGGCGCCCTGCAGTGCCAGAGTGCCGATCACATCGTCGGCCTCGACCCCGGAGACGCGCAGCAGCGGCAGTCCCATCGCGGCGACCGTGTCCAACAGTGGCTGCACCTGAGAGCGTAGGTCATCCGGCATGGGTGCGCGATGCGCCTTGTACTGCTCGAACAGATCGTCTCTGAACGTGCGGCCGGGTGCATCGAAAACCACCGCAATCCGGTCGGGCGCTTCTTCCTTGATCATCTTGTTCAGCATGTTGAGCACGCCCAAGACCGCACCGGTCGGCTCGCCCTTCGCGTTGCTGAGCGGCGGCAACGCATGGAACGCCCGATACAGATAAGAGGAGCCGTCGACCAAGATGAGTTTGCGGGTGCTCACGTTCTCTCGAGACCCGATCAGGGTTTTGGCGTCGGGTCCGCAGGGTTGCTCGGGTCCGCAGGTTTGCTCGCGGGCGCTGGGTCGCTCGTGGGTGCAGGGTTACTCGCGGGCGCAGGGTTGCTCGTGGGCGCAGAGGTGGCCGTACCTGTCGGCGCGCGCGTGCGCGGGCTCGGCAGCGTCTTCTTGTGCTTAGGGGCATCCGGAAGCACCAGTGGACCCTTTTGTCCGCAGCCGACGACCAGCGCGGCCAGGAAGACAGGGATCCACAGGCTCACAATTTTCATGGCCCGAGTATACCGCGTGCCGCGACGCGGAAGTTCGACCGGAACTTCTGGTGCCGGCAACCGGTCCCATCCTGCAGTAACAGGTTGGAGATGTTGATGAAGCGGATTTCAGGAACTCTGTTGGCAACTCTTACGATTGGTGCATGCGCGGCTTCGACGGCGGCTTTGGCGGACAATCTGGCCGGATTTTATGCCGGCGCCGGCGTGGGTTATTCCACGATCAGAAGCGACGATCCTTCTTATGGCCTTCCCGGTTATTTCAATGATCACCAGACGGCATGGAAGGCCATCGTCGGCGTGCGGCCGATCCCCATCTTGGGCGCAGAGTTCGAATACATCGACTTTGGCCATCCGAGCCGTGACTACGGCTCCAACGGAATCAACAACTACGGTCTCGATTCCCATCCGCACGCAGCGGCGCTGTTCGGCGTGGGTTACCTGCCGCTGCCGATACCGTTCGTCGATGTCTTCGGCAAGGCCGGGGTCGCACGGCTGCAAACGGACGTCACCACTTTCGTCGGGCAACCATGTCCCGGAAACCAAAACTGCCCGGGGTATTTTTCCCGCGAAGAACAGACTCATAACAGGTTCGCCTACGGCGTCGGTGTGCAGTCCAAAGTCTGGGGTGTGTCGTTTCGAGCCGAGTACGAGCGCATCAGTTCCCAGTTCGGCGACCCGGACGCTTTGACGGTCAGCGCGACATGGACGTTCTAGCGATGACATGTTTTCGCATCAGCCTCGCGCCCCTGGGCGGTCTAGCGATGAGATGTTTTCGCGTCGACCTCGCGCCAACGGGGTGAATCTACCGGGGTGAATCAAGGCGCGTGACCACTCCGGTCGCGCGTGACGACGTGGGCATCTATACTGATGCCCATGACATCGTTCGCTCGAGCCCGTGCGCGCCGCCCCATCCTCCTCGCGTTCGGGTTCGCCGCGGCGCTTGCCGCATGCGCCAGCAAGGATCTCCGGCCGAGTACCGGCGGCGACGCCACTATTCGGGCGCTGCGGGCGAAGATCGACACCATCGTGGTCATCTACGCCGAGAACCGCGCTTTCGACAATTTGTACGGTAATTTCCCGGGCGCACACGGTCTCCGCGACGTCGTGGATCGCGATGGCCGCCCCTTGCCGGCTTACGTCCCCCAGATCGATCGCGATGGGTCGGTGCTTGCGGCTCTTCCGCCGACATGGGGCGGCGTCACGGCTTCGGGCATCAAGCCGGTGGTGACGGAAACCCAAAGTGCCGGCTTGCCCAATGCGCCCTTCTCGATCGAGCAGGCCTTTACCGCGCAATCCGACGTCACGTTGTCGACGTCGACGGTGACGCGCGATCTGGTGCATCGTTTCTTCGAGAATCAGATGCAAATCGACGGCGGCCGAAACGACGGCTTTGCCGCGTGGTCTGACGCCGGTGGTCTCGTGATGGGACACTACGACACCAGCCAATCGGCGCTGTACCTGCTCGCGAAGGAATTCGTGCTGGCCGATAATTTTTTTCAAGGCGCGTTCGGCGGCTCGTTCCTCAATCACCAATATTTGATTTGCGCCTGCGCGCCGGAATATCCCAACGCGGATACCGCGCCGGCGAAACCGTCCATAGCGATCGTCGAGCAGGACGCGGCCGCACACTACCTGCCGCGGCTCAAGCTCGCCAAGGATGCGATGCCTTCCGCCTTGGACCAAGCGCCCAAGTTTGCGAAAAGCGGCAACATCACGCCGGCCAACTATTTCGGCGACGGCAAGTTTTATGCGGTGAACACCATGCAGCCCGCGTATCAGCCGAGCGGCAACAAGCCGGCGGCCACCGACGCCGACTACCTGTACGCCGATCCCAGCAGCGCCACGACTCTGCCGCCGCAGACGGCGGGCACCATCGGCGATGCATTGGACGCCAAGCGCGTCGATTGGATTTGGTATTCGGGTTCCTGGGAGGCGGCGCTGGCCGACGGCCGCCGGTCGCCGCGAGAATCCCGCGAGGCGATCTATGCGCCCGCGACTGCCGGCGGCAATCCTGACTTCCAACCGCATCACCAGCCCTTCAATTACTACCAGCGCTTTGATCCGGCCGTGCACGCCGATCAGCGAGCCGTGCATTTGAAGGACTACGACGCGCTCCTCGCCGATGCCGCCGCCGGCCGCCTACCGGCCGTCGTGTTTTACAAACCGCAAGGCAACCTGAACCAGCACGCGGGCTATGCATCGGTGGCGGAAGGCGATGCGCACATCGCGGCTCTGGTGGCGAAGCTGCGAGCAAGCGCCCAGTGGCAGCATATGGTGATCGTGATCACCTACGACGAATTCGGCGGTGCATGGGATCACGTGGCGCCGCCGCTAGGCGATCTGCTCGGTCCCGGGACGCGCATTCCCGCGCTGATCATTTCACCGTTCGCGAAGCGCGGCACCGTCGATCACACTCAATACGACACCGAGTCCATCTTGCGATTGATCACGCGGCGGTTCGATCTCGACGTGTTGCCGGGGATCACGCGGCGTGATCAGGGACTTGCAGCGCACGGGGCGTCGCCGATGGGCGATCTCACGAACGCGCTCGACCTCGGCCGGGAATAGCAACTTGTGGCGGGTAGCGGTCGCGCGGTGGAGTCAGGGCAGCTGGCTGGCAACGAAGAACACAGTTGCCAGCCAGCTGCCCTGACTCCACCGCGCGTTACTCGAACCGGCTGACACTCGGTGCCGACGCCGAGCGAGACGCGTTCTTCCGTGCGGTGACGTTCGTCGGCCCAGCGCGAAGGTCTGGGGGTTGGGTGCGGCTAGCCGGCAACTGCATTCTTCGTTGCCGGCTAGCCGCACCCAATTCCCAGACCTCGTATGAGTCGCTCAATCCTGCGTGCGACTCACTTCGTCTTCGGTGCTGGTTTGGCATCGGGCGCCGCAGTCGCCGGCGCGCCGCCCGATTTCACGCTCACCAACTCCACGTCGAAGACCAGCAGCGAACCGCCGGGAATGCCGGGCTTCGGGCTCGCGCCGTAAGCGAGTTCCGGCGGCACGAACAGTTGCCACTTGGCGCCCGGCTTCATGAGCACCAATGCCTCCTGCCACCCTGGGATCACGCCGTTCACCGCGAAGGTTGCGGGCGCGCCGCGCGCGTACGTGCTGTCGAACTCCGATCCATCCAGAAGTTTGCCGCGATACTGTACCGTCACGGTGTCGGTGGGTGTGACCGCGGCAGCCTTGTGGTCGCCCGGCAAAATGACTTTATATTCCAGACCGGAGGCGGTCGTCGTGACGCCTTTCTCGTGCCCGTTGTGGGCCAGGAAATCCTTGGCCGCCGCCTGGTTGTGCGCGATCGCGGCTTCCATCACCGAACGCACGAAATCCTGCACCTGCTGCCGCTCGGCCGGGCTGGTTTTCTTGCCCTGCAGACCATCCTTCAAGCCGCGCGCAATGGAATCTACGCTGACTTGATCGCTGATTCCTACACCGTGCATCTGTTCGCCGAAGGTCAGACCGAACAAATAGCCGGTCTGATCGGCGTTGGGCGGCGCAGCGGCCGGACCCACGGCTGGCGAGGTCGCGGACGGCGGTGCGGCCGACGCAGGGGGGGGAGTTTGGGCCACGGCAAAAGGCGCGGCTGCAACCATGAGCCACGCGCCGCAGGTCTGGCGCAGAATTCCGATGTTGGTTTGTTTCATAACTCGAAGATACGACACTCCGGGTTGCAAAGGCTAGCGCGACGTTCAGGCACCGATGGAGCCGCGGCGAATCACCGCCACGGTCAAGCGTGACGTGCATACCAATTTACCCGCCTCATTGACGATGTCGATGACCCAAACCTGGGTGCGTCCGCCCAGATGAGCGGGGCGCGCCGTACCGGTGACAAACCCCGTGCGCGCCGCTCGCACGTGATTGGCGTTGATCTCCTGCCCCACGCACTGGTATTCCTTGGTGTCGACGCACATGGTCGCGCCCGTGCTTCCCAGCGTTTCGGCGAGCGCCACCGAAGCGCCGCCGTGCAGCAATCCGTAAGGCTGCCGGGTCCGGCCATCGACGGGCATGGTGCCGCGAATGAAGTCATCGCCGATTTCGGTGAACTCGATTCCAAGGTGTTCGACCATCGTTCCCGGACGGGTCGAATTCAAATCTTCGATCGAGCGCAAACTCCGCCAAATGGTCATTCCGAATCCTTGAGCTTGGCGGCCACGCGACGATAGGCCTCACGAAACGGAATGCCTTCCTTGGCCACCAAGGCGTTCGCCGCGGCGGCGGCGTGTATGCCGGGATCGAGCCGAATGTTCTCCGGCCGAAAAATCACCCCGTCGAGCGCGCTCGGCAGTATCTCGAGCGTCTGCAGGCAGGAATCGATGCCGCGGAACAACGGCGGTTTGATCAGCTGCAGATCGCGATGATAGCCCGAGGTCAGCTTTTGGGTGATCCCGAGCACTTCGTTCAGCGCCGCCTGCGCGACCGAACTGCGCCCGCGCACCAGTTCAAAGACATCGGGATTGCGCTTTTGCGGCATGATCGAAGAACCGGTGGTAAATGCGTCCGGAAGCGTCACGAAGCCGAATTCTTGGGTGTAGAACAGCATCAAGTCGGCCGCCAGGCGCCCCGTGTCCTGCGCGAGCAAGGTGATTTCAAACAACAAGTGCGCCTCGGCTTTGCCGCGGGAAAGCTGCACCGCCGTCACCGGCTCGTGCGTGACGGAAAATCCGAGCCGCCGCCGCGTCTCCTCGCGGCTGAGCTCGAGGTTCGGTGTTCCATAGCCGGCGGCGGAGCCCAGCGGATTTTTGCCGATGCGCCGCTGCGTGAGATCGAGACCCGCGGCATCATCGCGTATCTCCGCCGCAAACCCCTGCGCCCACAATGCGACGCTGCTCGGCATGGCCTGCTGCATGTGAGTGTAGCCGGGGAGCACCATGGCGCCGTGCCGCGCACCCAGGGTATCGAGCGCGTCCGCCACCGCCGTGGCGCCCCGCCGCAGCGCTTCCGCGGCGTCGCGCAAGTACAGGCGCAGAGCGGCGAGCACCTGATCGTTGCGTGAACGGCCGGCATGCAGGCGCCCGCCGGCGGCACCCACGCGCAGGGTGAGCAGATTCTCGATGGCTGTCTGGCAATCCTCTTGTTCGAGCGAGATGTGCCAATCCCCGCGCGCATGTTCCTCGCCGATGACCGTCAAGGCTTCCCGGATCGACCCCAAGTCCTGCGCCGACAACAGCCCCTGAGCCGCCAGCATCTCCGCGTGCGCAATGGAAGCTTGGATGTCGTAGCGCACCAGACGATTGTCGAGGGCATGGTCATCCCCGGCGGTGAAGCTGAGCACGCGCGCGTCGAGCGGAGTTCCCTTGTCCCAGAGTCGCGTCATATCAGCGGCCGTTTGCCTTGCTTGGTGGCCATGAGTTCAAGCGCCCGACGGGCTCAGTTGTTCCGCCGGGCTCAAAGCCGTGAGGTCCGCAACCACCAAGGTGCCGGTGCCCTCGTTGGTGAAAATCTCCGCGAGCAGACTATCCGCGGACCGGTAGCTGATGACATGCACTCGGCGCACGCCCGCGCGAATCGCGTTCTCGATCGCAGCTGCCTTGGGCAGCATGCCGTCCTTCAGCGCCCCCGCGTCGCGCAGACGCTTCAATCCCTTGATGTCCGTGTACGACACCACCGAGCTCGGATCCTCGACGTGCTCGAGAATTCCCTGGGCGCCGGTACACAGCACGAGCTTTTCCGCCGACAACGCGCCGCCGATGGCGGCGGCCACGGTGTCCGCGTTGATGTTGAGCAACACCCCGTTCGAGTCCGCGGACAGCGGACTGACCACCGGCATCAAACCGTCCTCGAGCAGCTTGTTGATGACCCCGGCATTGACCGAATCGATATTGCCCACGAATCCGTAGTCCACGGTCTCGCTCGAACCTTCCGCGACGCGCACCGGCGGCCGCTTGTGCGCGCGTATCAACCCCGCGTCGACTCCGCTCAAGCCGATGGCCTCGATGTCGAGCTCCCGGCAGATCGCCAGGATGCGCGTATTGATCAACCCATTCAGCACCATCGCGGTCACGTCGATCGACTTCTGGTCGGTGACGCGGCGGCCGTTGACCATCCGAGTGTCGATACCCAGCGATGCCTGCAGGCTGTCCAGTTGCGGACCGCCGCCGTGGACCAGTACGGTCTTGATGCCCACTTGATGCAGGATCGCCACTTGTTCGATCAAGGCGCGCGTCGACAACTCGTCGCTGAACACCGCGCCGCCCGCCTTGATGACGAAGACTTTGTTCTTGTACATGCGGATGTACGGCGCCGCGCTCTTGAGCGCACGCACCGCGACGGAAGGGTCAGGTCGACTCATAATCATTGAAAATCCTCCGAAACGAGCGCCGATCAAGCCAGCATGCGATGCAGAACGGCCATCTGCACCGCCAGACGATTGTAGGCTTCGCGCTTGACCACCGCGCGCGGGCCATCGAGGACTTCGTCGGCGACCGCGACGTTGCGGCGCACCGGCAGGCAATGCATGAGCTTGGCATCGGGCAAGGCGCCCGCAAACCAACGCTCGCGTACGCACCAATCGGAAAGATCGGCGCGCAGGCGCGAGTCCGCCTCGGCGTCGCCGTAATACATGGTGGTACCCCACTCCTTCGCGTAGAGCACGCTCGCGCCGGCGAGCGCCGCCGCCCGATCGGAGGTTTCGACCAAGGAGCCGCCGGCCGCGGCCGCAGCAAAACGCGCGTTATCCATGATTTGCGGCGGCAGGGCGTAGCCATCCGGCCGCAGCACCACCACCTCCATGCCGCGCATTGCGGCCATGTGCACCGTGGCCGCGGGCACCGCCAAGGGCAGGGCCTTCGGGTGATAGACCCAGCTCAGGACGAACTTGGCGCGCGTCGGCACCTTGAGTTCATCCAGCGTTCGCCAATCCGCCAGCGCCTGGCATGGGTGATTCATCGCCGATTCCAGGTTGATCAGCGGCTTGTCGCAGAGCGCATCGATCATCCCGAACAGGCTTTCGCCAAGATCCAGCTCGAGGCTCTTGCCTTCGGCGAATGCGCGCACCCCCAGCGCGTCGCAATACGACGCCAACACCGGAATGCCTTCGCGAATGTGTTCGGCGGCCGCGCCCTTCATGATGGCGCCCTGTCGAGTCTCGAGCTGCCACGTGCCTTGGCCCGGAGTGATCACGAAAGATGAGCCGCCGAGGCGCGCCATGCCCGCTTGGAATGACGCGAGCGTGCGCAGCGACGGGTTGAAGAACACCAGGCCCAAGATCTTGCCCGCCAGCGCCTGCGGATCGGGCTTGTCCTGCAGAGCTTGCGCGAGTGCGAGCAGATCGAGAATCTGCTCGCGGCTGCAATCGGCCAGATTGAGGAAGCGCTTCATGCGGATATCTGCGCCAGCGCGTCGCTCAACCGATCCACGTGTCCCTCGTTCAAGATGTACGCCGGCAGCAAGCGCAGAATGTGCGGGTCCGCGCTGGTGCCGGTGAGTATGTTCTTGGCGAGCAGCGCTGACTGCACTTCCTTGGCCGGTCGCGAAGTCTTCAGGCCCAATAGGAATCCCGCGCCCTGCACGCCGGTGACCGGCCCGATCACGCAACTGGAGCGGATGTACGTCGAGACCTGGCGCACGTTCGCGAGCAGCGACTCGGACTCGATCGTGTCGATCACCGCTTCGGCCACTGCACAGGCCATGGGGCCGCCGCCGAATGTCGTACCCATGTCGTCGTACTTGAGCTGTCCGGCGACGCGGCGCGACAGCAACAGGGCCGATACGGGAAAGCCGTTGCCCAACGCCTTGGCGGCGGTGAGCATGTCCGGAGTGACGCCGTAGAAATTCGCCGCAAAGGGCGCGCCGGTGCGCCCTGTTCCGCATTGCACTTCATCGAATATCAGCAGCGCGCCGATGTCATCGCAGCGTTGCCGCAGCGCCTGCAGCATCGGTTTGCCGACATCGTAGGCGCCGCCCACGCCCTGCACCGGCTCGACGATGACCGCGGCCGTATCCCGGTCGATGAATCTCTCGACGGCGGCGGGATCGTCGCGCGGGGTGAAGCTCACGTCGAACGGCGTGCGCGGAAATCCATACCATTTTTCGAGCGCACCCCAGGTCACGGCGCCGGCGGCGGCGGTTCGGCCATGCCAGCCCTGGACCAGCGCCACGATCTTGCTGCGGCCCGTCATTTTGAAGGCGAGCTTCAGCGCATTTTCATTGGCTTCCGCGCCGCTGTTGATCCAGAACACCGTGTCGAGGCCCAACCCGACGAACTTGGCCAAGCGGGCCGCGGCGCGCTCGCGGATCACCATCGGCAGCGCATTGGTCTGAAAAGCCATTTGCCGGGCTTGGCGCTCGAGCGCAGCAAGCCAGCGCGGATGACCGTAACCCAGGCCGGCGACAGCGTGGCCGCCGTAGAAATCCAGGATCTTGCGGCCGTCGCGCGCGTACAGCCAGACACCCTCGCCATGAGCCACGTCGATGGGATATTGCGCGAACACCTGCGCCAGGTGGCTGGCCAAAGCCTGCGTCGTCGAAGTTGCCAAATGTGTCGCCATGAATGTGTACCGATGTGTCGCCAGGGTGCCGCGCGAGTCTCGTCTTTCAGGTCCAGCCGGGGGCGGGGGCGGTGAGGCCCGTCGTCTCGGCAAAACCCAACAAGCGATTCATCCATTGAATCGCGCCGCCGGCGGCGCCTTTGTTGAGATTGTCGACCACCGACATGACCGCAATGGAATTGCCGTTGGTCACCGCGCTCAGATTCGAATAATTGCTGGTCGCCACATCCTTGACCCGCGGTGCGCTGTCGCTCACCCGCACGAAGGGGCAATCCTTGTAATAGGACTTGAACGCTTCCAGCGCCTGCGACGTGTCCAGGGGTTTCTTGAGGCTGGCCTGCACGGTGACATGAATGCCGCGCGCGAAGGGTCCGGAATGAGGCACGAAGTTGAGTTCGGGCTCGATACCCGTGGCGAGCTTCGCGCAGGCGATGATTTCCGGCACATGCCGATGACTCAAGGCGCCGTAGCTGTAGAGATCGCTGTGCCGATGCGGATGATGAGTGCCATCGACCGGCTTGCGGCCCGAACCGGTGCTGCCCGTGATGCCCGTCACGAACAGACGCGTGTCGGTGAGCCCCAGCGCCAACAGGGGCACGCAGGCGAGCAGCGTCGCGGTGGCGAAGCATCCGGGATGCGCCACGTGCGGCGTCGGCGATTTCTGCAAGTGTTCCGGGACGGCGCAGGTAAACTCGCGAATTCTCGCCGGCGCGCCGTGTGCGTGCTTGTACACGGCCTCGTAGGCGGCGGAACTCGAATAGCGGAAGTCGGCCGAGATGTCGACGCAGTGCAGGCGCGAGCCCGCCGCCTCGGCCGCGGTCAGCAGTCGATCGATGATGGCGGCGGCAGCGCCGTGGGGCGCCGCGGAGAACAAGGCGCAGCGCGGCGTACGCCGTACCAGTGTCTCGATCTCGTCGAGATCGGCGAATTTCAGTTCAGGATAGGCGCTGCGCAAATGCGCAAACGCGCCGGCGACGGGAGCGCCCGGCTGGCTGTCCGACAGAATGGCCGCCACCTCGAGCTGCGGATGCCCGGCGATCAAGCGCAGCAGCTCCCCGGCCACATAGCCGGTGCCGCCGAGCACAATGGCCGGTGTGGGAGTCGTCATTCGCCCACGACCTTGGATTCGCGCACATTGCGCAGCCCCAGCGAGGCGATGATGTGATCGCCCAAGTCCGCCGGGTTGCTGATGGCATTGAAGGCTTCGACCTGCATTTGCTCGCGGATGATCTCGATGCCCACCTGATTATCGGTTGACGGACCGGTCACGGCGCAGGGCTCGATGCCGAAGCGCTCGCGCAGCAGCTTGACGCCGCCCCACGCTGCGACCGGATCGTTCGCCGACAAAACCACAGCGGTGAGGGCGGATTTGATGTCGGGCTGGCGCAGAATGGATTCCACCCCGTAGGTCCCCAACAAGCCATCGCCCAATTCGAACACAATGGCGTCAGGCGAACCCGATGCCATTTCCGTCAGCATGGTTCGGGTCAGGGCGGGGCCGCACTTTGGCGTGGTGGTGACGATTCCGAGGTCGGTGAAGATCATCGTGCGGCGCGCGCCCGAGTCCTCGAAGGCCATGATGTCGCGCCGCAGGGAAACGCCGGTGGCCTTGAAGGCGTCCACCACCAAACCGCGATGACGCATGCGCGCGA
>Ga0137412_10001194_pt1 | contig 19837 bp, 18 predicted proteins | sample CZODoug2_1_16fun_FD_122160 | JGI IMG/M metagenome (GOLD analysis project Ga0137412, IMG submission 122160) | Vadose zone soil fungal communities from Angelo Coast Range Reserve, California, USA - CZODoug2_1_16fungal (Hybrid Assembly) | ecosystem: Environmental > Terrestrial > Soil > Vadose zone...
CTGATCGAGCCGAGCCCGGAGCAGGTTCGCATCCGGGTGGAGGCGTGCGGGGTCTGCCACAGCGACTCGGCCGCCGTCCACCCGCACTCCGCTGGCACGGCAAACCGAGTGCCGGGCCACGAGGCAGTCGGGCGTATCGACGCGCTGGGCGAACGCGTCACGGGGTGGGCGATCGGGGACCGCGTCGGGGTCGGGTTCCTGGGCGGGCAGTGCGGGGTGTGCGCGGAATGCCGGCGGGGCAATTTCGTCACCTGTGTCGATCAGCCGTGGACGGGTGTCACCGTCGACGGTGGCTACGCCGAGGTCATGTACGCCCGGCAATCCGGCGTGGTGGCCGTGCCCGACACCCTCAGCGCTCTGGAGGCCGCACCGCTGCTGTGCGCCGGCTTCACGACGTTCAACGCGCTCAACAAGGGTGCTGCCCTGCCCGGTGATCTCGTCGCCATCCAGGGCATCGGCGGGCTCGGCCATCTCGGCATCCAGTACGCCCGAGCGATGGGCCTGCGGGTCGCCGCGATCGCCCGGGGAACGGACAAGGCTGCGATCGCGGCCAAGCTCGGCGCCCACCACTACCTCGACAGCACCGCTGCCGATGTCGGCGCGGAACTGCAGAAGCTCGGGGGCGCGCGCGTCATCGTGGCCACCGCGTCCCGCGGCGCGATGTCGCCGCTGATTGCCGGGCTCGCACCGGGAGGAAAGCTCGTGACGGTCGGCGTCTCCGATGAGCCGGTCGAGGTCTCGACGCTGGATCTGATCTTCCGTGGGGTCGAGATCCTCGGCTCGCTCACCGGCACCTCCGCGCAGAACGAAGAGAACCTCCGATTCGCCGACGCCCAGGACATCGCCGCGCTCACCGAGCTGGCGCCCCTCGCTGACGCCGCATCCGCCTACGCGCGCATGCTCAGCGGGGCGGCTCGCTTCCGCATGGTGCTCACCATCTGATCCGCCGGCGACGTCAGGGAGCGCGCCGCCAGGGAACGACCGGTGCCCGATGATCGGCCGCGATCGAGTGCAGCGGGCAGGGCTGTCGCGGTTCGCGCGGGCACAGCACGAACGCCTCGGTGACGGTCGCGCGGTACAGCCGGTACCCCGACGGCGGGGCGACGTCGGCCCGGTCCACGGTGGACGCGCCGCGGGTGGGCAGGCCCGGGTAGATCTCGATGCCGCGGTCGAGGTCGCGGCCATCGAGCTCGGCCGCGACTCCGGAGAGGTAGACCGCCCGGCCGTGGTAGGTCGGCACCTGCGAGTCGAAGATGACCATGCTCACCTGAGACCGCTGCGCGATGTTGCGCGAGTGCGTCGCATCCTGCGCCGACACCCAGTAGAACTCGGCGTAGTCGGCCGTCGCGAAGTACACCGGCGACACCCAGGGAATGCCGTCGGCGCCGGCCGTGCCGAGAGTCACGTACAGGTTCGCGTCGATGATCGCGCGGGCGTGCGCGTCGAGGTCGTCCATGGCTGGCGTCCGATCCGGTATCGCAGGTGCACTGTGTCTGAGGACTCGATGTCACGTCACCTGCCACACCTAACCAGCCGAGCTGATCTCGGTGCCGTCGCGGTGGCTCAGTGCCCGTTCGTTGCCGGCAGCAGCGGCGCGGGTAGTGGCCGCGCGCGGTAGTGCTCGAGCAGCGACACCATGTACTGCACCTCGGACGTCTCGTCGGCAACCATGCCGGCTGCCAGTGCCATGACCTGGACGAGGCGACCGTGCGCAGCTTCGTAGTGGGCCATGGACAGCCCACCCTCGTGGTGCCGGATCATGAATTGCAGAAAGAGGACGTTGGCTTGTGGGCCTCGAGCCGCCTGCAGTTGATCGAGCTCGGCCTGGGTCGCCATGCCGGGCATGGCAGTTGCCGAAGACGACGGCCGGCCCGGCATCGAGTGATGCTCGCCCATCCACGCCATCGGATCCGTTGTCGGCACGAGCGGCGCCCGCCAGAGCTGCAGCCAGCCCTGCAGCTGCCCGACCTGCTGGAGCTGATTCGCTTCGATCGACCTCGCCACGTTGCCGACCGGAGGATCAACGCTGGTCGGGGCGAGCTGTGACATGAGCACGGCCTGCTGATGATGAATCGTCATCGCCTGCGCGAAGCCGATGTCGACGCCGCTGGGACGCTGCGCGGCTGCGCCGGAGGACGAGACCGACCACCGGCCGATCGTGGCACCGAGGCCGACCAGCGCTATACCCGCGACGCCCAGCGTCATCCAGCGGCGAACGGTCATGGCACCGGGCGGTAGGAACCGTTGGTGAACCGCAGAGCCAGGAATCCGTTGTCCTGACAGGTCACCCACAACTCGTCTCCGACGAAGGAGGGCGGGGACGAGCAATAGTCGGCGGACAGGTTGGCCGGGCCCACCTCCAGCAGTGGGTAACCGAGATCGAGATTCGACAGATCCGACAGGACCGGTGCCAGGGATGCCGCGATGCCGTTCGCGTGGTCGGAGTTCAGCAGCAGCGCCCGCTTGCCGACCTGGGCCGGCGGGTTGAAGTAGGCGATCTCGCGCACGGCCGTGGGATCGGAGATGTCGAACACGCGGATTCCGGACTGGAAGAATCCGCACGCCAGCGCCGTCGGGTCATTCTCGCGATTGACGGTGCAGTAGTGCGCCTCGTAGCCGAACAGCCCGTTGCCGGCCGTGTCGACTCGACGAAGGTCAACATTCTGCGGCAGGTTGATCGCGAGCCGGATGTTCGCGGTCGCCACGGGATGCTGCTCGTCGCCGATGTCGATCAGGCGCACCGACCCGGATCCGAACTCGTCCCAGGCGACGAGGAAGGGCCGGCCGGAGAACGTGACCGGGACGGTGGCCCGGGTGATGAGCCCGTCCGTCCACGAGATCGCGGAGATCTGGCGCAGGCTGGGGAAGGGCCGGCGATTCTGGATCGAGCTGCTGTCGAAGATGGTGACCCCGGCCGGCGCGAGGTTGGCGACGTAGAGCCGGTTCCCGTCGTCGCTGAGCGAAACTCCGTGATTGGTCAGGCCGGTCGAGCCCACGAACAAGGTGCGTGGTGTCGCGGGGTTGCTGACGTCGATCGCGGTGATCGCGCCGCCGACCAGACCAGTGGCCCAGTAGGTGTTCCCGTCCGGGGACCAGCTGCCCTCGTGGCCCAGCAGGTTCACCGGCAGGGTCAGCTGCGTGCCCAGGATGCCGTTGAGCAGCCGAGGGTGCGCACAGTCGTGCGAGATGTCGTAGACGTCGAAGAATCCCGTCCCCACCACTGCGCCACCCGAAACCGCGGCGAGCAGGCCCCGCCGCTGGTTCACCTTCAAGCTTTCCCACGTCCCGCTCAGCATCGACGGGCTGGTCAGGGTGGCGGACAGTACCGGATGAGCCGGATCGGAGACGTCGACGACGCTCACACCGGGGTGCTTCGCCGTCAGAGTCGACGGGAACGAGGACGACAGGTAGGCGCAATGCCCGTAGGTCGGGTTCACCCAGGACGCGCCCTCGCCCTGGTAGTGCCCGACGAGGGAGAGGTTGCAGCTGTATCCCTGCGTGTTGCGGCCGCTGTCTCTGTCGACGAGCGGTACTTCGCCCTGGACGCCGTTCTCCGGCGCCGAGCCCGGCCCACACGTTGCCGCGCCGACCGCGCCGGACGACGCATCGGCAGTGGCGCTGGTCGGGCTCGTCAGCTGCCCGGCGAGCAGTAGAAGAGCGGCCACGGCGCCGATCCGGAACCGTCGTGTCCTTCTCATCGGAACCTCTCGCCGAGGTTTACGTGGGAGCGACCTTGGCCGGTTAGATAAAAGATAAGAAATACTCTCCGCAATCTAGTCCGGGCGGCGTAGCTGTCAACCCACCGGAGAAACGGTCGGAGGAGTGGGCACTCCGGTCCGGCCCGCCCGCCGCCGAGCGGCGTGTGGTGAGATCGAGGTCGTGGCACGCTTCGTGGCGTTTCTCCGGGCGGTGAACCTCGGCCGGCGCACGGTGCCGATGGCCACCGCTCGCGACACGTTGGAGAAGCTCGGCCTCGACGAGGTCGCGAGTTTCGCCAACAGCGGGAACCTGCTCTTCACCACGACCGGCAACGCATCCGAGTTGGAAGCGGCCATCCGCTCGGCGTTGGAGGATGCGTTCGGGTTCGAACTCACGACCTTCGTCCGCACCGCGAAGCAGGTGCAGGCCTTGGCCACCGCCACGCCGTTCGGCGTCATCGCCGCCAACCACACCCACTTCGGCCTGCTTCCGCTGACGCCGCTCACGGCCAAGGAGAAGAAGGCGGTCACCCACCTGTCGAACGACCACGACGAGACGGTGGTGCGCGGCCGCGACGTGCACTGGCTGATCCGCTCGAAGTCGACCGAGACCACCCTCGGGCCGAAGCAATGGAAGGACGCGCTGCCCGGCAATCCGACGACGGCGCGAAACATGACGCTGCTGGTGAGGTTGGCGACCAAGCTCTAGGAGGCCGGGATCGCGAAACGGTCCGCGGAACAGCACCACCGCACTTGCAGCTAGCGGGAAGGCCGCACTCCCGGTGCCTTCGATGACGGCGCGGCTCCAGGCCGGCATCGTCATTCGCGAACGCCACACCATCCACCCGCCAGGCCGCGCTGACAAGGGGAATGTCAATGTCGTGGATGAATTCTGTCGGCAGTACCGCCGGGCCGACGATCGATATCGACAGTGCCCTGGATCTCCTCGCCGCCTCGGTACAACTCAGGGGCGATGATTTCGTGTACCAGCCGGTCTGGATGGAGGAATCGAGATACCTCACCTGCCGGTACGCGATTCGCGGCATACCGGACTGCATCGTCGGCCAGGCGCTGGCGCTGGCCGGAGTCGATATCCACGAGCTCGAGGCGATGCCCGACGACGGGGTGCGGGATCTCTACCTCCGAGGAGAATTGCCCGTCGCACTCACCCTCGGAGCCCTCGCGGTATTCGACGCCGCCCAGCAGCGTCAGGATCGTGGCCGTAATTGGGGCGACGCACTCGCGCACGCGACCGCCGCTGCGGTGAAGTTCCTCGACCTCCTGCCCGACGCCATATTGGCGGGCCAGGCGTCCGGACCGGCAGGAGAGGACCGATGGCGTCGACGAGTTTCATAGATCTGTCGCGCCTGCAGTTCGCGACCACCGCCGCCTTCCACATGACGTTCCCGGCATTGACGGTGGGGCTGTCGATCTTCCTCGTCATTTGTTACGCGTGCTACTGCAAGACCGACAATCCGATCTACCTGCAGATGTTTCGCTTCTGGCGCAAGATCTTCGCCGTCGGATTCGCCCTCGGGATCGTGGCCGGTATCGTGCTCACCTTCGAACTGGGCCTCAACTGGGGCGGCTACGCCCGAGCGGTCGGACCAGTTCTCGGTCCCATCATCTGCCTCGAGGCGCTGACGGCGTTCTTCCTCGAAGCGGGCTTCATCGGGATCCTGCTCTACGGCGAGGGCCGGGTCAGCCGCAAAGTCACGATGGTCGCCGCGTGTCTGGTGGCGTTGGGCGCACTGCTCTCGACGACATGGATCCTGGCGGCGAACTCATGGATGCAGACGCCAGCCGGGTACAAGGAGGTCAACGGGCAGTTTCAGGTCACGAGTTGGTACCACGCGATCTTCAATCCCGCCTTCGTCTGGCGCTTCCCCCACCAACTGCTCGCGGTGCTGATTTCAGCATCGTGGTTCATCGCGGCGATCGGCGCCTACTACGTGTTGAAGCACCGCGCGGCGGAGTTCGCCCGGAAGACGATGTCCATGGGATTGCTGGGTGCGTCTATATTGTTGCCAGTACAGCTGTACGTCGGCGACAGCACGGCCACGTACGTCAGCGCCGTCTACGAGCCGGCCAAGGTCACCGCTGCCGAGGGCAACTTCGCGAACGGCAGTACCGGCTGGAATGTGATCGTCATCCCGAACCAGTCCAAGCAGCGTGACGATTTCAAGCTGAGCATCCCGCACGCGGGCAGTGTCTTCGTATTCCACAACTTCTCCGGAACCACTCCGATCGCCGGTCTCAAGTCGTTCCCGAAATCGCTGCAACCGCCGGTGTGGCCTACGTTCTACGGCTTCAAGATCATGATCTTCGCCGCGTGGGGCATGTTCTCCGTAGCGTTCATCGGCCTGGTCATGCGCCTGCGCCGACGGATGTTCAGCGAGCGATGGTTCCTGCGGCTCGTGCTGTGGACCATGCCGGTCGGCGTGTTTGCCACGATCGCCGGCTGGGTGGTGTCCGAATCAGGGCGGCAACCGTGGCTGGTCTACGGCAAACTCCTGGTGGCCAATTCGCCCTCGTCGCTGAGCACCGGCGAATTGATCGCCAGCCTGGCTGGATTCTGGATCATCTATCTCGTGATGTTCGGAGCGTGGGTGCGACACGTCGCGCGGCAGGTCCGCAGCGGGCCGGAGGACGTCCCGCCGAACAGCACGGACGCGGCGCCGGCCAGGTCACCACGGCCGGTACGGGCGCTCATGCCCCTCGGGTCGGAGTGATCGCAGATGGTGTTCTTCTGGATGGTCGTTCTGCTGCTGGCCCTGCTCGTCTACGTGATCATGGACGGGTACGACCTGGGGATCGGCACGCTCACCCTGTTCGAGCGGGACGGCAGGACGCGGCGCCGCATGCTCGACGTTGTCGGCAACGTGTGGGACGGCAACGAGTCGTGGCTGATCCTGCTGGCGATGGGCCTGTGGGGCGGCTTTCCGGAGGCGTACGCGACCGCGCTGCCCGGCCTGTATCTGCCGCTGTGCTTGATGATATTCGCGCTCATCTTCCGGGGCTTCGCGATCGAGATGGCCCTGCAGCGGCCGGGCTTCGATCGGGTGTGGGGCCGGATGTTCGGCCTCGGATCACTCGTGGCGGCGTTCACTCAGGGCGTCCTGTTCGGAGGACTGCTGAGCGGGATCACCGTGACGAATCAGCAGTTCGCGGGCCGTACCTTCGACTTCCTCGGCCACGGCTACGCATTGCTGACCGGATGCGCCACCGTCCTGCTCTACGCCTGGGCCGGTGCCGCGCAGCTGCAGGCGAAGCTCGCCGGTGACGAACGGCGGCGAGCCGGTCGCCAGGTGCGGCGGTTGACCGGCCCGCTGGTGTTGGCCTGTGCCCTCAGCGCGAGCCTGCTGCCGATTGCCACGAGTGCGCGCCTGCGTCTGGATGGTGTGGATCGATGGCTGCCTTTCGCCTATTGCCTTCTGATCGCGGCCGCCGCGTTCTACACAGCCTGGCTGTGGGTCGGTCGCACGCCCAGGCAGGTCAGCTTCTTCGCCGTCGCCGTGGCCCAGACCGCCGGGCTGCTGGCGCTGATCTGCCTGTACTTCCCGCAGCTCGTCCCGCCGTCGGTCACGATCTATTCGGCGGCTGCCGGACGTACCACCCTCGTGTTCCTCACGGTGATGATCGGCATCATCGGGCCGGGGACGGTCGCCTACGGGATGTACGCGCACTGGGTGTTCCGCAGTACGCCACCTGCCGTTTCCGTTGCTGAGACCCCACCCGTGGCAAACGGCCGCGCCGTGTTCTCGCCGTCGAACTGAAGGAGTCCAGCATGGCTGAGCGCAAATGGCCGGTGTGGGCGCGGATCGCGGTAACCCTGCTGTTGCTGCCGGTCTGGGCCGCCGCGATCCTGGCCGCCGAGAACGACCTGAGCGAACTCGGCGTCTGGTTCGACCCGCTGATGATCGGGTTGATGGTCGCCACGGTCATCGCCGCCTGGATCACCACCCAGCATTCACAACGCTGATGCCGGCCACGCGGATCGCCGCGGAACCGGTCGCCGTCGCTGCCCATCCGGACGGAGCGGCGGCGACGGGTCGGCGCGCGGCGCGGTCCTGGCTGGCCGCCGCCCGACGGCACGGCCGGGCGTGGTTCGTCGCCGCCGGGCTGGCCGACGTGCTCGCCGCCGCCGGCACCGTGCTCGGCTGTTGGAACATCGCCACCCTGATCGTCGCGTGGGTCGGCCCCCGGCCCGCCGGCGGGTTGGACGCCGCCGTCGTCGGCGTCGCACTCGGCGCCGTCGTAGCCGCACTCTCCGCCCTGATCGCGGCTCGGCTGGCCGAAGCCGGCGCCGTTCGGGTCGAGACGGCTGTCCGGGCCCAACTGCTTGAGTCGCTGCTGCTCGGCGACGCCGATGAATCGGTCACGCCGGCCGTCGCCGCGACCGCCGTGCTGGACCAGCTCCCGCAGGTCGGCGCCTACTTTCGCGGGTACGCCCGGGCCGTTATCGCCACCGTGACCGTCCCAGCCGTGATCTTGATCGCGGTGTTCCCGGCGAGCTGGGTGGTCGGGTTGCTCCTGCTCGTCTCGCTGCCGATCATTCCGATCAACATGGCGGTCACCGGTCTCGGGGCGACGGAGGCCAGCCGCCGGCAGATGACGCAGATCGGCGAGCTGTCGGGCCAGGTCCTCGAGCGGCTCCAGGCCGCGTCCACGTTGCGCGCGCTCGGAGCCATCGAACACCAACGCCGCGTGGTGGAGCGCGCCGCCCGCGAGCTGGCTCGCCGGACGGTGGCAGTGCTGCGCATCGCCTTCCTCGCCTCGACCGCGCTGGAATGGGTCTCGACGTTCGCCATCGGGGTGGTCGCGATGTACACCGGGGCCACCCTGCTCGGCTACGTCCACGCCGCCCCGCTGCCGGTGCATATCGCGCCGCGCTCGGCGGTCTTCGTCCTGCTGCTGGCCCCGGAGTTCTTCTTGCCGCTGCGCCGGTTCGGTGCGGCGTACCACCAGGGCCAGGAGGCGATCGCCGCCGCCGAGGTCCTCGGGTCGCTGACCGAAACTCGTCCCGTCACGCCGGTCGCCGATCCCTCGACATGGACCGGGACACCGCCCCGCGTCGAGTTGCGCGAGGTGAGCGTCCGCTATCCGACGCGCTCGTCGCCGGCGTTGTGTGACGTCACGTTGACCGTGCCGTCCGGGTCCGTCTTCGGTCTGGCCGGCGCCTCGGGCAGCGGCAAATCGACGCTGCTCCGGCTCGCCGGTGGCTGGTTGGCGCCCACCGACGGCACCGTGCGGCTCGACCGGCGGCCACCCGGTCCGGGCGGGCGGGCGCTGCTGATCGCCCAGCGGCCCTACCTGTTCCCCGGCACCCTGGCTGACAACCTCGCCCTCGGCCAGCCCGGCCTGCCCGCGTCCCGGATGTGGGACGCGATCGCGCAGGCTCAACTGACCCGGGTGGTGCGCGGGCTGCCCGACGGGCTCGCGACCGTTCTCGGTGAACGCGGCTGGGGGCTGTCCGCCGGAGAGGCGCAACGGATCTCGATCGCGCGGGCGTTCCTGAGCGACGCGACCTTCCTGATCGTGGACGAACCGACCGCCCATCTGGACCGGGACACCGAGCAGAGCTTGATCGAGCCGCTCCGGGAGTTGCTGCACGGGCGGACGGCACTGGTGGCCAGCCACTCCGATGCAGTGCTGGGTCTCACGGACTACGTAGTCACCCTCGAGGACGGACACGTCCATGCTTGAGGTCGGTTCGAAGCCGAGCGTGCGGCTGGTGATCGGGCTGGTGCTCGCGATCACCGCGGCGGCCGCGTCCGCCGCTCTGATGGGGCTGGCCGGGTGGTTCATCGTCCGGTCGGCGCAGACCGGCCTGTCCAGCACGTCGGGCTTCTCGTGGCTCTATCCCAGCGCGGGGGTCGAGGCATTGGCCGTCATTCGCACCGCGGCGCGGTACGGCGAGCGAGTGTCCACGCATCGGTCGACGCTGGAGCTGCTCGCCCAGGTCCGCACCCGACTGTTCGCCTCGGCGACGCGGCTGCCGATGGCGAAGCTGCGATCCCTGCGCAGTGGTGACCTGCTCGATCGGGTTCAGGCCGACGTCGACACCCTCGACCGGTACGTGCTCGCGGTCGCGGTGCCGGCCGTCGTGTGCACCGTGGTCGGCGCCGGCAGCCTGACGGTCTTGACGATCGTGCGCCCGTTCTTCGGCGGGGCGGCCGGCGGCCTGCTGGTCCTCGCGTTGGCGACCAACCTGGCGATGGCGCGCGGTAGTCGTCGCCTCGGCGGCCAGCTCGCGCTGGACCGATCCGCGGCCCGATCACGTCTCATCGAGGCGATCGAGGGCCGGGTCGAGCTGGCTGCCTACGGCGCGCGCGAACTCGCCTGCGACGAGCTCCGCGGCCGTTTCGCCGCACTGGACGCTCCCGCTCGGCGGCTGTCGGTCCGCAACGCCAACGGTCAGGCCGTGATCGCGGTCGTCGCCGGTCTGGCCGTGGCCGCGATCCTGGCGGACGGGGTGCGGGTCGGGCCGCCGCTGGATTCGGCGGTGCTCGCCTTCGCCACGCTGCTCACGTTGGCCCTGTTCGATGCCGCGACGACGATCGGCTCCATCGGTCAGGAGGCCGGTCGGGCCCGCGCGGCATGGCACCGGATGCGCGAGGTGACCGGACTGGCCCGAGTCGACGTGGAGTCGGGTGACGAGCCTGACGTGGCGTCGCGCCTAGAAGGCATGCCGGCCGGCATTGTCGTGCGCCGGCTGTCGGCCGGATACGGGACCGCTCCGGTGCTCACGCTGGCCGACCTGGACGTCGCCGCCGGCGGCTTCGTCATTCTCTCCGGGCCTTCGGGCGCGGGAAAGACGACTCTGCTGTCCGTGCTTGCCGGCGATCAACCAGCCAGGTCCGGGAAGGTCCGCATCGGCGGAGTCGATCCATACACCCTGAGCTACGGGGAGCGCAGCCGCTACCTCACCCTGGTCGAGGCCGACAGCGGCGTCCTGCGCGGCACCATCGAGGACAACCTGCGCCTGGCTCGTCCGGACGCCACCGGCGCGGAGCTCGATGACGCCCTGCGCGTCGCGGTGCTGTCGGGGTTCGTCGGGCGGGCGACCGAGGTCGGACCGGGAGGCAGTTACCTCTCCGGAGGGCAGCGCCGTCGGCTGGCTCTGGCGCAGGCCTACCTTCGCCGGCCGCGACTGCTGTTGCTCGACGAGCCCACGGAGGGCCTGGACGATGCGATCGCCGTGGAAGTGCTGGCCAATCTTCGGGCGGCGCTACCGGGCACGACGATCGTGGCAGCGATCCACGGACGCAATGCCGGCGAGCTGACTGCGTACACCGATCGAGTGGTTCAGCTGGCCTAGCCCTACGTGACTGGTACGACGCGCGCCGACCGCACGCGTCCGTGGTCGATCTGTAGCAAGCCCATCGTCCCGTGCGGCTGACGCCGGCGGTCGGTCGGCGAGCCGGGGTTGAAGCTGCGTTGCCCGTCGAACACCGTGTCCCAAGGGATGTGCGAGTGCCCGAACACGACGAGGTCGGCCGCCGGGAACTGTCGTCGCAAGCGGCCCGGCCGGCCGGTCGCCGGACCGCTGTCGTGCACCATCGCGACCGCGACGCCCTCCAGGTCGAACTCCAGCGTCGGCGTCGCGCCCCAGCCCGCGACGTCCGGGCCGTCGTTGTTGCCGAGTACGACCCGCACCGGTGCGAACGTCGACAGCTCGTCCAGCACGGCCGGGATGCAGACGTCGCCCGCGTGCAGGATCAGGTCGGCGCCGCGCAGCTCTCCAGCGACCTCGGCCGGACAGGATTTCCAGTGCCGCGGCGCGTGGGTGTCCGACAACACGGCGACGCGCATACCACCATCCTGGCTGCTCGCAGGAGCGGGAACGTCGCGGGGCACCCACGACGTTATGTGGAGTGTCGACCGAAGGAGCAAACGATGACGAGTGGACGCACTGAGCGAGCGGTGCTCGCTGGTGGCTGTTTCTGGGGGATGCAAGACCTGATTCGTAAGCGGCCCGGGGTGCTCTCCACGCGGGTGGGCTACACCGGTGGGGACGTGCCGAACGCCACCTATCGAAACCACGGGACGCACGCCGAGGCGATCGAGATCGTCTTCGACCCCGACCAGGTCTCCTACCGGGACCTGCTCGAGTTCTTCTTCCAGATCCACGACCCGACGACGAAGAACCGTCAGGGCAACGACATCGGGGTCAGCTACCGATCGGCCATCTTCTACGTCAGCGACGAGCAGAAGCGCGTCGCCGAGGACACGATCGCTGATGTCGAGGCTTCTGGCCTGTGGCCCGGCAAGGTCGTCACCGAGGTCGCCGCGGCCGGCCCGTTCTGGGAGGCCGAGCCCGAGCACCAGGACTATCTAGAGCACTATCCCAACGGTTACACGTGCCACTTCCCGCGCCCCGGCTGGCGACTTCCGCATCGGGCGGAGTCGGCCGGACAGCGTTAGACGAAGGACGCGAGCCGGGTATTCCGCGCACTCGCACGCGAGTATCGACGGGCGTCGGACTTCCGGATGACCGTCCCCAGCGGGTAGACAGGTCTGACTCGGCCACCACGAGGAGGACGCGATGTCAGACGTTGTCGTGATCGGTGCCGGTCCCGGGGGACTGGCCGCGGCCGCCGCGCTCGGTCGCCGCGGCGTGTCGGCCACGGTCATCGACAAGGCGGATGCAGTGGGGTCGGCGTGGCGCGGGCACTACGAGCGGCTGCACCTGCACACGATCCGCTGGAACTCGCACCTGCCGGGTCTGAAGATCCCGCGCTCATACGGGCAATGGGTCGCCCGGGCCGACGTCGTGCGCTACCTCGAGACTTACGCCGCGCACCATCGTCTCGACGTTGCGCTCGGCGTGCCCGTGGAGCGGGTCGAGCGTGCGGGCGCCGGTTGGGTCGTCCGTAGCCCGAAGGGTGATCGGACGGCGCGCGTCGTCGTCGTCGCGACCGGCTACAACCACACGCCCGACCTCCCGGCGTGGCTCGGCCTGGACACCTTCGGCGGCGAGGTGCTGCACTCGGCTGCGTATCGCAACGCCCGCCCGTACGCCGGGCGCGACGTGCTCGTGGTCGGTACCGGTAACACCGGCGCCGAGATCGCGGTGGATCTCGTCGAAGGCGGCGCGGCCCGGGTGCGGCTCGCGGTGCGGACGGTGCCCACCTTCGTGCGCCGCGAGGTCGGGCCGATGCTGGACAACAGCGGCGTCGGGCGGGTTTTGCGGCGGCTGCCGGTCAAGCTGGTCGATCGCATCATCGCGACGTCGAGCCGGCTGACCACGCCGAACCTGTCCGCGCACGGGCTGCCCCGACCCGAACCCGGTGTCTACTCCCGGCTACTCGCCGACGGCGCCGTGCCCATCATCGATGTCGGTCTGATCAAGCTGCTCCAGAACGGGCAGGTCGAGGTTGTCGCCGCGGTGAGCGGCTTCGACGGCGACAAGGTCCGGCTGCTCGACGACACGACGATCGCGCCGGACGCGGTGATCGCCGCGACCGGGTTCGCCCAGGGGCTGGGCGATCTGGTCGGGCACCTGGGCGTGCTCGACGAGCGGGGCCGGCCCGCGGTGCGGGGCGCGCGCACCCACCCGCAGGCGCCGGACCTGTACTTCACCGGCTACACCAATCCGATCAGCGGGATGTTCCACGAACTCAACGTCGATGCCCGGCGCATAGCCCGTGCTATCGCGAAGGGGCTTACGCGCTCCTAGGTGTGGCGCGCCGCGATCGCCGCCGCGGCAAATCCAGGTGATATCACGGGTTCGCGGGCCCGGCTCGCGCACCTACGCTCCCTTGATCAACGGCATCAACCGAGGGGCATGCGTTGGGTACTGCAAGCGGCCCGCTAGGCATCGTCTGGGACGTCACGTACGCGTGCCCGCTGCGGTGTTCGCATTGCTATTCGCATTCGGGCCGGCGTCCGACTCGGCAGTTGGGCCGCGACGATCGTCTCAAGGTCGCCGATGCGATGATCTCGCTCCATCCGGAGGAGATCGCGCTGTCCGGCGGCGAGCCGCTGGCGCTGCCTGGAATCTTCGAGGTGGCAGAGCGGATCTCGAACGCCGGGATCGCCGTGCTCATCTACACCAGCGGTTGGTCACTGAAACCGGAGATGCTCGAGCCGATCGGCTCGTTCGTTACCCGAGTTCACGTGAGCCTGGACGGCGTCACCGCCGAGGTGCACGATCGGATGCGCGGCCGGAAAGGCTCGTTCGATCGGGTGATGGCGGCGCTGGGGCTGCTCGACCAAGCCTCGCAGGACCGTCGCGCTCGCGGGGACGCGCCGCTTTCCTTCGGCACGGACTGCGTCGTCACCCAAAGCAACCGGCACCAGATCGAGGCCTACGGCACCGACATCGCGCCGCGGTTTCCGGATCTGTCGTTCCTGGCCTTCGGAGCGGTCCTCCCGGACGGCCTGGCCAGCCGAATCGACTATGCCGATCACGAGCTCCTGACCGACGAGCAGGCCAGTGGCCTCGTCGACCCGGACTTCGTAGCTCGCCTGACGGCCACAGCACCGCCCGGAGTACGCGTCACCACTGAAGACAATCGGGACTTCCATCCGTATCTGCGAGGGGAACGACCGGTGTCGTTCATGCTGGTCGAACCGGACGGTGACGTGCGCGCGATGCCAATTTACGAGGGCACGGTGGGAAGCCTCCTCACCGATCCGCCCGAGATGCTGTGGGGGCGAGGGGTCGAGCGGTGGAATGACCCGTTCGTACGAGAGGCGTTCGCCTCGGTCCGGACCACCCGCGAGTGGGCCGCTGCTTGCCGCCGTATCGATTACCACTTCGGCTCGGACGCGGTGAAAGCCATGCTCGACAACCGCGCCGCCTACATCCCCTAATGATGAAGGGAGGAGACATGATTCAGCTCTGGCCATATGTGCCGCGCAAGCCGCTGGATGAGTAGTAGGTGGATGGGGGCTTCCCGGGCTGACCCGGGGAGCCCCCATCTGTCCGGGGTACGCGCCGCCTGCGTCCCTATCCACGATGTGAGGAAAGGAGGGGACATGCCGCGACGCTTTCCGTCGGTGCCGCGCACGCCGCTAGACGAGGCGTAAGCGCGGATGGAGCTCCGCGGGCGGGGTCGGTCATTGGCTAGTTGGCGCCGAGGACCTTGAAGTTCTGGTCGACGAAGACGTGGTGCGGCCAGTTGACGCCGATGGTGTGCACCTCGTACTCGCCGTCGCTCAGCTGGACAACCCGGTCGACGACGCCTCCGGGGTAGGCGGCCAGCGCCGCTTCGATCGCCTGGTTCGCGGTCGTTCCGCTGACGATCGTGCCCTGCCCCTCGGTGTAGTTCGCCGGGATCTGACCGACCTGCTTCGCCGTGCTCGGCGCGCCCTGCTGGAAGGGGACCACCGCCGAGGACGATGCGCTGTAGCCGGTCGGATCCACGACGACCTGGGTGGCCGTGATGGTCGTTCCGTCGGTCGTGCCGAGAACGAGGACGGGCTCGCCGATGGTGAGGGCACTCGCCGCGGCGGAGCTCGTCCCCTTCTCGTACGTCGTCGAGGACGCCTCGTTGACGGTCACCTTCTGGCCCCCAGACGTCGACAGCGTGAAGCCCGAGGTCGACACGGCGCTGACGGTGCCAACCGATCCGCCGGCGGCCGGTCCGGATCGGGCGTTGGATCCGCTGGCAGCGGACCCGGGTGCGGCCGAGCCGCTGGCGCCCGATCGGGGACCGGCGGGTGCGGGCTGCCCGGACGCTGTCGAGGACGACGTGGCGAGGGCAACCGCAAGTCCGATCACGGCGCACAGCGATGCCGCGGCCACGAGCCAGCCGGTCAGTCGGTTGGACAGCATTCGCCGCACTCGGGGCCAGCGGGCTTGGCTGGCTGAGGTGGCGCTCGACCCGGGGTCGGCGGGAAGTGACTGCTGGGGGTTGGTCGGTTCGTTCACGATGGCGCTCCTTCGACTCTGGCCTTACGTCTAAAGTGCTCGCCATTCCTTAAAGGTTTCTGGACAGCGACTGTGAACGCCGGATGCCTACTCCGGCCAGTCCGAGTTCTCGATGATGTCGACGAAGTTGGCCCGCTGATATCCCGGGACGAAGCGCTGCAGCACGTCGGCCTTCACGTTGCCGAACGTCGTTTCCGGCTTGGGGGCGATGCCTTCGGTGAACGCCTGCAGGATGCTGCGCTTGAAGTTCGGACGTGGGTGCAGGGTGGTGATCTCGGCGCGGTCGGCGTCGCTGATGTCGTGGTAGCCGATGCCGAGCACGTCGTACTCGACGCCCGCCGTCACCAGTGCGACCTCTGGCTCCATGAACTCCGGGATACCTGGCGTGGTGTGCAAGGCGATGGCCGTCCAGACCCGGCGGATGCTGTCCTCGGGCACGCCGTGGCCCTGCAGGAACCGGCGGGCTTCGTCGGCGCTGTCCAGCTCGAAGCGCCGGCCGCTGCTACGGAACTGCTCGTTCAGGCCGAGATCATGGAACATCGCCCCGATGTAGAGGAGTTCGGGGTCGAAGCTCCGGCCTCGGTTGCGACCCTGCACACTGCCGAACCAGAAGACCCGGCGGGAATGGTGGTAGACCAGATCGGTGGTGTAATCGCGTACCAGGTCTGTGGCATCGCGGGCCAGTTTGGTGTCGGGGATCGTCACCCCGGCCGCGGTCTGTCCGCTGGTGGACATCGCTGTCTCCTCGTGTCGCGCTCGACCGGTCCGGTCGAGCGCTATTCACGATCGCGTACTGGCGGGGCGTGGTCTGCCTGGCGAGCAGCCAATCCGACTACCGGCTAGCCGGAATCCTGTCCGGTCTCGTCGAGCGGGACATTGATTCGCAGGGTGGTGCCGTTGCCCGCGGGGCTGGTGATGTGCAGGGTGCCGCCGAGGGCTTCGATGCGGTCGCGGAGTCCGAGCAGTCCGGACCCCTGGCTGGGGAGCGCTCCGCCGATCCCGTCGTCGCGGATCGTCAGCTGCAGGGTCGCGTCGCTGGTGTCGAGATCGACGTGCACCACGGATGCCTCTGCGTGTTTGGCTGCGTTGGTCAACGCTTCGGATACCACGTAGTAGGCCGCGACCTCGACCGGCTCGGGCAGCCGTCGCCGCCCGGTGTTCAGGTTGAGCTCGACCGGTACCGCCGACCGGCGGCGAAGTGCGTTGAGCGCCGGTGTCAGACCGCCATTGGACAAGATCGCCGGGTGGATGCCCTGAGAGATCTCGCGGAGCTCGTCGAACACGCTGCGCAGCCCGTCGGACGCCCGCGCCACGACGGCCTCGAGTTCGCCATGCGGCAGAGGCTGCCCGGCCTGCGTCGCGCGAAGCTCCAGTCCGAGGCTGACCAGCCGCTGCTGGATGCCGTCGTGCAGGTCGCGCTCGATCTGCCTGCGCGTCTCGTCGGCGGCCGCGACGATCCGCGCCCGCGAAGCCATCAGCTCGGCGTGGCTCTGCGCGTTCGCGATGGCCGTCGCCAACAGCTCGGTGAAGTTGGCCAGGCGGGCCTCGGTGTCGGCCGGCAGCGGCTGCCCGGGGGCTGAGTAGGTGGTCATCACCCCCCACAGGCGGCCCTCGACGTTGATCGGCGTCCCGACAGCGGCGCCCACGCCCTCCCCGCGGGCGAGGTCACCCAGCGGCCCGGAGGCGTCGGCATAGTTGTCGATCCGGGCCGCTCGGCCGGTCTCGAAGACGAGCGTGCCGATGTTGTTCCCCTCAAGGTTCAGCCGGCTGCCGAAGGGAACGTTGTGCCCGGTTCGGCCCCAGATGGCGACGACGGTGACCCCCCGGTCGGGCTCGTACCGGCTCAGCGCCGCATATTCGACCGACAGCACTCGGCCGGCTTCCGCGGTGATGGCTGCGAACAGCTCCTCGGGCGGCACCCCACGCGCCACCAGGGTCGCAACCTGCCGCAACGCCGCCTGCTCCTCGGCCAGCCGGGTCAGACCGGCGCGGCTGTCCGCGTTCGCGATCGCTGTCGCCACCAGCTCGGTGAAGTTGGCCAGGCGGGCCTCGGTATCGGCCGGCAGCGGCTGGCCCCGGGCTGAGAAGGTGGCCAACACGCCCCAGAGGTACCCCTCGACGATGACCGGCGTACCGACCCCTGCGCCGATCCGCGACTCGCGGCCCACGTCCGTGAGCTGCTCGGAGGTATCGGTGTAGCTGTCCAGCCGGACGGCGCGGCCGGTCTCGAAGACCAGCGTCGCGACATCCGGGCCCCCGAGGCTCCACCGGTGGCCAACGAGAATGTGCTGGCCGGTCCTGCCCCAGCTGGCCACCAACGTGACCGTGCCGACGGGGTCGTAGCGTCCCAACGCTGCGAACTCGACCGACAACAGGCCCCCGGCCTCCTCGGCGACCGCTGCGAAGACCTCCTCCGGCGGTACCCCACGCGCCACCAGCGTGGCAATCCGCCGCAACGCCGCCTGTTCCTCGGCAAGCGCACGCAGCTCGTCACCACTCAACGCGCTCGCCACCCCTCACGACTGCAGGCCGCTCCGGCTCCCTCCCCAGCAGTGACGGTAGTTGGCGCTGCCGCCACTGCGCATCAGATGGGGTGATCACATGCCTTCGGGATGCGGGCCCCACACGGGGACGGCGTCGATGAGGATCTCGTCGATCTCCTTGAGGTCGGGCTCGGACAGCGTGATGTCGGCGGCGGCAGCCGTTTCGGTGAGGTGCCCGGGACGACGGGCGCCCACGATGGCGACGTGCACGGCCGGGTTGGCGAGCGTCCAGGCCACGGCCAGTTGCGGAAGGGTGATGTCGCGCTGCTGCGCGAATTCCTTCAGCTGCTCCACGACGGCCAGGTTGCGATGGAAGGTCGGGCCGGTGAAGTCGATGCTGTGGCTGCGCCAATCGTCGGCGTCGAAAGCCGTGGACTCGGTCAGCCGCCCGGACAGCAGCCCGTGCGCCAGTGGCCCGTACACGAGCACGCCGATGTCATGGGCCGTGGTGTAAGGGAGAACGGTCTCCTCGATCTCCCGGCGGAACAAGTGGTACGGCGGCTGCAGCGTGTGCACCGCGCCGAATTGGCCGAACGTCTCCATCTGGTCGGCGTCGTAGTTGGACAGGCCGACGTGGCGAATCTTCCCGTTGGCGACCAGTTCCGCCAACGCCTCAGCCGTCTCCTGCGGCGGTGTGTGCAGGTCGGGCCAGTGGACCTGGTAGATGTCGATGTAGTCGGTGTCCAGGTGGCGCAGGCTGGACTCGACCCCTTTGCGCAGCCAGTCGCGGCTGGCGTCACGGACAACGCGGTCGCCGTCCATGCGTAGCCCACCCTTGGTCGCGATGATCACGTCTTCGCGGTCGGCTCGCTCCCGCAATGCTCGGCCGAGGAGTTCCTCGGCAACGCCGAAGCCATACCCCTGGGCCGTGTCGAAGAGGTTGATCCCGAGCGAGAGGGCGTACTCGATCGCGTCCTGGCCTTCCTCCAGGTCGGCGGTACCCCAGTCGCCGCCGAAGGCCCAGGTCCCGAACGCGATCGCCGAAACCTGAAGGTCGGTCTGTCCCAGTCGGACGTAGCGCATAGCGATCTCCTTGTCTCTCAGATGTTGTGGGTCTGTGGTTGCGGCGCGGTTCGCCGCGGGTGGTGCAGCCGCTGTCGGGTCAGGTCGGCGACGGCCAGGAGCAGGGCCAGGACCATGAATCCCGACGCGCTGAGCACGGCGTCGGAGACGGCTGTCGAGTAGTCGTGTCCCGCGTGGCTGAGCACGTGGTAGAAGATCGTGGCGAGCGTGGCGGTGCCGACAGCCGCACCGATGCGCTGCGCGGTCTGCACCGCGCCACCCGCTGCGCCGCCCATACGTACCGGTACGTTCTGCAGGGTCAGCGTCATGTTGGGTGAGGTGACCATGCCGCCGCCGAGCCCGGCCACGAGCAGCGGTCCGACGGTGGCCCAGGTCGCCGCGTCCCCCGTGACGTGTCGCAGCACGAGCGCGGTGGCGATCAGTCCGGCGACCGTCGTGGTCAGGCCGATGACCGTGAGCCAACGCCCGAACCGAGACACCAGCCGCCCGGCGATCACCGCCGAGACGGCGACCCCGAGCGCGAACGGCGTGACACTCAAACCTGAGCGCAGCGGCGAATACCCCAGCCCGTCCTGGAAGAACAGCGCGAGCACCATCCAGATGCCGGTGAACCCGATGAAATAGACCAGACCGATGGTCGATCCGGCCACGTAGCCGGGCGTGCGTATCAGCCGCGGATCCAGCAGCGGCTG
>Ga0137412_10001197_pt1 | contig 19831 bp, 11 predicted proteins | sample CZODoug2_1_16fun_FD_122160 | JGI IMG/M metagenome (GOLD analysis project Ga0137412, IMG submission 122160) | Vadose zone soil fungal communities from Angelo Coast Range Reserve, California, USA - CZODoug2_1_16fungal (Hybrid Assembly) | ecosystem: Environmental > Terrestrial > Soil > Vadose zone...
AACAGGCGGTGGTACCGGTTTGCTGGTGTAGAGCGGCATCATGAGGCCTTCCCCGCGGGGGGTTTGCAAACGTACGGTCGCCGACGTGAGGTTTTGGGTCACGGCGCCTTGGGTCTCCTTCACCTGTATCTTGAAATCCCAATCAGCGGTACCCGGATCGGCGGATACTCCGTTGTAATTCGAAACGGCGTAAATGAACGATGCAGCAGAGTTCAACACAGTGAAGGCCGGCTCAGTGGTCGGAACTGGAACTTTGGGATCGGTACCGGGATAGAGAAGACCCCCAAGGACCTCGGTTTGACCCGATGCTCTGGTGTCGATCTCGCCCGCGGCGCTGGGATCGGTTGCAGCCTGCTCCGTCTTCAACCCAAGGATCCAGACCGTACCACCGCTGTTCGTTACCTTTGTTCCGGCGTTCTCGGCGTCGAGTTGCCTGGCATAAACGTGTTGCGAACTCTTAATCTGCCAAGGGCCGCCAACGACGTCCTCGAGGAACAGATCACCGGTGCCGGTGGCGCCGTTCTGGTACGCGACCGCCGGACCTCCATCAAATACGGTGTCTCTTATCGTGACAGAGTGGCTTGAGTCGTTCTGCACACCGATCATATTCGGGTAACCATCCTGATTGTTAGCGTCACCAAACCTAATATGATCGAGAATGACATCCTGACTAGTACTTGGAAAAACAAAGAGTGGGCCTTTATACGAGGTGCTAGTGGGCAAGATGTGGGAGTCGAAGCCCTCAATCATGCGGATGTTAGGCCCAACCGTTATCGGCCCAGAGATCTTATAGTTCCCAGCTGGGAAATACACTGTGGTCGCGGTCTTGGAGCCCATTGCCTTCCCTATCGCCGCGGTGCTGTCCGCCACGCCAGTCGGGTCGGCACCATCGGTGACAACGCTCTCCCACTTGCTGAGGTCTGTCTCCTCAAATTCGGGCGTCTCTGGAGCGCACAGGTTAAGCGATTTCGCACCGCCGGAAAACTGGGTGTACGGCTGTTGCGAGTCATACTCGTTAGGCAGCGGAGTGTCTGCGACCGGGTTACCACTTGCATCCTGGATGGCCGACCGATAACCGTCCGCGCTGACATTCCGCGCGTACAGCGTCTCGTGGTTCTGGATCGCGGATACAGTAGTTGAGCTCGGAACGAGCTTGAGACTCGCTCCGATGATGGTCACCAAGCCGCTAAGATCCTTCTTTCCCGCATAAGTACCCAGATTCTGCACGACCGGAACAGGCTTGGTGTAGTTCGCATCGAGATCCTCGATAGTGAGAACATTATCAGTATTCTGTATTCCGGCCTGCTGTTGATTGGTCAAATGCAGGCCATCGAACGTCATAGAGTACTCTGAATTAGCCGTCTTAACCCCGTCGTTGAAGCCATCGATCGTTACATTCCTGAACAGGCACGGTCCGGTGGCATACCTCGTCATGCTGAGGCCGACCATGCCAACGTGCTTCGGGTCGGAGGACTTGAGCGTGACGTTGCGTAGCCCACAGTAGTTGTTGCCCATGAAGTCCAGCGCGGTCGCACCTGGATTGCCTTGCCCGGTGTCGATGGTCATGTCGAAGAGGAAGTTGTCGAACGCATCGTTTCCGCTTCCGGGCTCATTAGGTTTCGTCGCATCGTCCGCGAACGATGCGGTCTGAATGACCGGTGTCGCGACGGTTGTGCTCTGGTAGGCGGGGTTGTTGTCAGTCAATTTGATGGTCGTACCGTCCGGACCGCCATCACCTTCTCCCTGGAAGGTCAGCTCAGCGTCCCAATCATTGTTGGCCTTCTTCCAGTACAGCGGTCCACTGATCAGATACGTGCCGGCCGGGAAGTAGACGATACGAGACGTCCCCGTCAGATGGTGTATTGCCGCGGCAATCGCCTTCTGGATATCGGCCGTGTCGTCCACCTGATCGTGCCCGTTGGCGCCGAAACTTGTTACGTCGATCATTCCGCCGAGGTCCGTCGGGAACGTTCTGGTCGGGGGCAACGTCGTGGACGTCGGTGTCGCGGCTGCTTGATGCGGCACCGCCGGCGCGGAATGCGCGGCGGACGGGATCGCCCACGAAACGGCCGCGGTGAGTATCAAGGTCCCTACTAAAGCCAGTACTCGTCTTCTCATGACGTCCTCACATCTTCATCGATGGGTGCCGGGCGCGGCTCGTGGCCGCGCCCGACACAATTCGGGTCGCGCTACGGTTTGCTGGTGTAAAGCGGCATCATGAGCCCGTTCGTCCCGCGGCGGGTCGGTACGGCCGCGGACGTGAGGCTCTTGGTAACACCGGATTGCGTCTCCTGCACCTGCGCCTTGAAATCTCCGTCGGGAGTGTTCGGATCGGCGATGATCGGATTACCCACCGACACCGCATAGATGAACGATGCCGTGGAGTTGTTGACAATGAACGCCGGCTGATGCACCGGAACCGCCTTGGTGACCGGGTAGACGAGACCGCCCAGCACCTCTGTCTTTCCGCCCGCCTCGGTATCAATCACCCCGGCGACATTGTCGCTGGCTGCGGCATGTTCAATCTTGAGTCCGAGGATCCACAGCGTCCCGCCATTATTCACGACCTTGGTTGCGGTGTTTTCGGGGTTGAACTGACGGGCGTAGACGTGCTGTGGGTAGGCGATGTCCCAGGGACCGCCCGCGACATCTTCCAGATACAGCGGCCCGGTGCTCACGACACCGTTCGTGTATGCGGCTCCCGTATCCGCTTTGTCCCGGTCAAACGCGGTGTCCCTGATCGACACAGCATGCACCGAGTCGTCCTGCAGGAAGGTCAGATCCCCGAATGTACCGCCCTGAGCGCCGAAGCGGACGTGATCGACGGCGACATCCACGGTGTTGTTGAAGACGAAGAAGTTGTTGCTCGTGAACGACGCCGCCGAGGTGGTGTCAGGTGTGATGCGTGAGTCGAAGCCCTCGATCATCCGTACGTTGTCTCGAACCTTGATGGTCCTGGAGATCAGGTAGAAACCGGTCGGGAAGAAAATCGTGGTGGCACCCGAATCAATGGCGGCCTGGACTGCGGCAGAGCTGTCGGCAACGCCGGTCTTGTCCGCACCGAACGTCACCACGTTTGCCCACTTGCTGCGGTCGGTCTCTTCAAACTCCGGGGCCTCACTGGTGGCGAGGTTGAGCGACTTCGCGCCGCCGCCGAACTGGGTGGAGACCGGGCCGGAGTCGTACTCGTTCGGCGCCGTGCTGCTCCCCACCGGATTGCCGCTGGCGTCCTGGATCGCCGACCGATAGCCGGTGGCCGTGACATCTCGCGCATACAGCGTCTCGTGGTTCTGGATCGCGGAGATGCTGGAGGCACCGGACTGACCGGTCAGAGTAGCCGTGATGAGCGTCACCAGGCCGGTGGAGTTCGGCGATGCGGCGCCGAGATTCTGAATGACCGGGAACGCGCTGGACGACGTCAGATTCTCAATAGACAGGACATTGTCGTTGTTCTGAATTCCGACTTGCTTCTGGTTGGTCAGGTGCAGACCGTCGAACGTCGTGGCGTACTCGGTATGGCCGGTCTTGATGCCGTAGCTGAATCCATCGATTGACACATTCCTCATCATGCACGGGCCGGGGTAAGCCTTGGTCAGGTTGAGGCCGACAGCGCCGGTGTGGTCGGCGGCTGAGGACCTGAGAGTGACATTGCGCAGACCACAGTAGTTGTTCCCAACAAAGTCGAGGGCGGTCGCAGCCGGATTGTTGGTCCCTGTGTCGATGGTGAGATCGAACAGATAATTGTCGAAGCCGTTAATGCCACCGCCATCCGTATAGGCGCTCAGCGACGACGTTTGGACGACAGGCATCGGCGAACCCGTGGGAGCCTTGCCGTCGATCAGCTTGATGATGGTGGTCGTCTGGTTCTCGCCCTGAAATGTCAGCTGGGAGGCCCAGTTTCCGTCGGTATCCTTCCACTCCAGTGAACTCTTGACCATGTATGTACCGGTCGGAAAGTAGAGGATGCGAGCGCCGCCGGTCAGGTTGTGGATGGTGGCGCTGATCGCCGCCTTGAGGGCTGCCGTATCGTCGGTCTTGCCGTCTCCCTTGGCGCCGAAGACGGTCTTCACGTTGACCATGCCGGTGCCATCAGGGAAGGTACGCTCCGCTGACAAAGCCGCTGGGGACGCGGCCGCCGAATGCCGGTCAGTGGGCGCCGAACGTGCTGCTGATGGGACTGCCCAACAAATCGATGCAATGAGAAGAATGGGCCCTACGAGAGCTAGTACACGTTTTCTCATGACCTTCCTCGTGTCTCAAAGAGATGGTGTCTATCGAAGCCCTTCCGTGCCGGGCGCGGCCCGTGGGATGGCCGCGCCCGGCGTGAGATTGGATCGTGGCGCTTACGGTTTGCTGGTGTAGAGCGGCATCATGAGGCCCAATGTGCCACGAACGGTGGGCACCGCCGTCGACAGAAGACTGTGGGTGACGCCGCTCTGCGTCTCCTGTACTTGGGCCTTGAAATCTCCATCGGGAGTGTTCGGATCGGCGACTAGCGGATTGGTGTTCGATAGCGCATAGATGAGCGACGCGCTGGCATTGTCGATGATGAAGGCCGGCTGGTGCACCGGAATTGTCGGGGTCACTGGATAGATGAGGCCGCCGAGCAGCTCGGTCTTACCGCCTGCGTCGGTATTGATCACGCCGGCGACGTTGTCGTCGTTCGAGGCATGCTCGATCTTCAGCCCGAGGATCCACACCGTGGCACCATTGTTGGTTATCTTGGTCGACTTGTTCTCCGGGTCGAATTGGCGGGCATAGACATGCTGCGGACCGTTGATGTCCCAGGAGCCACCCATGACGTTCTCGATGAAGAGGTCGCCAGTGCCGGTGGCACTATTGGTGTAGGCGGATCCCGGGTTAGACGGGTCCCGATCGAACGTTGAATTCGTCACGGTGACCGCGTGACTTGAATTGTCCTGCATGAATCGCAGGCTCCCGTACGTTGTATGAACGTTGCCGAAACGGACATGATTGACTATCACGTCGACTGTGTTGTTGAAGACGAACAAGTTGTTATCCGTGTACGTGACGCCCGCGCTCGTGTCCGGGACGATGTTGGAGTCGAAGCCCTCGATCATCTTCACGTTGTCCTCGACCGTGACGGTCTTGGAGATCTTGTACTTCCCGGACGGGAAGAAGACCGTGCTGAGGCCCGAATCAATGGCCGCCTGCACCGCTGCGGAACTGTCGGCGCCGCCGGTCTTATCGGCACCGAACTTTGTCACATCGGCCCACTTGCTACGGTCGGTCTCCTCAAACTCCGGGGTCTCCTTGATGGGCAGATTGAGCGATGACGCCGCGCCACCGAACTGGGTGGAGACCGGACCGGAGTCATACTCGTTCGGCGCGGTACTGCTCCCAACCGGATTGCCGCTGGCATCCTGGATCGCCGATCGGTAGCCGGTGGCCGTGACGTCACGCGCATAAAGCGTCTCGTGGTTCTGGATCGCGGAGATACCCGACGTTCCGGACCCGCCCGTGAGCGTCGCCCCGACGAGCGTGATGAGGCCGGTGGACTTTGGCGCCGGAGAGCCGAGGTTTTGAATCGCCGGTACGTTGTTGGTGGACGTCAGGTTCTCGATCGACATCACATTGTCGGTGTTCGATATGCCGGCCTTCGTTTGGTTCTTCAACGTCAGACGGTCGAACGTCGTGGAGTACTCGGTGTGGCCCGTCTTGATGCCATATTGGAAACCGCTGATCGTGACATTCCTGAACATGCACGGGCCGGTCCACGCCCTGGTCAGGGCGAGGCCAACGGCAGGAATCTGGGTGGTGTCGGTTTCCAGGGACTGAAGCGTGACGTTCCGCATGCCGCAGTAGTTGTTGCCAATGAAGTCCACAGCGGTCGCGCCGGGATTGTTCGTGCCCGTATCGATAGTGATATCGAAGAGAAAGTTGTCATACCCATTGTTGCCGCCGCCGTTCGTCAGTGGCAGCAGCGAGCTGGTCGCGATGACCGGAATCGGATTGGACGTGGGGGCGACGCCCGGGGCCAGCTGGATAGTCGTAGTTTCCTGGTTCTCACCTTGGAAGGAGAGCTCGGAGGTCCAAGCCCCGTCCTTTTTCCATGACAGGGTGGTGTTGACTTTGTATGTGCCGGCGGGGAAGTAGATGATGCGTGGTCCGGCCAGGTTGTCGATCGTGGAGTTGATCGCCGCCTGGATATCGGCCGTGTCGTCCACGTCGTCATGACCGTTGGCGCCGAAGCTTGTCACGCTGACCATGCCGCTTCCATCGGCGAACGTACGCTCCGCGGACAGGCTCGGCGAGACGACGGCCGCTGTGCCACGGGCGGCGGACTGCGCGACGGACGGGATTGCCCAAGAAATTGATGCGACGAGAAGAACGGATCCTGCCAGAGCTAATACACGTTTTCTCATGACATTCCTCATGTCTCATAGAGATGGTGTCTATCGAAGCCCTTCCATGCCGGGCGCGGCGCATGAAACGGCCACGCCCGGCGTGAGATCGGATCATCAGGTGTTGGTATTGCTACTTGTCAGCGACGGGCGCTACCACGCCGGTTTGCTGACGTACAGAGGCATCATGAGCCCCTGGCCGCGGCGTGTTACCACCGCCGCCGAGGCGAGCTTCTTGGTCACTCCCTTTTGCGTCTCTTGGATTTGTGTCTTGAAGTCGGCGTCCGGCGTGTTCGGATCGTTCAAGACGGTTGCGTGCACCGAGACCGCATAGACGAAGGATGCCGACGCATTGTTGATAATGAAACCTGGCTCGGCGACCGGGACCGGGTTTGAGACCACGTAGACAAGACCGCCGAGAAGCTCGGTCTTCCCCGAATTCTCGGTGTCGATGACCCCGGCCTCATCGGGATTTGCACTCGAGTGCTCTGTCTTGATACCGAAGATCCACACCGTCGCACCATTGTTCAGGAGCTTTATGGACCGGTTCTCCACGTTGAGCTGTCGGGCGTAGACGTGCTGCGGGCGGTTGATGTCGTAGGATCCGCCCACGGCGTCTTCAAGGAACAGGTCGCCGGTGCCGGTAGGCCCGTTCGTGTAGGACATGGGAGTGACACTGGTCCCGTCGAATACCGTGTCTCTAATGGTGAGGGCGTGACTCGAGTCGTCTTCCACCATGCGCAGGTCGGGATAGGCTTTGCCGACATCGCCGAAGCGAACGTGGTCGACAATCACGTCCGCGGTGTTCTTGAAAACGAGGAAAGTGTTGTTGGTGTAGGCGGCCGACGCAGTGGCATCCGGGACTACGCGGGAGTCGAAGCCCTCGATCATCCGTACGTTGCCGCGGACTGTGACGGTCTTGGAGATCTTGTACCGACCAGCCGGGAAATAGACCGTCGTCGCACCGGAGTCTATCGCCGCCTGCACCGCGTCGGAGCTGTCCTTGCCGCCGGCCGGGTCGGCCCCCTCGGCGACCACACTCTTCCACTTGCTCAGATCGGTCTCTTCGAACTGCGGGGTCTCCTTGATCGGCAGATTGAGCGACGACGAGCTCCCGCCAAACAGCGAGGTGACCGGTCCGGAGTCATACTCCGACACCCTGGCACCACCGATCGGGTTGCCGCTCGGGTCCTCCAGGGCCGATCGATACCCGCTGGTGACCACATCCCGGGCGTATAGCGTCTGACGGTTCTGAATAGCAGAGACGTCAGGAGATCCGCCGGTCAGCTTCGCCCCGAGGAGCGTAACCAAGCCATTGAGGGACGCCGTCGTGCTGTTGTTCTGTATCACGGGAACGGTGTTCGTCGAGGTGAGGTTCTCGATGGACATGACGTTGTCGTTGTTCTGTATGCCGGCGACGTGCTGATGCTTGAGCGACAGGCCATCGAAGGTGGTCGAGTATTCCTGCTGCCCGGTCTCGATGCCGTAGTTGAAGCCGTCGATCACGACATTCTTGAACATGCACGGTCCGGTGGCATACCTGGTCATGTTCAGGCCGACCACACCGACGTGCTCCGGGTCGGAGGACTTGAGCGTGACATTGCGCAGACCGCAGTAGTTGTTTCCCATGAAGTCCAGTGCTGTCGCACCGGGATTGCCCTGTCCGGTATCGATGGACATATCGAAGAAGAAGTTGTCGTACGCGTCGTTGCCGCTGCCGTCGTCGCCCCTCGTTGCGGGATCTCTAAAAGACGCGGTTTGAATGACCGGTGCGGGCGCCGATGGGTCCTGGTAGGCGGGGTTGTTGTCGGTCAGCTTGATCGACGTCGTGCCCTGGTTTTCGCCCTGGAAGGTTAGCTCGGAGTTCCACGCCCTGGTGGTGTCCTTCCACAACAGCGGACTGCTAACGAGATAGGTGCCGGCCGGGAAATAGATGATGCGCGAGGTGGCCTGCTTTCGGATGACGGCTGATATCGCCGCCTGAATGGCAGCCGTGTCGTCGGTCGTGCCATCTCCTTTGGCGCCAAACATAGTCTGCACGTTCAGCATGCCGGAGTCGGCGGGGAAGGTGCGTTCGGCCGGAAGGGCCTGCGGCGAGGAGGGCGGCGGTTGCTGGCTGGACGGGGATGCATCCGCGCCGCCGGTGCCCACCCAGGATACGGAAGTGGCGAGAATGAAAGATCCTACTAAAGCCAATACACGTCTATTCATGGCATTCCTCATGTCGTCATAGCGTCGTGGTTATCGAGCCCTCCATGTTGATCCCGAGTCCAGCGGCGGGCACGGCGGCGGCCCCCGGGGGCGACCACGTCCTACCGCGGTCATGCCTTGACCGCGCCGGACGTCACACCGGCCACGAAATACTTCATGCCGAGCCCGAAGACGACCAGTTGCGGAATGGTGGCAAATGCGTAACCCGCGGACTGAATGCCGAAATCGGGACGGTTGACGTACTCATCGAGTCTTGGGCTGAACGTCTGCAGCGCCATCAGCAGCGTGTCGTTGCCCTTATCCAGGATCAACGTGGGCCAGATGTAGTCGCCGTAGACCGTGAGGAAGTTCATCATCGCGACCGTCACCAGAATTGGAAAGGCCAGCGGCACGGCGATCCGGATCAACGACTGCAGCTCGGAGGCGCCGTCGACCCGAGCGGCCTGGAAGACCTCATCGGGCTGGGATCGGAAGAACGTCGTGATCAAGAAGACCGCGAACGGCAACCCGGCGGCGACGTAGAAGACAATCAGGCCCCACAACGAGCCGACCAGGTGCAGCTGGTTGGCCAGCACGAAATGCGGGGTGAGCAGGATGATGCTCGGCACCGTCATGACCGCCAGCACCGCGTAATACAGGACGTCGCGGCCGGGAAAATGCATCCGCGCGAACGCGTATGCGCTGACCGTGCCGGCGAGCAGGATTCCGCCGATCGACACGACCGCGACAAACATCGTGCGGCCCATCGCAGGCAGCAATTTCAGCAGCGCTGTGTGGTAGTTGCCGCCGTACGGCGAGGAGAAGAGCCGCCAGAAGTGGACGTTGATATCGACGCCGCGTCGGAACGACAGATCCACCATGACGAAGATCAGGAAGAACGACGCGATCGCCAGGCCGATCAACAAAACGTATTGGACCACCGCCGGCACGGTGATGCGGCGCCGCCGGCGGCGCATAATGGGCCCGGGCCGATCCGGCGGTGCCGCCGCGGAGCGGGGCGATCGAGCGTCGGACCTGGTGGTGGTGCTCACGCCTGTACCTCCATGGCCGACCGGCGGAACCGCAGGATGAACATTGTGGCCGCCACAATGACGACGAACAGGATCACGCCGATCGCGGAGGCGTAGCCCAGGTCACCGGAACCGATGCGGGAATACATTTCCAGCGCGGGCACGTAGGTGGCGGTGCCCGGCCCGCCGTTGGTGAGAATGAAGATTGACGCGAAACCCTCGACCGAACCGACCACCGCAAAGAATGCCACTATCCGGAACTGCGGCCGCAGGTGCGGCATATCCACCTGGGTGAACCGTTTCCACCGCCCCGCGCCGTCGATGGCGGCGGAGTCATACACTTCGCGGCTGATCGTGAGCAGACCGCCCAGAAAGATCAGGAACGGGAACGCCGTCAGATAAGGGAAGCCCACCGCGATTACCGACCACAATGCGGTTGCCTCGTCGCCGAGCCAGGCATGCCGCCAACCGCCGAGGCCGATGGACGACAAGAGTGAGTTGATCAGGCCGTACGGGTCATACACCTGCTTCCACAGCAGGGTGATCACCAGCGTCGGCACCACCGCGGACAGGACGAACAGCGTACGGAACACATACTGGTGAATGGCATTGCGCAGCCAATACACCAGCTCGGCAGCCAGCAACGGGACGGTGACGGACTTCAGGAAGCTGGCGGCGACAACAATGACCATGTTCTTCACCCCGACCCAGAAATAGGAGTCGTTGGTGAAGATCGTTTTGTAGTTGTTGAGCCCTACCCACTGGGTGACCGAGCTGAGGTTGAAATCGGTGAACGAGTAGTAGAACGCGCTCAGCGCCGGATAGAAGGTAAACATCGCGACCATCAAGACCGTGGGCAACACCATCAGGTAGGCCACCCGACCGCGCCACACCGCCGCCGCCGTCCGGAGCGTGACCGCGCGGCGCCGGCCGGTCAGCGCAACCAGAACGATCAGCCCGGCCAAAAGCAGCCCGTCGAAGGCGATCCACCACGGCCGCAATGACTGCGTGTGCTTGACGCTCTGCGCTGCTCCGACATCCACCGCCGACCAGGAGCCGGTTTGCGGCACTGCCAGGAAATCGCCCTGCGCGGTCGGTAGCAGCGCGTGCAGCACGGAATTGGCCACCCGGTGCGTGAGCACAACATGACCCGAGCCGTTCAGAATGCTCATCGTGCCGTGCTGGTCGCCGGTAAGGATCTGGCCGGTCTTGGCGTCGTAGGCGACCGTCGTGATCGGATAATTGCTGACATCAACCGAGCCCAATTGGCCGCCGTGACTGTCGAGCAGGGTGAGCCCGCCGCTGTTGTCGCCGACCAATACCCAGCCCCGCTGCGGCACCCACGCGATGCTGGTGACGCTCTGCGGAAGGGTTACCTGCCAGCTCTGTTTGCCGCCGTTGTCGAGCGCGAGCATGCCGACCCGGGCGCTGAGCGTGCCGTAGACCGCCGAGTTGCCGGCCGCGTCCAGCGCATTGATCGTGGAGCCGGTCCGCTGTGTAGCAGTTGCCGCATTGCCGCCGGCAGGGTAAACGTCAACCGCGGAATTAGGTCCAAATGCGCCGGCCCCGTGCGCGACCACCAGGGTGCCATTGGCCGCCGGCCGCACACCGGCGACCGCATCGGCGACGTGCCGGGTCGAGGTCGGGTGCAGCCCGGAGTCCAGTGTGTACACCGTGCCTACCGACGTGCCGGCGTAAAAGGTCGACCCGTCGGCGGACGCGGCGATGCCACCAACAGTTGCGTCGAGCTTTTGGCGGGCGATTTCCCGGCCGTCCCGGACAACCGCGACCTCATTGCCCAAAGTGGCAACGAGAGTGGTAGCTGAATTCACCGCAACGGCGCTGGCGATACCGCTGACGGCCGCGCCCCGGGCCGAGACCAGGCTGGCGCTGGACGTGTACTCGGTGGCGAATACGGCGTTGCCGGCCGCGGCGACTCCGATCGCCACCGCGGCCAGCAGCCAAAGCCTTCCGTTCCGCACCGGTCTAGGACGCGCTCGGCCGGCGGGACGGGTTGTTGATGTCGTCCTTGGTAAGCGACAACTTGCCGATCATCGTGTCGAAGTTGCTCTGGAAATACTTTTGGAGGGCGGTTGCGTAACCCTTCGGGGTGACCTTGCCCTGCAGCGCATTCTTGAGCAGGTTGTGCAGATCGGCCATGGAGGTCGGGTCCGCCCCGGCCGTCCAGATCTGGTTGAGGGTGACCTCCGCGTTGCCGACGAACTTGACGCTGTCGTTGCGCTCCTGGATCGCCGCGGGGAAGGTCAGCCCCTGCACGCCCATCGTGCCGACCGTGGTGCCAGCCTTGATCTCCGCGTCCATATAGGGCTGGTAGCCGGCCTTGGACAGCCAGAACATCGCGAAATCGACGGCCATCGCCGCCTGCTGAGTGTTTTTCTTGATAATGCTGACGTAGTCGCCGCCCTTTGGCTCGACCGCGCGCGGCTTCGACTTCACCAGCGAGCTCTGCATAGCCGGGTTTTCGAAGGTGCCCGGGGTGAACTTCTTCACCGATTTCGACTTGAAGTCCGTCGCCAGTGTGTTCAGCGTGGTTGCGTCGGCGGTGATCATCGCGACCTGACCCTTGAGCAGCGAGGGGTACGGGTCGGTCATCACGAAGAAATCGCTCGTGGCGTACTTGGGAAAGATCTTCGCGAGATTCCCGGCCAGCTCGGCCATCTCAGGGGTATCAAAGCGCAGGGTCTTGTTCTGAATGCCCTGCCAGAACCGCTGCGGGTTGTACGTGTACTTGCTATGGATCGCCCCATCAGCGGGGTTGTAGGTGAATTTGCCGTCCAGATCCGGATTGAAATCCCAGTCGCCCTTGTGCGCCCGCACGGTCTGCACCCAGTCGACGTGGTATTGGTCGAAATAGATCTCGGTCAACCACTGCGGCACGATCCACTGGTAGTTGGCCGCGATCGGGGTGACGCCGCTGGCCTTGAGCTTGCTGCACACGGTGACGAATTCGTCCCAGGTGGTGGGCGGCTGCACACCGGCCTTGTCGAACATGTCCTTGTTGTAAATCCAGTTCAGGTGGGAAAGCCCGGTTGCCACCTGATAGAGCTGGCCGAGCGCATTGCGGGAGCCGCCGCGCTGGAAGTCGATGTCCTGACTCCACTGATCATGGGTATAGGGGTTGGTGGTGCCCTGATACTGATCGAGATCGACGTACCCGCGGTAGGTCTTGGAATACACCCCGCTGACGAAGTCGGCATGGGGGTTCTTCGCCGCCAGCTGGGTGGTCAAGAATTGGGTGTACGCGTCCGAACCGCTGAAGTCCTGTGTGTCCCAGACGATGTCGACGCCGGGCTGGACCTTCTTGTACGCGGCAGTGAGCGCCTGTTGCGCGCCCTTCGGCGGGTTGGCCACGGTGCTGATCACCAATGTCCCGGTGAACTTCTTCGCCGTACCGGTCGCGCCGCCGGTGGCTTTGTTCTTCTGGAAGCCGCCACCACCACTACCGCCGTCCCCGCTGCTGCACGCGGCCAGCACGCCGCCGAGTGTCGGAACGGCCAGTCCCAGCGCCATCGCGCGGGTCAGGAACTGCCGCCGACTCTGGTCGACGCCATCCGCGCGACCTTCTGGATCCAGACCTGCATGGCTGCTCATGGTGATCCCTTCATGACTCGTATCCGCTCGTCGGATGCGGGACCGGCCTGCACCGTCGGGTCGACGCGCATCGGGTGTCGAGGTCGAGCGAGCCGGCGCACATTGACCCGATGAATAGCGTGTTGCGGGGAGGTTAAACCGCTCCAAGAGGGGGTGTCAATGACCCGGTGTATCCCCGTGATCAACCCGTGAGCATGCACCGACGCGAACGTGTTCGAAGCACGCGTCCACTGATAGGTAGGCCAAAACGCTTACATATGTGCCGGTTGCCGCGGCTGCCGCGATACGTCGCGGCATCGACGCGAACGTTCGCCTGCCCCGGCGGCAAAATACATCGGGTCATTGACCCCGAGCGGGCATCGGCCTATCGTCATCTCGTCCGACAGGTCACCGGGTGAATGGGCCGGAGATCTGTCCAGTTCGTCGCGGCGCACGAACGCCGACCGGGCGGTGCAGGGAGGTGATGCGGGCGGGCACTAGAACAGGCTCTCCCGGGTGGCGCGACGGGCAAGCCAGTTGGCGGAGACGAGCAGGCACAGACCCATGACCGACTGGAACAGGCTGATGGCGGCCGCATACGAGTACTGAGGTAGCGGGGATACGAACGCGACCCGGTACGAATACGTGTCGATGACCTCGGATACGGACAGATTGAGCGGGTTCTGCATCAGCAGGACCTTCTCAAAGCCGGTCGAGAGCATGGATCCCATGTTCAGAATGAGCACAACCACCATGACGGGCAGAATCCCCGGCAGGTCGATGTGCCAGATCCTGCGGACCATGTTCGCGCCGTCCACCCGCGCGGCCTCGTGCAACTCGGGATCGACACCCGAGAGCGCGGCCAGGTAGATGATCGCCGAATAGCCGAGCGTCTGCCACGCCCCGGACCAGACATAGGTATGCCGGAACCAGGTGTCGCTCAGGAAGTCCTGCTGCTGCCCGCCGAGCCCGCCAATGGCCTGGTTGATGATGCCGCCATCGGGTGAGAACAGCATGATGACCATGCCGACGACGACCACGGTCGAGATGAAGTGCGGCGCGTAGGTGATCATCTGTACGGTCCGGCTGTATCGCCTGCTACGCACCGTATTGAGCAGTATGGCCAGGATGATCGGCAACGGGAACAGCGCGACCAGCTGGTATCCGTTGAGGATCAGCGTGTTCCTGATGACGGTCCAGAACTCGAAGGAGTTGACGAACTGCCGCAGGTTGGCGGTCCCCACCCACGGACTGCCGCTGATCCCGAGCGCGACGCTGTAATTCCGGAATGCGATCTGCAGCCCGTACAACGGCCAATAAAGGAAGATAACCGTGTAGGCGGCCGGCGGTACCAGCAGCAGATAAAGCTGCCAGCTACGCGCGACCCGACGGGCGAGATGCCGCTTCGGTCGCCCGGTATGGGTGACCTGCGCTGCCGCCAGAAGCGGCGCCGCGGGCACGGCGATCGGGACCTGCTCGACGGACATGACCGGCCCTACTTCAACGATCCGATGAGCGCGCCCTTGATGAAGTGCTTCTGCACAAAGGGATACGCGATGAGTGGCGGCACCATCGCCACCACAATGAGAGCATATTTGAGCTTGTCGAACAGCTGTTTCTTCTGCATCAGCTCGGCGATGTTGCTGCCCTGGATGCTGGACGGGTCAACCGAGCTCTGGGCAAGGATCTCGCGCAGCACCAGCTGCAACGGATACAAGTGCTCGTTGGTCAGGTAGATAAACGCCGAGAACCAGCCGTTCCACTGCGCAATGGCGTAAAACAGCAGGTTCACAGCGATGATCGGCTTGGACAGCGGCAGCGCGACCTGGACGAAGAAGCGGAAATCGCTCGCACCGTCCACTCTGGCCGCTTCGAGTAGCTCTTTGGGCACGGACAGCTGGTAAAACGCCCGAGTAATGATCAGATTGAAGACCGTCATCGCGCCCGGCAGGATGATTGCCCATCGGGTGTTCAACAACCCGAGCTGCCGGACGATGAGGTAGGTAGGGATGATCCCAGCGGAGAACAGCGTCGGGATCAGGAAAAAGAACGTCAGTATCCGCCGGAACGGGAGATCACTTCGCGAGAGTGGGTAGCCCGCCAGTACCGTGAGGACGGTGCCGACAATCGCGCCGGCGACGGCATAGAAAACCGAGTTGAGGAACCCGGTGACCAACTGCGGCGAATGCCAGATCGTCTTGTAGGCATCGAGACTGAGCCCGACCGGCCACAATTTTACCGACCCCGACGTGATCGCGCTCGTCCGACTGAACGACGAGCTCAGCACGTAGACGAGTGGGTAGAGAACCGACAGCGTGAACATCGCCAGCACGCTGTAGTTGATGATGTAGTACGCGCGGTCGCCAGTGGAGTCGGCGACGTGCGGCCGACGGCGAGTGCTCACCCCCAACCCTGCCTCACTTCGGTCGCTTGTCGTAGGCCTTCTGGTACAGATCGAGATAGTTCGACAGGCCGATCTTCTTGAACGCCCCGACGTAACTGTTCCAGGCGCCGTCGCTGTTGATGTCCTGCTCGCCAACCGCGAACTTCGCCAGGCTCTGTGTCACGTGGCTCTCGATCGACGCCGCCATATCTGCGACCTGCGATGCCGACGCCGGATCCAACAGCAGCGGCGGCAGCTGAAACTCCTTGGGCTGCGCGTACTTCTTATACCCCACCGACGCGTCGTACAGATCCTTCTCGAACGTCGGATTCTTGGGATCGACCCAGAGGCCCAGTCGGGAATCGTTCGATTCGTAATTGATGGACCAGTTGTTCCACGAGATGTTCGCCGGCGGCGGATATTGCTTCTGATACATGATCGCCTGTTTGCCGTTGATGCCCTTCTGCCCCGCCGTGGCCCAACCCCAATCGCCCTTGTCGCGCGGTCCCAGGCCCGCTGACAACGTAGCCTCGAGCTCCATTTGCGCATCCGCCCACTGCACGAGCACCTCGGGGTTCGAGCATTTCTTCGTGATAACCAGGCTGGACCAGCCGTTGTAGTTGTAGTAGTCCCAGCTTGCGTACTGCGTGCCGCTCGGGCCTTTGAGCGGAAGGACGGGAACGTAGTCGCGCCAAGGCTGTTCGCCGGTCTCAGCGATGTCGATAAAGACCGCCCATGAATACCCTCGGACGAAGCCGAGGCGGCCCTGGTTGCCGGCCGCGAGCAGCGCGTCGTTGGTCATGGTGAAGACCTCGCGGCCGAACGTTCCGTCGTCGGAGAGTTGGCGTAGGAAACGCAACGCCTCACGCCACTCGTCCTTGTCCGCGACGAATTCGAGCTTGTCGTTGTTCAGCCGCATCCACCCGCCGTTCCGGTCACCACCGGGGCTGTAGAGGAACGAGCTCATTATGTACCGGTCGATTGCGTTTCCGACGCTTGCGGCGAACGGGATGATGTTGTGCTTCGGCGTCGGGTCCTTCGCCTTAAGCAGCTTGAGCAGCTCCCGCAGCTCGTCGGTCGTCGTGGGTATGGCGCCACCCACGGCCTCGACGTATTTCTTGTTCACGTATGCACGCGCCGGGCTGACCCGGCAATGGAAGCAGTCGGCAAGAGTCTTGAGCTGGTATAGCTTGTGATCGGCCGCGACCAGCTGTGGCCGCCAGTCCGGATAGTCCTTGAACGACTGCAGGGTGTGCGGAGCGTAGGTCTGCACGTAGTCGTCGATGGCGACGAACAGCCCCTGCTGCCCGTACAGCGAGACCTGGCTGGTGGTAAACGGAATGGCGAGGAACGCGTCCGGCAAATCCCCGGATGCCAGCATTGCGTTGATCTTGGTGAGGTCCTGCGATCCGTCCGGATTGAAGGTCAGCACGGCCTCGAACTCGACCTTCACCCCGGTACGTTCCTCGAACCATTTGGTGAACGCGTTCTTGTTCCAGTCACCGATCGATTCCGCATTCTGCGGCACGACGATCTTGAACGTCTTGGAGCCATCGTGAATACGCGGGATTTTGCGCGCGGTCGGCCCAACATATCCAGCCGGGTAGCGCACACCGGAATCCAGAGCGCCGAGCTGCACGGGCTTGACACCTTCAAGGCCCTTTGCGGTGGTCGCTTTGGACGTTGTGGAATCGTTGCTCGAGCACGCGGCCAACAGACTGGGGGCCGCGGCTGCGCCGAGACCCGCTCCGGACAGTCGCAAGAAATTACGACGCGAAACGCTCGATGTCGTCCGCGGTTGCTGCTCAGTTGACATGGTGCTCCACGACTCCAATCGTGTCCGGGCGTGGCACAGACGAGTACGAGCTAAGGCGAGACGGCCCCGGCGACCGGGTGCCCATCGCGTCCCGCGCGATGGGCACGGCCATCGCGCAACGTATTTGTCCTGCCCGTTGGCTCGTTGGTTGCGCATCAACTTGAGCGCACAGTAGCCTCAGATCTGGTATTTGGTCAACCGGTTGACACTTTGTTGAGGAGAGCCGTGTCGGGATACGCGAGACCACCGGTCGTGGTGCTCGACGACGACCCGACCGGCACCCAGGAGTCGACCGGCATTCCGGTGCTCCTCCGCCGGAATCGGCGACAGCTCGCGGAGTTGCTCGAGCAGCACCGGGCCGTCCACGTCCTCACCAACACCAGGGCCCTGACCGAGCCGGCCGCGCAAACCCTCCTCGTCGAGCTGCGCACCGATATCGCCGCCGCGCAGGAGCGGCTCGGCATGCCCATCCTTGTCGTCCAGCGCGGAGACTCGACCCTGCGCGGCCACGTGTTCGCCGAGATCGAGGTCTTCGCCGAGCCGGAATCGCTGGTCGTATTCGTGCCGGCATTTCCGGCCGGCGGGCGTCGAACCAGCAATGGCGTCCACGAGGTGCTGGTCGACGGCGACTGGGTCAATGCGGCGGATACCGAGTTCGCGCGGGACCCGGTCTTCGGCTACTCCGCCCGCACGATGAGGGAGTACGTGGCCGGCCGGTCGAGCCGGACCGCGGTGAGCACGCCGGCCGCGGACTTCGCCGCGGCCACCCGGAGCGCGCCGCCGGGTGCTGTTGTCGTACCCGACGTAGCGAGTGAGGCGGACCTGCAGATCATCGGCGACGGCGTACGCGCGGCGATCGCGAGCGGTCGGCACATCGTGCTGCGTTGCGCCGCCCCGCTCGCCGCGCTGCTGTGCGGTACGCGGTCGACCGGGCTGATCGACCACGCGACGTTCCGGCTGCGGGGACCGGTACTGGTTGTGGCGGGCTCGCACACGGCGCTGACCACCGGGCAGCTCGAGGCGCTCACTCGGCGGCCGACGGCGACAGTGGAAATCAATACCGACGCGGCCGTCAGCGATCCCGAGGCGGAAGCGGGCCGGGCCGGGAGGCTGTTGCGTACCGAACTGACCCGCAATGAGCTCGTGCTCCTGCGGACCGAACGAGCCAGGCGCAGCGAGCACGCGACGCTTGATACCGCCGCCCGGGTTATGGGTGCGCTCGCGGCGGCGGTGCGGCATGCCGCCGACCTGCCGGGTTACGTCATCGCCAAGGGTGGGATCACGTCCGCAGAGGTGGCGATGGTCGGATTCGGCGCCAAAACCGCTTGGGTACAAGGGCAGGCCGCGGTCGGCATATCCCTGTGGACGCTCGCGGGCGGTGCCCGCCGCATGCCGTATCTGGTGGTGCCGGGAAACATGGGCGAACGCACCACGCTCGCGTCACTTGTCGCCGATTTGGTAGACCGGTGAGACAGTTGCCGGTAGTCCCGCCTGCGGTTGGGCCGACAGAGAGATGCAGCCACTATGGATGAGCCAGTGCAGCACGATACGGCCAGCCTGACCCCGTTGAACCGGTCATCGGTGACGCGGGAGGTGACCGGGCGGCTGTTCGACTATCTCATGAGCGGTGGGTTGACCCCCGGTTCCCGGCTGCCATCGGAGCGGCGGTTGGCCGAGGCGCTGCAGGTGGGTCGATCGGCTATCCGCGAGACCCTGGCGGCGTTCGAGGTGCTGGGCATCGTCGACAGCCGGCCGGGGTCCGGAACATATTTGCGTAGCCATAGTGCCGATCTGTTGCCGACGGTGATCAACTGGGGGCTGACCCTCGGACAGCCCCGCACCCTCGACCTGGTCGAGGCCAGAGCGGAGCTGGAGGTGATCACGGCACGCTTCGCGGCCGAGCGGGCGACAACGAAAGACATCGGGCGCTTGCGGGCGCACCTCGATCGGATGGCCGAGACGGTCGACTCGTGGGAGGAGTTCGTTGCCGCCGACGTCGCGTTTCACCTGGAGATCGCCGACATCGCGGGCAATACCGTACTGAGCGACCTGCTGCACAGCGTCCGCGTGTTGCTGCAGGTCTGGATCGATCGGGCGGTCCGCGCGGAAGGAACGAGCATGCCGACCCTCGCCGAGCATCGGCGGGTGTTCGAGGCCGTTCAGTCCGGCGATGGCGAGTTGGCGCAGGCGGCGATGAAGACGCACATGCGGTCGGCTAGTAATCGGCTCAGGCGGTCGATCGAGGAGCAGGCCGAGCGGTCGGACGCGCCGGCCGAACCGCCGCCAGCGCGTCGTAAGCGGGCGAGCGCCGACCCGTCGAATCCAGCACGCCCCAAGCGCCGCGCGTCTGAAATGCCGTGACACCGGCCGCTCCCCGCGCCGCGTCGACGGCCCGCCGAGTCCACTCGCCGGCGAGCTCGCCGTGCTGCCGCGGGTCCGGCGGTAGCTCGTCCAA
>Ga0137412_10001199_pt1 | contig 19816 bp, 16 predicted proteins | sample CZODoug2_1_16fun_FD_122160 | JGI IMG/M metagenome (GOLD analysis project Ga0137412, IMG submission 122160) | Vadose zone soil fungal communities from Angelo Coast Range Reserve, California, USA - CZODoug2_1_16fungal (Hybrid Assembly) | ecosystem: Environmental > Terrestrial > Soil > Vadose zone...
TCGAGGACGTCGCGGCGCACGCCGGCATCGGCAAGGGCACCGTCTACCTGCACTTCCACACCAAGGAGGCGCTGTTCCTGACGGCCCTGCTGCGCGGCTACCGGAGCGTGGTCGCGGGCATCGTCGACCGGATGCGGGCCGACCCGGAGGAGGTGCTGCCCGGGCGGATGGTGCGGTCGCTGTTCGTCGCACTGCTGTCCGATCCGGTGGCCCGACCGGTCTACTTCGGCGACACCGAGCTGCTCGGCCGGCTGGCCAAGGAGGCCCAGAACACGCTCGGGCCACTGCGGCAGCGGGGTATCGAGCTCAACCGGTCGCACTACCAGCTGCTGCGCGACGCCGGCCTGCTGCGCACCGACCGGACAGTGGCCGAGCAGCACTACCTGGTGCAGGCGGTCGGCGCGGGGTTCTGGTACCTCGAGCCGTTCGAGCTGCCGTCCGCGCCGGGCGATCCGGCGGCACGGGCCGAGCTGCAGGAGTACCTCCTGGTCGCCGCACTGGAACCGGCGGACCGACCGGAACCGACCGCCGGGCTGGCTGAGACCGTGGCCCGGCTCTACGAGTCCCTGCTCGCCGCGGTCGATGAGGAGTTGCGGCGCCGCATCCGTTCGGACGGCGCCCCGGAAGAGAGGATCCGATGACCACAGCCGGTACCCCGACCACCACCGGGGATCTTTCCGAGCTTCCCGACATGATGGCGCCCGAGCTGATCGCTGACCCCTACCGGGGGTACGGGCGGCTCCGCGAGCAGGCGCCGGTGCTGCGCGCCTCGTTCATGGGCGTGAGCCCGACCTGGATGATCACCCGCTACGAGGAAGTGCACGCCGTGCTCGGCGACCCGAGGTTCGTCAACAACCCGGCCTCGGTGCCCGGCCGGCAGGTGGCCAACCCGGTCGAGAAGGTGATGAAGTCCTACGGCCTGTCCGAGCAGGACGCCCGCTACATGGCCAAGAACATCCTGAGCAGCGACCCGCCGGACCACTCCCGGCTTCGCAAGCTGGTCTCCCGGGCGTTCACCGTGCGGCGGGTTGGCGAGCTGCGGCCACGGGTGGAGGCGATCACCTCGGGCCTGCTGGACGGGCTCGCGGCCAGCCCGGGCCCGGTGGACCTGACCGGGCGGTTCTGCTACCCGCTGCCCATCACGGTGATCTGCGAGCTGGTCGGCATCCCCGAGGCGGACCGGCCGGACTGGCGGGACTGGGGGCGTGACCTGGTGTCCATGGACCCCGCGCGGATGGGCCCGGCGCTGCACGAAATGGTGCAGAACGTCAAGGCACTGATCGAGATCCGCCGGTCCGCTCCGGTCGACGACCTGGTCTCCGCGCTGACCCGGGTGCACGACGAGGACGGCGACAAGCTCGCCGACGACGAGCTGGTCACCTTCGTGGTCACCCTGGTGATGGCCGGACACGAGACCACCGCGCACCTGATCGGGAACAGCATCGCCGCGCTGCTGGCCCACCCGGACCAGTTGGCGCTGCTGCGCGAGCACCCCGAGCTGTGGCCGACCGCGGTGCACGAGCTGGTCCGCTGGTGCGGGACGGCGCTGCTCACCGGGCTGCGCTACGCCGCCGAGGACGTCGAGGTGGGCGGCGTGCTGATCAAGGCGGGGGAGTTGGTGTCGCCGGTGCTGGTGGCGGCCAACTACGACCCGCGCCAGTACACCGCCCCGGACCGCCTCGACGTCACCCGGCAGCCGGCCGGGCACGGCGAGGGGCACGTCGGCTTCGGGCACGGCGCGCACTACTGCCTGGGCGCCGCGCTGGCCCGGCAGGAGGCGGAGGTGGCGCTGCACGCGCTGTTCGACCGGTTCCCCCGGCTCGAGCTGGCCGTGCCGGAGTCGGAGCTGGAGTGGCAGCCGGTCCCCGGCAGCCGCCGGCTCGAGCGGCTCCCGGTCACGCTGGATTAGCCCGGCGGGCGGGGCTATCGGTTACGCTGCGTTAGGCCATCGCCGCTGCTAGTGATGCCGCTCGGGTCGACGAGCCTGGTTTTTGGTGACACCGCGTTAGCTTCTAGCGGCTGCCGGTGACAGCGCTAGCTGACGCGCCGTCAGGCCCTCGGCAGGGCACCACTAAGATTTTCGGCGGGCGAGGAGCTGGTGCCGGGGAGGCGGACGGGAGCCCCGCCTCCCCGGCACCTCTATTTCACGAAGGATACGGGCTCTCCGAAGGGCGCTGGCTCAGTACGACTTGGGCAGGCCGAGGGTGTGCTGGGCAACGAAGTTGAGGATCATCTCCCGGCTGACCGGGGCGATCCGGGTGGTGCGCACCGAGCCGATCAGCGGGCCGATGCCGTACTCGGCGGACATCCCATTGCCACCATGCACCTGCACCGATGCATCCACCGCGTTGATCGCGGCCTCGGCGGCGGCGTACTTGGCCAGGTTGGCCGCCTCGCCGGCGGCAGGGTCCTTCTGGTCGTACAGCCAGGCCGCCCGGGTGGTGGCCAACCTGGCCAGCTCCACCTCGATGTGTGCCTTGGCCAGCGGGTGCGCGACGGCCTGGTGCGCGCCGATCGGCTTGCCCCACACCGAGCGGTCCCGCGCGTACGCGGCGCCCTTCTCCAGCGCGTAGCGGCCCAGCCCGTTGGACTGGGCGGCCACCGTGATCCGCTCCGGGTTGAGCCCGGCGAACAGCGCGTTCAGTCCGGCTTCCTCGCCGCCGATCAGTGCTTCGTCGGGTAGGTGCACGTCGTCGAAGAACACGGTGAACTGCCGCTCGGCGGCGACGAAGGCCATCTCGATGGGCTGGTAGGTGTAGCCGGGGCTGTCCGTCGGCACCATGAACATGGCCGGCCGCAGGGTCCCCTTGCTGTCTTGCATGCGAGCCACCACCAGCGTCGCGTCGCTCTCGTCGACGCCGGAGATGTAGTACTTGTTGCCGGTCAGCCGCCAGCCGCCGTCCGGATCCGGGCGCGCCGAGGTGGTGATGTTGTGCGAGTTCGACCCGGCGTCCGGCTCGGTGATCGCGAAGGAGATCTTCACGGTGCCGTCGGCGATGCCGGGCAGCCAGCGCTCCCGCTGCTCCTGGGTGCCCGAGGTGGCGATCACCGAGGCGGCGATCGCCGGGGAGACCACGATCAGCAGCAGCGGGCAGCCGGCCGCCGCGATCTCCTCGGTGACGATGGCCAGATCGACCATTCCGCCGCCACCGCCGCCGTACTCCTCCGGCACAGCCACGCCGAGGAAACCCGCCTTGCCGGCCTCCGCCCAGAGCTCGGTGGTCTTCTCCCCGGCCTTGGCCTTCGCCCACAGGTACTCGTGGCCGTACTTACCGGCCATGGACGCGACGGCGGACCGCAGCATCCGTTGCTCGTCGGTCTCGGCGAAGTCCATCCGGGTACCTCCGGGGTTGGTGGCGGGCACGGTGCCCACCGAGTCGCTGTGCGCCCAGTCTCATCGACCGGGCCGCGCGACGCAAACTTATCGGCGTTCCTGCCGGTAAGTGCTCTACCGCCGCTCGTGCAGGAGTAACAGGCCGAGCGCGGCGATGCTCTGCGCATCGGTGATCTCGCCTCGCTGGATCATCTCGACCACCTGGTCCCGGTGGAACCAGGCGGTGCGCATGTCCTGCTCGGTGACCTCACGTTCCGGCGCGCCTTCGGTGAGGTCGGTGGCCAGGAACACCCGGCCGCGCTGCGAGGACATCCCGGGAGCCACGTCCAGGGTGCCGATCTGGGTCATCCGGGCGGCGCGCAGCCCGGTCTCCTCGCGCAGCTCGCGGCGGGCCAGCTCGAGCGGGTCGGCATCGGCCCGGTCCGGCGCGGTGCCCTGCGGGAACTCCCAGCGGCGCAGCCCGATCGGGTAGCGGAACTGCTCGACCAGGTGCAGCCGGTCCCCCTCGGCCGGCACGATCAGCGCGTAGTCCGGTTTGTCGATCACGCCGAAGATGCCGTCGCTGCCGTCGGGCCGGCGGATCCGGTCCTCGCGTACCACCATCCACGGGTTCACGTAGACCTGCCGGGTGCTCAACTGCCGCATGGCGCCGACGGTATAGCGTTGCCCGGTGCGACTTGTCATCGCTCGCTGTCAGGTGGACTACGTGGGGCGGCTCACCGCTCACCTGCCCATGGCGCCCCGGTTATTGCTGGTCAAGGCGGACGGCTCGGTCAGCGTGCACGCCGACGACCGGGCCTACAAGCCGTTGAACTGGATGAGCCCACCCTGCTGGCTGGAGGAGCAGCCGGGTGTGTGGACCGTCCGGAACAAGGCCGACGAGTCGCTGGTGATCACCATCGACGAGCTGCTGCACGACTCGTCGCACGAGCTCGGGGTGGATCCCGGCCTGGTCAAGGACGGTGTGGAAGCACACCTGCAGGAGCTGCTCGCCGAGCACCCCGGCACCATCGGTGAGGGGCTCACGCTGATCCGCCGCGAGTACCCGACCGCGATCGGGCCGGTCGACCTGCTCTGCCGGGATCCGGCCGGCGGCACGGTGGCCGTCGAGGTGAAGCGGCGCGGCGAGATCGACGGGGTCGAGCAGCTGACCCGGTATCTGGAGCTGCTCGGCCGCGACCCGCTGCTCTCCCCGGTCACCGGGGTGTTCGCCGCGCAGCAGATCAAGCCACAGGCTCGCACCCTGGCGGTGGACCGGGGCATCCGCTGCGTGGTGGTCGACTACGACGCGCTGCGCGGCGCCGAACGCCGCGACCTCCGCCTCTTCTGACCGGCCGGCCCGTTCGGCGAGCGTGCCAGCGTCGCTGTCACGTAGGCTCGCCGGAACCGCTATCGCCGCGCGCCCATGGAGGTCGACGATGACGCAGACCGGGACATCCGCCGAGCCTGGAGCCACCGGTGGTTCGGACGCCCGCGGCGCCGAGTTCACCTCGCTCGACCCGCGAACCGGCGAGGTGGTCGGGACCTACCCGGTGCACGACGCCGGCCAGGTCAACGCGGCGGTCGCCCGGGCGGCAGCGGCCGCGCACTGGTGGGCCGGGCTGGGCTTCGCCGGCCGCCGCACACTGCTGGGTGCCTGGCGGAAGGTGCTGGTCGAGCGGATCGACCGGGTCGCCGAGGTGGTCACCGCCGAGACCGGCAAGCCGGCCGACGACGCCCGCCTGGAGCTGGTGCTGGCGGTTGACCACCTGGCCTGGGCGGCGCGTCACGCGCAACGCGTGCTGGGCCGGCGCAAGGTGAGCGCGGGGCTGCTGATGAGCAACCAGAGCGCCACCCTGGCCTACCCGCCATTCGGTGTGGTCGGGGTGATCGGGCCGTGGAACTACCCGGTGTTCACTCCGATGGGCTCGATCGGGTACGCGCTGGCCGCCGGCAACGCCGTGGTGTTCAAGCCCAGCGAGTTCACCCCGGGCGTCGGGCATGCGCTGGCCGAGACGTTTGTCGAGGTGCTCGCCGCCGCCGGACACGACCAGCCGGTACTGCAGGTGGTGACCGGCTTCGGCGAGACCGGGGCCGCGCTGTGCCGCTCCGGCGTGGGCAAGCTCGCCTTCACCGGCTCCACCGCGACCGGTAAGCGGGTAATGGCGGCGTGCGCGGAGAACCTGACCCCGGTGCTGATCGAGTGCGGCGGCAAGGACCCGCTGATCGTGGACGCCGACGCCGACCTGGACGCCGCGGCGGATGCGGCGGTCTGGGGCGGTATGTCCAACGCCGGCCAGACCTGCGTGGGCGTGGAGCGGGTGTACGTGGTCGAGCCGGTGGCCGACGAGTTCCTGCGCCGGGTGGTGGCCAAGGCGCACGCGGTCCGCACCGGCGGCGACCCGACCGACGACTTCGGCCCGATGACCATGCCGGCGCAGATCGACGTGGTGGCCGGCCAGTTGCGTGATGCGCTGGCAAAGGGGGCGCGAGCCCTGGTCGGTGGCACCGCCTCGGTGCGCCCGCCGTACATCGATCCGGTGGTGCTCACCGACGTGCCGGAAGACTCCACCGCGATCACCCAGGAGACCTTCGGCCCACTGCTCACGGTGAACCGGGTGGTCGACACCGAAGAGGCGATCACTCGGGCAAACGCCACCGCGTACGGGCTGGGCGCCTCGGTGTTCTCCGCCAAGCGCGGCGAGGAGATCGCCGCCCGGCTGCGCTGCGGCATGGTCGCGGTGAACGGTGTGATCACCTTTGCCGGAGTGCCCGCGCTGCCGTTCGGTGGGGTGGGCGATTCCGGCTTCGGACGGATCCACGGCGAGGATGGCCTGCGCGAGTTCGCTCGGGCCCAGGCGGTGACCCGCCAGCGGTTCGCCCCGCCGCTCGCGGTGATGACGTTCTCCCGGGGCGCCCGGACGATGGGCCGGATGATGAAGCTGGTCCGGGCGCTGTACGGGCGTTAGCCGCCGGCTGGCGGGTACCCGCGGCTCCCGGTGGTGAACCACACACAGATCACCGCCCCGGGCTGGTCCGGGGATGGCAGGATCGCGGCATTGACCCGCGGGCGCGCGTGCGGCGCAGCCCCGGAATCAGGGAGGTAGCGGCGTGGCACGTGAGTTCGAGGCCGTCGGCGTGGTCGGCCTGGGCACGATGGGTGCCGGTATAGCGGAGGTCTTCGCCCGCAACGGCCTGCGAGTGCTCGGCGTCGAGCAGGACGAGGCGGGTCTGGTCCGAGCGCGCGGGCACCTGGAAAGCTCCACCTCACGGGCGCAGGCGCGGGGCAAGCTCACCGAGGACGAGGCCAAGGCGCTGCTGGACCGCATCACCCTGACCACCGACCTGCGCGACCTGGCCGACGTCGACCTGGTGATCGAGGCGGTCCCCGAGCGGCTGGACCTCAAGGCGGGGCTCCTCGCCGCGGTCGACAAGATCGTCCGGCCGGACGTGGTGCTGGCGTCCAACACCTCGTCGCTGTCCGTCACCGAACTATCCGTACGTACCGGGCGCCCGGGCCGCGTGGTCGGCATGCACTTCTTCAACCCCGCGCCGGTGCAGCAGCTGGTCGAGCTGGTGCGCACCGTGGTCACCGATCAGGATGTGCTCGACGACATGGCCGCGTTCGCCCGTAAGGTCGGCAAGGTCCCGGTAGTGATCGGCGACCGGGCCGGGTTCATCGCCAACGCGCTGTTGTTCGGCTACCTCAACCACGCGGCGAAGATGTTCGAAGAGCACTACGCCTGCCGGGAGGACATCGACGCGTCCATGCGGTTCGGCTGCGGCTACCCGATGGGCCCGCTGGCGCTGCTGGACCTGATCGGGCTGGACACCGCGTACGAGATCCTGATGACGATGTACCACCAGTCCCGCAACCTGATGCACGTGCCCACCCCGGTGTTCAAGCAGATGATCACCGCGGGATTGCTGGGGCGGAAGACCGGGCGCGGCTTCTACACCTATGAAAAGCCGGACTCGCACAAGGTTGTCGACGACGCGCACACCCCGAAGCCGGGCGAGGCGACCGACGAGCAGGTCCGCACCGTCCGCACCGTCGGTGTGGTCGGCACCGGGACAATGGCCACCGGGATCGTCGAGGTGCTGGCCAAAGCGGGCCTGGACGTGGTGGTGCGCGGCCGGTCGGCTGGCAAGAACGAGGCCGCGCTAACCGCATTGCGCCGCTCGCTGGACAAGGCGGTGGTGCGCGGCCGGCTGTCCGAGGAAGCGCGTGACGAGGCGGTCGGCCGGGTGCGGGCGACCACCGCGTTCGAGGAGATGGCCGAGTGCGACCTGGTGGTCGAGGCGGTCGCCGAAGAGCTGGATGTCAAGCGTGCGGTTTTCGGCACCCTGGATGAGGTGTGCAAGCCCGGCGCGATCCTGGCCACCACCACGTCGTCGCTGCCGGTCATCGAGTGCGCGGCGGCCACCTCCCGGCCCGGTGACGTGGTCGGGCTGCACTTCTTCAACCCCGCGCCGGTGATGAAGTTGGTGGAGGTGGTCAGCACCATCTCCACCGCGCCGGAGGTGGCCGCGACCGCGCGTGCCTTCTGCGCCACGCTGGGCAAGCACGCGGTGTCCTGCGGCGACCGGGCCGGTTTCATCGTGAACGCCCTGCTGTTCCCGTACCTGAACGACGCGGTCAAGATGCTGGAGGCGCACTACGCGAGCGCGGACGACATCGATGCGGCGATGAAGACGGGCTGCGCGCTGCCGATGGGGCCGTTCGAGCTGCTCGACGTCGTCGGCCTGGACGTCTCGCTGGCCATCGAGCGGACGCTGTACCAGGAGTTCCGGGTGGCCGGATACGCACCCGCGCCGCTGCTCGAGCACCTGGTCACCGCCGGACGGCTGGGCCGCAAGACCGGTCAGGGGTTCCGCGACTACTCCGCGCGGTAGGCTCCCGCCTGGCCGCGATCCGGAGCGCGCCCCGCCGGTGGGAGCGTCGGAGTCGTTCGACGGATACTGGAGAGGTGCCCCGCCGTAACCGTCCGCCGCGCGCTGAGCCGGCCGTGCCCGCTGGCCCGGTCCGGCCGCTGCTGGCGGGCGCGCTGGGGTTCGCCAGGACAGAGTCCTCGGTTGACGGCGAATGGATCGTCCGCACAGTTCCCGGCACTCAGGGGCGCAAGACGTACCGCTGCCCCGGATGCGACCAGGAGATAGCTCCCGGAGTGGGCCACCTGGTCGCCTGGCCGGCCGGCACGGACGGCGACGACGGATCTGACCAGCGCCGGCACTGGCACAGCCCGTGCTGGGCTGCCCGCCGCCGACGCCGCCCCGGCCGTCGTCGAGGCTACTGACGACGTCGCGGCGACCGGCCGGGTGAGGTCTGGGGAGTGTCTGGTGGATCTATGCCGAGCGAGCGGTGATCCAGCTGTCGTCTCGCAAGGCGGAGGAGTCGCCGATACCGGTGTTGTATCGGCGGCGGCGACAACCCGGGGGCGGCAGCCGGCGGGGTGGGAACGGCACCGCGAGGCGGCAGCTGGGCGCCGCGCAGCCGGCTGGATGATCCGCTAGACGCCCCCTAGTGCTGACGCCCGGCCGGGGTCGGCCGTCGGCCTCGCGGGCTGGGCCGGACCTCAGGGCTAGAACGTGGCGTGGGCGTCGTGTCCACCGCGGCGGACTGCTCGGTGGCGCTGGTTGCGGCAACGTCCGAGGACCCGGTCGCGTCGAGCTCCGTGTCCGCTGCTGATGCGTCCGCGGCCGACCCGGCGGCTGGGTCCGTGCTGGTGCCGATGTGCTCGACCACGGTTCCGTTGGTCGAGGTGCTGGCCGGGACCGGACCGTTGGCCTGGTGATCCGTGCCCGGGGGAACCGCTGGCCCATCGCCATTGCCGGAGTGGGCGAGGACGGAGGTTCCCGAAGCGGCCGGGGCGAGCGGTGCCGCCGCGGGTGACGGCAGCGGGCCGTCGGTGGCGTCGAGCCGAGGGAGGACGGCGTCCAGGACGCCGTGCAGCTCGGCGAGTTGGCTTGCCATCCGCGCCCGGAGCGCGTCCAGCTGGGCGACTCGCTGCTCGGCCGCCTGGATCGCCGCCTCGGCGCCGCGCTGGGCTTCGGCGATCTTGCGGTCGGCTTCCGCGCGGGCGCTGGCGAGCAGTCGGTTCGCCTCGTCCCGGCTGGCTGCCTGGTGCCCGTGGACAGTCGCCATGGCCTCGGCGCGGCGGGCCGACATGGCGATCTCGAAGTCTTCCTCGATCTGCGCCCGCTGGGCCTTGCCTTGCTCGTCGAGTGTGCGCCGCTCGTCGTCGGCTTGCTTGCGCAGCGCGGAGATCTCGGCGGTGGCCTCGGACCGAATGCGGTCGCCTTCAGCGGTGGCCCTGCTGTGGAGGAGGTCGGCCTCCTCGCCGGCCGCGCTGAGGATCTTGTTGCGCTCAAAGGTGAGCTGCTTGCGTTCGTGCTCCAGCTGACGACGGATCGCCTCGTTCTGCCTGGGCAGCTCGCCGGCTTGAGCCTCGGCTCGGGCGACGATCTCCGTCGCTTCGATCTCGGCGCGCTTGCGCCGCTCAGCGACCTCGTCCTGGGCGAGGTGGAGCATCGACTGCAGCCGCTCGCTCATTCCCTCGACGCTCTCCGGCGGAGCCGACAAGCGACGCAGCTGAACCTTGAGCCGGTCAGTCTCGGCCCAGGCCACATTGACCTGCCGGGTGAGCTGGCCGTTCTGCTCGACCGCCGCGTCACGATCCGCCGCGAGCATGCGCAACTGCGCATCGAGGTGCCGCAGATAGTCATCGACCTGGACGGGATCGTAGCCGCGACGGGTGACTGCAAAGGCTGAACCGGGCGCCGGCAGATGATCTTGTCCAGCTGACATGTCGCCTACGGTACTAGGTGCTCATCACGCCGTCGTGACCGGTTCATCACTCCGTGGAGTGACATTCTTGGTTACACACCGCGAAATCTGTTGATCTCGGACAGGTGCTGGGCACGACGATCGAGATCGCGTACCCCAAGGCCTTCATTCGGTGCCAGGCACAGCACCCCGACCTTGCCCTGGTGTGCGTTGCAGTGCACGTCGAGCGCTGCCTGGCCGGTTTCCGCGAGGGGGTAGACGCGCGACAGGGTGGGGTGGACCTTGGCCTTGGCGACCAATCGGTTCGCTTCCCAGGCCTCGCGGTAATTTGCGAAATGGGTACCGATGATTCGCTTGAGGTTCATCCACAAATAGCGGTTGTCGAAGACGTGCTCATAGCCGCTGGTGGACGCGCATGTGACGATCGTGCCGCCCTTTCTGGCGACGTACACGCTGGCGCCGAAGGTTTCTCGGCCTGGGTGCTCAAAAACGATATCCGGGTCGTCTCCACCGGTGAGTTCGCGAATTCGGGCACCGAGGCGCTTCCATTCCTTCGGGTCCTGGTGGTGCTCGTCTCGCCAGAACCGGAATCCTTCGGCGGCTCGGTCGATGATCAGCTCAGCGCCCATCCTGCGGCAGATCTCGGCCTTCTCGGGCGAGGAGACCACGCAGACTGGGATTCCGCCGCCGTTCAGGGCGAACTGGGTCGCGTAGGAGCCGAGACCGCCAGAGGCGCCCCAGACGAGCACCGTGTCGCCCTGCTTCATGTCAGCACCGTTGCGCGACACCAGCTGGCGGTACGCGGTGGAGTTGACCAAACCGGGGCTTGCGGCCTCCTCCCAGGTCAGATGGGCGGGCTTGGGCATGAGCTGGTTCGACTTCACCAGGGCGAGCTCGGCCAGGCCGCCGAAGTTCGTCTCGAAGCCCCAGATCCGCTGCTCGGGATCCATCATCGTGTCGTTGTGGCCGTCCGGGCTCTCCAACTCGACGGATAGACAGTGCGCGACAACTTCATCGCCTGGCTTCCATGAGTGCACGCCCGGCCCGGTGCGCAGCACAACGCCAGCGAGGTCTGAACCGACTACGTGATAGGGCAGGTCGTGTCGCTTGGCCAGCGGGGAGAGTCGGCCGTACCGCTTCAGGAAGCTGAAGGTCGGCAGCGGTTCGAAGATGGAGGTCCACACGGTGTTGTAGTTGATGGCACTGGCCATCACCGCGACGATCGCCTCGCCGGGACCAAGCTCGGGCGTTGGGACGTCATCGAGATGCAGGCTCTTGCGTGGATCCTTGTCCCGGGTAGGCAGCCCGGCGAACATCTCAACTTCGTCGGCCCGGACGGTCACTCCCCGGTAGTGATCGGGGATATCGAGTCCGCCGATGGCGCTGAGCTCATCGGCCAGGATCGCGTCGCGTATCTCCTGCACGCCGTGCCTCCGGTGGGTTGTGGCAGGCGGATCCCGCCCAGCCGCCCTGCTTGGGATACCAAACGCTACCGGCGGGTAAGTACGCGCAACAGGGCCATGTGACCTATGTCGCTGATTCCTGGCGACGCGAAAGCTTAGTGGCCCGGCACCCCAGCGGGCTCTACGAGCTCGATGAGCACACCACCGGCATCTTTCGGATGGACAAAGTTGACCCGGGAGTCGGCGGTGCCCCGGCGCGGCACCTCGTAGAGCAGGCGCAATCCCTTTTCCCGTAGCCGGTCGCAGGTGGCGTCGATGTCGGCAACCCGATAGGCCACCTGTTGGAGGCCAGGGCCGTTGCGTCCGATGAATTTGGCGATCGTGGACTGATCGTTGAGTGGTGCGAGCAGCTGCACAGCGGGCCCTGCGCTGTCTCCCGGAGCGCTGAGCATGGCCTCCCGGACGCCCTGCTCCTCGTTGACCTCGGTGTGGGTGGCGACCAGGCCGAGCGTCTCCGCGTACCACTGGATCGCGTCGTCTAGGTCGGGGACGGCGATCCCCACGTGGTCGATCGTCGTCACGATTCCGCGCAGCTCGTCCATGTTCGGAATGTAACGGATCGAAGTTGTCAAATGTGCCGGCCTTCACCCGGTCGCCCGGCGTTGCCGCAGGTATCGTCTGGGCAACCCACCGCCGTTGTAGCCGCTGGAGGTTGTTGTGCCTCAGTCCGTGATCGTTGCCGGTGCGCGCACCCCGATGGGCCGGATGCTCGGCTCGCTGAAGGACTTCTCGGGAGCGCAGCTCGGAGGAGTGGCGATCAAGGCTGCCCTGGAACGCGCTGGCGTGAGCCCAGATCAGGTGCAATACGTGATCATGGGCCAGGTCCTGACCGCCGGCGCTGGGCAGATCCCGGCGCGGCAGGCTGCCGTGGCCGGCGGAATCTCGATGAGCGTCCCGGCTTTGACGATCAACAAGGTGTGCCTGTCCGGAATCGACGCCATCGCCCTGGCCGACCAGCTGATCCGTGCGGGCGAGTTCGACATCATCGTCGCGGGCGGGCAGGAGTCGATGACTCAGGCTCCGCACCTGCTGACGAAGTCGCGGGAAGGCTACAAGTTCGGCGAGGTGACCGCGCTGGACCACATGGCGCACGACGGTCTGTTCTGCGCTTTCGACCAGTGCGCGATGGGTGCATCGACCGAGAAATTCAACGCGCGCTTCGAGCTGACCCGCCAAGATCAGGACGAGTTCTCCGCCCGCTCGCACCAGCGGGCCGCGAAGGCCGCGGCCGAAGGGCTGTTCGCGGAGGAGATCGCGCCAGTCTCCGTGCCGCAGCGCAAGGGCGACCCGAAGATCGTGGACACGGACGAAGGCGTGCGGGGCGAGACCACCGCCGAGGGGCTGGCGAGGCTTCGCCCCGCCTTCTCCTCCGATGGCACCATCACTGCCGGGTCCGCCTCGCAGATCTCCGACGGCGCCGCCGCGGTCGTGGTGATGAGCAAGGCCAAGGCTGAGGAGCTGGGGCTGAGCTGGCTGGCCGAGATCGGCGCACACGGCGTCGTCGCGGGCCCCGACGCGAGCCTGCACGAGCAGCCGGCGAACGCGATCGTCGCGGCTTGCCGCAAGGAGGGGATCGAGCCCACCGACCTGGATCTGTTCGAGATCAACGAGGCATTCGCCGCGGTGGGCCTCGTCTCCACTCGCAAACTCGGCGTGGATCCGGAGAAAGTCAACGTCAACGGAGGGGCTATCGCCCTGGGCCATCCGATCGGGATGTCGGGCGCGCGCATCGCGCTGCACCTCGCGTTGGAGCTGCGTCGCCGGGGTGGCGGCACGGGCGTGGCGGCGCTGTGTGGGGGCGGCGGGCAAGGAGACGCCCTGGTGCTCCACGTGCCGGCGGCCAGCTGATCGCGCGATCGGGCACAGTAGGTCAATGCCGCGCCAGTACAGCGTCTCGGATCTGGTCGCTCGAGCACAGGACAGCGATCCGAGGGCGGTCGCGCGACTGATCTCAATGGTCGAGGACGCCAGCCCCAGGCTCCGAGAGGTGGCGACCGCGCTTGCTCCGCACACCGGCCGCGCCCAGGTTGTCGGACTCACCGGATCGCCGGGGGTTGGCAAGTCCACGTCGACGTCCGCGCTGGTCAGCGCCCTGCGCAAGCAAGGCAAGCGGGTCGGTGTCCTAGCAGTGGATCCATCCTCTCCGTTTTCCGGTGGGGCGTTGCTCGGAGACCGAGTGCGCATGCAGGAACATGCCACGGACAGCGGTGTGTTCATTCGGTCGATGGCGACCCGAGGCCATCTGGGCGGGCTGTCCTGGGCTACCCCGCAGGCGCTGAGAGTGCTCGACGCGGCCGGCTGTGACGTCGTATTGGTGGAAACCGTCGGGGTTGGGCAGTCCGAGATCGAGGTCGTCTCGCTCGCGGACACCACGATCGTCCTACTCGCGCCCGGGATGGGCGACGGTATCCAGGCCGCGAAGGCGGGGATTCTGGAGGTCGCGGACATCTTCGTGGTGAATAAGGCCGACCGCGACGGTGCTGACCAGACCGTGCGAGACCTGCGGTACATGCTCTCCTTGGGCTCGCGCCGCGAGCGGGACGGATCGATCTGGAAGGCACCGATTGTGCGGACGATCGCTTCGAAAGGTGAGGGGATCGACGAGGTGGTGGCCACGCTGGACCAACATCGCGAGTGGATGGCACAGTCCGGCGAGCGGGACCGTCGCCGCCAGTTGCGCGCGCGGGCAGAGATCGAGGCGATCACCCTGGAGCAGATGCGTATCCGTATCGGTGATATTCGGGGGAGTGGCAACCTTCCTGAGCTGGCCAAGCGGGTCGTTGCCGGAGAACTGGATCCGTATACGGCGGCTGAAGAGCTCATGGACACCGTCAGCTCCGGGTGATCCGCTCGGGGACAGGATGTGTCCGTCCGGAGTCGAGTTGCGCGGCAATTCGCGCGGAGCCAATTCGCGTGGCGATGTCCCGCGCGGAACGGGCATGGCTGGACGCTTCGGCTTCCTGCCCGATGGCGCCATGCGCCCATGCCAAGTCCAGATGGATACCAGCGAGCTCCCGCGCTGAGGTCCCGCCGGCGAGCAACGCCCGCTGAAGTTCCTCAATTGCCGACTCGTCTTCGTGCAGTAGGCGATAGGCGTGCCCACGGTGCCGACGGAGAGCGCGAAGGTCAAACTCGATCGGTAGGGCGGGATAGGTGATATCCATGCGCCCGGCCCGTTCAGCAAGCTCGCGCTCGGCGCTCTGGTACGCCGCATGTGCCTCACCAGCGGCGCCGGCATTCGCCATCGCCTCGCCCAGAGCCGCTTCGAACCAGGCGCGCACCCCGCCTGGCGCGTCGCCGCTGACCATGCTGATCGCCTGCTCGACCAGGCCCACCGCGGTGCTCGGCTCGCCCACCTCTGTCAGTACGGCGGATTGCTCGACCATGGCGTAGGCGAGCAGGGTGGCGGGCCCGGCTTCCCGAGCACCTACTTTCGCTGTCTCACCGCACCACCAGGCCTCGGTCGGCCTGGCGAGATCGAGTGCTAGCCGCCCCGCCAGCGTCGCCGCGTCAACCACCAGGTGCCCCAGCCGCCGGCGGGTCGTTGGGTTGACGGCGTGTCGGAGGGCGCCCTCGAGGTACCTCAACTGAGCTTGCGCCGACCCGGCGACCGCGGCGGCGCCAAGGCGGTCATCCAGGGCCCGGGTTGATTCCAGCTGGCCGCGGATCAGCTCGAGCGCGGAGTCGTCGATCGCCGCCGAAGCAGCTAGCGCGGCGCGGAGTTCCTCGGCCTCAGACCCGCCAGTTTCCCCCTGTTCGCTCGGGTCGAGAAGGCCCAGCTCAACGAGCGTGCTCTGGTACAGCTCGCACAGGAGTGCTCGGTAGTGCTCGTCGGGGAGGGCGTGCTGATTCTCCCACCGGGAGAGCTGGGTCTTGAGGCTCAGCGGTGCGGCGACCGCGACCCCGCGTTGCGCGGCGACCGCGGCTAGCTCCTCTGCCGCGCGGGACTGCGACCACCGCCGCTCCACGCGCGCCGCCCGCAGCGGCCATTCCGTCTGGCTCATGGCGTGAAGTCTCCCCAGTCGCGATGATTCTGTCAACTAGGTTGACGCAACGCTAAGTTAACGGCATGATCTGACTGTCGAGGAGGAGCTGCACGGCGAGAGGGGACGTGAAAAATGGCTGGCCCGACGGACCATCCGTGGTGCGCGGCTGGGATTGGCGCTGGCGCGGTCGCGGGATATCAGGCTGGTCGACGGTGGAGCCGGCGGCGAGGGGTAGGGGCGCGGCGGGAGGGTCGGGCGGGTGATCCCGCTTCGAGTAGAGACAGGCGGAGGCACGCCAGGGTCGGCAAGCGAGGCAGCCCTACGATGCGGTCGTGGCCGGGCTGGCGATCCGCCGCGCGGCGTGGACCGCGTAACAAGGAACCACCCGGTGGTCAACGGTGACAATGCGCGCGGCTCGTTCTGTGGGACTGGAGGACTTTCTGGTGATCCTGTGCCATCGGCCCGCCATGCGGGCAGGCCTGTCAGTCCTCTTGCTTGGCGCGGCGGTCTTTGCGCTTGCCTCAGCTTGTGGACGACCGGCGGCGCCGGTGGCTCCGGCACCCGCGCCGCCCGGGCCGTCCGCACCACCCGCGACGCCCGCGGGCGCCACACCCCAACGCGTGGAAGTCCACTTTGCGGGGGGAACGGTCCAGGGTGGGGTCAACCGGGTGCCGGTACGCCTGGGCAGCTCGGTCGCGCTGGTGGTGACCAGCGATGTCGCGGACGAGGTGCACTTGCACGGCTATGACCGAAAGTCCGACGTAGCGCCCGGCGGCACGACCACGATCGAATTCGTCGCGGATCATGCGGGCGTGTTCGAGGCCGAGATGGAGTCGCGCGGTATCCAGCTTGTTCAACTCGAGATCCGTTAGGAGGGTCCTGAATGATGCCGCTCACCGCGAGCGGTGATCCAGTGCATCGCATCGGGTCGTGTGAAGGGAGTGGCGGATACCGGGGTTACGTCGGCCGCGACGACAACGCCGCGAGACGCCGACCCGGGGCATGGTAGCCGGCGGGGTGGGGCGAACACAGCGCCGCGCGGCAGAGCATGCATTGCTCAGGGCGCGCCTAGGCGGTCAGGAGAAGTCCCCCGCCGCGCGGCGGACGCGCTCAAGGAGCTCGGTGAGCTGATCAGCCTGACGTTCGGTGAGACCAACCAGACCGAAGTCGATTTCGGTCAGTGCCTTGGTGGCGTCGTTACGGCGGGACTCGCCGGACTCGGTAATGGCGACGAGGGTCGCGCGCCGATCGCTTGGGTGTGGCGTTCGCCGGACTAGGCCGTCGGCCTCGAGACGGTCCACGATATTGGTCACGCTGGTCGGGTGCAGCTGGAGACGTTCACCCATGACCCGCATGGGCAAGCTGCCGCGGCGAGCAAAGCTCAGCAGCACGAGTGCCTCGTAACGGGCGAAGGTGAGACCGTGCGGGCGAAGGGCGGCATCGGACGCGGAGAGGAGAATCTGTTGAACGCGCATCACGCTGGTCACCGCGGCCATCGTGCCGGCGGGTCCGATCTTCGTTTCCCAGAGTGACGCCGCACGTGCGATGGGGTCGAACGGGAGGGGATCACGCGACGTCATGGGCACCGACGCTAGCAGCGCGGACGGGCGACCGGGCGTACCGAGGTGGCGAATGTCGGACCTGTGCCCGGTGCCTGAGCGCATTGCACCTCGAGGTGGGGCAGGGTGGTCACATGCTTATCGCATTCAGCGTGGCGCCTTCGGGCGGAGGCTCGGACAGCGTGGGTGAGGCCGTGGCGGAGGCGGTGCGGGTAGTTCGGGAGTCCGGGCTGCCCAATGAGACAACTTCGATGTTCACCACAATCGAGGCGAAAGACTGGGATGAAGGGATGGCGGTGATAAAGCGCGCGGTCGAGGCCGTACAGGCGCGCGCGCCTCGAGTGAGCTTGGTTCTCAAGGCTGATATTCGCCCTGGGCACGTGGATCAGCTGCACGCCAAGGTGGATCGGGTCAACCGTCAGCTGGAAGAAGGATGAACACCGGCGGGCACCTCACGAGCGCGAGTGCCGGGCGCGCACTCGTACTCGAGGCCTCGTCGGGGGGCTGACGAGATATCACTCGGCCCAGGAATACCGCTGTTGGTTGGTTTTAAATCCGGGATTCTGGCGAGTCGGTGCGAACGGGTGGCTGCCCGGCGATGCCGGGCAGCCACCCCACCGGTCAGCGTCGGGCGATGTTCAGGGTGAAGAAGAACACACCGATCAGAATCGCCGCCACGCCGAGCACGATGGCGATCTTGGCATGCTTCGCGGTGGCCTCGCGTTGCACGCCGGGTACGCCGAGCCCGACCGCGGCTGCGCCCAGGATCCAGCCGGCGATAGAGATGGGGCTGGCCAACACGGCCACGACCCCAACGATTAGGGCTGCCTTCGTCAGCGCGGGGCTCTCCAGGCGCGCGGACTTCTTGCGAGCGTCGGTCACCAGTCGGTCGGCGACCGGGTTGTCCGAGGTCATTCGGGGTCCTCTCCAGGCGAGGGGGGTTTCGGCCGTCGTGGCCGATGATCGATGTCTGGGTTGGATGCAGGGTGCACCCGGGTTGGTTTAACGAGCGCCCGTTGCGGTTGGTGCTCCGCCAGACCGGTGACAGAGACGGTAGGCGGTGCGTGACGGTCGACACGATCGGGGGGCGAACTTTCCTAGGACTTCCTACTATCTTATTACCAGGCATTTTGCTTCGAGCCCGGAGGTACCGCTGTGACCGACACCAACCGGCAGGACGGGCGTGAGCGTTGGCGCGCACGCTTCGAGGAGGCCGAGCGGGCAGGCAAGGTCCGTGACGCCGACTTCACGACGCTGTCTGGTGTCGAGGTCGAGCCCGTGTACGGACCTGGCGACGGTGAGACCGTCCAGGACTTCGACCGGATCGGCTGGCCCGGTGAGTTTCCGTTCACCCGAGGCCTGCACGCGACCGGGTACCGGGGCCGTAACTGGACGGTGCGCCAGTTCGCCGGTTTCGGCAACGCCGAGCAGACCAACAAGCGTTTCCGCGACATTCTGGCCGGCGGTGGCGGCGGGCTGTCCGTTGCTTTCGACATGCCCACATTGATGGGCCGGGACTCCGACGACCCCAAGAGCATCGGAGAAGTTGGTCACTGCGGGGTGGCAATCGACTCCGCCGCCGACATGGATGTCCTCTTCGCCGATATTCCGTTGGAGCAGACCACCACCTCGATGACCATCTCCGGTCCCGCGGTGCCGGTGTTCTGCATGTATCTGGTAGCCGCCGAGCGCCAGGGCGCCGACCTGTCGAAACTCGACGGGACCCTGCAGACCGATATCTACAAGGAGTACATCGCGCAGAAGGAGTGGTTGTTCACTCCCGAGCCGCATTTGCGCCTGATCGGCGACCTGATGGAGTACTGCGTCCAGGAGATCCCCCGCTACAAGCCGCTTTCGGTATCCGGGTACCACATCCGGGAAGCCGGATCGACGGCCGCGCAAGAGCTCGCGTTCACCCTTGCCGACGGATTCGGATACGTGGAGCTGGGGCTCTCGCGCGGTCTGGACATTGAGCGCTTCGCGCCTGGTCTGAGCTTCTTCTTCGATGCGCACATCGATTTTTTCGAGGAGATCGCTAAGTTCCGCGCGGCGCGGCGGATCTGGGCCCGTTGGCTGCGAGATGTGTACGGAGCCAAGTCGGTCAAGGCGCAGCAGCTGCGCTTCCACACCCAGACCGCCGGAGTCTCGCTCACCGCCCCGCAGCCCGACAACAACGTCGTGCGCACCGCCCTTGAGGCGCTGTCCGCGGTGCTCGGTGGCACCCAGTCGCTGCACACTAACGCCCTGGACGAGGTGCTCGCCCTGCCCAGCGATCGGGCCGCCCAGATCGCCCTGCGGACCCAGCACGTCATCGCCGAGGAGACCGGCGTGACCAACGTGGCCGACCCGTTGGGCGGCTCGTGGTACGTCGAGGCGCTCACCGACAAGATCGAGGCCGAGGCGGAGCGAATCTTCTCCCGGATCAAGGACCTTGCCCGCCGCGCGGTTCCCTCTGGCCAGCATCCGATTGGCGAGATGACCTCGGGCATTCTGCGCGGCATCGAGGACGGTTGGTTCACCGGTGAGATCGCCGACTCCGCCTTCGCATATCAGCAGGCATTGGAGAAGGGCGAGAAGAAGCAGGTCGGAGTCAACGTGCACACCGCCGCCGACGCCGAGCAGCTGGAGATCCTGCGGATCAGCCACCAGGTCGAGGTGGACCAGCGGGAGTTGCTCGGTCTTCGCCGGAAGGAACGCGACGACGCCGA
>Ga0137412_10001200_pt1 | contig 19812 bp, 23 predicted proteins | sample CZODoug2_1_16fun_FD_122160 | JGI IMG/M metagenome (GOLD analysis project Ga0137412, IMG submission 122160) | Vadose zone soil fungal communities from Angelo Coast Range Reserve, California, USA - CZODoug2_1_16fungal (Hybrid Assembly) | ecosystem: Environmental > Terrestrial > Soil > Vadose zone...
AGCTTGATCGGGTGACCGTTGATGCCACCGCGGGAGGTCAGGTCGGCGAGGTTGGCCTGGATTGCGGTGAGCACGGGCCGGTAGGACGTCCCCTGGAGGCCGGTGATGCTGCCGACGAAGCCCACCGTGATCGGCAGGTGGTTGGCCGGCGCCACGACAGGACCGTGACCGGCGGCCGGTCCGGTGGCCTTGCCGCCCCCGGTCGCCGCGGCCGGCGCAGCCTTGCCGGGGGCGGCCGCCGGGTCGGTCACCGCGGTCACAGCCGGCCCGGCCGCACCCGAGACGGCGGTACCGACCGCGGCTGGGTTCGGCGCGCCGGTGTCGATCACTACCGGCCCCGCATCGGTCGTGCCGGCGAGGGCGGCCGTGACCGGCGCGCCCTGCTGGGCGGCCACGATCTCGGCACGGCTCAGGCTGCTGGCGCAGCCGCCGAGCAGGAGGAGTCCGCACAGGATCGCGGGCGTCCGGCGGGTCAGGCGGTTCATCGCGGTGCTCCTTCGGTGGACGCTGCTGCGTGGACCGGCTCAAGGCCCGCGTAGGACTGGAAGATCCGCTCCTCGTCGAGCTCATGCGGCTCGCCGACGAAGCCGACGCGGCCCCGGGAGAGCAGCACGACGTAGTCGGCCAGCGCCAGCGCCCGGCCGACGTACTGCTCGACCAGGAGCAGCGAGGCCCCGCGGGCGCGCAGGGCGGCCAGGAAGTCGAAGACCTCGTCAACCACGACCGGGGCCAGACCCATCGAGACTTCGTCGAGCAGGATCAGCCGCGGGGACTGCAGGTAGGCCCGGGCCAGCGCGAGCATCTGCTGCTCGCCGCCACTCATGGACCCGGCGCGCTGGTTCATCCGGCGGCCCAAGGTGGGGAACGCCCGTACCGCCAGGTCCAGCTCGGCGGCGCGGTTGCCGACGAACAGCGTCAGGTTCTCCCGCACGGTGAGCCCGGGGAAGACCGCACGGCCCTCGGGAACGGTACACACGCCGCGCTTCACCAGGTCATGCGGCTGACAGCCCGTCACATCCGTGCCGTCCACCAGCACCGTGCCACGCATCGGCCGCAGGGTGCCCGCCGCGACCCGCAGCAACGTGGTCTTGCCCGCGCCGTTCGGACCGAGCAATGCCACCGTGGCGCCATCGGGCACCACGAGGTCGACGTCGCTGAGCACCGGCGCACCCGTGTACCCGGCGGTGACGTTGCGCAGCTCAAGCATGGGCCGGCTCCTCGACGTTCCCGAGGTAGGCCTGGCGGACCCGATCGTCGCGGAGTACGGCCTCGGTCGGTCCCTCGCACAGGTGCACGCCGAAGTCCAGGACGTAGAGGTACGCGCAGATCTCTCGGACCAGCGTCATGTCGTGCTCGACGACCAGCACCGAAGCGCCGGTGTCGGCCACGATGTTGCGCACGATCCGGGCGAACGCGTCGGTCTCCGCGGGGTCCAGACCGGAGGACGGCTCGTCGAGCAGCAGCACCGGGGACCGGCCGCACGCGGCGCGCGCCAGCTCGACCAGCCGGCGCTGACCGGTGGAGAGCGAGCCGACCCGGCGGCCGGCGAGATCGGCAATGCCGCACATCTCCAGCGCGTCGCGCACCCGAGCTGCTTGTGCCGTCCGGGCCCCGCGCGGGGCGAGGAAGCACTTCCACGGTCGCCCGCCGGCGTGGCGCGCCTCGACCGCGAGCCCGACGTTCTCCGCGACCGCGAGCGAGTCGCACAACGCGAAGCGCTGGAACGTCCGCCCCAGGCCGTGCCGCGCGCGGTGCGCGGGCGTCCACGAGCTGACGTCGACCCCGAGAAGCTCGACGTGGCCGGCGGCCGGGCGCACCGTGCCCGCGCAGGCGTTCAACGTCGTCGTCTTGCCGGCGCCGTTCGGTCCGATCAGACCGACGATCTCCCGACTGCGCACCTCCAGGTCGAGGGCGTCCACCGCGCGGGTGCCACCGAACCGCACCGTCAGCCCACGGGTGGCGAGCACCCGCTGCTCGGGCCGTGCCTCGATCGGCGCGCTCATGCCCGCACCTCGGCGCGCGCCGGGCGCGCGACCGGACGGGGCGGCAGGAACTCCCGGCGGCGCAGCCGCGAGGCCACCCGGCCGCGGTCCCAGCCCCGGGTCAGGTCGAACTGACGGTCCGACAGCAGGCTCGCGGCAACGGCCGCCGCGCCGAAGATCGCGGTGTACCAGCCCGGGTCCAGATGGATCTGCGTGGGCATGACCGCCAGTGCATAGGCCGCGGCGGTGGCCCGGATCACGGTGGCCCGGGAACCGAACAGGGCGAGTACCGCGACCCAGGTCAGGCCGACCGTGTAGCCGTAACCGCGGCTGCTCGCCTGCAGTGTCACCCCGGAGGCCAGCGCTCCACCGATCGAGGCGAGGAAGCCCGCGATGCAGAAGACGGCCGTGCGGATCGTCGTGGTGTCGCCGCCGTTGGCCGCCACCGCGTCGGCGGACTCCGCGTTCGCCTGAAGCAGTCGGCCCAGCCGGGCGCGCTGAACGCCGAAGACCGTCGCCGCGGCCAGCGCGGCCATGGACAGGCAGAGGTAGTAGTAGCCGCGGTCCCCGGCGAGGTCGAGCCCGAACAGCGAGATCTCCGGGCGCGCGACGGCGCGGAAGCCGCCGCCGAACATGGCCTGCGTCGGGTACACCAACTGCTGGAGCAGCACGGCGAACGCGAAGGTCGCCAGTGCCAGATAGAGCCCGGACAGGCGCAGGGTGGGCAGCGCCACCGCCACCGCGACCGGAACCGCGATCAGGCCGGCGGCCGCGAGCGCCAAGCCCCAGGGCAGCCCGGCGTCGAGGAACTGACTCATTGCGGCCGCGCCGATGGCCGCGAAGGCGGCGTGCGCCAGCGAGACCTGCCCCGAGGTCCACACCATCAGCCCGAGGCCGAGGAAGACCACCACCAGACTCGCCGCGGTGGTCCACACCGATAGGGAGGTGTCGACGAAGACCGGGACCAGCATGGCCACCACCGCCAGCGCCAGGACCGCCTCCCAGTGCAACCGCGGCGTGACCGCCCGTCCAGTGGCGGTCCGGTTGCTGCCCGGGACATCGAAGAACTTCCGCGCCGGGGTCACCACGAGCAGCGCGAACAACACCAGGAACGGTGCCACGTCGGGGATTCCGGCCCAGAACGGCGAGTTCGGCAAGTGCTCGCCGATGAACTTGGCGCTGAGTGTGGACGCCACTCCGATCGCGATGCCACCGACGAACGTTGCACCGATCGACCCGAACCGACCCACCGCGGCCGCGCCGAAGGCCTGGACCACGAGCAGCGCCAGCACGACGGTGTCCAGGCCGAGGCTGGGCGCCAGCAGCAGGCCGGTGGCGCAGGCGAACACCGAGCTGATCACCCAGGCACCGCGGCGGACCGAGGTCGGGTTGTCGCCCTCGTAGGAGAGCAACTGCGGGTTGTCTACCACCGCGCGCATGCGCAGCCCGGTCTTGGTGAAGCGGAACAGCGCGAGCAGGCCCAGCACCCCGACGACCGCGATGCCGAAACCGATCAGCTGCTCGTAGGAGACGAAGGTGCCGGCGATCTTGACGGTGCCCTGCGGCAGGAACGGATTGAGCGGGATCGTGGCCGGCCCGAAGCGGACCGCGGCGAGGCCCTGCACCACCAGCAGCAGGCCGACGGTGGCCACGATCCGGTAGACGGCCCGCACCCCGTGCAGCCCCGCGGCCATGCGCTCCAGCAGCAGACCCATGGCGGGCGCGAACACGGCGAGCACCAACAGTGCGGCCAGCGGCCAGGACAGCCCGCGGATCTCCTTGAGCTCGTAGAAAACGTAGGCGCCGGCCGCGGCGATCGCGCCATGGGCGAAGTTGAACAGCCCACTGGTGCGGAAGGAGAGCACCAGGCCGACGGCCGCCAGCCCGAGCAGGGACCCGGCGACGACACCGGAGACGACGAAGGGCAGGTAATCGTTCACGGCCGGCACCAGCCGCACGGCTCGAGCCCGGTCCGGCCCGGCAGCGGCAGCACATCGGCGGGCTTGCCGCTCACCAGTCGGCAGGCCGGCCGGTGATACAGGTGCCCGCCCGGCAGGGCGACCCGGCGGTGGTCGGTCTCGATCCGGTTTCCGCGCCCCGGCTGCCGTGCGCGCCGCAACGCGCGCTGGCGCAGGCCGATCCGCGCGCGCGAGATCAGCAGCAGGCGCGCGTTGCCGAACGCGGCGAGGACCAGCCCGAACGCGGACAGGTTCAGCCACGGCGCGCCGTCCTTCAGCGTTGGCTCGCGGGCGGCGCCGTACCAGCCGAGGAACAGCAGGATCGCCGCCAGCGCGTTGGCGGCCAGGGTCAGGCGTAGCGTGCCCGGCGTCCACGGCCGGGTGACGCCCGCCGTCGTCCTGCTCATCGCGCGGAAGCCCGGGCCGCTCCGTCCTCCGACCGGAGCACGACGGTGTCCATCGCCCCGGGCCACTCGTCGTGCTGGTCCTCGGAGATGGTGGTGAGCTCGTCGAGCTTGTGCCACTCGTCCCGCAGATCGGCCGAGAGCCACAGGGTCGCGCCGAGGCCGAGGACGAACAGCGAACCGACGCCGGCCGACATCAGCAGCGGCAGCTGCTCGGCCGGGTACGGGGTGCGACTGATCCGCACATACCCGACCACGAGCATGACGACGCCGATGACTGTCAGTCCCAACGCCAGGCCCCGGTCCCAGTGGGCTCGCAGTGCGTCCATGCGCTTCACGACGGTCGGACTCCTCGGATGCGAAGGAGCTGGCCCAGCAACAGGACGCCGAGACCGGCCACCACGAAGGGCCAGAACAGATCCAGGTTGAGATCGGTCGACCGGGCGGACAATGCCGCAGCGCTGACCCGCACCGTCGGGACAGTGGCGCCGCTGGATCCGGTCGCGGTGATGGTGCCGGCCCCCGGCACCACGCCGGGCAATGCCCCGGCGTCGCTGGTGGGCAGCACGCCGGTGCTCGGCAGCCCGGCGGGATCCACGGTCGGACTCCCCGGCAGCGATCCCGCGTCGGTGGCCGCGGGCGAGCCGAAGCTGCTCAGCGAGACATAGCTGCGTCCCAGCGTCAGGCTCTGCGTGGCCAGGCCGAACGGCGAGCCGGCCGGCGGCTGATAGCGCGAGGTGATCTCCAGGCCCGCGGTGAGCACGGAGTCGTCGGTGATGATCGGCTGGAGGTAACGCAGGCCGATCCCCTGCGCCTGGAGCGCCTTGACGATCGGACTGTCGTCCGGCAACGGGGACTTCTGCCCGGCCAGGCTCAGTCCGTCGGGCCCGAGGGTGAGCGGGACGCCCGCGACGGAGAGCCCGGTCACCACGAGCTGTGATGTGGGTTGGTGGTCCGCACCGTCGGACACCAGCTGGGCCACCGACTGCACGGCGCCGATCTGGACCGCAGCGACGGAGATCCCGGTGGCCAGCGTGGTCGCCCGCGCGGTGACCGAACGGCCGTCGGTGCTGGTCTCGGCCAGCGACGACGCCCGGGCGAGCACCACCCCGGCCTGGTGGATGGTGTCCCCTCCCGCGCTGGCCGTGCTGCGGTCCGCGGCGCTGTCGGCCTCGAGCAGGTAGGGCCCGACCTCCTGGGACGCCTTCGGGGTCGCCGGCGCGCGGGAGACGGCGAAATAGGGGTAGTCCGGCAGTGCTGACAGTTGCGGGGCGAGGCCACGCGCCGTGCTCGGCAGGGCGGTGATCTGCTCGCCCGGGTTGCTCGCCGCCGCGATCGCGGTGCTGTTGCCGATCGCGTCGAGCAGTGCGCGGGCGCTCGGACTGCCGCCGTCGAAGATCGTCTCCGAAACCGGGGCGTCCTTCACCACGTAGGTCTCGTGGGCCACCTCCGCGGCCGCGGTGGCAGTGAAGCTGAGCGCGGCGTGGGCGGCGGGAGCGCGGACGAACGGAGCCGCACCGATCAGGACCGGCACGGCGACGATGCCGATGATCCGCAGTCTCACCGCGACTCCGAAACGGGGGACGTTGTGTGGGGCTCGCTCGACTACTTACTGGAGATGGAGACCAGCTAAGCCAATGGCCGGACAATACCCTCGGAAAACCCCCGGTACAAGACCCAATAACTCGGTACCGTGACAAGTAAGTGGGCAGGATCCGCGGTTCCGACCCCGTTGCTTTCTTGACATCCGCTCTAGTTTGCCGTCACGCTTCCGAGCCATGGCTGACACGGCCTCGGACCCCGACTTCGAAGACGCTGCGGAGCGCTACCTGGCGGCCGACGCAGACGCCGTCGCCGACCCGTTTGCGATGTTCGCCCGACTCCGGCAGAAGTCACCGGTGCACTACGTCGAGGCAGCCGGGGTCTGGCTGGTCACCCGGTACTCCGATATCTGCACGGTGGCGCGCAACCCCGCGGCTTTCTCCTCCCGCCAGGCGACGGGTCCACACGGGCAGCGCCGCCGGGAGGCGCTCGAGGCCCTCGCCGCCGGGTCCGAGGAGCTGCGGACCGCGCTCGCCGCCGGCGCCTTTCGGGACCGCGAGCCGGTGCTGCTGCGCTGCGACCCACCGCGGCACACGGCGCAGCGCAAGCTGGTCAACAAGGCCTTCAGCCCGAGCCGGGTCAGGCAGATCGAGGACACCGTCTCCGGCATCTGCACCCGGCTGATCGACGCGGTCATCGACACCGGGCGGATGGAGCTGGTGTCCGACCTTGCCGTCCCGCTGCCCATCACGGTGATCGCCGGAGCCCTCGGCGTGGCCGACGGCGACCTGCCGACGTTCAAGCGGTGGTCCGACGCGCTCGCGGCGAGCATCGGCAACGACGCCCTGCACCGGGATCAGGTGCTGGCCCAGATCCGCAGCCAGTCCGAGTTCGCCACCTACTTCATCGACACCATCGCGAACCGGCGGCGCGCGCCTCAGGACGACCTGATCTCCGACCTGGTGCACGCCTGCGTCGATGGCGAGTCACTGCGCCAGGACGAACTGCTGACGATGTTCGCCCAGTTCCTCATCGCGGGGAACGAGACGACCACGACCCACATCACGGCCACCGTCGCACTGCTGCTCGAGCAACCGAGTTTGCTGGCGCGCTGCCGGGCGGACCTGAGCCTGTTGCCGAAGTTGATCGAGGAGTCGCTGCGGGTCGAGTCCCCGATCGCCGGCCTGTACCGCACCGCGCTGGTCGACACCGAGGTCGGTGGCATCGCCATTCCGGCCGGCGCGCACCTGCTGCTCTGCTACGGCTCGGGCAACCGCGACCCCGACCAATTCGCCGACCCCGACGCCGTCGACCTGGAGCGGGAGGGCGAGGGCGCGCACCTCGCGTTCGGCCAGGGCCCGCACTTCTGTCTGGGCAGTGCGCTGTCCCGCGCCGAGAGCCGCATCGCGCTCACCGCGATGCTGACCCGGATGACCAACCTGCGCCGCGACCCCGACGCTCCCCCGCCGCAGCGGGTGCCCAGCTACATCCTGCGCGGGGTGCGCCGCCTCGACCTGCTCTTCGACCCCGCCTGAGCGAGGAGACGCCATGGCTCCCCGAGCCGAGGGTCAACCGGTCGGCGGCCCGAACGGCGGGTTGAGGTTGTAACGGGCCATCAGATCGGGAACCCAGTCCTCACCGCCGAACTGCAGCCCATAACCCGCCGCCAACGCGCCGATCGCCTCGGGGTCGGGCGGCCCGGCGACGAGCAGCTCGGCGAGTTCGCGGAAGAAGTGCTCAAAGCCGGCCGGGCTGATGATCTCGATCATCCGGGCGGGCACCGCACCCGCGTTCCACATCGTGTGCAGTTCACCGCGCGGCTTGGTGATGTAGCCGCCCGCGCCGAGCACCACCTCGCGGTCACCGGACCGGAACCCGATCTCGCCCTCGGTGATGATCGAGTACTCGTCCTCCCGGGTGTGCAGGTGCGGTGGGACCAGCGCACCCACCGGGAATGGATGCTCGACCACCGACACCGAGCCATCGGTGTCCGCGCCCCACAACTTGAACGCCACTCCGATCGCGCCGAGAGACCCGGTGGCACCTTCGCCCGGCTGGACAACGGTCAACGGCGTGACGACAGGGCTCATGATCCACCTCGCGTGACTTTTCGAAGTACAGTGCTGTCCTACCAAATCGAAGCACGGGCGAAGGGATGGGAGCAAGGCTTTGAGTGAACGGCTTTGTTCACCGAAAACGCGGAGCTACCGAATGACCGAACGCGCGGAGCAGGTTGCGGAAACCCGCCGTCGGATCGTCGAGGCAGCCGCCCACCTGCACGAGACGGTCGGCCCGGCGGCCACCACCGTGGTCGCCATCGCCGCGGCTGCCGGGGTCACGCGCCTGACGGTGTATCGCCATTTTCCGGACGACGAGGCCATGTTCGCCGCCTGCTCGGCCCACTGGTTGTCCGGTCAGCACCCTCCGAATCCCGCGGCCTGGGCCACGGAGTCAGATCCCGAGCAGCGGCTCCGCGTGGGCCTGAGCGATCTGTATCGGTTCTACGCCGAGGGTGAACCGATGCTGCTGCGGGTGCATCGCGATTTCGACGTGCTGCCCGAGGCCCAGCGCGACACCTTGCTGAACCTCGACCGGGTAGTGACCCGAGCGCTGATCGAACCGTTCGCGGTGATCGGAACGCAACGCCGGAAGGTACGTGCGGCGCTGGCCCACGCCACGTCGTTCGGGACCTGGCACGACCTGTGCGTGCGCAACCGACTGTCGCGGTCGGCCGCGATCGAGTTGATGGCCGGGTTGGTCCGCGCAGCCGGGCTCAGTCGGCCAGGAGCTCCGTGAGCTGCTCGCTGGTCACCACGTCCGCCTGGCGTGGGAAGACTTTCTCCAGCAGCACTCGATGCACCTCGGGGTCGCCGTCGGCACACAGATCCGCGAGCACGAGCAGGCGGTAGTCGCGATCCGCGGCGTCGCGCAGCGTGGACAGCACCACCCCGCTGGTCGAAATGCCGCCGAGCACCAACGTGTCGATCCCGCGGTCGCGTAGCTGCTGGTCGAGGTCGGTGGTGGAGAACGCGCCGACCCGCGTTTTGCGCACCACGATGTCGGCGGCCCGCGGCGCAATGGCATCAACGACCGCGGTCGCCGGATCGTCCGCGCGCATCGCGCCGCTCGTCGCGACCCCGCTGAAGATCTTGTTGGTGGCCGGCACCGCGGCGGCGTCCGCCGCGCTCAGGGCGACCCGGACGTAACCGATGGTGACCCCGGCGGCCCGCGCGGTGTCGATCGCTCGCGCGGCGACGTCGAGGATGCCCGTGCCGTCCTCGCCGAAGCGCTCGACGATGCCGTTCTGGAAGTCCATCAGCAGCAGGGCAGTGCGGGTGGGATCAAGCGTGTCGGACAACGTTCACTCCTCGTCGGCGGCATTCTGCCCCTACCGGAGCCGGGCGCCCCAGCGCGTGGTCACTGCCTCGCCGGGCTCCAGTCGTATCAAGCCGTCCCCGGTGGCCAGGGCGTTGGGTGGGGCCGTCATCGGTTCGCAGGCCAGCCCGCGCCGGGCCCGATCGGGGCGCAGGGTGTCGCCGGTGAAGATCTGGATGATCGGGTAGCCGGGGTCCGCCCATAGTTCGACGGTGGCCCCGTCCGCGCCGGTCAGTCGTGCCCTGGCCCGGCCGTCGGCATCACGGGACAGGTCGGTGAACGGCACGTCGATGACCTGTTCGGCGATCGGGCGGGCAGTGCGGAAGTCCAGCGGGCCGCCGTCGACCGGGTGGGTCCCGGTCGGCAGCCGCCGGGGGTTGTCCACGTCGATCCAGCTCGCCGCATCCAGGGTGAGGGTGGCCGTGTCCACACCTCCCGCGCCGGGCGAGAGGTAAGGGTGGTGCCCGCAGGCGTACGGCAACGCGGCCGTCCCGGCGTTGGTCGCGGTGGTGGTGACGACCAGACCGTCCGGGCGCAGCGCGTAGGTCACCCGGACGTCCAGGGTGAACGGGTAGCCGGGCATCGGGTGCAGCCGGATGCCGAGCACCACCGCGTCGTCGCGATGGTCCAGGCACCGCCAGGAACGCCAGCGGAGCAAACCGTGATTGGCGTTGTTCTTGTCGATCTCGTCGACCGGCAGCTGCCGCGCCACACCGTCGAAGGTGTAGGCGCCATCGGCCAACCGATTCGGCCACGGGATCAACACCGCGCCGTGCCCGCCGTCGCACATCGCGTCGATCGGGTAGGACTCCAGCACCTCCCGCCCGCCGACGGCGTAAGCCCGGATACCGCCCCCGACCTCGACCGCCATCGCCCGCTGGTCCCCGAGGACGATTTCGAACTGTTCCCCCGATGGTGCCCCGACCACGACGGACCCCTCTCGTTCCCGACGCCCGATCCGATCTGACCCCACGATTCCGCACAACGCCTGCCCGGTGAACATCCCCGACGGGTCAGGGCTCAGCCGTTCGGCCGATGACCCGTCGACCGCTCGCCGGATACCCCGTCATCGCGAACTGCTCAAGCATGAGTAGTCCGATATCCGACGAATTGGGGCAGGGCCGTGGACAGCACGACGACGGTGGGCAAGGACGGTTCCATCCCCGCGCCTCGTGCGCAGGCCGAGGCGGACCTGATCTTCCAGGGATTGCAGGTGTGTAGCGACGGGCTGGTTCGCGACGCCATGGGGGCGCTCGCCCATGCCGAGGTGGTCGCCGACCTGCGCCTGCGTGCACGCCGGCTGCGGGACACCGGTGAGGCCTTCCCGGCGAACCCGTACCGACTCGCCAACGAACTGCTGGACTCCGGGCGGCTGCCCTACGTGCCCGAGGACCGCGACGCCGGCCGGGAGCTGCTGGCTCGGATGTACCGCGACGCCCTGCACCGCGCCCTGCGATAGGGCGGTAGCAGCTCGGCCGGGCTGGTTCTCGGCGGCCATTCGACCAGCCACCGAGAGCCGAACGAGCATTCGAGGTCCTGGTACGGTGCGCCGATGACAGCTGACCCCTCACCTAGGCCTCAGCGGCCCGCGGCCTGGTACGTGGTGACCACCGACGGCCTCAGGTTGGACGGGGCGTTCGCCACCCGCGACGAGGCCGCGCAGGGCCAGAGAACGGCCATTGCGCGGCTACGGGCGTCGATGGCTCAGGGCACGTTCACCGAGGCAGAGATCTCCGCCAAAGAGGCCGCCGTGGTGGTCGGCTTCGGGGTACTGGTCGGTCCGCAGCAGAGGTTCGAGCCTGCCGAACCTGCCTGACGACGCGCTGGCGGGGAACCGCGGCTGATGGGACCGTCAGACGCTGACCAGTAGGCTGCCCGGGTCCGGACACAGGCGGACCCGTCGGGTGTGGTCCCCGATCTCCAGGTCGACCGAATCACGACCGAGGACCATGCGCTGCAATGTCGCAGCGCCGGTGAGCACGCTGACGGGCGGAAGGGCCCGGGTGGGGTGGGTTGGGATCGCCGGCGCGGTCGCCGAGTCCATGGCGGCCGCCATCACTGACTTCCCCGCGCCGCCCCCGGCACCCGAGTAGCCACGGGTGCTTGTCCAGGCCGGCTGTGGGCAACGACGTTTCCTTCCTTGCAGGACGGGCATACCGAGACTATCGTCCCTAAAAAACCGACGTGTCAGTTTGTTTGACCTCCCCGTCCCGGTGGGTCACCCATGTCCGGAGGTTGCGCTCGTGGCTCCACAAACGACGACTGCACCGCCTGCTGTGCCGTCGCTGGAGATCCCGGCCAAGCCGGAGGTGCCCGACCGCCCCTTCGCAGAGGCACACATCCGCCAGGGCGGTCCGTGGGTGCGTCTGGTCCTGTTCGCGGCGGCCATCGGGTACGGCTTCATCGGCAACAACTACTGGATCTTCATCGTCCAGATGTCGTTCATCATGGGCATCGTCGCGCTGGGCACGATGGTGATGGTCGGCTACGCGCGCGAGACCACGCTGATGCAGGCCGGACTCACCGGTTCGGCGATCTACATCTCCGGCTACGCCTACCGCGACAACTACGGCGGACTCTCGTTGCCGTTCCCGGTCGCCGCGTTGATGGGTATCGCGGTGGTGGTCGCGATCTCCGTGGTGGTCGCGCTGATCTCCGCGCGACTGAACCCGATCTACATCATGGTGTTGACCTTGGCCGTGCAGTTCACCATCGAGAATTCCCTGTTCACCGAGGGGAAACTCACCGGAGGCCTGCAGGCGCCGATCGTGCCCCGGCCGAACTTCTTCGGTATCTCGATGCGCAATGAGCACTACTTCTACTTCTTCCTGCTCGCCTGCGCGGCGACCTGCGTGATGCTCATGGAACGCTTCCGGCACTGCCGGTTCGGTCGCTCGATGATCGCGGTCGGCAACGACGCGGCGGCAGCGGCCGCGATGGGCATCAACCCGTGGCGGTACAAGATCGCCGCCTTCGCCATGGGCGGCTTGTTTGCCGGCATCGGCGGCGCGCTCTGGGCGCCGCAGCTCGGGGCGCCGCCGGGCATCACGCAGTTCTTCGCCATGCAGTCGTTGTTCTATCTGGCGATCCCGGTGTTCGCGGGCTTCGAGTCGGTCATCGCGGTGATGCTGACCGGCATGTTCTTTATGGCGCTGCCCATGGCCCTGGAGCAGTACAACTTCCAGCCGCAACTACTCGGCGGCACCTGCCTGATCCTCGGCGTGCTGATGGGCCCCCGTGGCTTCTTCGGCTCCCTGGGCGACATGACGAAGAAGGTGCGGCGCACCGTGGCGCGGGAAGGGCTTAGCGGCTTGATGATTCGGCCCCGGCTGCCCCGCGGAGTGCTCGGCTTCCGGGACCGGCGCGGCAACCTGGAACTGTCGAAGCTGCGGGGTTCCGACGAAGACACCCCGTGGGGGCGTCGCGCGCAGACGGTCGCCTGACCATGGATCGGTGAAAGGTCGAGCATGAACCGAGGATTGCGCCGACATCGATTCAACGTGGTGCCGATGTTCGCCGGGATATTGGGCGCGGTGTTGCTGGTCGGCACGCTGGTCGGGCAGGGCGGGCACGCCAAGGGCGACTCCGACACCGACATGTCCGGCATGTCGATGTCCATGCCCGGGATGTCGATGGGCGGCGGCGGGTCGGGGTCGGATGGGGCCAGTGGCATGGAACCGAACACGCCGGGGATGGACCCAAACATGCCCGGCATGCCCGTCATGGCCGCTACTCCGAACAACGGCGGTGGGACCGGCAGTGACACCGTGACGCTGCGGCCGGGGGCGGCGACGCACGCCGGCGGCATGACGGTCCGGCTGGTGAAGATCGGCCACGGTACCGCCACCGTCCACATGGATCACCAGACCGCGCAGGTGCATTCGGGTGCGCAGAAAAAGTTCCGTGACGGCATGACGGTGCGGGTGGTACAGGTTGCGCACGGCGAGGCAACCCTGAAAGTAAGCCAGCCGCGTTGAGCACAGGCGCCCGTGACTCAGTCCGGCTCGTCGCCGACCCGTCTACCTAATGCCGCGGCGGCCAGCCCGGCGACCAGCAGGACGTAAAAGACGACGCTGAGCAGTCCCCCGCAGAGGAAGGCCGCGTCGTCCGATTGGACTCCCCCGACCAGGCCGACCACCAACGGCACTGTCAATGTCGGTGCGATGTTGAACACGCCGAACCCGGACACCGGCGCCGCCACTGGGTAGCGGTGTCCTCGCAGGATGGCCACGCAACACAGCAGGGCTGCGTTCGCACCGGCGATGAACAACCAGACACCCATCGCCCCGGGGTAGCCACGCTCCCCGACGAGGATGGCAAGTGTGCCGCCGATAATCAGGGTGAAGCCATGTGGGACGACCAAGTTCTGTGCTACGCCCCGCGTGTTCGTTGCGAGGGACTCTCGCATCGCATCCCTCCGCCCGGATCAGGAGTCCCCCGTACTCTGCCGGCCACCATGCCGAATGGTGGGAGCGCGCGCGGTGCCGACCGGATCTGACCTCAGGTCAGATCCGGTCGGCAGACAAGGCCGGCCGACCGGCCGGCGCCGCTATCGATCACTCCCGACGGGCAACTTCATCGCACGATCGGACTCAGCCGACCGGTGATGACCATTGAGGGCGGGGGCAAATTCCCGTGGCGGCTGGGTATGCACGTGGGTGATATACAGCATCAGGCCGGTGAGCGTTATGCCACCGAGTATATTGCCCAAAACTGTCGGGAATTCATTCCACAGGATGTAGTCCCGGATCCCGAAATCCCCATGGCACATCAGGGCCAGCGGGAAAAGGAACATGTTAACCACAGAGTGCTCGAACCCGAGGTAGAAGAACACCACGATCGGCATCCACATGGCGATGACCTTGCCCGCGACGCCGGTGGCGATCATGGCGCCGACCACGCCCATGGTCACCATCCAATTGCACAGTGCACCACGCTCGAAAAGGGTGAACCAGCCGCCGGCCCCGTGAATCTTGTAGCCCACAGTCCGGGTCTGACCGATTTTGGCGATGACCTGGCCGACCGGGCTCACCGGGCTGGAGAATCCGAACGTGAAATTCACGTACATCAGCCATGCGATGGTGAGAGCCCCGAGATAGTTGCCGACGAATACCTTTCCCCAGCAGGCGAACACCCGCCCGAGTGTGATCCCCGGCCGCCGATCGAGCCAGGCCAAAGGTGCGATAACGAAAACCCCGGTCAACAGATCAAATCCCATCAGGTAGATCATCGCGAAGCCCACCGGGAAAAAAGCCGCCCCCACCAGGGGGTTCCCTGTCTGAACGTTGATCGAGATCGCGAACACCACCGCGAGCGCGAGCAGTGCCCCCGCCATGTAGGACCGGATGAGGGTGTCCCGGAGACCCATCCGGACCTTGGCCTCACCCGCATCTACCATCTTGATGACGAATTCTGACGGCTGTAGATATGACATGGACGCGCCTCCGTCGTGGCAAGAGGGAATTCATCGTCGGAATTGACCCGACGATACGACGGCGTCTGCGCCATTATTGGAGTCGTGGCGACGCCGATACGTCCGATCCCACCAACTTCACCTTGCCCCGGCATTAGGCCCATATTGCGAAGCCGTAAACTGTTACTCATTGCGGCTTTTTGGACAGTGCGACGGGCCTTCTAGGCCGCCTGAGCGACCGTCATATAACGGTGATCGACAGGACGAAGAGAACCAATCCAATCATGAGCGCTACACAGCAGCTGGCGGCTATCGTATCGATCTGCGAATCACCTGGGTTCGGCGCACCATTGCGCCGAAAGTTTTGTCCACGACCGGCAAGAATTCGATCCCACGCGAGGAACTTGCACGTAAGCCCGGGGTCGTCGACCCGCAACGCAAGTTCCATCTGGCGCAATGTTCGTAACTGTTCTGCCGATAGCCCCATGAATGCTCCGATCGCGAGTGCCCCGGCGCGGTTCTTCCCGGGGTCCTCTGGTGCGCGGGCGCCGCGGGAGGTCACCGGGATACCTCGACTGATCGACCACGAACACGGCGATGGCCCCAAAGCCAATCCCCGTACACAGCGGCAGCAGGCCGAAGCCAGGACCCATGACATCGCGCACCACGATGGAGATCGCCTCCGGCACAGTGCTGCCGAACGCCCGCAAGAACGACGGGCACGCGGGCAGCAACGCGCCCAGCGCGATCGTCAACCCGACCACCGCCAACGCCACCCTGCCGATCCCGAGCCGTCGGCAACCGGACAGCGCTGCGCCCCCCAAGGCGGGCACCTGCGTCGAACAGCGGAACCAGGGCCACGTGGTGGCTACCGTCGCGCTCGACACGGATCCGCCCCCATAACTGACTGGTCGGTTTCTCCAGCATATGGTCCACGGGCGCGCCGCGAAAGAGGCTCCGCGGCGTCGGGCTGTGGGAGAGCTGCCGATCAGTGCTGGACGACGTGGTCGGCCACGCCTCCCGCGCCGCGGACGTAGGCGGGGTCGGCGGCCAGCTTGTCGAAGATGATGTCGACAACCTTGCTGATGTTCTCCCAGCGGAATCCCGTCGGGTCGACGGAGTGGTGCAGGAGCAGACCGTCGATGAGGGCCACGAGAATCGCGCCGAAAGCGTTGGCCGGGATCTCGACCATCTGGCCCGAGGCCGCACCTCGCGTGGCGAAATCCGCGAGGCGCACCCGTCGCGCGCGGACCGTTTCGGCGATCTTGACCTGCAGCGTGGGGTCCATTGCAGCCTGGGACCACAGTTCGGTGCGCACCTGCGCTTCGGCGGGATCCGTTCCGCGCAGGACCATCGACCGCACGAAGGTCCGAATCTTCTCCAGCTGCAGATCCGGGGTGGCCTCGAGCAGCTCGAGCAGGTCGTCTACCTCAGCTATCTCCTGGTCCAGGATGGCCGCAAGGAGATCCTGCTTCGCCTCGAAGTAACCGTAGAACGCGCCCTTGGACAGGCCCGCGCGAGCGCACACATCGTCCACGGTGATGCCGCGGAAGCCGCGTTCCCCCGCGAGTCCGCGCGCCGCTTCCACAAATTGCAGGCGACGCGCTGCACGCTTCTCCGGCCCGATCTTCGGCAACGGCTACTCCTATGCATTCGATGTCCAAAAGGGTAACGTACGCGGCACAAACAAACCGACTGGATGGTCTTTATCCCGTGACTGACGGCGCCGTGCCACAAGAACGAACCGCCGGAGACGAGCGCCCGCGGCATCTGCCGATGGCAACCAGCGTTGATGCGCCCATCCCGCGCCCTCGAACGGACCACCGGAGCATCGAGATCCCCAAGGTGCACGTCCCGTCCGGGTACGACATCACCTCCGCCGAGGTCCGGGCCATCTGTTGGTGCGGATGGAGGGGGCCGCCGCGCGCCAGTCGCGCAGCGGCAACCGGCGCCCTGGGGCTGGCCCATCCCCTCACCCGGGCCGTGTGTGCCTGCTGTGGGTGTGCCGGCGGCCGGCGGGGTCTGGTTGATTCCTCGCCCTATGCGGGCCTGGACATCGTGTTCGGCCCGATCAGCGGCAGCGAGCGCTTGGTCTGCCGCGACCGGGCCATCTGCCGGTCCTGGCCGCCGGGGCAGTCACCGCCGCACGACCTGTGGGTGGGCACCGAAAACTGACCGTGCTGACCTCCGGCACCGCTCTGCCGGCGGAGCACCCCCTTCAACCCCGCGTATCGGCAGACATGATGGACCGTCAGATCATTGCGCCGCCGCTGCTCGCGCTCGGGCCGCTCGCCGGATGCGGGCTGGGGCCGTCCCGCCGGGTGGTGGACATCGACGCAATGAGCTTGCCGCAGCGGCTGTAACCCACCGCTGCGGCGACGCCCTCCCCCGGCGCCGAGCAGGTGCGCGCCGCCGGCAATGCGTATTCAGCAATGAGGAAGAAGTTGCACGGCGGAAATAACGACCGGTCAGTTTGGTTCACGGAGGAAATAGAGACCCGTCAGTATCTTTTGCTGTGACCGTCATCGACGCCCGGCGACTTTCCCCGGAAGGGCAGGCGGATCTGCGGCGTCGTGTGGTGGCGGCGGTCGACGCCGGCATGACGCAGATCGAGGCCGGGCGGGTATTCGGCACCTCTCGGCGCGCTGTGGGCGTCTGGGTCCGCACTCATCGCGAGCTCGGACCGGCCGCGCTGGGCCCGCAGCGGCGCGGCCGGCTGCCCGGCGATCCCGCCGCCCTGTCGCGCCGGCGACAGGCCGAGTTGCTCCAGGACGTCGAGGCCGGATGCCCCGACGACTACGGTCTGAACGGGGAGCTGTGGTCACGACGCGCGTTGACCGAGCACATCGAACGTCGTTACGGGTTGACCCTGACCCCCAGCACCGTCGGCAGCTACCTCAGCCGGTGGGGCCTGGTGGAGACCGTGCGCGGCCGGGCCCGGGTCGACCAGCGGATGCTCGATGCCTGGACCGATCCCGACTCCGGTCGGCCCCGGCGCCCCGACCCGGCCCAATGGGTGCACGTGACCTGGTCGCGGCCCGCGCCCCGCTTCATCGGCACGGCGCTGCTGCCCGGGCCCGGCTCACTGGCCAGGGGTCCGGTGCCGGGTGAGTGCGGGCCACCCCGCGAATACCTGGACGTGTTGACCGCGCACACCCCGCGGGGAACCGCCCATTTCCAGTGCCTGCGCCGGCCGTACGGGGCCGCCACCGTGCGGGACCTGGGCAGCCGGTTGACGCAGCTGTCCGGACACCCGGTCTTCGCGCTGGTGCATCGCTGGCCGCCCGACCAACTCGAGCTGCTGCAGGCCTGGATCGAAGGCCCCGCTCCGTTGTTGGACGTGCGAGTGACGGAGCGATACGGCCGGGCCGCGCGGCGGCCGGCGGCATCGTTCGGCTGACCCGCCACACGTCTGGTTCGCCCTGCGCACCGACGAGACCGCCTTCTGGATCGTCGACGCTTTCCGACCTCGACGCCCGAGTCCTGGGCGGCGGCGCGGCATGCCGCCCGGGACAAACCCGGCCGGCATGCTTGATTGCGTGAGACGGCGCGCCGGGGCGATTGCCGCCGTGGTTGTCGTCCTCAGCGTGGCGAGTCCGACCGCCGCCCAATCAGCTGCGCCGCCGCTGCTCATGCCGGCGTGGGCGGTCGACCTGCCCCCCACCACGACGCAGGTCGTGCGTACCGTGCGCACCGACCTGTGGTGTCCCGACGTCTGGTGCACCCGCACCGAGGCCTGGGCACGCGTCGACGGCCGGTGGCGCCCCGCTTCGGGCCCGACCGGCCGGCCCGCGGTGTTCCGGTCGGCGATCGGTCCGCACGGCTTCGACAAACAGCGCGAGGGCGACCGCCGCACCCCGTCCGGCGTCTACCGCATCGTGGTGACCACGTCCACGGGCGACACTGCACCGGGCCGCATGCCGTGGCGTCGCCGCCTGCCCACCTCCGTCATCAGCGAATCTCCCGGCCCGGACTACAACACCTGGCTGGAGATCCCCGCGGTCACCACCGGCGACCGCCCCTCCATGCGCTACGGCTTCCTCGTCGACTACAACCACCCCCGGCTGACCCCCGGCCTGGGCCCGGCCCCGGTCCCTGACGTCGGCAGCGGGATCTTCTTCCACACCGCCGCACCCGGCCACGAGTTCGACCCCACCCTCGGCTGCGTCGCGGTCGGCATCCCCGACCAGATGCGCTGGATCGACCAGTGGCTCGACCCCACCGCCGATCCGCGCGTCGTGCTCGACCGCTGATCGGGCACGGAATGCAGGAGGGCCACCCGAAGGTCGCCCTGGTCTGCACTTACGTAGTAGCGGGGGCAGGATTTGAACCCGTGACGTGAGTTGTGAGGGCTCAGGTGTGGGCGGCGGCGATGTACTGCTCGGCCAGGGCGTCAGCGTCGAGCTCGCCCGGTTCTCCGGCGAAGGTGACGGTGCCGCGGCCGAGCAGATAGACGTAGTCCGCCGCCGCCAGCGCGCGGGTCACGTACTGCTCGACGAGCAGCAGCGAGGCACCGTTGGATGCGAGCACGTGGAGAAACTCGAAGATCTCATCGACGATCTTCGGGGCCAGTCCCATCGAGACCTCGTCGAGCAGGACGAACCGCGGGTTCTGCACGTAGGCGCGGGCCAGCGCAAGCATCTGCTGCTCGCCGCCGGACAGGGTCCCGGCCTGCTGGGTGAGTCGCTCGCCCAGCCGCGGGAAGGCGGACACTGCCTTCTCGATCGACTCGGACTCGGTGCCCCGCTTGGACTGCAGGATCAGGTTCTCCCGCACCGACAATGACGGGAAGATGCCGCGACCCTCTGGCACGTGGCACACGCCGCGCTTCACCAGCTGGTTCGGTGTGCACCGGCTGACATCCTCGCCGTCGAGCAGCACCTGGCCCTCGGTGGGCCGAAGCAGTCCGGAGGCCACCCGGAGCAGCGTGGTCTTGCCGGCGCCGTTGGGCCCGAGAAGCGCCACGACGCTGGACGGCGGGACCAGCATGCTTACGCCACGCAGCACGGTGGAACCGGCATAGCCGGCGCGGATCGAGTCCATTCGCAGCATCAGCCCACCGGCTCCTTGGAGAGGTCCTCGAGGCCCTCGGCCTCGGTCCCCAGGTACGCCGCGCGCACGAGCGGCGACGTGGCGAC
>Ga0137412_10001201_pt1 | contig 19789 bp, 15 predicted proteins | sample CZODoug2_1_16fun_FD_122160 | JGI IMG/M metagenome (GOLD analysis project Ga0137412, IMG submission 122160) | Vadose zone soil fungal communities from Angelo Coast Range Reserve, California, USA - CZODoug2_1_16fungal (Hybrid Assembly) | ecosystem: Environmental > Terrestrial > Soil > Vadose zone...
TGGCCCAGCGAGAAAATCTGTCGGTCAGCTGTTTTGCAAACTTTTGCCAGCACATAAAGACCAGCCACAGCGAGCAAGTACGGTCCGTCTGTGTAGCGCGGCGGTAGAAGCAACGCTGCGAAGAGTGCAAGCACGGCGTAAAGTTGGACTGCCGCGTAGAAACGCAGGTCGCCGGGCGCCACGCTGCTCAGACGAATACCACTGCAGCACGCTTCCGATACCGACGGCCATCAGAACCGGCAGGACCGAGAGGCCAACTCTTACATTTATGCGCTCTACCATCATCGCCGCCACCAACGGCATGAAAACAACGGTCACCCGAAGCCGGTCCCCAACAAGCCGGGCATGGTCCGGAGCCAAATGGTAATAGGCGGAACCGAACGCGGTTAGCGCAAGACCAAGAAAGAGAAAGGCATATGGCCAACGCTCGCGCGGTTTTGGTCGGACCGCCATTGTTGGGGCTGTGCCCGTCGCTGAAGTCCTTGGCAACCAGATCGAGAGCAACGGTATCGCCAGATTGTGTTGCAGGTGTTGGTTGCGGTGTGGAGTCCAGCGAGATTTCGGGCGGCGGACTGGAGGCCGCCGCTCCCTGGTTCGGCGACGGATTACTTTGTTCCGAGGAGACTGCCGCCCCGGCCGCCGTAGCCTCGGCGGAGGCGGCTCCCTCCGTCGCAGGTGTTGGAGATGGTGCCGGGGTGCCATCTTCGCCAAGGCTACGACGCCCAAGGCTCTCGAGCGAAAGCGATGTGTTGCCGCCGATTGGGGACATGGGCGGCACAGTCTTTTCGTTTGCGAGAAGAACAAGGGCACCAAGTGACGCCGGGTTTTTTGGGTCACGCGCCACATCCTCAATCTGCTTCCACGCTTCCGCGTACCGCTGCGAAGAGGGGCTCGTCAGCGAGAGAACTAGCGTTGCGGCGGAGGCAATTTCGTACGGTTTTGCGCGCTTATCCGCGAGGACGCGTTCGGCATAATCGAGTGCGAGAGCTGGATCGCTCTGCCGCGACGCGAGTTGACCGGCCCACATGAGATCTATCGCCGCCGGTGCGGGTTGTGCCATCAGAACTTGCACTTGTTTTGCTGCCAGCGTCACCTCACCGGCCGCGAGTGCGGTTGCGATATAGTCGCGCCGGTCCTCAACTGTGAGGCGATGTGCCTCGTCCACATTTTTCCACCATTCCAACGCCGGTGGCCATTGGTTTGTGCGAGAGGCCAGTCGCGCAATGGCCCGCCACGCTTCCGGTTCAGTCGGGCACAGCAGGTATGCGTCGCGTGCTTTGGCATTAGCGTCGCTCCATTTTCCTTGCTCGATGAGAGCGAACGCCTCACGCGCGAGCCGGCGTGATTGCCAGCCTTTGATTGCTCCGCCGACGGGCCGTGCACCGAAGTAGATTGCGACGCCGAGTACGCATGCGACCAATGCGCCAAGAAGAACGAACCGCTTGATCCGTCGCGCGCGAATTTCCTCCGGCGGCGTCAGATCTAGATCGTCCTTCTTTCCGACGGGACCCGATGGCTGCTTCGGCACGCGAAATGTTTACTATGTCGCGACAGCGGATGCAACGCCACGGTCTGCTGGGCTTTCCTGCAAATAACAGCTACTGCGCTTTCGGCGAATGTTTCGGTAGCGTATTTGAGAGTCTTCGAGTGTGTGTTTCGCGCCAAAGGCGGAACATTCACTGACAGCCTGGGGCAACGCCCCAGGATTTGTGGAGCACCAAAAGCGCCAGCGCTGAAAGCGCGATTCACCTCAGGTGATTCGCCGAGCGGTATTTTTGGGATTGAAGAGCCATCCGTTGAATTGAGTCGCGCTTTCAGCGCTCGATTATCTGGGCGATTTCGATTCCCTGGGGCGATGCCCCAGGCTGCAAATGAGACAGCGCCTTTGGCGCTACCGAGAGACCACGAATCTGCGGTTGGTTTTTACGTGCGCCGCAAGCGCACGGAGCGAATCAATCGCCGCCGCTGATGCCAGCACAACCCAAGAACACCGAGTAACCCAGCCGCGACCGTGGCGGGCTCGGGAACGATCGTGCCATTTATCTGAATGTTATCGATCTGGTTCTGGAGATCGGCGCCATTGGACTGTCCAAGGGTGAAGTCCAGCCGCAGGGCGAGATTGTTGATGTTGAGAGTCGTTCCGGCAGGAACCACGAAACTTATAATTGATCCGGGGCCGTTCGGGATTGCCACGAGGCCGCTGAGGTTAACATTAAAAGTAAGTCCGCCATTGGTGCTCATCTGAAGCTGAACAAACTGGTAGCCGTTTCCGTTCGCAGCGACCGCGAAGCTCACGGACGTGACATCATAGATACCTTGCGACGAGGGCATAGGAATCTCGATGCCCAAAGGATTTTGGCCGCTTCTGTGGATACCCAGCGAGGTAAGGTTCGGGCCGGCACCCACAGGCACGTTCAAAGGCAGACCCGCCTCTTGTGAGGTACTGGCGACGGAAAATGGGACCCCAGGTGTTCCGTTGTCGAGGAACAGCGTCGTCGCCGCGCCGATCTCGACCGCGGGTACATTGGACTGCAAGCCCACGGGGTAAGGTGGCGTGTCCGTTCCTTCGAAATCGTAAAAACGGATTAAAGCTGCGTTCGCTCGCGGAGCGAAAGCGGCAAGCAGCATTAACGCCCCCGCTAAAATTAAGAGCAGACGAAACCGTAAAGTTCGTGGCGGAAATCGCATAAATTTTCGCATGTATCCTCCCAAGGCTCGAAGAATTACGCCGTTTGTAACAGTTCCCATAGGTGTGGCAAGACTTTTTTTGGGATTTTTTTAGGACGTGAAGCGGCGTGTTCGAACACGTCGGAACCCAATTACAATCCGCCTGGATTCGCGATGCATTACTAGGGCGTCCGTCACTTCGTGCCGCGCCGCGCGTGGCAGCGAGCAGAACATTCAAAATTTGAGCTCGCCTGGGCAGGTGCTACGACTCTCCACAGGAGAGCTGTGGCCGCATCTGTCATTTGCCGACGCCGGTTTACGCAGAACTTTTTTCATTTCCGCAAAGATTTCTCTTGACCTAAGTAGTTTCCCCTACGAAAAGAAGCGCCCTACGTTATTTCACTTAAGCAATATTATGTCCTCATTAACGGATCCGAGCCAGGCGGAAGACCTTTTACCCCCGCTGGGTTTCTTCGCCTCTGCAGGATCCGCAACCTTCAGAAAATCCAAACAAGGCGGGGGAAAGAAAGAAAAACAACATGAATCCCCTCATTCAATTAAGACTGAGAAGTCAGTTATTCGTCATTACATTCCTGCTCGCCTGCTTTGGAGTTTTGGACGGAGCGCAGGCGATTATCACGGACACGCAGGGTTGGTTTCAAAACGGCAACACCGCTGAAGGACAAACCGCCCTTTGGAATCTGAGAGGAGGCCATTACAACACAGCGCATGGGCTGTTGTCGCTCAACGCCTTGGTCAACGGCAACTACAACACTGCTGTCGGCGCCTGGTCGCTCGCCGTCAACAACGGAAGTAACAATACGGCCATTGGTTCTGCGGCACTTTCGAGCAACAGAATCGGCGAAGACAACACAGCCAACGGAACCTCTGCTCTCGGCGGCAATGTCGAAGGCAGCCGGAACACGGCCATGGGGTCTCAAGCGCTCATATCGAACACGGCCTACGATAACACGGCGGTCGGTTTCAAAGCGCTTACGAATAATGGCGGGGGCAACTCCAACACTGCGGTCGGCAGTAATGCGCTCCAGATCAACTCGGGCTCGTTCAACGTCGGCATGGGGTGGGATACGCTCGGCGGCAATACCAGTGGCAACAGCAACACTGCGCTGGGCTATGGCGCGGGCTTTACCAACACCACCGGAAGCGCCAACGTCGCGTTGGGCGCATTCGCCGGCAAAGGGGTCAGTACCGGCTTTAATGTCATGTGTCTCGGCTACGGTGTTCTTGGTGCCAACGTCGACAACAGTACCTGGATCAGCAATGTTTGGGGCGTGACTACACAAAGTGGCAATACCGCGCCGGTCGTTGTGTCCGACGGCGGACAACTGGGTGTCGTAGCCTCCTCGGAGCGGTTTAAAAAGGACATCGCCGGTATGAAGGACGCTAGTAGCGTGCTCCTTGCTCTCAGGCCGGTCACCTTTCACTACAAAAGCGATGCAAAGGACACACCGCAGTTTGGTTTGATCGCGGAAGAAGTCGCAAAGGTGAATCCCGCTCTGGTGCTGCGCGATCAGGACGGAAAGCCGTTCACAGTGCGGTACGACGCGGTGAACGCGATGTTGCTCAACGAGTTCCTCAAAGAGCATCAGAAGGTAGAGAAACTGGAAGCTGCCCTTGGGGCAGTTAACGAGCGGTTGGCGGAGCAGGATGCAAAAATTCAAAAAGTGAGCGCCCAGCTCGAAGTGAGCCAATCCGCGCCGCAAACGGTTCTGAACGATCAGTAATATACCCGATAAGCAGACCGGCTACTCGAGTTCGGAGACTCCCCCACGAATATGTTTCCGGACTCGACGCCGGTCGGGTGTCGTCGAGTCCTATTCCGACGGCGGGCTTTGCGGCGTCACCGGCAACCGATTGAGGTTGTGGTAGAGGAGCCAATTCCAGCCGGAAAGGTCGGAGTAGCGGTAAATAGTTATCAGTTGGTAATTATTTCCAAAATGATCGGTCACTCGCCCAGGCGGTTCTCTAAGGTCGAAACGATGAAAAATTAACCACTCCGCTCCTAATGACCGCCTGTTCGTGCGAACATATTGCTCGTCCAACGTTACTCTATCCACATACTGTGTGGAATCCGGCCGCTCGAGGTAACGTTTATAATAGTTCACCAACATTGCGTTACGAAAATCGTGATCAGACGTGATCACGACCTCTCGACCGCCGGAATTTTTTTCCATGAAACGGAGCGCGGCGAGGTACTGGCCGCGACCGAATCGGAGTAGGTTACCCGTGTTGACGGCGTTACCCGCGACGAAAATTGCCAACAGCGTCAACCCTATACCAAGCCCGGTCACCCCTCGACGCGTTAGGGCTGCGTAGCCCGAAGAAAGCAGCACGAAGGAAGCCGCGACGCTGATCATAAAATAGCGAACGGAGAGTGGCACCAGTAGTAGAATTGGAATCAATCCGATCGGCGCCATGATCACAACAGCGTAAAAGATCCAGCGATCGTCGCGCGCAAACATCAAATAAACGAGAGCGACGTATATTGAGGCGACGGCCAGTATAGCTGCGATTCCGGCCGCAGCGCCACTCGCAGGTCCGCCAAGCATGTAGGAAGCCGTCTTGATCAGTAATGGCGTCACTTGATACTCAGGCCCGCCGCCCACTTCCATGCCGCGAACCGCGACGAAATAAAAGGCTAGCAACAGTACGATCGGCACTGTGAAAAGCGCGAACAGGTCGAGCACACCTTGTCGCCATTTCGATCGGTAGCGGACGAAGCGCCACAGCGCCCAGGCAACGAGGCCCGCAAAACAAATTGCGAATTCAAGGTGCGCAAGAAAACCGAGTACGACGGCGCTCCAAAAGACAATTGTCCAAATCCACGACCGTCTTTCTTCGAATTGCTGCAGAGCGTACCAGGCTAGCAGCGTAAAAAAAATGGCCAATGAATACCCGCGGGCCTCCGTACCGAAATGAATTAACAAGTACGACCAGGAGGTGAGGATCACCGCGGTGCATCCCTCAAGCCGGGATTGGCGTACACCGATCAACCCCGCCAACACGATCGTGCCAATTGAGGCCAATACAGAAGGCAGGCGATACATTAGTGCAGAGGCGTTTTGGCCAACAAACCACATCCACAACGAACAGAGGTGATGATTGTTAGAGTGTTTGATATTAGTAAACACGTCTCCGAATGAGTGAATGCGTTCCCGGAGCAGTTGGAGTGTCCAGATCTCGTCGAACCACAAGTCATTGTGCGCGGCAAATACGCGCAAAGCAGTGCCAACGGCAAAGGAACCGACTGCCGTCCACAGCATGAGTGCATCAAGCGGCGGGTGCTGCGTCGTGCCTTGTATTTTCACACGGATTGCTGTGGCCCTTTCGCCGTGTCATTGCGCAGCCGGCGCTTTAGTTGGCTTCGCGCAATCTGACCACATCGCGAACAAAATCGCGCAGCTGCGTCTCGGCCTCGGCTGAGGAGAACGGTTCGTTACTCATGAATATCGCTTCGATGACCTGCTGTCCCAAATGCCGGCGGCCTTCCAGCACGGAGCGAAAACGTTCGCTGCGCGTCCATTCAGAACGATTTCCAAACATTCCAGGCAAGTCTGTATTGCCAAGGGATGCGGAGTCTCCCGAAGCGCGATCTTCCGACAAACAATAAAACGCGTGTGCCGTCTGCGGCGGAGAACCTTCGAAACTCCGTTGGAATTCGAAATGGCGAAACGGCAATTCTACCGAATCGCTTATGGGAAAACTGCGTACTCCATGATCCGCCACCTGCTTCCAGCCGCTTGCGGGCAGACATACATCCGGCCGATGCAAGTTCGCCAAAAGCGCGCTGTTTTTGCCTGGGTTCCACCGAAAAAGGTACAGAGAACAAGAGACAGTATCGGGCTCGGTAGCGTTTACTGGCGAGCTGTTCGTCCACGCTGCCGCGTCGCCCTCGTCGAATCGAAGTACGGCGCGGATTTCGTTATCGATTTTGAGTTTACGAAAGTTCGTCGCTTGTTCTGGCCACTGTACGTTCCAACGTATTCCGCTGATGAGATTGCGTTCGTGAAGGCGGTACCATGCGGTCGTTCCAATCTCGATAAGCAAAAGCCAGCAAAGGGCTGCCAGCACGTACCAAGCAGAAAACTTTAGAGGCAGCCGTGTCGGCTGCACTTGCATTTTCGCAGGCGACACGCCTGCCGCCACAGTGCAGTTGTGTTTTCCAAGCAAATAGGCGAGCACCAGGGTGGCCACGAAAACGAATGCGATGATGCTGTAACCAGCAATGTCATGCCAGCGACTCACCTCGGACAGGTTTTCAGTCGCGGCAACCATGACCAGAAAAACCGCGCGCAGAAAATTTGCGAGAAGCGCAATGACAACGGCGCACACTACGAGCGCCAGGCGTCGTAACACTGAGAGTCGTTTCACTTCGCCGAAGAGCAGGCCGATCATGAGCGACGTCTGCAACGAACGAATTCCGCTGCACGCCTCGTTCACGCCGACAAGGCCGTTGCTCACACGAATAAGATTGCCTTCAACTTGTGCGGGAGTTCCAAGCAGCATTGCCGTTTCGGCGGCAACGTGCGCGACAACGCGCATCAGTCCCTGGATGACTGGAGTTTCCAGAGCTGTAGGCCAGGGCACCGCGATGAAAATAAACGCGACGGGAAATGCAAAATGGCGGAGCCACGCTTTCCCTCCTGCCCGGCACAGGAGCAAAAGCGTCAACGTAACGACTGCCAAGGCGTGGACCAAGGCTAGCAATCGCCATTCAGGATTCGCAATTTCAAAGAGACGAAGCGGCAGCAGCAACAGCAGCGCGGCGATCGCAAGCGCTGCTGAATATGCGATATGCGACTTGAGATTTGAAGTTAGCGCCGACGGCCTGTCCTGCCACCGGAGCCAAAAAAGGTAGAGCGCGAAAAATGGGACGAACCACCCGAAGTTGTATTGCTCGTTCACCGACCATTCGCCACTAAGCTCTCTACAAAGTCCAAACCAGAGAGCGCCCAGGAACAAAACGCTTAGCGCAAACGCGGCCGGAAATCTCTCGCGAGACAGCAGTGCAGCCTCGGTAAACTTGTGTGGAGTCGCCACGTTTTGCACCGGCGGACAGCTTACCAAATTTGTGCGCAAAGCGAACCGGGAATGTCCTTTTGGTAAACTGGTTGTTTTTCGGGCGGTGACTTGCCGTGACGTAGCAGGGCGGCTCTGTTAAACGCCGTTCTTACGAATTTGGCGTCCGCCGCGACGGACGCCCTACAATCGCGTGACACGGATGGTTGTTCGATGTTGGATGTTCATTCATGATTCCGACCTGCCAAATTCTGGGCATTCAATTCTTCAACGGCGACGTCGATGATGCGGTCCAGTCAATGGTACGGCGCGGCGGGTTTTTGATTGCGCCTTCGGGAACTTGTTTTGCCCGATTGCGCGAGGACGAGAGGTATCGGCGCGCGGTCCTCGCGGCTGATCTGGCGATTGCCGACAGTGGTTTGATGGTTCTGCTGTGTCGTTTGTTTCGTCGTGAAAGCCTTCAGCGCATCTCGGGCCTGAAGTATTTGAAATATCTGCTCGCCACGTTGAAAGGCGGGGGAACTGGAGAAGTTTTTTGGATCGTTCCCACCGGGCGCGCCAGGCAAAAACTGTTGGATTGGTCGCGGCGGGAAGCGTTACCGCTTACCCGCGAGGATTGTTACGTGGCGCCGCGCTATGGATTCGACGTTACCGATCCAACTCTTGTTGCGCTGATTGAGCGGCGTCGCCCTGCACAAGTGATCATCGCGATTGGCAGCGGTGCACAAGAAAAACTCGGTCATTATTTGCGCGAAAATTTGTCCTCTCGGCCAGCAATCCATTGCATCGGCGCGGCGCTCGGTTTCCTCACGGGCGATCAGATCGCAATTCCCGACTGGGCGGACCGCGTCTTTCTCGGCTGGTTTTGGCGATTGTTTGCGCAGCCGCGCACTTTTGTTCCGCGATTGTCTCGCGGTTTGGAACTCCCGTGGTTGCTTTGGAAATACGGGAAAAATTTGCCGCCGATGAAACGTGAATAGAGATCGAGAGCTCTACTCGCCATTTGGGAAACTCCAGATTTCGGAAGTCTCCTCGCAACTGAGCTGAAGACGTACTCCGCACTTTTTTTAGTATCTGGACCACAGCACTCGGCAGCTACCACCGATGACACTGACGACCGATTGTTTCACGCATTGTGGAACATAGAGGTTTCACCGGATGATAAAGTTTGTTTTTCTCGCGGCCGACTCTTAAGAATGGAGGCCGATATCTCATAGTCCCAGTGTCTAACAAGCCGATGCTGTTCGGCTCAGATTCGGTGTAAGAGTTCTCCCTCACGTTTCACGCCTTCAACGTACAAGCTTTCCGTCCGTCTATCGTCGCTGTCCGGCGCCATTTTTGGATCGATCGACACGCCAAACTGCTGCACGACGACATCCACGAAACCGGCTTGGCGCAAAGCGAGAACCAAAGTTTAGGCATCGTAAGCGTATTTATGTTCGGCTCGCTGTCGGAAAATCGCATTTATGAACTGCATCTTCGTTTGATAAATCCAACCTAAGCGGTTGTCGCGCCATCCGTCGGCCATGCGAGCGAGTGGTCGCATCTCAGCGAGCACTTCCCATGGTCCGCTGTACGCTCGCAAGTACGTCCCCGCGTCTGGCATGACCAGACGCATGACACCTTGGGACTGTAGACAGCGCAGACATTCTAGAAGGAACGCGCGGGCCTCAGTTTCTACGGCGAGATGCTCGAAAAAATGTTCGGAAGTGACTTGCTCAACGAGATAGACCGGCATTGCTTTCGCCATTACGCGTTTGATGGCCATTCGCATTGTTCCAGCTTAGCAGAACACGCACCTTGAATCTCGCTGGACGTCGCGTCGCCTTTGACACCTGAGTTTTTCCGCAGATAATTGGCAAATTCGCCCCGTTGCACGATCATGCGACCTTTTTTCTCTTGAACGCGTAACTCGGAGCCGCCTTGCCCCCGTTTATTCATAACGTCGCTGATTTAATTCGGCGCGTTCTCTTTCTCGCGCGACCATATGGCAGGGGCAAGCTTGCCGCGATTTTTTCGCTGTCTCTTGCGCAGGCCCTTTTCCAAGTTATTGGCATCACGTCGATCTTTCCCTTTTTGGCGATTGCCGCTGATCCCGAGCGCATCCGTCGCTCTCATTTTGGCACGGAGTTTTTGAGTCTGTTTCCGCCGATGGAAAACCGGCAACTCCTTCTGGTCGCCGGGATAATCGCGATCGTTGCTCTCCTTCTATCAAATGCAGTGAACCTTTTGTCGGAATACGCGCGCACTCGTTACGCCCAAAACTTTGCACATTGGCTGCGCGTGCGGCTGCTCCGCCGGATGGCCGCACAGCCATACACCTATTTTCTTCAGCGCAACTCTGGCGATCTGCTGAAAAAAATCATGGGCGACGTCATCAATTATGCCGGCGGCGTACTCCTCCCGTTACTCGACACCGTCGCGCGCCTGCTCACCGCAGTGCTTCTACTGGCTACGCTGTTTTTGGTGCAACCGATAATCGCGATTTCGGCTGCTGTCATTCTGGGCGGATTTTATGCAGTCACGTTTCACCTTCTTACGCGCAAACGTCGGGAGGTGGATGAGAATCTAAAAATACATGTCGCTGGGTCGTACCGTGAGGCGCACCAGATGCTTAGCGGGATCAAGCCCGTAAAAGTGCACCGTGCTGAAGAACATTTTCTCGCCCGATTTGCCGGCCACTCCGCGATTATGGCGCGGATGTTTGCTCGCACGCCTATTTTCGCCAATAGCGCTCGCTATTTTGTGGAGCCGCTTGCTTTCGGCGGCCTCGTTGTTGCTGTATTAGTCTTGGCAGCCAGAGGACGCGATTTTTCCGATATCCTCCCGAACCTCGGTGTTATGGCGCTTGCAGGTTATCGGCTGCTGCCCTCGCTCCAGTTGCTTTACGCGCAGCTCACACAGGTTAGCTCCATGCGTCATGCGGTTGACGAGGTGTACGACGAATTTGTTGCGGCGGAAACCGACAAATCCGTTCCGCGTGCGACAAGCGCCGAGTCTGTCACACCCGCGCGTCCTTTTCCTTGGGATACCGCGATTACCCTCTGCGACGTTAGCTACCGGTATCCCGGCGTCTCCCGGTCCGCCGTGGAGGGGCTTTCATTAATTATCCCGAAGAACAGTTCGCTCGGTGTGATTGGCCCAACCGGTTCCGGAAAATCAACGCTTGTTGATTTGTTGCTGGGACTCTACCTCCCGACGGCGGGCGACATCCTGATCGATGGTCAACTGCTCACCCCTACACGTGTGCCCTCATGGCAGGCATCGATCGGTTACGTGCCGCAGGATATTTTTCTCATCGACGACACGATCGCCCGCAACGTCGCGTTTGGTCTGCCGGATGAGAAGATCGATGCCGCGCGCTTGCGCGAAGCTTGTGCCATGGCGCAGATACTCGACTTCATTGAAGCGGAATTGCCCGATGGCTTTCAGACGAAAGTTGGCGAGCGCGGTGTCCGCCTTTCTGGTGGACAACGTCAACGGATCGGTCTTGCTCGCGCGCTTTATCATCGCCCGTCGCTGTTGATTCTGGATGAAGCAACCAGCGCACTCGACGTTGCGACGGAAGCAAAGCTGCTCGAGGCGTTGCACGCTCTTACCGGCAAACTCACCATGGTTGTGGCTGCGCACCGACTCAGTGCTGTAGCCAATTGCGATCAGGTGGTTGATTTAGCCAATGAAATTCCTGCTGTTGCGATTACGGCAAAGTAGGCGTCGCACCGCCATGCCATTGTGAGTGGTTTCCGAGAATTTGTGGTTTCAAGCCTGCCTGGTCCGGTGCGATCCGCGCTAAGGCCATGGTGGCGTCGGTTTTTTCGTTTCAAGGTGCAGGCTCGTGGATGGATGCCTTTCGCACTGTGGTTGGTACTCCAATGCGCACGGCATGGAAAGAGAGCCGTCATCGTTTGCCGCTGCGGCGGGTTAGGAGACGTGCTTTGCACTCTGCCGATGTGCGCCGAAGTGCGTCGCAGCCACCCGGGAAAGTTGCTGGTTTTCATTACGGCGCCAGCATGGAAAGAGGTCGTCGTAATGTCTCGGTGCGCGGATTTGGTCTATGCAAACAAATGGTGGATCTACCCGTTTACATTTCCGACAAACGTCACAGGTCTTGGTCTGATAAAGACAGTTTATAATCCGCAAACGACCGGCGAGAAGTCGTTCACATCCGGGACGAGCACTCATCTCATAAATGATCTGGCTGCGTCTTGCGGCTTCACCGTTGCGCCGCGGCTACCCAGTCTCTATCCGTCATCGTACCTGATCGAAAAGACCCGCGTTGCATATGGATTGGATTCCAAAACAATTGGTGACCGCTTGCTTATCGGCATCAACCCAGGTCCGAACTGGCGTGTAAAAGAATGGGAACCCGCTAAATGGCAGAAGCTGATTGACAGAATTCACTCAGAATACGTGGCGGTAATCATACAGTTCGGTACCCATAACGGCGACGGATCGTCTGATTACGACAACCTAACGGGAGCGAAATCGTTGGTTAGTCGACTCAAAGGGGAGGAACTCGTGGCGCTGATTGCCGCTTGTGATTTGATTGTTTCCATCGATTCAGGTCCGGTGCATGTCGCAGGAGCGGTTGCCACGCCTGTTATTGGATTATTTGGACCTCTGAATCCTGATTTAGTTCTTACGCGGGAATCGCCTGGACTTGGATTGTTCGCTGATGTGCCTTGCTTGTTTTGTCATAACCGAACCCCGGTGATTCATTGGATTGACGGTTGCCCCAATGACATTGCTTGTATGAAGACACTAGACGTCGAAAGAGTTTTTGACGCTGTGAAATCCATGCTGGCGCACAGCACGAAACGAGAAGTTAGCAAGTCATTACTGCTAGCCGATTGAACCCATCTGTCATAATAAGATCTGACGGCAAGCCAGCGAAAAAGGATATCAGAGACAGTTTATCCCAGTGTCATCAGCAAGCAGTATGACTTACTACCAAGAGCTTTTGCAAAGTTGTCCGCCGCCACCATTTGGAAGCCCTTTTGGTAAAAAGCAGGACGGCTACGATGCACGGCTGGCCCAAGCCAAGCTCTTATCGCAGTTGATGCGCAGGCGAAGGCCGTTTTGCTTTTTGCGCATGGGCGACATGGAACTCGCCTATCTGCTTGCTCAACAGGAGCAGCGGCTGGAAGGAATCGACTTCCGCGACGGGCCAACATCTGGAACACAAGCTTACACTAATCCCGGCCTGAGCGCAGATCATGCGGAACGATTGCGCACAGCATACGAAGAGGCGGACTACGTCGATTTCCACGAAGGTAATTGGCCTAACGAACATCTGGTCTCGAAGCTGACTCTTAAGAGGGCCCCAGACTCACATTGTAACGCAACTAAAGAGACGTCCCTTGTGTTTCTCACCTGGACCGAGAGGGAATTCAAACAGTACTGCAGCGACCGGCGCATCGGATTTGCGGGAGCCGAAGCACGCCTTCTCGAGTTGTTGTCACAGACACCTGCGTTTGCGCGAGCGGCGGCCGCTTACTGGCCTGAAAACGCAGAAGTCTTTTATCACCAAGTTCGTAACGACGGACGGGATCTTGATGCCAATCTCGACATGGTAAAACAGGATTTGCGACAGTTCGTTAAAGCACGCGAGATCGATACTCTTTTCTTATCGTTGGGAGGAGGAGCGAAGATTCTTGGCTATGAACTATCTCGCGAACTTGGGATTTGCTGCTTCGATTTTGGCGCGATGATGCGCGCGTTGACTTATAGCGGCTGCGACGGCAACCGGATGACGCGCTCTCCCCATTCTCCGTTCCTTTTTCGCATCCCATTCGGCATCTATATGGAGGCGCTTGAAAAAGCCATGCCCAACCTCGCTCCCGCCGAATTACTGGCAAAAGCACACGGGCAACTCCTGCTGGAATTAATGAGGAAGGAGATCGGATGGACGTCAGTTTCTTGGGACTTCGACTTTAGCGAAGAAAACGTTTCGGCTTTCCGTAATGCGTTCCAAGAGTACCGTAAGCGCTACCGTAAACTGTTCCGCTCATCTTCGGCGACAAAAATGGAGCGGGCCGGCTTTCTTCACTTTTGCGGCACTCATAAGCTGACGTTGGAAGGAGAATTGTTTCTGACGGCATTCAGAGGCAAGGGATTGATCCGGCGATGCGTCCCCCGATTTCTGTCCAGGCGCAGCGTCTTGGGCAAGCCAAGGGGTTTAGCCAGTAACGGTGCTGCATGACGGTCAAATATCGCATTCTGCTGGTAAGCATCGTGCCGCCCAGAAACGATTGCGGGGTGCGCATTGTGATGCACCGAATGTTCGTGGAGCGTTCGCCGTTTGAATTGCACGTCGCCAGCAATGCGGACTTTGCTAATGATCTTCTGGTGCACACGCCACTCCGGCTGCCGCGTCCTCTTCATCGGCTGAGAAAGAGCCGGTTTGGTCCGCGATTGGCAGCATGGCTCACCGATTACGAGAATTTCGTCTGGCCGCTGACAACCAACACAGCGTTGGAAACGGCAGTGGAAACTTTCAAACCAGACGTCATTCTTATGCTGGCGGAATGCGGGTTGTGTCACGGTGCGCGAAAGACAGCGCAACGCCACGGGTTGCCGCTTGCCGGACTCTTTCTCGATTGGTTTCCCGTAATGAAAGGTCATTTTGGCCACAAATTTACGCAGTCAGCTTTGAGTCGGCGCTACCGCGAGCTTTACTCCGCATGCGATCTGGCGTTTTGCACTAGCGACGGAATGCAGGAAGTGCTCGGCCCACATCCTAATAGCCATGTGATTTATCCGATGCCTGGCAGGCACAGTGTGCCCGAAAAGCCCTGGCCACCTTCCACCGGAAAATTCCGTCTAGTCTATGTCGGCTCGGTGCAAAATTTTTACGGACGAATGGTGTGCGCGCTCATTGAAAAAATGGAGACGACGAAGGACCTCGAGATCATCGTGGTCGGGCCAAACGCCGATTGGCCGGTGGAACTTCTTGAACGTGCCAAAGGAAACGGAGTTTATCTTGGTTTCAAATCGCCCGAACAAGCCGCCGATGTGATGGCCAGTGCTGACGCGCTGCTCGTGGTGATGAGCTTCGAGAAGGAGCACGAGCTTTTCATGCGCACGAGTTTCACCACGAAGTTTCTGGACTATGTCGCATTTGGAAAACCGGTGATTCTTTGGGGACCGGAGTATTGCACGCCGGTTCGCGTAGCGCGGAAACACGGTGGCGCCGTCGTCGTGAACCAGGATGATGCCGACGCGATTGTTTCCGCTTGTCGTCAAATTGCCCATGACCCTGAATGGCGCGAACAGCTTTCGCAACAGGCCAGGCAACTACATCAGACGCTGTTCAATCCTGACCGGCTGCAGGAAATTTTCGTGAGGGAAGTAGAAAAACTTGTCCGCAGCCGAGGACCGCGTAACTGAATCCTGCGTTGCCTTCCAATGGACCGAATCAAAGTCCTGGTCGTATCTTCAGTCGTTCCAAACGCGCGAGGTTCAGGCGGTGAATTGGTTTTGCATCGCTATCTCAAATCAAACTCGCGGATCGAGTCTGAAGTCGTGTCGTGGCTGCGATTTCCGTTTCGTTTGAAAGTTATCGGCAAGCTCCGGGAACTTGGTTTGCAGTCTCTGTCTCGATCCATGGAGTGTCTCTTTCCTGTTTTGCCTTCAGAAAAAATGGTTCATGACCTGGTTCACTCGTTTCGACCGGATGTTGTCATCACCGTCGCCCATGGCTGGTGGCACATACAGGCCAGGAGAGTGGCAAAGAAGTTTAAACTGCCGTTGGTTTCTTTTTTTCAAGATTGGTGGCCGGATTTTCCGGATGTTCCTCTCGCATTCCGTTCACGAGTTGAACGCCAATTTCGCAAAACACGCGCGGACAGCGCGGTGGCAATTTGCGTAAGTGATGGAATGCGTCGCGAGTTAGGTGAACCCGAAAATGCTTTGGTGCTTCATGACGCACCTTCTCTAACCAGGTGTGGCGACACGACGCGCGATGTCGAGCTCCCTTTGCGAGTAGCTTATTTTGGAAACCTTTCCGAATACGGGCCGCTGATCGAAACCGCATTGCGCGCGCTCAAGGATTCTGAGCGTGTGCGGTTGGAAGTGTTCGGGGCCAGTCCGCTTTGGACACGCGGAGCGGAAGATGAGTTTCGCTCCAGCGGATTTTACCACGGATTCATTCCATCGAACGAATTGGCGAAGTCGCTTCAGGATTTCCACGCTGCGTTAGTCGTTATGAGCTTTGCTCCGCCGCATCGGCGACGAATGACAACCAGTTTCCCATCCAAACTGATCGATGCCACTCAGCTGGGTCTCCCTGTTGTCGTATGGGGACCGGAATACTGTTCGGCGGTGAAATGGGCCCGCAAGGGAGACAGAGCGTTATGCGTGACGGACCCGAATCCGTTAGCGCTCCGCGAAACGTTGGAAGAACTTGCTGCGGCGCCCGCTGAACTGGGACGCCTTGCGAAATCAGCCTGCGACGCGGCGGTAGGCGATTTCAATTATGAGCGAATTCAGCTGCAATTCATGGACGCACTCAGACGCGCCAAGCAACATGCTGCAGGGAAAACTTAGTCAGTTGCGTCTCAAAGCGCGGTCCTTCTTCAAGCGCACCTTTCATGTGCTTCTCGACCGGCTGGAAATTCGGCGTTTCAAAGAACACTCGTTTTTTGGCTCACTTCTACCGCAGGCATCGATCGTCGCTGATTTTGGTGCGCATCGTGGAGAATTCTTTGCGGCTTTAAAATCCGATTATTCGATTTCTCGGGCGGTTCTTGTCGAGGCCAATCCGACATTGGCGGAATCGTTGAAGGAAACATTCGGCAAGGAGAGCGATGTCCTTCACGCTGCCGTGGTGGGAGCAAACAGTAAAGGCGCGGTCATTTTTACTCGATCAACAAATCCTGAGTCGTCGAGTATTTTCAAGGAGTGGTCGGCGGCTTACGGGATAGCCGACCAGGTGGAGGTTCCCCCAGTTGAATTTGCAAGCGTAATTCGAGAGTTGGGCGGGCGAGTGGACTTGGTAAAGTTTGATATAGAAGGCGCTGAAGTCGACGTTCTAAAAGAAGCGCGCGCATCTGATCTGGCGAGTTGCGGTCAGTTGACGGTGGAATTTCACGATAGGCGACCGCCACTAACACGACGCGATGTTGATGATGTGTGCCGGCGTATGCGTTCTGAAGGCTACCTGATTGTAAAGCCAAACTGGCCCAATGTTGATGACGTGTTGTTCGTCAACCTGAAAAGCATGCGGACGATCAAACGAATCGAGTTTCGCTGCCGTGTGGCACTGGCTAATGCATTGTTCATCATCCGTCGAAGGATTTTTGGAAGCGGTTATAGTCAGTAGCTTATGCGGGAATTGGAACCAGTGGTTCTTGCCCTAACTAGTGACGAAGGCTACTTCTCTGGGCTATACTGCGCGGTTGCGAGCGCATTAAGCGCCGTGGCGCCGGCCCGGAAAGTCGATGTGAAGGTACTCGATGGCGGTCTGTCGCAGCCATCCCGGGACACTCTTGCAAGCTTGATTGAGCGAATAGGCAAACGCTCGCGGCTGGATTTTGTGAAAGCAGATCCATCGATTTTTGATAAGGCGACACTCGGACCGGGGCAATCGCACATGGCGTATTGCCGGATATTGCTCCCGCACTTGCTCGGTGTCCCACGTTTGATCTATCTCGACTGCGACGTGCTCGTATTTCGCGATCTTTCACAGCTTTTTGATTTTGAATTGTCGCCCGGAAAATTCGTTGCAGCAGTTCCAGACTCCGAGACGCGCTCGCTCGCGCACGACTCCCGAGGGTTGGCAAAGGCGATGAAGCTCCCCGCCGAAGGAGCTTACTTCAATTCCGGCGTGATGTTGATGAATCTCGACGAACTTCGGAACCAGCATTTTTTTCAACGCGCTGTCGAATTTTTAGGTGTCTTGAAGCCGGATTACCGGTTCCACGACCAATCAGCCATGAACTTCCTCTTGCACGAACACATCGAGGAGTTACCCGACCACTGGAACCGGCCGTCCTGGTGCTTTGACGCGCAGCAGGAGAATGACCTGGATTGCGTGCTTCACTACACAACGTGCGCGCCGTGGCTCGGTGGAGCCCGCACGCCTAGTCAGGTCTTGTTTGAAAGATTTGCGGAAGAGGCGGCCTTGCCGGTCAACCGGCAGTCATCTGGATTCAAAAGATCGGTTCGGCGAAATTTTTGGAGAAATGCGCTCGCGCCAGTGCGAGCACTTGCTTTTCCAATCGGGTCTTTCCTCTATAGAATTGCCGGGAAAAAGGAGAAGTCGGCTGCTTACAACAAAGTCGCGCGTTACTGGTTGGATTACATTCGTAATGCGCCGACTCGATGGCAGCTCCATCGGCGCCGAAGTAAGGAGATCATCAAAATGAAATTTGACCTTCACACGTCCCCAGTTGCTCCATGAGGGTCTTACATCTTAACACTCATTCTTCAGGCGGTAGTCACGAGTACGCGGTGCTTCTTTCGACCGCATTAGCCGAGGAGGGCATTGAAAGCCAGGTGCTCTCCGGGGATTCGCAGCAGCTAGAGTCAGGCAAACCTTTCCTGGATCGTGTTATTCGAAAGGCGTATGTCTCGTTTTCAACTGAACCGTGGCATGGGACGCGGCGACTTTTGTCACCACCGCGTTCTGAGGAGCTGCAAGGTTTCGATCTGGTGCATCTACACACGGTTGCAGATTGGTTCAATGTCCCCAATTGGCTGGAGACAGTCCCAAGCGGGATAGGCGTGGTCATTACTTTGCACGATATGTGGCACCTCACGGGCGGCTGTTTCCTTTATCGCGGGTGCGATCGTTTCACCGAGACTTGTGCGCCGTGTCCGATCTTGAAGACGCCTTTGAATCGCATATTGGCAAAGGACGAGCAGCGCCGAAAATTACAGGCCTATCGAAGCAGACGCGTTCAGTTTGTTGCCAACAGCCAATGGTTGGCGGATCTGGCCGAACGTAGCGCGATCGTCAGAGCCTGCGGCTGCTCTCGAGTCATTCCTCCCGGAATTGATACGGACGTGTTCAGGCCACAGGAGAAGGCGCAATGCCGTGCAGAGCTTGGCATCCCGCCTGATGCGTTCGTAATTGCGGCCGGAGCTGCTTCGCTGACGGACATCAACAAGAATATTCCCTGGTTGTTGGAGCAACTTGCGGGATTGTCTGAACTCGAAGATGTAATGGTGGTGCTACTCGGCGAAGGGACTCTCGAGATTCCAATCGGTCTTAATGTCCGCCTAACGGGTGGCGTTGGTGATCGCATCAAGCGGGCCATGCTTTTCAATGCCGCCGATGTTTTTGTCAGTGCGTCATTGATGGAAACCTACGGGTTGACGCTGATTGAGGCGATGAGTTGCGGGATTCCAGTGGTGGCGTTTCGCACCGGCGGAGTTCCCGAAGCCGTTCCGGATGAAGGGGGAATTCTATGTGCGCTCCTCGACGCAGCTGCATTCAAAGCCGCGATTCAGAAACTGCGCCATAGCGAAGCGCTTCGAAACGAGATTGGGAACTCAGCGCGCAAGCTCGTTGCCGCTCGAAATGCGAAGAGTCGATTTGCTGCAGCGTTTGCTCACGTGTATGAGGCGTGCCTCTACCCCGGGCAAGCACGGCTCATTGAGCAATCAGCCTTAGTGCCGTGAAAGTGCAGGCACCATTTGGTTTTGTGACCGGTTGCCACGCGGGCGACAAATTTCTCGTCCAGGCCACGCTGGCCAGCATGAAACATTACTGCCCGGACGTGCCGATATGCCTGACCGTCGATGGTAGCTTTGACGTTTCAGATTTGGAGAAGGAATACGATCTGATTGTCCTGCGGGTTGGGGAATTGCCATCCGAAGAGATGCGCAAACTCATGTGCGGAGATTACCGTGCAAAATTGGCCGCAATGTGGGAAGGGCCGTTTGAGCGCTACATCTGGCTCGATTCAGACGCGATTGTTTGGGGCGATTTTACTTCACAAGTTCGCACCGACCTAGACTTCCAAATTTTCTGGAGCGAGATTTCAATTCCAACGGACGCCACAGAGATCCCACCGTGGCTACCGCATTTTTATTTTGACCCACAAAAGCTAAAAGCATTCGATCCTGAATTTGATTG
>Ga0137412_10001202_pt1 | contig 19788 bp, 11 predicted proteins | sample CZODoug2_1_16fun_FD_122160 | JGI IMG/M metagenome (GOLD analysis project Ga0137412, IMG submission 122160) | Vadose zone soil fungal communities from Angelo Coast Range Reserve, California, USA - CZODoug2_1_16fungal (Hybrid Assembly) | ecosystem: Environmental > Terrestrial > Soil > Vadose zone...
TCTTGACGAGCCGCTCGGGGTTAGGGCATCAGTTGGGCCATGTTGAGGTGGACGACGTCCTTGCTGGAGCCGATGCCACCGCCCCACTGCAGGAAGCCCAGTCGGGTCCCGTTGTCGGTGTCGTTGAGCAGCGCCGAAATGCTGAAGACGTTGCCCGTGCTCGGTTGCACCGAGGTGAGGTCCGTCCAGGGCAGGGCCAGCTCGTACAACGTCGTGTTGGTGGCGTCGTCGCGGGTGACGTGCACCGCGGCGTCGGTGACCGGCCCGGTGGCCTGCCCGGCCGGGGCGGTCCACCGGTACGCCTGCGCGCCGTCCGGGGTGAGGGCGGCCCCGTATTCGTAGTGCCAGTTGATCGAGGCGGTGCTGACCGTGGCCGAGGATCCGGGCACCCCGGAGGTGGCCGCCAGCTGCAGGCTGTCGCCCTGCCAGATGTTGCCGCCGGTGGCCGGCTCGGAGAAGTTGGTGTCGCTGATCTGGGCGGTGACGTACAGGTGGGTGGAGTCCCAGTTGAGCCACACCTTGCCGCCCAGGCCGGCCGGGGCCTGCGGATTGCCGATTCCCTCCCAGCTACCCAGGTCCGCCGAGGGGCCGTCCTGCACGTCCGACAAGGACCACGAGCTGCCCAGCGACTTCTGCACCACGGGCAAGAACGTGACGTGCCCGGACAGCGGGGTCGAGTTCGAGCCGCCGGAGACCACGCTGGTCACCGTGAACGGGTAGAGCTGCCCGAGGGTGGGACTGCCCACGTCCACCGACACCGTCGCCGACGACTGCGGGGCGACAGTGGTGTCGACGGCCTGGGTGCCTGACTGGCTCCCGAGCGTCCACTTGACCGCCGTCACCGTCGCGGGGGTGTCGGTGCTGTTGGCCAGCGCCACCTGCAGCGACCCGGCGGACGGGCTCGTCCCGGTGATCGCGGGGGTGACCTGTTGCGGCTGGACCGGGCTGGTGACGGTCACCGGGACGGTGGCGCCGGGGAGCGTCCGCCCGTCGCTGGTGAAGTGGAACGTCACCGGGTAGCAGCCGGACGCGACCGAGCCGGGGACGGACACCGTGGCCTGCGTGCTGGCCCGCCCGTCGGCGGACACGGATAGCGTGCCGGAGGCCGGTGTCACGGTGATGCCGCTGCTGCCCGGGTCCGCGGACCAGTGCACGGTCGTGTGTCGCAGGCCGGTGCCCTGTGCCCCGACGGTGATGTGCGGTGAATCGCCGGCGATCACGACCAGCGGGCCGGACGGGTCGGTGAACCCGATGGCGGGGTCCTGGCCGGTCTGGTACGACGGGGGCGCGTCGTTCACCCCGGTACCCCAGTTCGTGTCCGGCGTGCTGGACAGGCTGAAGTCCAGCGTTCCGCCGCGGGACACGATCGACTCCGGCAGTGCGGTGCTGCTGTAGTGGTGCCCGTTCAGCCGCAGGCCGGTGACGTACGGCGCGTTCTCGGCGGCGTTCGGGGCGTTGATCTGGATCGCCCGGCCGTTGCCGAGGTGGATGACGGCGCGCTGGAACAGCGGGCTGCCGAGCGCCAGGTCCGCGCGCCCGGGGGTCACCGGGATCATGCCGAGGGCGGACCACACGTACCAGGACGACATCGCGCCGAGGTCGTCGTTGCCGGGCATCCCGTCGGGGGTCGGCGGGTAGAGCTCCTGCTCCTGCTTGCGCACCTGCGCCTGCGTCTTCCACGGCTGGCCGAGGTAGTCATAGACGTACGGGACGGTCAGGTCCACCTCGTTGCCGGCCCACATGTAGGGCAGGTTCGGACCGGCGTTGTCCTGGGTGAAGAACGTGTCCAGACGCGGGATCGCCACATCCTTGCCGCCCATCGCGCCGATCAGCCCGGCCATGTTCTGCGGCACCTCCCACCCGTAGTCGGCGGCGTTGCCCTCGTCATAGCCGTCCTGGCCGAAGCCGGTGGGTTGCACGAACGCGGGACCGCTGGGGAACGCAGCGTTCTCATCGCGCGGCTGGAGGTAGCCGGTCGTGGGGTTGAAGGTGTTCTGCCAGTTCTGGCTGCGCAGCTGGTACTGGGCCGCGGTCGTCCGGTGGCCGATCGCGGCGGCCAGTTGCGAGATGGCGAAATCGTCGATCGACCACTCCAGCGTCTCGGAGACGCCCTGCCGGCCGTGCGCGCCCTGCGAGCAGGCGTCGTTGGGTGCGTAGCCGAGTTGGACGTACTCCTCGACGCACTGGCGTTCCTGCCAACCCCAGCCGAGCACCTGCGACTGGTTGGCGCCCTTCTCCATGATGGGCAGCACGTCGGCGATGTCGACGTTGCGGCCACCGAAGGCCACCGTGTTCGCGATCAGCGGCACCGCGTTGTCGCCGTTCATCGTCCCGGTCGTGCTGACGTTCGCCATCGGCCACTTCGGCATCCAGTCGCCCTGCTCGTGCGCGGCGCGGATCAGCGAGTTCGCCATGTCGCCGGCCTGCTTCGGGAACAACATCGCCTGTAGCGGGGCGAGGGCCCGATACGTGTCCCAGTCGGAGAACGTCGAGTACTGCGTCTGCCCGGCCGGCACCTTGTGGATCTGGTTGTCGAACCCCATGTAGCGGCCGTCGACGTCGTTGTACGCGCTCGGGAACTGCAGTGAGTGCCACAGCGCCGTGTAGAACGTCGTCAGGTCCGCAGCGGATCCGCCGCCGACCTGAACGGTGTTCAACGCCTGGCGCCATTCCGCGCGGGTCTTGGCTGCCACTGATGTCGGGTTCCAGCCGGGCATCTCCTGCGCCATGTTCTTGCGAGCCCCACTGACGCTCACGTAGGACATCCCGACCTTGGCCCGCACCATGGTCGAGTTGCTGGTGTCGAACGTCAGGTACGCGCCGGACCCTCGGCCGGTCGCGCTGGCCGAGCCCGGGGTGACGGTCGTGCCCTGCCACGTGCCGTGCGCGGTGAACGGCGTGGAGAAGCGGATGTCGAAGTAGACCGTGTAACTGCCCAGTCCGCACAGCCCGTTCGTCGTCGCCGATCCGGACACCTCGTCGTTGCCGGTGACGGTGACCGAAGCGGCGCTGTTGCCAGCGAGGCTGGCCCCGGACTTCACCAGCACCTGCGCGGTGCTGCCCGCGGGATAGCCGAACGAGAGCAGGCCGGTGCGGGAGGTCGCGGTGAGGTTGGCGTGGACGCCGGAGTCGAGGAGTTGCACGTCGTAGGAGCCGAGCGTCGCCTGCTCCTGATCGTGCGAGAACGTCGCTGAGGCGGCACCCGGATTCGCGCCGACCGGGCCGGTGGTCGGCAGGATCGGCACGTCGCCGAACACGCTGCATCCGGCCGACGCGTGGTCGAGGCTGAAGCCGCGGATCGACGTATCGCCGTACGAGTAACCGACGCCTGAGCTCGGCGTGTCCGGGCTCAACTGCATCATCCCGAACGGCGTGTCGACCCCGGGGAAGTCGTTGATATCGCCGACGTTCTCGCCGCCATTGCCGGTGCCGATCATCGGATCGACGTACTGCGTCGGATCGGACACCAAGTGAACCGACGGCGCGGCCGCCGCGCTCGTCCCTTGGGCGACACCAGCCACCAATGCGGCGCAGGCGAGCGCCGCGGTGAGCGCGTAGCGCCGCGTTCGTCGGGGCGTCAGTTGCTTGAACATGACCACTCCTTCGCGTTCGGCATCAGTGGGTGAATGGCAACGTTGTCAGGACGAGCCGAGATCGCCGAGCAGCCATGGCGCGTCTCCAAGCGGCGAGGGTGGGCCGAGAGCGGACCACATTGGGGGGTGACGAGGGGCGCGGTCTGTGGGCGAGCTTCCGCCAAACTTATGCATTAGTCAATGGTTTTGGCCCCCATCCCTGCCGAGCTTCCGCGCAAAGACAGGCATTAGCCGGTGATACGGTCGCCGCGTGTCCGACGCACCGCGGGGTGCCGAGCGACCGCCGAGCTCGCCGGTCAGCCGGCGAGCGCTCGGCTGTATCCGAGTCCTCGAGGCGCTGTACGAACGAGGGCCGGCTGTCCCGACCCGATCTCACCAGGCGGACCGGACTTTCCCGGGCCACTGTCGGCTCGCTGATCGCTGACTTGATGGCGGCGGGGATTTTGAGCGAACTCGGCACAAGCCGCGCGGCCGAGTCGCAGCGCACCGGGCTGACGGCCCGCACCGTCGGCGGCGTGCCGCACGACCGCATCCTGGTCTCGGCGTCGGTATCGCCAGTCCGAACGACGCAGTCAGGCGATACTGGGCCGCTTCTCCGCGGCTTGACCGGTGAGCACAATATGTCGCGCACTATTGCGAATCATCGGAAATGGAATAACCACTTCGAGAAATAGCCGGGACAATCTTCGCCGATTTTCACGTGCAGATGACATCCGCCAATCATTCGGAAATACTCCGGCACACCGAAGATCCGATGGAGGGGGCGTCCAAGTTGAAACACAAATCTCTTGTGGCTACCGGCTGTGCCGGCGCTGCGCTCACTGTCGCCGCGTTGGTGGTGCCGGCCGGCGCCGCACCGACGGCGCCTGCGTTGTCGAACCGAGCGACAGCGCGTAGCGAGTATGTCGTTCTGTACAAGGCCGGGGCGACCGCTGCCTCGGCGCAGCGCGTGATCAGCGCGGCCGGGGGCACCATCGAAAAGGTGAACACGGACGTCGGCGTGGCGACCGTGAGCACCACGAACAGTCAGTTCGCGGCCACCATGCTGCGAAGCGGCGCGGTGCAGGGCGTGGCTCGCAACCGCATCGTCGCCGCGGTTCCGAAGACCGCCCCCGCTACGGCGAACGCGATTCGGGCCGTCGAGGCCCGTGCGGTCGAGACCGAAGGCCGCTCGGGCGCCTCCGCGGCACGGCCCGCCAAGCAGGCCGGCGGCGGCGAGCCACTCGCCGATCTGCAGTGGGACATGCAGCAGATCCACGCCGACCGCGCACACAGCGTGGAGCCCGGTGACCGTCGCGTCCTGGTCGGAATCATGGACACCGGCGTCGACGGCTCGCACCCGGACATTGCCCCGAACTTCAGCAACTCGCTCAGCCGCAACTTCACCGTCGACCTGCCGGCCGACGCCAACGGCACGGTGATCGACGGCCCCTGCGCCGACGATCCCGACCAGTCCTGCAACGACCCTGCGAACGTCGACGAGAACGGGCACGGAACGCACGTAGCGTCGGCAATCGCCTCGCCGACCAACGACCTGGGCATCGCCGGCGTCGCGCCGAACGTCACCATCGTCAACATCCGCGCGGGCCAGGACTCCGGCTTCTTCTTCCTGCAGCCGACCATCGATGCGCTCACCTACGCCGGCGACGTCGGGATCGACGTGGTCAACATGAGCTACTACATCGATCCCTGGCTGTTCAACTGCGCCGACAACCCGGCTGACTCGCCCGCCGACCAGGCCGAGCAGCGGACGATCATCCAGGCGACGCAGCGCGCGCTCGACTACGCGCACCGCAAGGGCGTGACGATGGTGTCCGCGGCTGGCAACGAGGCCATCGACTACACCAAGACCAACGTCGACGGCACGAGCCCCGATTTCGCCCAGCAGCCGGGAGAGGTGCCGTACGAGCGCACCATTCCGGCGAGCTGCGAGTCGATGCCGTCTGAGGGCAACCATGTCATCTCGGTTTCGGCAACGGGCATCAGCACGCGCAAGTCGTACTACTCGAGCTTCGGCAACGGCTACGTCGACGTGGCCGCGCCGGGCGGCGACCTCTACGACAACCCGAACAACACCCGCGACATCACCAAGGCGACGCTCGCCGCCTACCCGAAGTCGTTGGCGCTGGCCCGCGGTGAGATCGACCCGGCCACCGGCGCACCGCTGGTGCCCTACGTGGTGCGCGACTGCGAACACGGCGTCTGCGCGTACTACCAGTACCTGCAAGGAACGTCGATGGCCTCGCCGCGGGCCGTCGGCGTGGCCGCGCTGATCGTGAGCAGATACGGCGTCCGTGACCGGGCGCGGGGTGGCCTGACGCTGCCGCCCGATCTCGTCGGGCTCATCCTCAGCGGAACCGCGACGAAGATGGCCTGCCCAACGCCACCTGATTTCACGTACACCCGCCACCTGCCGACGGGTCAGACCGTGACGTCGACCCAGACCTGCGAGGGCGGGTTCGGCAACAACGGCTTCTACGGAAAGGGCATCGTGGACGCCCTTTCCGCCGTCACCGTGCTCCACCACTGACGGCGCGGGTGAACGGTCGTTCTGGGTGCGAAAACATCGCGCCCAGAACGACTGTTATGGGCGCGAATATCGCGCTTGATTCGTCGTCACGATGGCGCGCCGGTCGACTTTTCCACTGAGGCTTTGAAGATCTGCGCGATCGACGTGTCCAACTGGGCATTGAACTGCTCGTCGGTCTGCTCATCGGACAGGCCTTCGAGCAGGGCACGAGAGAAGCTCGCGATCATGCTCGGATCCCTGGCGAGCAGCTCGCATGCTTCCTCGCGGCGATAACCACCTGACAGGGCAAGCACCCGAAGCACCCGCGAGTCGGCGGCGAGGCCGGCGTACAGGCCCGGCTGCGTCGGAATCGACAGCTTCAACATGACGACCGCGCCGTCGGGTAGGGCCGAGAGGTGGCTCTGCAACGCGTCCCGCAACAGCGTCTCCGCTTCCGCCTTGCGCGGGCTGGCGATGCTCACCTCGGGTTCGATGATGGGAACGAGCCCGGCGGCCGAGACTCGGGCACCGTACTCGAACTGCTGATCGACGATTGCCGTGACACCATCCTTATCGGCGTCGTTGATCACCGATCGCATCTTGGTGCCGAAGATCTGGTGACGCTGTCCCCGCTCGAGCAACTCGTCGAGGGTGTCGATCGGCTTCATGAGCCGGACACCGTTCTGCTCGTCGGCGAGCCCCTTGTCCACCTTGAGGAACGGAACGACCTGCTTCTCGTCCCAGAGATACCGCGCAGTCGGCACGTCCTGAATGTCGCGCTCCATCGTCTGTTCGAACAGGATCGCAGCCAGTACGCGCGAACCGTCGAAGGCCGGGCTCGTCACCACGCGGGTGCGCATCGCGTGGACCAAGTCAAACATCTCCTCCTCAGAGCTGTACCGACTCTCGGCGATTCCGTACTCGGCCAGCGCCTTCGGCGTGCTGCCCCCACTCTGATCAAGGGCGGCAAAGAAGCCCCGCCCGGCGCGGATCTTCTGCAGCTGCGTCGCGTCCATAATCGTCATCTTGTCAGCCGACGAAGAGAGCTGGCCGACCGAGCTCGCAACGCCGGCGGAGGCACCTGGAAGCTGACGGCCAAGCAGGATGACAACGGCCGCGCTCACCTACCTGCTGTGGCTGTTCCGAACCCGACGGGTCACTCCGATACGGCTGGCCGGCGCGGCCGGCTTCTACGCCGTCTTCGCCAGCACTCTCGCGTTCACGATCTGACGCGGCGCGCGACGTGCAAGCCCACGCAGCGTAGGTAGTGCGTGCTAGAGACGCTGTGAACACGGGTGGTTTCACGGATACTCCCGCCAGGCTGGGTCGGTAGCGTGCATTGCACCGGATGTCTGGATGTGGTCGACGCTGTCTGGACACTGCGACGGTGCATCATCTGGAGGCAGGCCATGGAGCACTCAGACCGCGATGTCCGGCGCGGCGCCGATGGCATCAGCCGGCGGACGATGTTGTCGGCCGCCGCCGCGAGTGTGGTGGCGATCGGGTTCGATCCGCTCGGCGGTCGGTGGGTCAGCGCGGCGGCGGCAGCCGGTCGCCCATCGCTTCGTAATGTCCCGCCGCTGGACGGGACGCTTCACCTGGACTCAGCGACGCGACACGATGACGCACGCGACAACGGCAAGATCATCGAGCGGGTGCCGTCTGCGGTCCTGCGACCTGGATCAGCGACCGACATCGCGAAGATGATCCGTTTCTGCCGCGAGCTCGGCATCCAGGTGGCCACCCGGGGGCAGGCGCACAGCACCTACGGGCAGGGCCTGGTTGGTGGGCTGCTCATCGAGAGCCGCTCGCTGCGCACCATCCATTCCATCAGCGAGGACGGCGCGGATGTCGATGCCGGGGTGTTGTGGCAGGAGCTGCTGCTCGCCGCCGGCGAGCACGGCTTGACCCCACCAGTGCTCACCAGGTTTACCGGCCTGTCGGTCGGCGGAACCCTCTCGGTCGGCGGCGTCGGGGTGCGCAACATCCACGGCGCCCAGATCGACCTGGTGCGCGAGCTCGAGGTTGTGACGGGCGAGGGCCGCGTGCAGCGATGCTCGGCGCACCACAACAGGCGCCTGTTCGAGGCGATGCTGGGCGGGCTCGGCCAGTGCGGGGTGATCACCCGCGCATGGCTGAGCCTGGAGCCGGCGCAGCCGATGGCGCGCAGCTACGCCCTGTCCTATTCGAACAATGCGGAGTTGTTCCGGGACCTCCGTACGCTGCTGACCCGAGGAGAGCTCGACGGTGTGATCGGCCTGTGGGGACTGGGACCCACCGGCATGGTCTGTCGGCTCGATGCCGTGGCGTTCTTTGACCCCGCGGCGCCGCCGAACGACGCGCACCTGCTCCGTGGCCTGAGCCAGCCGTCCGCGAGCGCCGTCGCAACCGACGCGAGCTATCTCGACTGGGCACAGCAGGCAGACCGGGCGCTTGCCCAGTTGCGGCTCAAGATCGACTGGGATGACCTCGTGAAACCCTATTTCGCCGTCTGGCTCGACGACAACGCGATCGAGGAATACGTGGCCGAACTCGTCCCGAGCCTCACCGCCGCCGATCTGGGAACTGGCGGGCTGATCCTGTGGCCGCAGCGTCGATCTGGCCTGACCCGACCGTTCCTGCGGGTGCCAACTGGCGCCGAGTGGGTCTACATGTTCAGCGTCCTGACCACCTCGGCACAACCAGGCCCCGATCCAGCGTTCGCGGAAGCGATGCTGGCCCGAAACCGCCGCTGGTTCGACCGCGCGCGAAACTCCGGTGGCACCCAGTATCCGATCGGGTCCATCGAGTTCGACCACGCCGACTGGGCCACGCAGTACGGCGACCTATGGCCAGAATTCCGACGGCGCAAGCGGACGTACGATCCCGACGGAATCCTCACCCCAGGCCCTGGGATCTTCTGAGACGCTCCATCTCTCAAACCCTGCCGCCGGCACGCGCACGGACCCTTGTTCAGCGGGACGATCGCGGCGAGGATGCGCCTTGTGGCCGCACCTCTGGATGAGCACTCGATCCGAGCGGCAGCCATGTCTTGGCTCCACGACATGACACTTGGCGGCGCCGTGCCGGTCTCACGCGAGCAACTCGCGAACGACTTTCACGTCGGCGGGGAGCGATTCCCCTTGGTCGACCGGGGCCGCGGAATTCGTAAGCCGGCCGGTTGGAGTGCCGCTCTGTCGATCATGACCGCCGCACCGAGTTCCGGCCGAGCCCGTCCCTACGCGGACGAGGAAGGCCCAGACGGTCTGCACCGCTACAAGTTGCGCCGCGACCAGGGCGGCACGGCAGAGAATCAGGCTCTGCGGACGGCCATGCGTCAACAGGCGCCGCTGATCTGGTTCTACGGCCTGCAGCCGGGACTGTTCCAGGCGATCTACCCCGTCTACCTCAGCGCTGAGGAACCAACACTCGACCAGTTCGTCCTTGCCCTCACCGACGACCAACGCACCGTCCGACCGGGCAGCCCGGTCGAGGACACATTCCGCCGCTACCTCATCGCCGAAACGAAAAGACGCCTGCACCAGCCGGTCTTCGCCAGCCAGGTCATGCTCGCCTACGAGACACGGTGCGCGGTCTGTGCACTCGGCCACCGCGAACTGCTCGATGCCGCCCACATCATCCCCGACAGTGACCCGCGCGGGTTGCCGGTCGTCCCTAACGGCCTCGCACTCTGCAAGATCCACCACGCGGCCTACGACCAGAACATCCTCGGCATCCGACCCGACTATGTCGTCGAGATCCACCACCGGCTCCTCGACGAGCTCGACGGACCGATGCTGCTGCACGGTCTGCAGGACCACCACAACGCTTCGCTGATGCGACTACCCCGACAACGCATCGACCGCCCGGACCCGCAGCGGTTGCTGGAGCGCTACAACCAATTCCGCGCCGCGTGACCGTCCATGTGACCCTTGGCCCAGGGCTCGCGCCGCTCGCCTACGAACAGCGGCACGGTGATGGCTCTACGTCACCTGATCGAAGACCCCACGGCCAAGCAGGTACCCCGTCAGATGCTCCGCAAGCTTTGGAGGAACGGCGTTGCCAATAACTACTGACAGCTGCGTTCGTTGTGACGGCCGCAAGGCTCGCAACCCTTGCCAGCAAAGCCGTGATGCTTCGCCGTTACCGTCACCCTCTGCGGATGATCACGTGACGTGGCGCCAGTTTGGGCCTTCGTTGTGCATGAGCTCTATCGACCGGCCAGCCCGACGTCACGATGCTTCACAACGGCCCGCGCCATGTTTCTGCCGCGGGCCGTTGTTCAAGTCGGCCGGGGAGATCGCCTATGCAGCCGTCTCATGCAGCACGATGCGGTCCAGTCCGAAGCCATATCCGGCTGCGGCCACGTCCTTGCCGGTAATCGTGAAGGCCAGGGTGTGGCGTCCGGACGTGAGATGCACCCGTCCGTAATCCTGATCAGTGACGCTGACCGTGGAGCCGTGATGGTCATAGGGTCCACCGAGAGCGGTGCCGTCCAGCGTCTGCGTGTGGATGCCGAAGTCCGAGGCCAGCGCGTAGCTCAACGTCAGGTCGTAGTTGCCGGCGTCGGGCACGGTGAACGTGAGCGCGTACCGGTCCCCGACGCCCTTGGCCTGAAACCAGATCGTCTGGCTACCGGACCAATGCACCCCGCAGCAGTCGCCCAATATCGTGTAGGGCGCCGTGGCCTCGGTCAACGGGATCAGCGCCTCGGCCTCGATCGCCAGCACCGAGCCGCTGATCGCATTGACGATCGGCGAGTACGGGCCGGAGGCCGTGGCCCCGTCGGTCATCCGGACGCGGTAGTACCACCGCCGGGTGAGGCTGAGATCGGCGTGCCGGTAGGACGTGGCGTTCGTCCGCGCCAGCAGCGTGGACGGGCCTGGCGTGAACCCGGGATCGGTCGACCCGTACAGCTCGTAGGTCGCCGCGCCGTCTGGATCACGGGAGGTCCAGCTGACGTCGATCGCGTTGGTGTTCTCGCCGGCCGCGACGGCGTCGATCGGCCCGAGTACAGCGACTGTGCGCCAGCCCTCGCTCTGTCGACCGTCCCGTAGTCGCGCGATGGCGCGCAGCAGATAGGACGCATCGGTGCTCGAGGACACGCGCACGGTGAAGTGCGCGACGACGCTGCGCTGGGGGGCGAGCCGTGTGAAGGGCACCGCGTGGCCGCGGATCGGAAGAGGAGCATCGAGGGCCAGCTCGCCGCTCACTGGGGCATCGCTCGTGTTGGTGAACCTAACCGTTGCGGTGATGGCGCTTCCCGGAGCCACGAGCCGGCGATCCAGATCGAGCTGCGGCGGGGCGGGCGGCGGTGCCCCCGCGTAGACGCGCAGGTAGTCGATCATGGTCCGCTGATCGGGTCGGGTCGATGCCGCCGGGCTGACCCGCACGGTGTGCCGGCCCGACGTCAGCCCGCCGACACGCAGCAGCAGCTGGTGGTAGACGTCAGTGGCCGACTGCTGGTCGACGGAGTACGAGCGGCCGTCGACGCTCACCTGCAGTTGGCCGCCGTTGGGCCCGCGCCAACCGTAGAGGTCGAGCCCGCGGCCGGTGAACGTATATGCGGCCTGCTGCCCGCTGGCCCCGGCGCCGCCGATGGCCGAACCCTGGTAGGCGGAGGCATCGGAGTAGTTCGTCCAACCGTTCAGCGTCCAACCGGGTGCAGTGTCGTCGACGACCGTGCCGTCGACGGCAGGCGGCGGGGTCGGTGCGAGCGCGTCCTCGGCGCATCGGAACCCGATCGTGGCGGCCCGGTCCAGGCTGGGCGCCATCAGCAGGTACTTGTTGTGGTGATCCAGCTGATAGGCCGACTGATCGGACGGGAAATACCACGTCGACCCCTGCGGGCGGTAGTACGACCCGCCGCGTACGACGGCGGTGCGCGTGTGCTGGTCGGTGAATTCGTTCGTCCATTGCCACACGTTTCCGACCATGTCCAGGGCGCCGAAGGGGCTGGCGCCGGCCGGGTGGGCGTCAACGTTGGCCGGAGGTGGGAGCGTGTCGCGGCCGGAGTAGGTAGCCGGTACGCGCTCAGGAGAGAAGGCGTTGCCCCACGGGTAGTTCCGTCCGTCCAGCCCCTGAGCGGCGTACTGCCACTCCCATTCCTCGGGTAGCCGCTTGCCGGCCCAGGAGGCGTAGCTGCGCGAGTCCTCGATGGAAACCCAGGTGACGGGCTTGTTCGCCCATCCGGTCCGGTAGTGCGGATGGGATGGGTCCGACCAGTCCCAGTCCTTGAGGAAGTTGTGCATGTCCTTGGGCCGGTACCGGGTGGCGTCCATGAAGCTCTGGTACTCGGCGTTGGTCACCTCAGTCTGGTCAAGATAGAACGGCTTGATCGCCATCGTCGTCGCGTGATAGCGGTTCGGTTGCGTCTCCCACGGGTACTGCACGTCGACGCCGGGGTCGTTGCCGCCTTCGATCTCGGTGCCCTGCACGGTGAACGGGAACTCGTCGGTGCCGGGTACGGCGACCATGCCGGGCGGGGTCTGGGCCGTCGGCAGGGTCGGGTGGATCGTGGTCATGGTCTGGGGCAGGACGGTGTTCGCGGCCGGGTAGCTGCTCAGCGGTCGAGCCGACCAGCGATGCATCGTGGTCAGGAAGGTGGAGAAGTGGGCGGGTAGGTCGGCCTGGCTGCTTGCGAGGATGGCGCCGAAGCCGTGGCCTTCGATCGGGAAGGCGAGTGTGGCGGTGCCGTTGCCGATCGTGGGATGTAGCTCGGCCCCGTTCCATACGTCGAAGAAGCGCTGCCCGGGCCGGTACGGAACACTGAGCTGCGCCCCGTTGGCATCCGCCGCGTTGCGGTCGACGAGTGTCCACAGGGTCTGGTCGGTCGTTTCGCTGGGCCACTTACTGGCAAACACCTTGTCGTTCTGCAGGGTGGCTGTATAAGGCTCCCATTTCTGGCTGACCAGCAGCGCGGGGAACTCGCGCTCGATCGTCGCGACACGCCGGGTGGCTTCGTCGTCACGGTCGGTCATCTGGTTCCAGATGCCCCAGACGTTCTCCCAGCTCTCCAGGCCGGTGCCGTTGAAGAACGCGGCCTGCAACATGTCAATCTTGCTCTTGGACCAGCGGTCGTTCACGTGCACGGTGTGCCGGGGCTCGAGCCATTTCGTCGAGCTCACCAGCGGCGCGTAGGACGTGTAGTTCCAGTAACCCCAGCTCTGCGTGTTCCACTGGATGTTGTCCAACGACGAGCCGGCGCCCACACCCAGTTCGGGTTCGAGCACCAGCGGGTTACCGTCCGCGACGGAGTTGTCGAAGTAGTCCGGGGTGACCGCACCCAGCGTGTCGCCGTTGAGGCCGTCGGCGCCGATCTCGGCCATCGTCTTCGGCAGCACCGTGGCCCACGACGTGCCGGGGTCCTGGGTGCCGTTATCCCATGGGTGGATCGGAAAGAGCACTTTGACGCCGTGTCGGTGAAAGTCGGCCACCATGGTCCGCAGCCCCGGGATACCGCCGGGCATGTCGCGGATCATCTGGTCGGTGTTGCGGCTATCAACGCCGATGTTCGGGTAGGTCGGCCAGACGAGCACCGAGTCGATGCCGCCGTACCGGCGTTGAACGTCGGCGAGGTAGCGATCGACGGTGTAGCGTCCCGACACCGGGTCGTAGAAGTCGCGGTCGTGCACCATCATCTGTGGCTGCACCGGATTGTCCTGTGCCCACTGCAACTCGGGGCGGGTGTAGTTGGTGTCGTCGTAATTCATCGCCGCCCGTTGCTGCGCGCGCCAGTCGAGCATGGCCGTGCGCCAGGCACCGGTCTGATCGGAGCTGGTCGGTCCCTCGATCTGGATGCCGTCCACCTTCAGTTGATATCCACTGTCGGCCCGGGCGGCCTGGGTGCTGGTTCCGGCAACCACGAACACCGCGACGGCGGCCAGGGAGATGAGCTTGCGCATGGTGCGGTCCTCCTTCACGAGGCGTCCTCGATCGGGGCGGCGCCAGCATGGGGCCGCGCGAACAAGGGCTTGCGGGTGAACAGCTCGCGGCGGTACGCGTCGAGCACGACGGCGAGGATGATCACACCGCCGGTGATCATCGTGCGTTCGAAGTCGGAAACTCCCATCAGCAGCAGGCCATTGGTCAGCACGCCGAGCAGGCACGCGCCGAGCAGCGTCCCGATCGCCGACCCCCGCCCTCCCGCCAGGCTGGCCCCGCCGATGACCACGGCGGCGATGGCGTTGAGCTCGTAGCCCTGGCCCAGGATCGGGCTGGCCACACCGAGCCGGGCCATATAGATGATGGCGGCGATGCCGACCGTGACACCGCCGATGACGAAGCAGACAACCTTGATCACCCGCGTGCGGTGCCCGGACAACCGCACCGCCTCCTCGTTGTTCCCGATCGCGTAGACGAGGCGGCCGAACACCGTGCGGGTCAGGACGAACCACGCGAGGGCGGTGAGCAGCAGGGCCACGACGAAGACGGCCGGCAGGCCGAGGACGGTCGCGGTGCCGAAGCGGGTCAGTCCGGTCGGGAGGTTGAAGATCGTGGCGGCACCGGTGTACTGCTCAGCTGCGCCACGGGCGACGTAGAGCATGCCGAGCGTGATGATGAACGACGGCACTCGCCACCGCTCGGTCACGAAGCCGTTGGCGAAGCCGATGGCCGCGCCGATGCCGACGCTGGCCCCGATCGCCAATGGCACGGCCAGCCCGGTCGACAACCCCGACGTTGTCATGATCTTGCCGGCGAATACCGCGCACAACGCGATGCCCGATCCCACCGACAGGTCGATGCCTCCGACGAGAATGATGAAGGTCATCCCCACGGCCAGGATCGTGTTCAGGGTTATCTGGGTCATGATGTCGCGCACGTTCTGGGTAGTGCCGAAGTGCGGCGCGAACGCGGAGAAGCAGACGATGAGCGCAATGAGCGCCAGACCGATGCCCGCCTCGCCGAGAATCGTGTTGAGTAGCTGCCCGGCGCGAAGCGACGGCCGGCGAAGCGTGAACGAGGTCATGTCGGCGCATCCTGACTCGTGAGGTATTCGGAGTACGCGAGCGTGAGGACCCGCTCGGCGTCGAACTCATCGCGCTGCAGCTCGCCCACCAGCCGGCCACGCGACATCACCAGCAGCCGGTCGCAGATGCCCAGGAGTTCCGGCAGATCCGAGGAGACGACGAGCACTGCCTTGCCAGACTCGGCCAGCTGCCGCAGCAGCTGGTGAATCTCGTAGCGAGCCCCGACGTCGATACCGCGCGTCGGCTCGTCGACGATGAGCAGGTCGGCGTCCGCGGCCAGCCACCGCCCGAGTACCACTTTCTGCTGGTTACCACCGGACAGCGCGCGTACATGTTGTTGCGTCGATGCCGCCTTGATATGCAGCTGGGCTGTCATTCGCTCGGCCAAGCGCGTCTCGACGGCCCGGCGCATCAACCCGTAACGGCCCACCGCGCGCAGATCAGCCAGGCTGACATTGGCCGCGATCGAGAGGTCCAGCACCAGACCCTGGCTCTTGCGATCCTCGGTGAGCAGGCTAATTCCCGCCCGCACGGCGTCGAGTGGATGTCGCATCCTACGAACGCGTCCACGTACCCGGATCGTGCCGGCCGATACCGGGTCCGCGCCGAATATCGCCCGAACCATCTCGGTGCGTCCTGACCCCACCAGCCCGGCGACGCCGACGACCTCGCCGGCTCGAACGGTGAGCGACAGCTCCGGCGAGATCGGCGTCAGCCGCAGCCGGTCGACGTTCAGCAGCTCGTCGCCGAGCGGATGGGCCGCGACGGGCGGGTACTCGTGTGCCAGGTCACGGCCGACCATCTCGCGGACCAGGTCTGCCGTGGTCACCTGCCCGATCTCGTGTGTCGCCACTCGCCGGCCGTTGCGCAGAACGGTCACCCGCTGGGCCGTCTCGAAAACTTCCTCGAGATGGTGCGAGATGTACACAACGCCGACTCCGGATGCGGTCAGCCGCCGCAGGATGCGAAACAGCGCGGTCGTCTCGTGCGGGGTGAGCGTGGCGGTCGGCTCGTCCATGACGAGCAGCCGGCACTCGGCCGAGAGCGCCTTGGCGATCTCGACGAGTTGCATCTGAGCGATACCGAGATGCTCCACCTTCGTCCGCGGCGACAGGTCGAGGCCCACGTCGTCGAGCAACTCCCGCGCCCGTCGATCGGCGGCCCGTCGATCGACGATGCCGAAACGCCGGGGCAGTCGTTGCAGGAACAGGTTCTCGGCGATGGTCAGGTACGGCAACAGAGCGAGTTCCTGGTGCACGACCTGAACACCGGCGCGCAGTGCATCGCTCGCGCCTTTCGGGGCGAACGGCTCGTCGAGCAGCCGCATCTCGCCCGTGTCGGGCTGCTCCACGCCGGCGATCACCTTGACCAGGGTGGATTTGCCGGCGCCGTTCTCCCCCACGAGCGCGTGGACCTCGCCCGCCCGTACCTCCAGGTCGACGCCGTCGAGCGCTACCACTCCCGGATACCGCTTCGTGATGCCAGAAGCGATCAATATCGCGGACATGGCGCTACCCGGCACTCGACTTGGTGATGAGCTTGATCGGCGTCTTCTGCCAGCCGGTGACGTTCTGACCCGCCAGCATCTTCATCGCGTAGTCGATGCCCAGGCTGGCCTGCTGGGACGGGAACTGATCAAGTGTCGAGACGACCGTGCCGTCCTGCACGTAGGGCTTGATCGCGTCGATGTTGTCGAACGAGGCCACCTTGACCTTGGAATTACGTTGCTGAATCACCTTCGCCACGCCGAGGGTCATCGCGTCGTTGGAGGACATGACGCCCTGGATATCGGGGTGCGCGGTCAGCATGTTGCCGAACACCGTGTAGGCCTCGTCGGTCTCCCAGTGCGCGGTCTTCGAGTCGACGAGCGTCAGGCCGTCCTGGGCGATTGCGTCTTGGAAGCCTTGCTTGCGTTGGGCGGCGTTGGCTGCTCCCGGATTGCCCTCGAGAATGACGACCTTGCCGCCAGGCCCGAGGACCTTGCCCAGAGCCAAGCCAGATTGTTTCGCGCCTTCGACGTTGTCCGGACCGACGAACGGCACGTCGAGCTTGGCTTGTTGCAACGCCGCATCGTCCAGCTTCACGTCGATGTTGACGACCTTGACGCCGGCCTGCGTCGCCTTGGCGACCGACTGGACCAGGGCCTTGGAGTCCGCCGGTGCCAGGACGATGGCTGCGGCCTTGTCGGTAATGCACTTGTCGACCAGCGAGACCTGCCCGTCGATGTCGGTCTCGTTCTGAGTACCGACCGACTCGAGCTTGAGGTCGCCGCGGTCGTTGGCGTGCTTCTCGGCACCCTTTTGCATGTCCTGGAAGTACTGGTTGGCCAGCGACTTCATGACCAGGCACACCGTGGGCTTGCCGCCCTTCGCGGGACTCGATCCGCCGCCTTGGCTGTTGTTCTCCTGACCGCATGCAGTCAGGGCCAACGCTGCGGCTGTGACTGCCGCGAGGCAACCCCCTACTCGTAGCGCGTTTCTCATGAACTCACGTCCTTTCTTGATGGGCCGATCAGAACCAGCTGTTCCAGCTCGGCCGGTATGACCGCGTCGGGTACCGGAGCCGCATTGAGAACGACTGGCGACTCGGCCCGGCGAGCGGCGACGCCGGCTGCCACGACAACCGCACGTGGGACCCCGTCCGGCAACAGCACCGCGCTCGCCGAGTCGAACAGCGCCTCGTGACAGCGCGCGTCCTGCGCACGCAGCCGCCCGTTCGCTCCGGGGGAAAGCGTGATCATGTTGTCGCCGGCGGCGTCGACCACGATCAACGCGACGCCGGTCGTGGCGGCGACGGCCTGGTTGGCTCCCTTGCCACTGGCGGCCTGCAGCACATCGGTGCCCGCGACGGTTTCGCCCGAGCGGGCAGGTGGCTGACTTCGATGGACAGGTCCATGTTGACGCTGCCGACCACCACGACCTCTGGGTACGGACATCACGGCTCATCCACCCGGTCGTGGTCGGTTGCGCCGGGCTGGGCCGTCCCAGCTTCGACCGACTTCAGACCGGGCCAGGCGCCGCGTTGGGATGCCTCGACGTGCGCGCGGATCTCACCCATGGTCTCGATGGTCAGGCTGACTTCGTCGCCGGACGCCAGCCAGGGGAACTCCTCGGGGCTGTGCCGGCTCGACAGCTCTAGGACGCAGCCACCCTGACAGGTCCCGCTGCCAATGAGTGAGCCCGGGGTGACCACCGAGTTCCACGAGGCGTAGGAGATCAACTCCTCGAACGACCAATAGGCCGAAGACCAGCGGTCGGAGCCGTAGGTTCTTCCGTTGACGGCCGAGGTCATCAGCAGGTCGTAGCCGTTCCCGGCCCGCCGGCCTTCGATCTCGTCCGGCGTCACGAACACCGGCCCGAGAGACGAACCGAAGTCCTTGCCCTTGAACGGACCGAGAAGACCTTCCATCTCGTGAAGCTGAGTATCGCGAGCTGACCAGTCGCAGAGGATGAGAAAGCCCGCGATGGAGCCAGCCGCTTGGGCTGGGCTGGCTGAGCGGACCTCGTGGCCGACGATCGCGCCGACTTCCAGCTCGAAATCGAGTTTGGTCGCGTCTCCAGGTATCTCGACGGCCTGGTCAGGGCCCATCAGGTTGGCGGCGTTGCTGAAGTAGCCCAGCGGCTGCTCGTACCAGATGTCAGGGCCGTGAGTCAGTCCCGAGCGCTTCCACGACGGCTTGATGTGTTCCTCGAAGACCATGAAGTCGCGCATCGAGGGCGGGTCAACGGGCTGGAGCAACCGGAGGTCGGTTAGCGCTGACTGGCTGGCGGGCGCGGCGAGGATCGCCGATCCGAGCCTCTCCAGCTGTTCGCCATCGTCGCCGAAGTAGGTTTCGAGCCGAGACTCCGTGGCCGACAGGGCAACGACATCGTCCGCGTTCACAACTCCGAGTCGTGGTCCTTGCGCGGTCTGGGCCTTCACGAAACGCACGAGTCCTCCAAAGTTGGGGTTGGTTGAGGTAGGTCAGGGGCTAGGCAGTTCGGGCGAGCTGCGCGCGCTTCGCGCCGTAAACGCTGCTACAGGTCGCTGCGAGGAGCGCCATCACGGTGATGGCGCCGATGACGCTGGTCTTCAGCGCCGTTCTAGATCCGGCCGCTGCAGTCCCTCAGCGCGGCATCAGTCTGTCCAACCTTCGAGGTCAGCCATCCGCCGAAATACCTCAAGTGCGTCGACATGCTCGAGGTCGGGATCCAGAAGTACTTGCCAGTCGTGGTCAGCACCTCGACATGAGCCGCGCTCAGGTCATCGAGTTTCTGGAGGAGGCCCGCGCACAACTCACCGCCGCCGTCGCCTGACCATGCGCGTTATTCTCGACGAGTGCCTGCCCCGGCGTCTCGGGTTGGAGCTGAGCGGCCATGTGGTTCTGACCGTGCCGCAAGCGGGCTTGGCCGGCATTGCCAACGGCGCGTTGCTCGCCCGTATCCAGGGCAGCTACGACGCCTTCATTACAATCGATCAAAATCTCGCGGTCCAGCAGAAGACCGCGAATCTCTCCGTTGGCGTGGTCGTGCTGCGCGCTGCCTCCAATAGACTCGATGACCTGAAGCCGCTGGTCCGCAGATTCTTGCGGCGCTGTCCTCGCTCCGGCCGGGACAGATCGTTGTCGTGCCACCATCCGAAGCCCAAGCGCCCTGACTTTTCGCCTGGATCCAAAGTGCTCCCGCCCCACGAGCTCCCACACGGCGGTCCGGCGGCCAAGCCAGAGGGGCGGGCCAATGTCCGCGTGGCCGCTGAGGGG
>Ga0137412_10001203_pt1 | contig 19779 bp, 16 predicted proteins | sample CZODoug2_1_16fun_FD_122160 | JGI IMG/M metagenome (GOLD analysis project Ga0137412, IMG submission 122160) | Vadose zone soil fungal communities from Angelo Coast Range Reserve, California, USA - CZODoug2_1_16fungal (Hybrid Assembly) | ecosystem: Environmental > Terrestrial > Soil > Vadose zone...
TCGGTCGTGCAAGCAAAACTTGCGTCTGCGATGGCCCTTGCGGACGTGCCGATCATGTCTTCCTGCATGTGCCGAACGACGGTCCAGACCGAAAAGCCGGACGGCTGTTGCTTGCCGAGGGATGCAGGCAATTGACTCTGGTTCTCTGTTATTACCCCTCTTGTGGTCGGAATTTAACCTTTTGGGACCACAGCTGCTGACGGCAGGTTGATCGGCAAGCGATGAATTTTGTCTCTCAGGATTTCTGGGAAAGCGAGGCAATCGCAGCCGGTTACAGATTGTTCGACGGAGATGAGCGAATGAGCTGAACTGTGCGATTGGCGACGCAATGTCGCATTTCGCGCCAGGGGATGACGCGATGATAGGCATCTGAAGGTGGCCTCTCTTGGCACGCTGGTGTTCCGGCGTTTTGGCAACGGTCGCCTTGTCCAAACGACCTCATTCGTGAATGTCATTCGAACTCGGTAGCCGGTCCGATCAATTCTATCGCCTCTATCGTGATTGATTATTGGCAGCCGCCGAAATGCGGCGTTAGATTTGCATAGTGTCTTTCGCAAGTTGGAGGTCTTGGAGGGATGCTTCCCGGGCGCGGGCGACAGGCTGGTTTGGCAGGCTGACCGGAGCTGCAGCCTCGACGAGGTTAAAAAGTGCTCTACTACGTGGTTCGTCGCATTCTCGTCTTGCCGCCGGTCATGTTGATCGTTGCGCTGGTCGTGTTTTGTTTGCTCTACGTGACGCCCGGCGATCCGGCGGCCATGATCGCCGGAGACCAGGCAACGCCGGAAGACATCGAGCGTGTTCGAGTTGCGATGGGGCTGGACAAGCCATTCTTCGTGCGGTTTGCGGTGTGGGTTTGGCAACTCATCAATGGCGACCTCGGGACGTCGATCTTTTCGAACCAGCCCGTGACGCAGATGATCGGGCAGCGCGTCGGTCCGACATTCTCTCTGTTGTCCCTAGCTCTGGTGATCTCGGTGCTGATCGCGGTCCCGATAGGCGTCATGGCGGCGTGGAACCGGGGCAAAACAGCCGATCGTGTATTCACGCTCGTGACGGTCCTTTCCTTCTCTTTCCCCGTCTTTGTCGTCGGATATGTTTTCGCCTTTTCATTTTCGACGACGCTCAAATGGTTGCCGGTGCAAGGCTACACGCCCCTGTCGGACGGCTTTGGTCCTTTCCTTGACCATCTCATCCTGCCCGCGATGACACTTGGTGTTTCGTATGCGGCTATTCTGGCCCGAACCACCAGATCGTCGATGCTGGATGTTCTCTCGCAAGACTATATCAGGACGGCGATCGCCAAGGGCGCAGGCCCCCGCAATATCCTGTTTAAACATGCACTGAAGAATGCCGCGATTCCCATTATCACCGTCATTGGCCTTGGCCTGGCCACGTTGATCGGTGGGTCCGTCATCACGGAAAGCGTTTTTGCGATTCCGGGCATCGGTCGGCTTACTCTGGATGCCATCCTCCACCGGGACTATCCGATCATACAGGGGGTGGTCTTGTTGTTCAGCGCAAGCTACGTCGCGGTGAATCTGGTGATCGACATACTCTACACGGTGGTCGACCCGAGGATCCGCTATTGAATCGGGCAGCTTCGACATCTTCAGTGGCAATCGGTGCGATTGACGCACTCGGAGCCGCCGGCAAGGCGAAGAAGCGGATTCCTTCCTCGCTGCGGCTGCTTCGCCGGCACCCGAAGATTGCCGTCGGCGCGGCTATTCTCGTCATGATGACGATGCTGGCGATCTTCGCACCGCTGCTGGGGACCATTGATCCTCGCGAGATAGCGCTCGGGAAGCGGCTGCGGCCACCTTCCGCCGAGTTTTGGTTCGGGACCGATGCATTGGGGCGGGATCTGTATTCCCGCGTCCTCTACGGCGGCAGAATTTCGGTCCTTGTAGGTGTCGCCTGCGCTTTGCTGTCCTCGGTGGGCGGAGTGGTGATCGGTATGGTCGCCGCGTCGGGAAAGTGGCTGGACGCGCTGATGATGCGGATCACGGACGGTCTGATGTCGATTCCGTCGATGCTGTTGGCAATCGCGCTGATGGCCGTGACCCGCGGCTCCCTTGGCACGGTGATTGTGGCGATTACCATCGTCGAAGTGCCGCGCGTCGCGAGAATGATCCGCGGCGTCGTCTTGTCGCTGCGGGAACAGCCCTTCGTTGAGGCCGCCGTGGCGGCGGGATCGACGATGCCGATGATCATTTGGCGGCACTTGCTGCCGGCCGTAGTCTCGCCGCTGACGGTGCAGGCGACGTTCGTCGGCTCCGCCGCCATTGTGATCGAAGCAGGGCTGTCATTCATAGGCGCCGGAACGCCGCCGACGATACCGTCGTGGGGAAACATCATGTCGGACGGCAAGACGCTGTGGCAGATCAAGCCGTACCTTGTCTTCATTCCGGCCGTCTTCCTGACGGCCACGGTCCTGGGCGTCAATCTTCTCGGCGACGGATTGCGGGACGCGCTCGATCCCCGACTGTCGGAGCGGGCCTGATGCTGCTGCTCGACGTCCGTGATCTCAGGATCTCTTTCGCAACCTCGCGGGGGCTGCTGCCGGCGGTGCACGGCATTTCGTTCCAGGTCATGGCCGGCGAGACGGTTGCGATCGTGGGCGAGTCGGGTTCCGGAAAATCGATCACCGCTCTCTCGCTTCTTCGACTGTTGAAGGAGCCGGACACGCGGATCGTCGGCGAAATCCTCTTCAAGGGCAACGATTTGTTGCAAGCGTCGCAGACGCGAATGCGGGCGGTGAGGGGCGACGAGATCAGCATGATCTTTCAGGAACCGATGAGTTCGCTGAACCCTGTCCTCACGGTGGGCGACCAGATTGCCGAGTCCGTCAGCCTCCACAAGACGGTGTCCCGGGCGGAGGCGAGGGCGCAGGCGTTGCGCATGCTGGTCCAGGTCGGCATACCCGCGCCCGAACAGAGGATGAAGGAATATCCGCATCAATTGTCGGGTGGAATGCGCCAGCGGGTGATGACGGCGATGGCGTTGGTCTGCGAGCCGGCCCTGCTGATTGCCGACGAGCCGACGACGGCGCTCGACGTGACCGTGCAGGCGCAGATACTGGATCTCATGCGGGAACTGAAAGCCCGTTTGGGGTCAGCGATCATCCTCATCACCCACGACATGGGTGTGGTCGCCGAATTGGCGCAACGTGTGATGATCATGTATGCTGGCCGGAAGGTGGAAGAGGCCAGCGTCGCGGATATTTTCGCGCGGCCCTCGCATCCCTACACGATCGGTCTGCTGGGCGCCATTCCGCGCCTTGGATCTTCGTCCGGGCCGGATGCCGGAAAGCCGTTGACGGAAATTCCCGGCGTCGTCCCCAGCCTGCGGGAAGCAGGCAAAGGATGTGCCTTTGCGCCGAGGTGCACGTTCGCCAGTTCGATTTGTTTCGAGGTGACGCCGCTCCTGAAGGTCATCGACGCAGATCACACGGTGGCGTGCCACCATTCCCGCGAGGCGCTTGCCGCATGAAGCAGGGCGCCTTGCTCGACGTGATTTCATTGAAGAAGCATTTCCAGGGACCCCGGAAGGGCTTCGGCGGTCGCGCTGTCGTTCGCGCCGTGGATGACGTTTCGTTTTCAATCGCGCGTGGAGAAACGCTCTCGATCGTCGGCGAAAGCGGCTGCGGCAAATCCACCCTGGGGCGTACGGTTCTTGGCTTGATGGCACCGACGGAAGGCGCCGTGTGGTTTGACGGTTGGCGTCTGGATGGTCTTGCGCGTCAGCAGTTGCGCAAGATCCGTCGCCATTTCCAGGTCGTGTTTCAGGATCCGATGTCGAGTCTCAGTCCGCGGATGCGCGTCAAGGATATTATCGCCGAGCCGCTGCACAATTTCGGACTGGCGAGCGGGAAAGGCAACATTGAGGGTCGCGTCGCCGAGCTTCTCGACATGGTCTCGCTCCCCCGCGACGCCATGGGGCGCTTCGCTCACGAATTTTCCGGCGGGCAGCGCCAGCGCATCAGCATCGCGCGCGCGCTCGCGTCCAATCCCAGTCTTATCGTTTGCGACGAAGCCGTTTCTGCGCTCGACGTATCCGTGAAGGCCCAGATCGTCAATCTGCTCTCCAGCCTGCAGAAAAAGCTCAACATGTCATTGCTGTTCATCAGCCATGACCTGGCCATCGTGGAGCATTTGACGCATCGGGTCGCGGTCATGTATCTGGGTGTGATCGTCGAGATAGGCGACCGCGAACTGATTTTTTCGCGACCGAAGCACCCTTATACCCGCGCGCTGATATCGTCGGTTCCCGTCGCGACGCCCGGCGGAAAGAGCAATCGTATCGTCCTGACTGGAGACGTTCCAAGCCCGATCAATCCGCCCGCCGGCTGCCGCTTTCATACCCGATGTCCCGTTGTGTTTGATCGATGCAAGGTCGAGGAGCCTAAATTGCGGTCAGTGGGAAGCGATCGGCGCATGGTGGCGTGCCATCTCGAGGGGGTATCGGAGAACCAATAGGGCTTTTTCGTCGTTTGGCGCCCGTTTGCCGAAGCGGTCGGCTGGCATAGTCCTTGCTCCTTCGATAGGCTTGGTTCTGTGGGTGTCAGCCTTGTCAGCAGGTCTTGAAGAACGCACATCGGGTCTGAGCCTCAGCCAGATCGAAAGTTTCCTCGCTCTCGTCGAGGAAGGCGGTATGGCGAGGGCGTCGCGCAGGCTTGGCCTCGGTCGCTCATCCCTGAGCGCCCATATCAAGTCCCTCGGCGACGAACTGAACCAAAGATTGTTCATTCGCGTGCAGGGTGGTCTGGCGATCACCCCGGCGGGCAGCGAGGCCTATCGGTTGTTGCGGCCGCTGATGGTGCGCGCGGCGCATTGCCTTTCCTATTTTCGGGCGGCCGCAAACGATGACCCGACCCGGATCAACGTCGTGCTGCCCAGCGGATTTTCCGGCGCGCTCATCGATCATGCCATCGATCGTGTGGGCAAGGCAGTCATGAGACAATCGCCGGCGTTGTGGATCGCATCGAGCTACGGATCTCCCGACGCCGCTGACGACAACGCCATCGTCATGAATTTCGGCGCGACCGAACTGCAATCGGACGAGTCCGCCGAAGTCATCCGCGACAGATGGGTTCTGATCCGGTCGGGTCCGTCCAGGGGCTGGACCGCAGAGACGGTGCCGCTCTCGAAGCTGGCCACGCTGACGATCACTGTGCCCAAATTGCCCGATGCGCAGCTCGGAATTCTGCTGGCCCTCGCCGAGCGCGTGCAGGCCCGCATCAACTTCACCACCCTCGAACTGCATGAGATCTTCGCGGAGGGAGCGCGCGACCGCAATTTCTGCTGCGTCATGCCGGCCGCGCTTCTTAATCCCGCGCTCGTGACCGATCAGTTCGAGTGTGCAGTGCTGGAACAAAGCGAATTCGATCCCAGGATCGGTCTTTCAGGCCGCCACGCCGCCCGCGTGGGCTCCGCGATCATTGCTGAATTTCGGAGTTTGTCCGATCGCATATCGGACGACCGGTCGGACGAACCCGACGACGAGGCGGACCGGCTGTCGCTCAAGCATACCCGATCGTTTCTGGCGCTGTTCGAGGAGCGGAACATGCGGCGGGCGGCGCAACGACTGTCGATCGTGCAGCCTGCGCTGACGGTGCAGCTTCACGGCCTGGAGGAACTTCTTGGAACCGCCTTGTTCGTCCGGTCCCATCGCGGGCTGGAGCCCAACGACAAGGCCGAAGTCCTTTACGGGCTGCTCGCGCCACTGATGACGGAGTTCGGAGCGGTCGTTCGTTCGCTGCGAGAAACGATCGGCGGCCGTTCCCGACGTCTCAAGCTCGGGCTGATTCCGGCCTTGGATGCCGAGAGCGAGACGGCGGAGTATTTTGCCGACGCGCTGAACCGCTGGTCGACCCGGCACCCCGAAATCATCGTTCAGGTTCTTGAGGCCTATTCCGGGAAGCTGCTGCAATGGCTGTCCGCCGGCCGCATCGACTTCGCGCTGATCGATCGCCTGGTGCCTGACGCCGACATGACGTTCGATCTGATCGCCGAAGACCGCATGGCGGTCATTGTGGATAGTTCGATAGGGCTGTTGCCGCCGGGACCGGTATCGCTGGAAGACGCCGCCAAACTGCCGCTGGTTTTACCGTCGAGCCGGCACGGCCTTCGCTCGATACTTTTACCGCAGCTTCGCAAGGCCGGTCTCGAGTTGAATCCGCGCATCGAGGTCGATTCGATGGCCGCGGCCATCAGCCTGGTAAAACTGGGACGTTACGCGACCATCCTGCCCGTCGGGGCGATTTACAAGAGCCGGGATCGCCGCAGGTTGTCGATCCATGAAATATGCGAGCCGCAAATCTTGCGCAGCATATGTCTCGTGAAGCTCCGTAATGAACTGCCGGAAACTGCAACACAGGAGTTCATCGAAGAACTCCGGATCGCCTTCTCACATGCCGGTGAGTTTTCAGAAGAGCCTTCGCGAAGCCTTGACGCCGAAGCCGCCCCCCGGCTGGGCGAATTGCGCGATGCCGCGTCGGGGTAGGTCTCGCCACGTCGCAATCCTCATCCCTCGGGGGCGTCGGCGGTATTCGGCTTTTACTATGGAGCCGTTCAGAAGATTGCATTATCGCGGGTCGGCCCTTCGTGGTTATTTCCGGGTAATGGCAATCCGGCGGGCGGCCGGCTGAACGCAGGAGTCGATATGAGCAAATTCCATCTGGGATGGTTTCTCGGTCCAGGCATCACCGTTCAAGGCTGGAACAGCCCGAACTATGCGCCGAGCTACGACTGGACCCAGCCCGAGATTTTCCAGGATGGCGCGCGCGCGCTGGAGCGCGGCTGCTTCGACTTCCTCATCTTGGAAGACACCAGCGCTATCCCGAAAGCCTACAAGGGCGGGATGGATTTCTATCTCAAGAACGCGACGATGACGCCGAAGCTGGATCCGGCGGTGCTGACGCCCTATCTCCTGATGGCCACCAAGCGCCTCGGGATCGCGACGACGTTGACCACCACATTCTACCCGCCATGGATGTTGGCGCGGCAGATGGCAACTCTGGATCATTACTCCAGGGGGCGGATGGGCTGGAACATCGTTACTGCCACAAGTGACGCCGCGGCGCAGAATTACGGCTACGACAAGCAGTTCGAGCACGACCAGCGCTACGACATGGCGGATGAATATATCGATTGCGTCAAGGAGCTTTGGGAAGCCTGGGATGCCGATGCCGTGGTTATGGATACCGCCGGCGAAACCTTCATCGATGCGTCGAAGGTGAAGCCCGTCAATTTCCAGGGAAAATATTACAAGGTGGGCGGCCCGCTCAACGTTCCGCGCTCGCCGCAAACCAAGCCGCTCTACATCGCGCCAGGCGGGTCGCCGCGCGGCCGCAAGTTCAGCGGGCGCAATGCGGAGGTCGTGCTGGCCGGGGGCGAAACGCTGGCCGACATGAAGGAATACCGCGACGAGGTCCGTGCCCACGCCATCGCCTACGGCCGCGACCCCGACAAGGTGAAGACAATGTTCATCTGTGGTGCCTTCGTTGCGCGGGACAAGGCGATGGCCGAGGAGTTCAAGGTCAATCTGCCGAAGACGCGCGCCAAGCGCCTGGAAAATGCGCTGGCTTCCTTGTCGTTTCTCTCCGGAATCGACTTCTCGAAATTCGATCTCGACACGCCGCTTCCTGAAATCAAGACCAACGGCATGCAGACCATGCTGAAGATGTTCAAGGACGCTGGCCCCACCGCGACGTTACGCGATATCGGCATGCGCCCACCGAGTTGGGAAGTGATCGGAACGCCCGACGAATGCGCCTCGATCATGCAGGAAGCGATGGAGGAAATCGGCGGCGATGGATTCCTGATTACCGGGCCGCTTGTTCCCCGTTACGTCAACTCCGTGGTCGATGAGCTGGTGCCGGTGCTGCAGAAGCGCGGCCTGGTTCGCACCGAGTACACGCATGAGCATCTGCGTGACAACGTGATGGAATTCTAGTGCAGCCGCGAGTGTGGAGGTGGAATTGGGAAGGCATAGCAACATCGCTCTGGTCAGCGGCGATCTCTTCAAGTCGCTGATGCGCAATATCGCCTCCAGCGTCGCTGTGATCACCACCAATCAGGGCGACCGCAACCATGGCATGACCGCAACCGCCATGTGCAGCGTCAGCGCCGATCCGGCCACTATCCTGATTGTGGTCAACCGGTCGACGCGCAGCCACCCGATCATTTCGGCCACCAAGAGTTTCACCGTCAACATCCTCGCCGAGAATCAGCACGCCATCGGCGGACGCTTCGCCTCGAAGCATGACGATCCCTTTGACGGCATCGAGTATCGGATCGGCACCAATGGAAGCCCGATCATCAAGGGCGTGGCGGCCCATATCGAATGCGCCACGGTGTCGGAGATCGACGTCGGCACCCACACCATCTTCGTTGGCAACGTGGTCGGCGGCGACGTCTCGCGGGCGCATCCGCTGGTCTATCACGAGGGTGAATACAAATCGCTGTCACCGCGTTCCACCGACCGGGAGGTCGCGGCGATGTTTCTCGAACGATGGTCGCCTCGCGCCTTTGCCGACGGTGAGATCGACGACGAGTTGCTGATGTCGTTCTTCGAAGCGGCGCGCTGGGCGCCGTCGTCGATGAATGCGCAGCCCTGGCGATTCGTCTACGTCAAGCGTGGCGCGCCAGGTTGGCAGGCGCTCCTGGATGCCCTGTCGAACACCAATCGCTCATGGGCGTCGCAAGCCTCGGCGCTGATCGCCTTTGTCTCCAAGGAGACGATGGTTTTTGGTGGCAAGGAAGTCGCGTCTCCCACCCACAGTTTCGACACCGGCGCGGCATGGATGAGCTTCGCGCTTCAGGCCAGCCTGTCCGGTTGGCACACCCATGGCATGGCCGGCTTCAACGGTGAGAAGCTCAGGGAGGTGCTGGCGGTGCCAACGAGCTTCAGCATCAATGCGGTGGCGGCGATCGGCAAGCTGGGCGACGGGGCGAGTTTGCCGGAGCATCTGAAGCTGAGGGAGATTCCCAGCGAGCGAAACGCACTGGCGGATCTGGTGTTCAACGGAAAGTTCGGTGCCGAATGAACGCTTCCGACACGATCGCACCAGGCGTGGCCGGGCTCAACCTTCCCCCGATCGGTCTTGGTACGCGGCTGCTGCTCGCGGAGGAATGTTCTCGCGTCGTTGCCGAGGCGATATCGATCGGATATCGCTACATCGACACGGCGCCGGTCTATCGCAATGAAGCGGCGATCGGCGAGGGACTGAGGAGTTCGGGAGTTCCGCGCGACGCGGTCTTCGTGACCACGAAGGTCGAACGCGATCATCTTCGCGCCGGTGCCTTGCGAGAATCGGTCGAAGCGAGCCTCGAGGCGCTGAATTCGCAATACGTCGATCTGTTGCTGATCCATTGGCCGAACCGGGACGTTCCGCTATCCGAAACCATTTCCGCGATGTCCGCGCTGCAAGGCCGCGGCCTGGTCAAACATATCGGCGTCGCCAATTTCCCGATTGCGATGCTGGACGAGGCGATCGGATTGGCGGAGCAGGTCGGTACCACCATCGCCGCGAACCAGCTTGAGGTCCACCCGTCGCTGTACCCGTTGAGGTTGCTCGATGCATGCCGACAGTGCGGTGTCGCCCCGATCGCCTATTCTCCCTTGGGGCGCGATGACCTCAAGCATCCTGCGGTGCTGGAGATTGCGTCGCGGCTTGCCAGGGGGCCATCGCAAATCATCCTGCGCTGGCACGTTCAGCTCGGCGTATTGCCGATTCCGATTCCGGACACCGGCACCCTCGACCAGATCGCGCAGCAGTACGATGTCTTCGATTTTGAACTGTCTGCTGCCGATCTGAAGCTACTCTCCAGCCTCACTCTGCAAAAGCGCTATTTCAATCCGGCATGGGCTCCCGTCTGGGATCCGCTGGTGTGATGTTCCGGCATTTCAACAGACTTCCTACGGAGTAGGCCTATGCACCGACGTGATTTCCTGAAGGCCCTGGCGGTCACAACGTTCCCGATGCCAGCGATTGCGCAGAGCGCCAAGCCGAAAACCGTCAGAATCATCAAAAATCAGAATCTCGGAAGTATCGATCCGATCTGGACGACGGCGGCCGCCACGCAAGACTTCAGCTTCATGGTGTTCGATGTCATCGTTGGCGTCGATGAGAATTACATCCCAAAGCCGCAGATGGCCGAGAGCTGGTCGATCGAGGACGACGGCAGGACCTATATCTTCAAGCTGCGTCCGGGCCTGAAATTCCACGACGGCGAACCGGTCCGCGCTGTCGACTGTATCGAATCGATTCGCCGGTGGTCGGCCCGCGACGTTGCCGGCCAGTCGGTTGCGGCTGCCACCGATTCGATGGACGTCATGGACGACAAGACCTTTCGCATCAGGCTGAAATCGCCGTTTCCCTTGCTCCTCGAAGCGTTGGGAAAATTGAGCCCGGCGAGCTGTATCATCATGCCGGAGCGATTGGCGAAGGTCGATCCTTTCAAGCAGATACCGGAAGCGATCGGCAGCGGGCCTTTTATGTTCCTCAAGAACGAATGGGTGCCCGGTCAGCTCGCGGCGTTCGCCAAGTTCAAAGACTACGTCCCGCGGTCCGAACCCGCCAGCGGGCTGGCCGGCGGCCATGTGGTCAAGGTCGACCGCGTGGAATGGTCCTTCATCAGTGACGCGGCCACGGCGGCCGCTGCCATGCAATCCGGCGAGCAGGATTATTGGGATGGCGTGCCGCCCGATCTCGTACCGTTGCTCAAGGAAAGCAAGACTCTCAACGTCGGTCCACGCAATACAGGAGGCGTCTACTACACCTTCGTGATGAACCACCTGCAGCCGCCGTTCAACAATCCGGCGATCCGCCAGGCAGTGGCGATGGCCGTGAACCAGACGGATTATCTGACCGCGGCGACCGGCGGCTTGCCCGAGAATGGTGGCACCTGCACCAGCTTCTATACCTGCACGTCGCCGAACGTGAGCGACGAAGGGGCGGCGGTGCTGAAGGAGCGCAATATCGAGAAGGCGCGTGCCGCGCTCAAGGCCGCGGGATATGCCGGCGAGAAAGTGGTCTTCATCGGCTCGACGGAACCGCCGGCCATCGCTGCGATCGCGCAGGTCTCGGACGATCTGATGCGGCGCATGGGGTTCAATGTGGAGTTCGTCACAACCGACTTCGCCGGCATGATCCAGCGACGGGTCAACAAGGATACCGTCGACAAAGGCGGCTGGAGCGCTTTCAACAGCACCTACGGCGGCGTCGACATGCGCAACCCGTCGGTGAACACGCTGCTGCGTGGCGCCGGCGCCGGCAGCTGGTTCGGGTGGCCGACAAATCCGAAACTGGAGGAGTTGCGTAGCCAGTGGTTCGTTCTGACCGACGATGCGGAGCGCATCCGCGTCGCGCGCGAAATTCAGGTCGAAGCCTTCAAGACGCTGCCCTATATCCCGCTCTGCTATTCATTTCCCGCGACGGCTTACAACAAGAAGCTGACCGGGATCACGCGGGGACCATTCTCTTCGTTCTGGGATATCGACAAAATCGGCTGATCGGTGGACGCCTGTCCGGTGCATCGACGTGACGTCGAATCGCGGTGGCACGCCCTGTCGCGCGACTTGGCTGGAAAATGAAACGCTTGAGCCTCTAGTGAATTCAAACTTATACGGAATATGTCATGAGCGATTTTGATCTTGTTGTGACCGGCCGCGTGGTGCTGACCGACCGCGTGCTCGACGACGGCTACGTGGCGATCCGCGGCGGCGTCGTTGAGCGCGTCGGCGCGGGTCCGGTTCCGTCGGCCACGGAGCGCCAGGATTTCGGCTCCTCATACGTGATGCCTGGCGCGATCGATGCCCAGGTGCATTCCAAATCGCAGCTGAATCAGGAGGACTTCATCTGGTCGACGCGCGCCGCTGCTGCCGGCGGCGTCACCACCATTGTCGATATGCCCTACGACGCCGGATTTCTGGTCTGCACCGGCGATCGGGTTCGGCAGAAGATAGAGGAGGCCGGTGCGCAGTCCCGCGTCGATTTCGCACTGTATGGCACCATCGCGCCCGAAGACGGAGCGAAGCACATTGCGGGAATGGTGGAAGCCGGAGTCGCCGCGTTCAAGTTCTCCACCTTCAACACCGATTCGAAGCGCTTTCCGCGCATCGCGCCGCAGGTGTTGTACGAGTGCTTCACCGAGATCGGCAAGCATGGCCTCGCGGCCGGGGTGCACAACGAGAATGACGAGATGGTGCGCGCCGCGGTGGCGGCGGTGGAAGCCTCGGGGATCACGGACTACCGCGCCCACGGCCTGTCACGTCCGCCGGTGACCGAGACACTGGCGATGGCCGAGGTCTACGAGCTCGGCGCGCAGGCCGGATGCTCGTCGCATGTGGTGCATTGCTCGGTCGGTCGCGGCTACGAACTCTGCGAATCCTATCGCCGTCAGGGGTTCGACGCTACGGTGGAAGCCTGCATCCACTATCTAACCCTGGACGAAGAGAATGACGTGTCGCGGCTGGGCGGAAAGGCGAAAATCAATCCGCCGATTCGCCCGCGCGCCGAAGTCGAGGCGCTGTGGCGGCATCTTGCGGCCGGCCATGTCTCGGTGGTCTCCACCGATCACGTCTCCTGGTCGGAGAATCGCAAGAGCGATCCCGACATGCTGAAGAACTCGTCGGGTGTGCCGGGCCTGGAAGTGCTCTACGCGTTGCTGGTGAAGGGCCTCACGGAACGCCGTCTCGATATCAGCCACGCCGCGCGCCTGCTTGCCGCCAATCCGGCGCGTCTGTTCCGCATCGGCCACCGCAAGGGTGCCATTGAACCCGGCCGCGATGCTGATCTCGTCGTCATGGCGCATGCCCCGCATCGTTACGATCCGGAGGCCTCGGGCCATAACTTCGTGACATGGAGTCCCTATGCCGGCATCGAACTGCCGTATCGACCGGTCGCCACCTTTCTGCGCGGCAAGTCGATTTTCGACGGCACCCATGTGACCGCCGAGCCCGGCAATGGCCGCTTGGTGCGTCCGCCCGTGCTGGCGGCTGCCTGACAATCGAGGAACGACCGATGCACCGTGTTCTGGGCGCCAGAGATGTGGAGGCCGCCGTCAAGGGTGGTTCGGTCTTTCGCGGCAGGCGGCGCGGGTGGGCCGACAGGGAAATGCGCGGCGTCGGTTATGTGAAATCGGTGCAGCTGTGCAGGAGGCGCCGGGCCCAACGATAGCACGGCGGCGGCAGTCTCAATAGGTCGCGAGTTCCTTTCGCACCATGTCGACGATATGTTTCGGAGCCATGACAAGTTCCGACCTTGTCAATGGTTCTCCATCTCCCGGACGCGTCGTGGCGATCATGCCGATCTTGGTGACGGTCAGTTCGTCATGGAGCGGGTCGCAGCGGTCGGCTTTGACGCCATCGATCACCACCAGATCCTCGTCGCCGCGAAAACGGGCGGCGAGCGCCCATTCGACGGCGCGGGGATTCTCGATGTCGATGTCGTCATCGACCACGGTCACCAGCTTAAGCAGGTTGACCTGACCCATCGCCAGCAGCACCGCGCGCTTGCCTTCGCCGAGCTTGGGCCTGTGCATCGCGATAATGGCGTGCAGCCGTCCCATGCCGCCTTCGGTAATGAGCACGCGGCTCACCGCCGGGATCATCCGTTGCAAGGCCTGGCAAAGTGTCGCTCCGATCGCGATGCCGCCGAGCAGGCAGTGCTCGCTGGCATAGCCAGGCAGGATCGCCTGATAGATCGCATCCTGGCGCTGTGTGACACAACCGATGGTGCCGCCGATGCCGGCGCCATAATTGACGTAGAAACCGTGAAATTCGGAAACCGGCCCCTCCTCGATCAAGTCGGTGGGATCGAGATAGCCTTCGAGGATGATTTCGGCCTGCGCCGGCACTTCGAGATCTACCGTCTTGCATTTCACCAGCTGCAGCGGCTCGCCGAGAAGGCCGCCGATATTGTCATATTCGTCGTCGCCGAGGCCGAGATAGAGCTGGGAGCCGAGCAACACGGCCGTGTGATTGCCGATTGCGACCGCGATCTCGAGCTTGTGGCCGCGTGCGCGCGCCTTTTCAGCGAGAATGTAGAGATGATGGTTCTTGGCAATGCCGGCCATCACCCTCCCGCCGCCCTCCAGCCGCAGCCGCGCAATCGAAACGTTGCGGCGGCCGGTCTCGGGATCTTTGGCGATGATTACGCCGGCAGTGATGTACGGACCTGTCTCGCGCGCGAACCAGGTCGGCACCGGCAGCAATTCCGCCAGATCGATGGGAGCGGTGTGAACCACGTCCTGCGCCGCGCCGCTTGCGATCATCACCGGCTTGATCGGATGCTTCAGCGCCGCCAGGCATTGCGCATCGAGCTCGTCCGGTTCAATACCGAGCCCTTGCGCAAAACGCCGGCGGGAGACGAGCAAGTTGCCGATCACCGGCAGCGTGCCGGTGTTCTGAAACAGCACTGCGGGCCCACGGTCGCGCAGGGACAGCACGACGCCCAGTTCGAACTTTGGATCGACGGCGCGTGACACCGGATGTAGTTCGCCGCCGGCATCGAGCAAAGTCATGAGGCCGCGCATGCTTTGGTCAGTCATTGAAGTCGTTCCTCAGCAAGTCCACTAGATATTCTGGCCGTCGAGCAGCCGGATCGTTTCATACAGCGTCGCGGCGCCAATAGCGAGCTGGTGCGGCTCGGACCATTCCTCCGGCGTGTGGCTCTTGCCGCCGCGGCAAGGGATGAACAGCATCGCGCTTGGCCCGATATGCGAGATGAAGGCGGCATCGTGGCCGGCGCCGGAAGCCAGCATCGTGCTGGAGTAGCCGAGCTTGGCGGCGCTGCGGTCGAGGAGGTCGCGCAAATGCGTGTCGCAAGGGGCCGGTGGATTCCGCGACAGCACCGCGAAGCGTTCGCGGCCGACATTGGCGCGTGCTTCGATCGCGGTGCTCTCGCGGTCCAGCAGGGCAACGTATTCGTCGACCAGCGCAACCCGCTCGGCGCGAATATCGACGATCATCCGTGCGCCGCCGGGTACCACATTGGCGGCGTTCGGGCTGATCTCGAGCACGCCGACCGTGGCGACGAAGTGGCCTTCGTTGCGATCGGCAAAGCCGCGGGCGTAACGATCCACCAGCAGCACCATCTCGGCGGCCGCCAGGCTTGCGTCGCGGCGGTAGGCCATCGGCGTGCTGCCGGCGTGATCGGCGGCGCCCTTCCACACGATCTCGACCCGGGTGATGCCGGCGATGCCGCTGACGATACCCAGGTCGAGACTGTTCCTTTCCAACACGACGCCTTGCTCGATATGCAATTCGAGATAGCCGGCGATGATAGGCTTCGGCAGCGTGGCAATCGCCGAGGGATCGCCGCCGACACGGATGATCGCGTCTGACAGCGTCTCGCCCTGGGCGTTGGTGTAGGCCAGCATTGCCGGCGCGAGTTCGCCGACCATAGCGCGGCTGCCGACGCATGACAGACCGTATTCGCTGGGCTCCTCGGCGAGGAAATCCACGATCTCGATCGGATGGCGGAACGGATGGCCGGATGCCCGCAGCGCCCGCACCGCCTCGAGCGCCGCAACAATGCCAGCGGTGCCATCGAAGCGACCGCCGGACGGCACGGTGTCGGAATGCGAACCCAGCATGATCGGCGGTGCATCTTTGACGCGGCCTTCGAGCCGCGCGATCAGGTTGGCGCTGGCGTCGAGCCGCACGCTCATGCCGGCATCGACAAACTGCTGTCGCAACCAGGCTCGGCCTTCGAGAAACCGGGGCGAAAACGCACGCCGGGTCCACGGCCTGTCGGGTTCGGTGATGGCTGCCAGTGCCATGAGGTCGTTCCAAAGGCGGTCCTTGTCGATCGGTGGTTTGGCAAGATCTGGCGGCATCGCCAAATGGTGAAGCAGGCTCCTGCAACGCGCCAATAGCCGTTGCCGAAAATGGGTATCAGATTTGCCGCTACGAAGCCTCCTCCCGGATGCCGTTGACAACGCGATAGTGGTAGCGCATCTGCAGGGCTCCATGGAGATTGGAATGTGGCACATCCACCGCGGTTGATTGTCGGAATTACCGGGGCCTCGGGCATCGCCTATGGAACGCGTCTGCTCCATTTGCTGCGTCAGACGCCTGTCGAAACCCACTTGGTCATCTCGCGCGCTGCCGAAATTGCCATGGCGCACGAGGGACCCACCAAGGTCGCAGACGTGCGCGCGCTTGCCGGTCGCTGGTACAAGGCTGAGGATATTGCCGCCCCGATCTCCAGCGGCTCGTTCATCACGCAAGGCATGATCATTGCGCCTTGCTCTGTGCGCTCGATGTCGGAGATAGCGACCGGTGTGACGTCGTCCTTGCTGACGCGTGCTGCGGATGTCGTGCTTAAGGAGCGCCGCCGCCTGGTGCTCGTGGTCAGAGAAACGCCGTTGCACACGGGACACCTTCGAACCATGACAACGCTGTCTGAAATTGGCGCGATAATCTATCCTCCCGTACCGGCATTTTATGCCAAGCCGGACAGCATCGACGACATGGTCGACCATACGGCAAGTCGCGTGCTCGATCTTTTCGGCATCGAAACTGGTTACGTTAAGCGATGGGGCGAAACTTAAAGAGTCGTTCAAGGCGGAGAATAGATTGGAGTAGCTTGTTGGAAATGGCTGTGAGGAATGAGCTACCTTCAGGCGATATGCTCCCAAAGAAGCCAAGCCGACCTAATTCTTCACCAGCTGAAAAAAAGAAAATGCGTTAGGTCTATCGCTCCGATCATTTGTCGGTCCACAAAGCGGTTGAACCGGTTCTCTGCGGCTTTCCTCTCAACAAAAATGCTCGAGGTCAATCGTAGCCAAAGCGCAATTTGCAGAAATGAGCGGTTATGGGACGCCCGACATGACGCAAATCGGACATCGTATGATAGGAAATCGAACGTCGGTTCGATGCCAAATCCTGGGCCGATGCTTGGCCGATCCAAGCCGCCGCCCGTGCGCTTGCGTTGTCCGCGTCTTCTTGGTGAGTACCTTTGATTGTCGGCAGACAATCAGGATCGCGCATCTATGTTGTTGGCGCGCCACTCAGAACAGAACTGCGAACTCTTATGCTATTGAAAAGTTCAACACGAAATTAGCGCGCGAACCATTTAAGGACGCCGCGATAGATTGGTAGCGATCGAATTGAAGAATGAGAACAGTGCATCTCCCGCGATCACGCCACCAGCAAACACTTCCATCACCGAGCGGCCGTCAGTTCCACGGGCCGCAAGCCAGATCTGCCGCAAGACAATGCCGAGCAGCACCGCCCAACCAGCCAACGGAGCCGCGATCAGCAGTCCTGTGGCAAACAGCACGCCAAGTTGGCGTTTTTGGCCACCGAGCAGTTGCAGCAATGCACCGGGTATTGCCCAAAGCATCATAGACATCGCTGCAGGTCCGGTGATGCCGGCCTTGATGGTGGCCGCATATACCCTATCCACCGGCGGGATCATGTTCTGTGCGAAATAGCCCTGCCATGTCACGCCAACGACGACGATCGCTACCACGAAGGCGGCCATCGCGGCGTAGAGTTGCTGGCGGCGGCCATCAGCCTCGAACGCTGCGCCCAGACCCGCCCGCAGGATGAAACCAGCCTTCAGATCGTAACCCATGTCCGCAAAAGCGGGGCCCGTGGCGGCGGAAAAGCCTACCAGCAGGGTCAGGGCAGGGACTGGAAATCCGATCAGCATACCGACCAACAGTGTGATCAGGGCGATCGCGAAGGCCGGAAACCATCCCGAATGCATTGCGGCCAATCCGACCAGCAACTCATGCACGAACGCCGCAAACGCCGCGTAGATCACAAATGCGATCAGCATGACGAGCGACAGATCGCTCGCCAGACCGCCGACGAGCGCGATGCCGACGGCGATGCAAAGGTAGGCTGCGAAGCCGAGACCCAAGGTGCGTCCAACGCTGCCGCTGCGGATGACATTCGTGTCGGCGGTGACGTCGCGCCTGATGATAACGACACCGACCTGTATCAACGCCATCAGCCCCGCGCCGATCATGAACCCATGCGGCACCAAGGCTGCATTCAGGTCAGCGCCGGGCAATACGGACTGGAAGATCTCGCCGGAGAACAGGAACTTGGAATAGCCCCGCAGCAGCAGCCCGAGACCGAACATCAGCAACGCCCAGACATTTCCGATGAAGGCGATGCCGAACGCCGACATCGGAACGCCAAACCAGGAGCCGGCCGCGCCAACGCCAATGCCAAATCCCAGGATCGCAGCCTTGCGACCGCCCTCGTCGCCCGCGCGAATCGCCTCCGCAGCCGCCACGCCGGGCGGCCAGGCGCCATCGGCCGGAAACACTTTGCTGTCGAACAGGCGATAGAGCAGAAACCCGTCCAGCAGCATCGCGCAGGCGACGCCGCCAAACATCGGCAGAATCAGATCGGGGCGACCCAAGACGAAGGGAATGCCGATCGGCAACAGCAGGCTGTTTGCCGCGCCGAACGTTGCCGCCGATATCGCGCTCTGCGCCAGATTCTGGATATGAATGGATCGATAACGTTGGAATAGGCCAAGCGGAATACGGGCCAGACCGATCGCCACAAACGCGCCGATCATGGAGGTGTTGGGGGTTACACCCAGCGTCGTCAACAGCTGCAGCCCGATGATCGCGCCGAACACCGACAAAACCACAACCAGAATCAGCGTTGTCGGCTCGAACAGTTTCGGGTGCAATTCGGACCCTTGGCTCATGCCAGCACGATGTCGATCGCGTGCGCCACCAACTGGCGCGAAACAAGGACCGGCCGGTTGGCGGCTTGCTTCACCACTTTGCGCATCGCTTCGGTATATCCGATGCAGTGCATCAGTATAATATCAGTGTCGGCCAACGACGCGCCGGCTTCCCGCAAAGCGGTCTCGCTCCCCGCCTGATAGGGCGAGGCACCCGCGGCCTTTGTTGCCATACCGGGAATGCCGTGAAACTCGTCGATCTGCGCTGCATTCGGCAGCACGATGCCGATCCGTTCAGCGCCATAGGCCAGCCCCTGAACGAAGTGATCAACGGTGTGCTGAGGCTCGATGAACGGCGTGCGCACACGGAAAGGGGTGAAATGTCCCGTGCACAGCAGAACTAGAAGGTCGAACCCAGCCTGATCCAATTCGGCTAAGATCGCGTGCAAGCGTCGGTCGATGGCTGGCTTGCCCAACAGCACTTCCCGCCCATCCCGCAGGCGAGTGACCAGCCGCTCCTCGCCTGGCTGCGGTGCCAAGTTGGCAATGGCCTCGTCGGCCAGCCCGTCGAGCGCTCCGCGCTCGGTCACCTCGAATTGCGTCCGTGTTTCCTTGATAATATCCGGCAGCACGTCGCCACGCGGCGATTGTCCGATGGTGACAAAGGCAACTCGCCGCAGCATCGCAGGCTCCATTTTGGCAGTAATCATACAACGTTATTCGGTCAATCCGGCCGGCCATATACGTGCCGTCACGTATACAAATGCAACGTTGAGCGAAATTGTCGCAAGACTCTTTCGATCAGCCACCCGCGGCACCGACAAGCAGCACGCGGCGGATCAACTCGGCCGGCGAGCCCGCCTCCAATTTGTTCATAGCCCGCCCACGATGGATTTCAACCGTGCGATGGCTGATGCCGAGCCGCCGGGCGATTACCTTGTTGGGCTCTCCATCCATCACGCAGGCCAATACTTGCCGCTCGCGCGGCGTCAGAGGCACCGACGGGGGCGGCAAGCGATCGATGAGTGCTTCGGTTCTGAGCAGTGCGGTCGGCAAGGCGGTTGACATCACGCCGGCGGTCGCGCCCAACTCAGACAGATGCAGTCGCATGACAC
>Ga0137412_10001204_pt1 | contig 19777 bp, 17 predicted proteins | sample CZODoug2_1_16fun_FD_122160 | JGI IMG/M metagenome (GOLD analysis project Ga0137412, IMG submission 122160) | Vadose zone soil fungal communities from Angelo Coast Range Reserve, California, USA - CZODoug2_1_16fungal (Hybrid Assembly) | ecosystem: Environmental > Terrestrial > Soil > Vadose zone...
GGAGACCTGCAGGCGCAGATTCTGTATGCGTTCCATGCCGAAGATAGCAATCAATTGGCGAGTTTGATTCAGACCTTGAGGGCGCAGGTGCAGGCGGGGGGAGCCGATAGTGCGCTGCGCTATCATTTCGCACATGCCGAGTACCGCTACGGGCTGCTGATGGGCGAGAAATACACGCGCGACGCCGAAGCGGCGTTCACGGAATGCATCGATCAGCTCAAACCGGTTCTGGAGCAGAACGCCAATTCGGTCGAGGCCTTGGCCCTGCAGTCATCCTGCTATGCGAATCTTGCCAGGTTCAAGAATTTGCAGGCTGTGCTGCTGCGCTCGCGCGCTGCCGACCGCTTGAACGCCGCTTACAAACTCGCGCCTCGCAATCCGCGCGTGGTGTATCTGATGGCCATCGACTCCCTAGCACGCGCCAAAGCGGCCTCCGCCGAATACGGCCACGCGTACGCGCAGCTGCAGCTCGCAGGGCAGCTCTTCGAACAATCATCCGCCACGAGCATCGACGTGCCGGGATGGGGCCACGCGGAGGCGTATTTGGAATTGGGTCGACAGCTCGAGGCGCGGGGCGATGTTCTCGGCGCGCGCAACTGGATTGAAAAATCGTTGATCATGGCACCCGATTTCAAGGCCGCTCAGCGGCAGCTGGCAACTTTGGTTCAGCGCTGAGGACGGCGCAACGCGCCGCCGCCGCCGCCGACCTCGAACCTGTTATCATTCGGCGCGATGAACGCACAAGGCACGCAGCTATCGTTGTTCGAGACTCGTAGCTCCACCGACCCATTCGCGGTTCGGGTAAGTCCTCGCGCGCGCCGGCTCACAGCCCGCGTTCATGTGGGCGGACGAGTCGAAATCGTGGTGCCCGTTGGAGTGAGCGCCAAAGCAGTGCGCGATTTCGTGCAGCACTTTACGCCGTGGATCGATCGAAAAGTGGCGGCCATGCAGTGTTATGCGGAGCAGTCGGCGGTCGTGCCTCAGGCGGTCGAGTTTACCTTCACCAATGAGCGATTCGAGGTGGAGCGGCATGGCGCGCCGAAACGCAGCGTGACGCAGCACGGCGGGCGGCTGGTCGTCCACGCGCCCGATGACGACGTTGCCCGCCACTTGCTGCAAGGCTGGTTGAAGCGCGCCGCCGGCGAGCGCCTGGGGCCGCGGTTGCTGCGCTTGGCGAACGATTTGAATTATTCCGTGGCGCGAGTGGCGATACGCTGTCAGCGCACGCGCTGGGGAAGCTGCTCGACCCGCGGCACGGTAAGCTTGAATTGCTCGCTGGTTTTTCTTCGTCCCGAGGTCGTTCGATATCTGTTCCTGCACGAACTGGCGCATACGAAACACATGAATCACTCGGTCAATTTCTGGCGCTTGGTCGAGAGGCTGGAGCCGGAGTACCGGCGCTTGGACCGCGAGCTTCTGGCGGGCTGGCGGACCGTGCCTGCTTGGGTGTTCAAGAGTTAGCGCATGGAGGACACCACTCCGCAGGCCAGGCCGTTCGTCGATCTGAGCGACGAAGAAGTCCATTGGGATTTGAGCGAATCCTTGAGCTATTCGCAGTACCTCAAGCTCGATAAATTGCTCGACGCTCAGCATCCCTTGTCGTATCAGCACGACGAGACCCTGTTCATCATCATTCATCAGGTTTCAGAACTGTGGATGAAATTGTGCTTGCACGAGTTGAACGCGACGATCGACTGCGTGCGGCGCGACGATTTGGGTCCTACATTTAAAATGCTCGCGCGAGTGTCGACGATTCAGACGCAACTGCAGCAATCCTGGGATGTGCTCGCGACCATCACGCCATCCGACTACTCCGCGTTTCGCAACACGCTCGGCCGCTCGTCCGGATTTCAGTCGCCGCAATACCGCATGCTCGAGTTTCTGATCGGCAACAAGAACGCGGACACGATCAAGGTTTTCCGCGCCGATCCGGCGACCTACGAGTTGATGGAGCGGGCGCTGCGCGCCCCCAGCCTGTATGACGAAGTGCTGCGCTTGCTGAGCCGTCGCGGCTTGGACGTGCCGGCGGAGGCCATCGACCGCGATTTCACCCAGCCCTACCAAGCCAGCAAGCAAGTCGCGGCGGCGTGGCTCAGCGTGTATCACAACTCGGTGAAGGATTGGGATCTGTACGGGTTGGCGGAGCGCCTGGTCGATCTCGATTACAAGTTTCAGCTATGGCGGTTCGCGCACGTCAAAACCGTGGAACGCATCATCGGGTACAAGCGCGGGACCGGCGGGACGGCCGGCGTTTCTTATTTGACGAAGGCGCTGGAGCTCAAATTTTTTCCGGAACTGTGGACCATTAGAACATCCATGTAGAGTGGCGAATATTCAAGATCAATTACAAAACGTAAACGTTGCTTCCAGCGACTTATTGGCGACGCCCGAAGAGGTCAAACGCCATTTGCCGTTGACGGCGCGCGCCGCCGACACGGTTTTGAGATCGCGCGAGGTGGTGCGCTCCATTCTGGAGCGCCGCGACCCGCGCTTGTTCGTGGTCGTGGGCCCCTGTTCGATTCACGACGTGGCCGCGGCACGGGAGTACGCCGGGCGCCTCAAGGAGTTGGCGGTTCAAGTCGAATCCACCATGCTGCTCATCATGCGCGTGTACTTCGAGAAGCCGCGCACCACCGTCGGCTGGAAGGGGTTGATAAACGACCCCGACATGGATGACTCGTTCCACATCGAGAAGGGTATTTCGATCGCCCGGCGGCTGCTGATTCATATCGCCGAATTGGGGCTGCCGGCGGGCACCGAGGCACTCGACCCCATCATGCCGCAGTACCTGTCCGAACTCATCACCTGGACGGCCATCGGCGCGCGCACCACCGAATCCCAGACCCATCGAGAAATGGCCAGCGGCCTGTCGAGCCCGGTGGGTTTCAAGAACGGCACCGACGGTTCGCTGTCGGCCTCCATCAACGCGCTGCAATCGGTGCGGCATTCACACCATTTTCTCGGCATCACGCAGCAGGGACAGTCGGCGGTGTTCCGCACCCGCGGCAACATGCATGCGCATATCGTGCTGCGCGGCGGGGGCGGCAGGGTCAACTACGATGCGGTGAGCATCGCGGTGGCGGAACGAGAACTGACCGCGGCAAGCCTGCCGGCGACCATCGTCGTGGACTGCAGTCACGGCAACTCCAACAAGGATCCGGGTTTGCAGCCGATGGTGGCCGAGAACTGCGTCGCGCAGATCATGGACGGCAACCGTTCCATCGTGGGACTCATGCTCGAGAGTCACTTGAAAGCGGGCAATCAATCCATCCCGAAGGATCTGACCAAGCTGGAATACGGCGTCTCGATCACCGATCCGTGCATCGACTGGTCGACCACCGAGACCTTGCTGCTCAAGATGCATCAGTCCTTGCAACGCGTGCAACGCGGTCGCGGGGCATGAACGATTTCCGTTGTTTCCAAAGGCGATATCCCAGCAACAGCGTGAGGCCGAAGGCATAGAGCAGCGGCTCGCGGATGTCTTTCTTGACCTGCCACCAGAAATGCCACACGCCGAGCACGGCGATCAAGTAAATCAGTCGATGCAAGCGTGTCCATCGCAGCTTGAGCCGCCGCTGCGCCTTCGCGGTCGAGGTGGCGGCCAGCGGAATCAACATGAGCAACGCCGACATGCCGAGCGTGATGTACGGCCGTTTGACGATGTCTTCCCAGAGCGCGCCGAGTTTGCCGGCTTGATCGAGCAGCAGGTAGACCGTGAAATGCAGCAGTACATAGAAAAATGCAAACAGGCCGAACATGCGGCGGAACCGCAGCCAGATGCTCAAATGCGTGAAATCGCGCAGCGGCGTCATGCACAGCGTTATCATCAGGAAATTGAGGGTCCATCTGCCGCAGGTATGCAGCATGAGCGCGACAGGGTCGGCACCGAGCGAGATGCCGATAAAGCCGAAGGCGCCGGCCGTCAAGTGCAGCGCGGGAACCAAGCAGGCGACGAATACCAGCGGCTTCAGCACCCACCGAATCGCGCGCAAGCGGGCGGCGCCGGCGGGCGCATCGCCGTCGCGACCTTGCCTCAGCGTCATCAGAAGTTTTTCCGCAGATCCATCCCGTTGTACAGGCTCGCCACCTGTGCGCCGTAGCCGTTGAAGGGCAGGGTGGGTCTGCGCTGATCGAACAGGCTGCCGCCGATGTGGCGCTCCGTGGCCTGACTCCATCGCGGATGATCCACCGCCGGATTGACGTTGGCGAAGAAACCGTACTCGTTGGGGGCTGAAAGGGCCCACGTCGTGCGCGGCGCCTGTTCGGTAAATTTGATACCGACGATTGCCTTGATCCCCTTGAAGCCGTATTTCCATGGCACGATCAATCGCAGCGGCGCGCCGTTCTGATTGGGCATCGCCTTTCCGTAGAGTCCAACGGCCATGAGGGTCAGCGGATGCATGGCCTCATCCATGCGCAGCCCCTCGACGTAGGGCCACTCGAGCACGCGGGAGCGTTCGCCCGGCATCTGTCTCGGGTCATACAGAGTCTTGAACTCGACGAACTTGGCTTTCGAGGTGGGCTTGAATCGTTTCAACAGGTCGCCCAACGGAAAGCCGACCCAGGGCACGATCATCGACCAGGCTTCGACGCAGCGCATTCGATAGATGCGTTCCTCCAAGGGATGCGGCTTCAATATGTCCTCGATGCTATACGTGCCGGTCACCTCCGCCTCGCCGGCGACCGTGACGTTCCAAGGCAGCGGGCGAAATTTTTGCGAGTTCTCCGCGGGGTCGGATTTATCGGTTCCGAACTCGTAGTAGTTGTTGTAGGTGGTGATGTCCTTGTACGAATTCGGAGCGTCGGCGACGCTCAACGCGGCGTTGCGCGTGTAGGTGAGCGCAGCGGGAGCCGCCTGGCCAAACGCTTCACCGCCGAACCGCCCGATCGCCTGCGCGGCGGCCAACCCCAAGCCGCCGGCGAGCAGAGCGCGCCGGGACACGTACTTGTCGTACGGTGTGATGTCCGACGGGGCGATCTTGACTAGGTCGGGCGAGGTCTTTCGCATGGCGTTTCCTCAAAATGGTCTGTTCATAGCATAGACCGGGTGAGCGCATGATTTGTTGCGGCCGGGGTCAGTTTTATGTCCAATCTGCCGCCGGGATGCCGGACGCTGCGGCAGAGCGGCGTGCCGCGGCGCTGCCGTTGACCAGCAGGGCCCGGTCGGCTTGCCGTAGATGAGGCAGGTCAGACCGACTATTGCCATACGCGACCACCGGCAAGTTGTGGTATTGAGTGCGCAGCCAGGCGAGGCAGAGCGATTTCTCTTCACCCCGGCGGTTGGGAGTTCGCAGCGCGCCGTCGAGCCGGTCCTCCCCGGACGGGACTTTCCGCCATTCAATCTCGGTGCACAGCGTGCGTTCGAAGCCCAGCAGACGCCCGATACGCGGCACATACAAATCCGGGCTCGCCGACAACAGCACCAGATGGTCCCCGGCGCTGCGATGCACTTCCAGCATCGCCAGCGCCGCCGGCCGAAACACCCGCCGGCGCCCAAGGCTTCCGACGAACGCTACGGACCAGGCATCGACCGTCGAGCGCGAGTCGCCGCTCATGACCGCGCGTATCAAGCGCGATTTCAACAGGCCGCGGTCGCAACCAGAGGTGAAGTAGCCGATGATGGCGACGGGCAACCGCCACAGCCGCAACAGCCGCGACGGGTGGCGCGCTGCATAGCCGATCAAGAACGGCAGCAGCGTATCTTGCCAGGTCAATGTCCCGTCAAGATCGAACACTGCGACGCAGGGTCTTGTTTCGGCCATGCGAGCGGCAGTCATCCGTACAATATAAATGAATCAGCAGAAAGAGGCGGCAGCATGCAGGAGATAGCGAAACCGCGGACCGCGGCTATCGTCGGAGCGGGCGCCATCGGCGCCTGGCTCGCGGATGGCTTGGACCGTGCCGGATGGCGGGTTTCCGTGGTGGCCCGCGGCGAGACCTTGGCGGCTTTGCGCACCGGCGGCCTGCGAGTCGAGCGCGCCGACGGGGCGCGCCAGTCTCGCCCGACGGCCGGGTCGGCGGCGGAACTCGGCATCCAGGATTACGTCATTCTCACGGTCAAAGCGCAGAGTCTGCCGGAGCTTGCGCCGCAGCTCACGCCGCTCTTCGGACCTTCTACGGCGGTCATCAGCGGCACCAACGGCATTCCATGGTGGTTCTTCCAGGATTTCGACGGACCGCTCAAGGATCAGATTTTGGAATCCGTGGATCCCGGCGGCTTGCAGGCGCGGGCTTTTCCCTGCGAGCGCACGCTGGGTGCGGTGGTGCATGCATCGGCACGCGTGGCGGCGCCTGGGCGGGTTCAAGTGGTGGCGGCGGATCGCGTCCTTCTCGGCGAACCGAGCGGCGGGAATTCCGCGCGGGTTCGCGATGTCGTTGAGGCGCTGCGCGCGGGCGGGATCAACTGCCAAGCATCGCAGCACATTCGCGATGAGGTGTGGGCCAAGCTTTGGGGCAACATGAACATGAATCCGGTGAGCGCGCTGACGCGCTCCGGCAGCGCGAAGCTGCTGGCCGATCCCGATGTACGCGCTTTGTGCGTACGAATGATGGAGGAGATGCAGCAATGCGGGCGGCTTCTGCGCCTGAACTCCGCCATGACGCCGACCGAGCGCATCGAGATTACCCGGCGGCTCGGGGATTTTCGAACGTCGATGCTTGCGGACGTAGAGTCCGGCCGGCCCCTCGAGCTCGCGCCGCAATTGGGTGCCGTGGTGGAGATTGCGGATCGGCTCGGCGTCCCTGCGCCGTTCTGTCGATCGATCTTGGGACTGACGCGCCTGCTTGGCGCGGAGCACACAGTGTAGGATGCGGACTACAGGCGCTGATGTGGGCCGACCATTTGTGCCGCTGTCACGGCGTGTCACATTACTTTTCAAGACGCTATTCATGGCGGTGCGCGCATGCTGATTAGGCTGGGCTATGAATTGGTTTACGAGGTCTCTCAGGCCACGCCGATGATCCTCAATTTGAACGTGCACTACAGCCGCAGTCAGGATCTGGTGCGCTCCGACACCATCGTCACCGACCCCGCCGTACCGTTTTCCATGTATCGCGATGGCTACGGCAATTGGTGCACCCGGGTGGTCGCGCCGCCGGGTTCGTTCCGCATCGGCGCCGATGGATTGATCAACGACAGCGGCGTGGCGGAACCCGCGTTCCCGCACGCCTTCGAGCACACCGTCCAATCCCTGCCGGACGAGACATTGCTGTACCTCTTGCCCAGCCGATATTGCGAGACCGAGCTGCTGTCTCCCACCGCATGGGGGATGTTCGGCAGCATGGTTCCGGGATGGAGCCGGGTGCAGGCCATCGTCGACTACGTTCACGGCCTCATTGCTTTCGATTACCAATGCGCGCGGCCGACGAAAACCGCCTGGGAAACCTTCAACGAACGGCAGGGAGTATGCCGCGACTACGCGCATCTGGCCATCGCGCTATGCCGGGCGCTCAACATCCCGGCGCGTTATTGCACTGGGTATCTGGGCGACATCGGCGTGCCGCCGATGGACGCTCCGATGGACTTTGCCGGATGGTTCGAGGCGTATCTGGGGGGCGCCTGGCACACCTTCGATCCGCGCAATAACCAGCGGCGCATCGGCCGGGTGTTGATTGCGCGCGGGCGGGATGCGGCCGATGTTGCCATCAGCATGACGTTCGGCCCGAACGTGCTGTCCAAATTCACGGTCTGGACGGAAGAAGTGAAGTCGGCCTCTGCTTGAGGCCACATCGCTTATTTTGCCCCCGGGTAGGCTAGAATCGCCCGCCACGCTGGCCGTTGCACGAGGAATACATGAATCACAGAGTTGGATCGCCCACCAGGCGAGTCGCCGCATTGGCATGCGCGTTGGCAGCGTTGCTGGGCGGCGCCCAAACCCGAGGCGTATACGCGGCGGCGGCTTCCGGGCCGGTCGTGGTGGGGGGGTACACCTTCGTCAAGTCGCTCGGTGGGATCGATGAGTATCATCTCGACGGCAATGGGCTCACCGTGCTGCTGGCGCCTGACCATTCGGCACCCGTGGTTACTTTTCAGGTCACCTACCGGGTCGGTTCATTCAACGAGGTGACCGGAACCACCGGCGCCACCCATATTCTCGAGCACTTGATGTTCAAGGGCAGCGAGAACTTCAACGACCCCAAAGGGAATAGCGTCAAGCAATTTCTCGAACGCGTGGGCGGTCAGTTCAATGCCAGTACGGCGGTCGACCGCACCACGTATTTCGCCACCATCGGCCGCGAGAGCTTGGAGGGTTACATCGCCATCGAGGCGGACCGCATGCGCCATCTGTGGCTGCACGAAGCGGATCGGCAGTCGGAAATGACCGTGGTGCGCAACGAGTACGAGCGCGGCAAGAACGATCCCGAAAATGTGCTGGTCGAGGAGGTTACCGCGGCGGCCTATGAGGCGCTCCCGTACCACCATCCAACCATCGGCTGGAAGAGCGACATCGAGCACGTGGCCATTGCGAAATTGCACGAGTTCTACGACACCTTCTACTGGCCGAACAATGCCACGGTCACGGTGGTCGGCGACATCGATCCGTCGGCCGCGCTGGCTTTGATAAAGAAGTATTACGGCGTGCATTCAGCCTCGCCGCAGCCCATCCCGGCTGTCTACACCGAGGAGCCGCAACAGAGCGGGCCGCGCCGCGTTTTGGTCAAGCGCCCCGGCGAATTGGGTACGGTGGTGATTGCGCACAAGGTACCGAATGCCCGCGACGCCGACCAACCCGCCTTGGAGATGCTCGACGCCATCTTGAGTTCCGGCAAGAATGCCCGCCTGTACCGCGCGCTGGTCGACAAGGGATTGGCGTTGAATGCCGGTGCGGGCACGGATTTGCACCGCGATTTATCGCTGCACACGGTCTACGCAGCGCTCGCACCGGGGTCCACTCACGAACAGGTCGAGGACGCGCTGGTGGAGGAAATCGCGAAAATCAAGACCGATGGCGTCACGCCGGCCGAGATCGCGCGGGCCAAGCAACAATTCGTCGCGGCCGACGCGTACAAGCGCGACGGCACCGCGGCGGTCGCGAGCGAACTCAACGAGTGGATCGGCGTGGGCGATTGGACTCTGTATGTGACGTTCCCGCAGAAGTTCCAGCAAGTCACTCCCGCCGACGTCCGCCGGGTCGCGAAACAGTATCTCAACGAAGACCAGAGCACGACGGGTTGGTTCGTGCCGGTACATCCCGGAGCGGAGAAAGGCTCGTGATAGGACACAACGTACTCAAAAAGTGTGCATTGCCGGTACTGCTCTTGGCGAGCTCGAGCGCGGGCGCGACCATGGCTGAGCAGAGCCACCGAACCACGGCCGCCGGCGTCGACCTCGTCACATACCCCACCGGCGTCAAGGATGTCGTGACGATTTTGGGAGCATTGCCGGCCGGCGACGCGATGGGTAGATCCGGCAACATTGCGATCCCCACGCTTGCCGGAATGATGCTCGACCGCGGCACCAAGGCGCTCGACAAATTTGCGATCGCCGACCAGTTGGACAATGTCGGCGCCGAAATTGCATTCGGCGTCGGCACCCAGAGCTTGGAAATTCGCGCCAAGTGCCTGAAAAAGGATTTGCCGCTGGTCATGGGTTTGATCGCCGCGGAGCTGCGGACCCCCGCGCTCAAGGCGCAGGAATTCGCGAAAGCGAAGCAGCAGTTCATCGGCTCGCTGGAGGCGTCGCTGCAGAACACCGAGGGACGCGCTCACGAGGCGTTCGGCCGCAGCGTGTTCCCCGACGATCACCCTAACCATCCGCATTCCATTGCCGAGTACATTGCCGCCGCCAAGTCGGCGACCCTCGATGATCTCAAAGCGTTCCACGCCAAGTATTATGGCCCGGCGCACATGACTCTGGTGCTGGTGGGCGATGTGTCCGCGGCAGGCGTGCAAGCGGAAGTCGCCAAGGCATTCTCAGGATGGAACGGAGGTCAAGATTACATCCGTCCGGCGCAGCCAGCGTCCGCGTCCGGGCCGCGCGAGATTTCCGTGCCGCTCTCCGACAAACCCAGCGTGTCCATGATCCTGGGTCAAGTCACCGGACTCAAGTATCGAGATCCCGACGCACTTGCGCTGCGCGTGGGCACCGCGATCCTGGGACATGGCTTCACCGGCCGCCTGATGGGAACGGTGCGCGACAAGGAAGGCCTCACCTACAACATCGGTGCCGGTATTGGGGAGGACAGCATCGCGGATGGCGCGTGGGATATTTCCGCCAGTTTCGCGCCGGCGCTGCTCGACAAAGGTATCGCCTCGACGCGGCGCGAACTTCAGAAATGGTGGTCAGAGGGCGTTACGGAGAGCGAACTCGCGGACCGCAAACAAGGTTTGATCGGGGGCTACTTCGTGGGTTTGTCGACCTCCGGCGGCGTCGCGAGCACCATCGTGACCTCGATTCAGCGCGGTTACGATGTGACCTGGCTGGATGGCTACCCTGAGGCCGTCAAGGCGTTGACGCGCGCCCAGGTGAACAACGCCATCAAGACTCATCTCGACCCCAGTACCATGGTGCTGGTCGAGGCGGGGAGCGTTCGGCGAGAGTAAACGCAACTCTCGCCGAACCCGGTTTCAATTCAGGCCGCCTTGTTGGCCGCAGCGAGCTGCCGCAATACGTATTGCAATATCCCGCCGTGCTGGTAGTAGTCGAGTTCCTTGGGCGTATCGATGCGCAGGCGCGTCTCGAACTCGGTTTTTTTGCCGTCATCGGCGCTCGCGATCACCTTCACCACCTTCGCAGCGCCTTGGTTGAGGCCGATGATCTCGAAGCGTTCCTTGCCGGTCAGCCCAAGAGATTGAGTGCTTTGGCCGTCCTTGTATTGCAGAGGCAGGACTCCCATGCCGATGAGGTTCGAGCGGTGAATTCGCTCGAAACTCTCCGCGATGACTGCCTTGACGCCGAGCAGCATCGTGCCCTTCGCGGCCCAATCGCGCGAGCTGCCCGTGCCGTATTCCTTGCCCGCCAGGATGACCAGCGGCGTGGCGTCGGCTTTGTACTTGACCGAGGCATCGAATATGGACATGGATTCGCCGCTCGGAATGTGCACGGTCACTCCGCCTTCCGTGCCGGGCAGGAGCAAGTTTCGCAGGCGAATGTTGGCGAACGTACCGCGCATCATGACTTCATGGTTGCCGCGGCGGGCGCCATAGGAATTGAAATCAGCGGCCTGTACACCCTGCGCTATGAGATATTTCGCCGCCGGGCTGGACTTGGAGATATTCCCGGCGGGTGAGATGTGATCCGTGGTTACCGAATCGCCGAGCATTGCGAGTACGCGTGCGTTCTTTAGGTCCGCGACGGGCGATGGAGTCATCGTCATACCATCGAAGTAGGGCGGATTCTTGACGTAGGTCGACTTCCCGTCCCATTCATAGATCTTGCCCGCGGGAGTCTTGATGCCGTTCCAACGCGCATCGCCCGTGAACACGTTGGCGTAGCCCTTCTTGAACATCGCGGAGTCGACGGAGGCCGCCATGGTCTTCGATACGTCCGTTGCGCTCGGCCAGATATCCTTCAAGTAAATGGCTTTACCATCTTTGCCCTGGCCCAGCGACTCGGTAGCAATGTCGACGTTGAGGCTGCCCGCCAACGCATACGCGACGACGAGCGGCGGCGAGGCCAGGAAATTCATTTTGATCTCCGGGTGCACGCGGCCCTCGAAATTTCGATTGCCCGACAGCACCGAGGCGGCGATGACATCGCCGGCCCTCACAGCCTCCGAGATCTCCGGTTTCAGGGGTCCCGAGTTGCCGATACAAGTCGTGCATCCATAGCCTACGGTGTAAAAGCCGAGCGCTTCCAATTCGTGCATCAATCCGGCTTTTTGCAGGTAGTCGGTTACCACGCGCGAGCCCGGGGCGAGCGAGGTCTTGACCCAGGGTTTCGACTTCAGGCCCAGCGCGTTCGCGTTGCGCGCCAACAAGCCCGCGGCGATCAGCACGGCAGGGTTCGAGGTGTTGGTGCAGCTGGTGATCGCTGCGATCAGCACGGCGCCGTCCCTCACATCGAAGCTATTGCCGGCTACCGTCGCCGATGCCGTGCCGGTGGCGCTGGGATTCTTCTGGGTACGTTCCTCGGCCATTTTCTTGACGCTGGCTTGATAGACGGTCTTGGCCGATCGCAATGGGACGCGGTCCTGCGGCCGCTTCGGCCCGGCGAGCGAGGGCTCGACCGTGGACAGGTCGAGTTCGACGATATCGGTGTAGTCAGCCGCGGGCGCGCCCTGGATACGCCACAGGCCCTGTGCCTTGGCGTACGCTTCGACCAACGCAATCTGTTCAGGTGCTCGGCCGGTGAGTTCCAGGTAGCGAATGGTTTCCTCGTCGATGGGGAATATGGCGCAGGTCGAGCCGAATTCCGGCGACATGTTGGCGATGGTGGCGCGATCGGCAAGCGGCAGGCCTTTGAGGCCATCGCCGAAGAATTCGACGAATTTATCGACGACGCCTTTTTTGCGCAGAATCTCCGTCACCGTCAGCACCAGGTCCGTCGCCGTGGTTCCCGCCGGCAATGACCCCGTGAGTTTGAAGCCGATGACTTGCGGTATCAGCATGGTAACGGGCTGGCCCAACATGGCGGCCTCCGCCTCGATGCCGCCCACGCCCCATCCCAGAACCCCCAAGCCGTTGACCATGGTCGTGTGCGAATCCGTGCCGACCAGTGTATCCGGGTACGCAACGGACCTGCCGCTGCTTGCTTCTTCGAAAATGACGCGCGCCAGGCGTTCGATGTTCACTTGATGCACGATGCCCGTATTGGGCGGCACTACTTTAAAATTACTGAACGCGGTTTGACCCCAGCGCAGGAACATGTAGCGTTCGCCGTTGCGGTTGAATTCGATTTCGTTGTTGTGCTGCAAAGAATCGGCGGCGCCATATTCGTCGACCTGAACCGAGTGATCGATGACCAATTCGGCCGGCGCCAGCGGATTGACGCGCTGCGGATCGCCCCCTAAGCGAACGATGGCTTCCCGCATGGCGGCCAGGTCGACGATGCATGGGACGCCGGTGAAGTCCTGCATGACGACGCGCGCGGGCGTGAAAGCGATCTCATGGTTCGGCAGCGCTTTGGGGTCCCAGCGCAGCAACGCTTCAATGTCGGTTTTGGTGACGTTGACGCCGTCTTCGAAGCGCAACAGGTTTTCCAACAATATTTTCAAGGAAAAGGGCAAACGGTCGACCTTGTGCTCCTTGAGCGCGTTCAAGCCCAGGATTTCGTACGTTCTAGTGCCCACACCGAGCGTCGTTCTTGCCTTGAAGCTATCCGTCATGACCCCTCCACTGAAAAAAGAGAATTATAGGTTGCGCGCGCTGCCGGCGCTCGCGAGTTGGAGCGCCGTGCAATGACGCCGCCGCCGAGGCAGGCGTCGCCTTCGTAGAAAACCGCGTATTGCCCGGGAGTCACCGCGCGCGCGGCTGCGCGCAGAACGACGTGCGCCGTGCTTTCGTCCACGCTCACGCGGCAGGGCAAGTCGCTCTGCCGATAGCGCGTTTTCACGGCACATTCGAAATCGAGGCGCGCCGAGCCGGGGGCTGCAGCGGCGGGCGACGACGCTTGCACCTCCGCGAGCCAGTGCACGTCCTCGACATCGAAAGCATCGGACAGGAGCAACGGGTGTTCTTGATCCTGTACCACGATCAACGCATTGCGGTCCGGCTGCTTCGCGGCCACGTACCAGGGCGCGGCCGCCGCTCCGGCCCGGCCGCCGATCCGCAGTCCCGCCCGTTGCCCCAAGGTGTACAGGGCGAGACCGCGGTGTTCGCCGACCACGGCGCCGTCAGCGGTCTCTATCGGCCCCGCTGCCTGGTGAAGGTATCGGCTCAAGAATTCCTCAAAGGGACGCTCTCCGATGAAACAGATGCCCGTGCTGTCAGGTTTGTCGAACACCGTGAGCCCAGCCGCGTGAGCGCGCTTGCGGACCTCCGCCTTGCGCAGGCCGCCGATGGGAAACAGGGTTTTTCTCAAGGCAGCGGGCGCGACCTGGTGGAGGAAGTAGCTTTGGTCCTTTGCCGTGTCCACCGCCTTGACCAGCTGCACGCCGCTGCCGGCTCGCCGCAGTCTCGCGTAGTGGCCGGTAGCGATGTACGACGCACCCAATCGATGCATGTAGTCGAGGCAGACGCCAAACTTGATTTCGCGATTGCACAGCACGTCCGGGTTCGGGGTGCGCCCCGCGGCGTACTCGCGCAGGAAATGCGCAAATACCCGCTCGCGGTACTCGGCAGCGAAGCTGTGGCGGTGCAAGGGAATCTTCAATGCTTCGCAGACCCGCCGCGCATCCTGAAAATCCGCGGCGGCGGTGCAGTAGGCGTCGTCGTCGTCCCAATTGGACATGAACAGGGCCTGCACGTCGAACCCGGCATCCCGCAACAACAATGCGGCGACGGCCGAATCGACGCCGCCGGACATGGCGACGATGACCGTACCTGAGTCCTTCGGGGCGGGTAGGGGGAGCATGCGCCGATTATACCGGCGCCGGCGGTATTGTGCGGGCGAAGCCCGCACGGGGGAAACTACATGAGCATCTGACGCATCTGGGATTCCTGCATGCTCGTCTGCCAAACCTCGTCGAAAAAGTTGAGGTAGCGGCGAACGACGGCCGGATCGTTCATGTCCGAAATGCCATCCCAGCGGTCCGCCTGCAGTCGATAGACCAGTGCTTTGTCATCCGCAATGATGAAGGCGCCGGCGCTCGCCGGGTATTCAGGGCTCATCGAGCGCATGTCGATGCAGCTGGTCAGGCGGCGCGCGAGGGCAAGAAAGCGGTTGTTGTCCACCATCGCCCGCGACGGATCCGCGAGCAGCACGCGGACTTTGGCATACGAGCGCGCCAACACCAGCCGCTTGATGGCCTCGAGAAACGGCTCTTCGCCGTAGATCAGCGGCTCCAGATCCTGCGTGAAAATCGACAAAAGACGTTGCGCCGATTTGGCGACTCTGAGACTCGCTTCGCGCACCTCGGGCATGGTGCTGACGATGATGCGTGTGCCCGATCCTGTGGTCAGGTCGGCCGCAGTGGCCCGATCTACCCGTCTCGTCGGTTGGTCAATATTACCCGCCATATCTCTTGCCTCATGGAGGTGGACGGACAAATGCCCATCCTCACGTACTTCGACCCGATACTACCGTTCGCGTTGCATACTACCGTGCCAACTGCGTCACGTTTCGCGCGGCTTATAGTCTAAAAATTCGTCTATCGAGGGCGGCGGGCCAATTCCGGCGCAAGTCCAAGATAGCCCCCGGGCGTCAGCTGCAGCAAGCGTTCCTTTTCGGCGACAGGCAACTCGAGCGAACCGATGAACTCGCGCATCGCCGCCTGATCCGTGGGCCGGCCGCGTGTGAAGCGTTTCAAGCGATCGTAGGCATCCGGGATTCCATGGGCGCGCATGACCGTTTGCACCGCCTCGCCCAATACCTCCCAGGCACGGTCCAAGTCGTCCGCAAGACGGCTGGCGTCGAGCTCGACTTTTTCGAGCCCCGTTTTCAGCGACTGATACGCGAGGGTGGCATGCCCGACGGCTACGCCTAGGTTACGCAACACCGTCGAGTCGGTCAGGTCGCGCTGCAGCCGCGAGATGGGCAGCTTGTCCGCGAAGTGCCCGAACAGGGCGTTGGCCAGCCCCAGGTTGCCCTCGGCATTTTCGAAGTCGATCGGGTTGACCTTGTGCGGCATGGTGGAGGAGCCGACTTCTCCCTCGACCAGGCGCTGTTTGAAGTACCCAAGCGAGATGTAGCTCCACATATCGCGCGCAAAGTCCAACAGCACCGTGTTGGTGCGCATGAGCGCATGGCAGTATTCGGCAATCCAATCGTGCGGCTCGATCTGAGTCGTGTACGCGTTGGATTCGAGGCCCAGGCCCTCGACGAAGCGCGTGCTCATGGCCGGCCAGTCGACTTGCGGCAGAGCCGCCATGTGCGCATTGAAATTACCGACCGCGCCGTTCATTTTGCCCAAGATGATGACGCGCTCCAGCCCATCGCGTTGGCCATGCAGGCGCGCGGCAACATTGGCGAGTTCCTTGCCCACCGTGGTCGGCGTGGCGGTTTGCCCATGCGTTCGAGCCAGCATGCCCGCTGCGGCGTGCCGTCGCTTGAGCGCATCGAGCAAAGCGCCGACGGCATCCAGGGCGGGCAACAATACCGCGCTGCGTGCTTCCTTCAACATGAGCGCATAAGCGAGATTGTTGATGTCTTCCGACGTGCAGCCGAAATGCACCCACTCGAGCTGCGCCGGCAGGGCGCCGCGCAGCTGCAGTTGCGCGCGGATCCAATACTCAACCGCCTTCACGTCGTGATTGGTGCGCGACTCGATGCCCTTGATCGCGCCGACATCGGTAGCGGCGGGATCCTTGGCAAGGGCTTCCAGCCACGCGCGAGCCTCGCGCGGCAGCGCCGCCAACCCGGCGGCGGCGGGACCTGCCGCCAGCGCCAAGGTCCAGGCACACTCCACGCGAACGCGCTCGCGCATCAGGCCCGCCTCGCTGAAAATATAGCGGACTGCGGCGAGCTTACCGGCATATCGGCCGTCGAGCGGAGAAAGCGCCTCAATAGCGGTGGCGGACATCTTAAGGACACGCACTCGGTGTTAGAATAATAGGCAGATATTACCGTAAACGATCTGAAACCGGCGGAGTACGGCGCGATGACTACCAAACCGCGCGTCGAGCATGACAGTATGGGCACGCTCGAGGTGCCAGCGACGGCGCTATGGGGCGCCCAGACCCAGCGGGCCATTCAAAATTTTCCGCCGAGCGGCCTCAAAATGCCGCGCGCCTTCATTCGCGCGCTGGGCCTCATCAAGCATGCAGCGGCCGCCGCGAACGGCGAGCTGGGCGATCTCGCGTCGCCGATGGTGCTCGCCGTGCAGGCGGCGGCGCTCGACGTGGCGGACGGACGCTATGATGATGAGTTTCCAATCGACGTGTTTCAGACCGGCTCGGGCACCAGCAGCAACATGAACGCCAATGAGGTTATCTCGACGTTGGCCGCGCGCCTCCTTGGCGGTCCGGTGCACCCGAATGACCATGTGAATATGGGGCAGAGCAGCAACGATGTGGTGCCGACCGCGATCCATGTCGCGGCGGCCCTCATGCTCGCGGAACAGCTACTGCCGGCACTCAGGCGCCTGAGCGATGTGCTGGAGCGGCGTGCCGCCGAGTTACGCGATGTGGTCAAGACCGGACGCACGCATCTCATGGATGCGATGCCGATCACCATGGCTCAGGAATTGTCGGGTTGGCGGGCACAAATAGACAAGAACACCGCCAGGCTGCAGTCGGTCATGCCGCGCGTCCTGCAGCTTGCGCAGGGCGGAACCGCGGTCGGCACCGGCATCAACGCGCGCCCGGGATTCGGCGCGGCTGTGGCGCGGCACCTGGCGGCGCGCACGACGCTCGCGTTTGTTGCGAGCGACAACTATTTCGAGGCGCTTTCCTGTCAGGATACCGCGGTGGAATTGTCGGGTCAGCTCAAGGTCTTAAGCGTCAGCCTCATGAAAATTGCGAACGACTTGCGTTGGATGAACAGCGGGCCGCTGGCCGGGCTCGGTGAGATTGCGCTGCCGGCGCTGCAGCCGGGCAGCAGCATCATGCCGGGCAAGGTCAATCCCGTCGTGGCCGAGTCCGTGACCATGATCGCCGCGCAGGTCATCGGCAACGATGCGACGATTACCATCGCCGGTCAGTCAGGCAACTTTCAGCTCAATGTCATGCTGCCGGTGATCGCCTACAATTTATTGCAGAGCTTGGAACTCCTCGGCATTGGATGCCGTAATCTGGCCGATCACGCGCTCGCGGATTTCAAAGTGAACCGTGAAGCTATCAGCGATACCCTCAACCGAAACCCGATTCTCGTGACGGCCCTCAATCCGGTGATCGGCTACGAGAAGGGCGCCGCGATCGCCAAGAAGGCCTATGCCGAAGGGCGCGCTGTTCTGGACGTCGCGGCCGAAATGACCGACCTGTCCATCGAGGATCTCAAGCGCCTGCTCGACCCCATGGCGCTGACCGAGGGCGGCATCAAGGGCGCGGGGTCGTCCAGCTAGTGATGGATGCGCTCTATGGGAAAACCCACATCCGCGAGTCGCTTTCGCCCCATGCGTCCGCGCCGGAGGAGGATATGCTGTGGCTGGCCGGCGCCGCGCCCGATGTGGTGGAACGTATCCGTGCCTCGTTACCCGCCACCGGAGTGCCGGCGGCCGTGCTGGTGCCGCTGGTCGAACGCGATCAGGGTCTGACTGTGCTGCTCACGCAGCGTGCGGCGACGCTCAAGGACCACGCCGGACAGATCAGCTTTCCGGGCGGCCGCATCGAGCCGGAGGATGCCGATGCGTGGCGCGCCGCGCTGCGCGAGGCTCACGAAGAAATCGGACTCTCGGAGAATTTTGTGGAATTCGCCGGATATTTGCCCGATCACTGGGTGGGAACGGGTTTTCGCATCACGCCGGTCGTAGGGTTCGTCAATCCTCGGTATGAACTGCGCATCGCAACGGCCGAGGTACACGACGTGTTCGAGGTCCCCTTGGAGTTCATTCTGGACCAGGCCAACCACAAGACCCGTCAACGAGAGCTCGCCGGCGTGACGTTGGAGGTTTATGACATTCCCTACGGTGATCGCAATATCTGGGGCGCCACGGCCGGCATGTTGCTGACATTGCGGCGTCTTCTGCAGGCGCGCGTCCCCTGAGTTCCTTGAGCGAGCTTCTCGCCATCATGGAGCGCTTGCGCGGCGCCGACGGCTGTCCGTGGGATCGTGTCCAAACGTTTGCGAGCATCGCCCCCTACACCATCGAAGAATCGTACGAGGTGGCCGACGCCATCGAGCGCGGCGACATGGCCCACCTCAAGGACGAACTGGGTGATCTCTTGTTTCAAGTGGTATTTCATGCGCAAATCGCGCGCGAAGCGGACCACTTCGACTTCGAGGCCGTGGCTGCGGCGATCTGCGACAAGCTGGTGCGGCGCCATCCGCACGTATTCGGCGGGCACGCGCAGAATAACGGCGAGCCGGTGAATATCACCGCGCAAAGCGCCGTCTGGGAAGACATCAAGGCGCGCGAGCGCTCGTCCAAGGGGCCGGGCGCATTGGACGGCGTGCCGTTGGCGTTGCCCGCTCTGATGCGCGCCCACAAACTCAGCAAGCGGGCTGCGCGTGTCGGATTCGATTTCGAGCGGGCGGCCGAGACCGCCGACAAGGTCGCCGAGGAACTGGCCGAGGTACGCGAGGCCGCCGCCAATTCAGGCGCCGCCGCATCCCGGGAAATCTTCGAGGAGGTCGGCGACCTGTTGTTCGCGGCCGCGAATCTGGCCCGCAAGCTCGATGTCGACGCGGAAGCGGCGCTGCGCGCGGCCAACATCAAGTTCGAGCGTCGGTTCCTCGGCATGGAGCGCTTGGCCGCGCAACGCGGCGAGAATTTTGCGACCCTGGATCTCGCGGCGCAGGAGGCGCTGTGGCAAGAAGTGAAGCGTGCCGAATGAGGCGCGGGCCGGAGCGCGCGGCGTCGCTCAGCTAGTCTTCAAGCACGACATCGATCTGCCGATTTCCGCGCGGCGCGAGGCGATCAGCGAGGCGCTGCGCCGGCACCAAGTGCTCATCGTCGCGGGCGATACCGGATCCGGGAAAAGCACCCAGCTGCCGCAATACTGCCTGGAATTGGGCCGCGGGATCGACGGACTGATCGCACACACTCAGCCGCGCCGGATTGCGGCGCGCGCTTTGGCGGCGCGTATCGCCGAAGAGCTGTCGCAACCGATCGGCGCCACGGTCGGGTTTCGCGTGCGCTTC
>Ga0137412_10001205_pt1 | contig 19775 bp, 18 predicted proteins | sample CZODoug2_1_16fun_FD_122160 | JGI IMG/M metagenome (GOLD analysis project Ga0137412, IMG submission 122160) | Vadose zone soil fungal communities from Angelo Coast Range Reserve, California, USA - CZODoug2_1_16fungal (Hybrid Assembly) | ecosystem: Environmental > Terrestrial > Soil > Vadose zone...
GGCCGTCATGCAATGGAACCAACCCTCCAATCCGGATCGTCAGTCGATGGTCGCCGCTTCCCTCGGCCATCAAGCCGGCACCGCGTCCGCCGCCGTGGCCGACCTGGTGGCCGAGCTTGGCCTGCCGAGAACGCTGCGCGATGTCGGCGTTTCCCGAACTGACCTTAGAACGATCGCACGAAAGGCGTTCGGCGACATTCTGGTCAAGAGCAACCCGCGTCCAGTGCAGGCGATTTCCGACATCGAGGAGATACTGGAACTGGCTTGGTAGCTCCGGGGACTTCACGGAATTTATGAACTCTGAAGCGGCATCGCTGGAAAAACAAATGCGACAACCAAGGGAGCAAGCCAATGACCGCCCTACCCGAACGAACGCCACAGTCGAATGACCAGATGCCATCGATCAACATTGGACGCTTCAGGATCGACCGGGTCGAGGAGTTCCTGCTGCCCGGCTTTGCGCCTGATGCTCTCTACCCGGCTTTCGACTCTTCAGTGTTCAAGGAATGGCCCTGGCTTGCGGGCCCTTCAGTGTACGATCCGGTTTCGAAGAACTTGATGTCTTCGCTGCATAGCTGGATTTTGCGAGATGGCCAAAAGACGATCATCATCGACACCGGCGTCGGTAACGGAAAGAAGCGCGATTATCCCGGCTTTGGCGACCGGTTTCATATGGTGAATACGCCCTATCTCGAGCGGCTTGCCGCAATCGGCATCAAGCCCTCCGACGTAACCCATGTCGTCATTACCCATTTGCATATGGACCACGTCGGCTGGAACACCGTGAATGTCGGTAATAGTTGGGTGCCGACCTTTCCGAACGCCCGCTACGTCTTTGGCCGCGAGGACATGGAGCGTGTCCTCAGTCCTACCTTTCTCGCAAAGGGAGGAATGGCCGAGCAGGTCGCGCATGACAGCCTTCTGCCCGTGATTGACGCCGGTCTGGTCGATCCTTCCGAGCCCGGTCAGGAGCTTTTTCCCGGATTTAGTTTCGAGGCTGCGCCGGGACACACGCCGGATCAACTCGCGATCCGCGTGAAGTCTGACGGCGCAGAGGCCCTTTTTACCGCGGATGCCTTTCACACCCCGATTCAGATCGTGCGGCCAGTCTGGAGCAGCCGGTTTGCCCTCGACCCGAAGATGGCACAGGCGACGCGCGAGAGCATTCTGGAACGCGCGGCGAAGGAAGGCACGATCCTCTTTCCCAGCCACTTCTGTGATCCGTTCTATGGCCGCATCGTCCGTCACGGCTCGGGATATCGGTTCGCGGGACTGGACGGCAGGATTCTGGGTTTGCCGTAATTTTCTCAACGGGCAAGATGCAGAATCCTGCTTCTATTGCTTCGGTAGCGGCCGGTAACTGCCGCTATCGCGGCGATATTCCGGCGTTCTCGATCATCTTGCGAATGATCGGGAGTTCGGCCTGGATAGTTGCATCCATCTCGGCCGGCGTGCTCGCGATCAACTTCCATCCGATCGAAGTAATAAAGCGCTCGCTGAAAGCCTGCTGCCGTGCGATGTCGCGAATCTCGGCACTCGCCTTCTCGACGATCGTAGCCGGAGTACCTCCCGGTGCCGCCAGGCCAAACCAGATGAACGCCTGAAGGTCCGGGTACCCCTCCTCGGCCGTTGTCGGTATGTCCGGAAACTCCGGCGAGCGAGACTTCGCAGCGATCGCTAGCGCTTTCAACTTTCCGGCCCGCATGAATGATCCAGCCGTTCCAGCGCTCGCTACCGACAGCTGAATCTCGCCCGTACCCAACGCATTCATTACCGGCGCCACTCCCTTGTAGGGAATGCCGAGCAGCTTGGTGCCGACGCTCTTGTTCAGGGTTTCATAGAGAAGTTGAGGCGGGCTACCGTCGCCCCATGTTCCGTATGAGAGGCTATCGGGCTTCTCACGATCCAGAGAGACAAGCTCACGAATGCTGTTCGCCGGCACGTCAGGCGCCGCCAGCACGAACTGGTCCGCCTGCGCTATTATCGAGATATTGGCGAAACCATCCGGATCGTAGGGCAGTTGTTTGAACGCAAAGCGGTTCGACAGATAGAATTGATCGGTGACTGCAAGCCAAGTGTATCCGTCCGGCGCCGCGTTCGCGACCGCCTCCGCCGCGATCAGGCCGCTCGCGCCGGCGCGATTCTCCACGATTACCGATTTTCCCCAGCGCGTCATCAACTCCTGCGCGACTGCGCGCGCCAAAATATCCAGCCCACCCCCAGGAGCGGATCCCACGACGATCTTGATGATCTTCTCCGGATAGGCGTGGCCGGATAACGGCCACGCGACCACCAGCAAAGCAGCCAGAAGCCCCGCCCGCAGCGCCCGCTCCATTTGGTTCCTGCCCTCCGTAAAACTTTTACTTATTATGCGATATTGGTCCTACCAATGTCAATCAGACCGGTTTTTCACGGCGCGGAATGACGGCCCAAATGCCGCTTTATGTTCTCTTCATCGTGAAGTTAGGTTTCGTTTTGCCATGCGCGGCCTTGACAATCGATTACAAAATCAAAGAAATGGTCCCACCAATGAGAGAGCCTTGGGCGGCGCGTTTCCGAGGAAGGACGACTCAGTGAAGGGCGAGCCAGGCTTGATGAGAGCCAAGGGGCAGGACTGCCCAGGGCGATTCAAGGGAGGGAGCAATGCAGGAAGTGCGCAACGCCGCAGGTCTCATCGTGGACGACCGGGAATCGGGTATCTTCCGAGTCCATCGCAGCGCCTTCGTTGATAAGGATATTTTCGAGCTCGAACGAAGCCGGATATTCGACCGTTCCTGGCTGTTTGCAGGCCACGCCTCCGAATTTCCGGATCCCGGCGACTTCATTACCCGAACCGTGGCAGGCCGGCCGCTCATCCTCGTGCGTAGCGACGACGGCAAGATCCGCGCCCTGATGAACACCTGCCGCCATCGCGGGAACCTGGTCTGCCGGGAGCACAAGGGCAAAGGCGCGGAACTTTTTCGGTGCTTCTATCACGGCTGGGTCTACAACACCCGTGGCGATCTCAAGGGCGTTCCAGGAGAGGACGCCTACAGCGACGCCTTCGACCGCGACGCGCTTGGCCTTGAGCCGGCGCCCAGAATGCACAACCACCGCGGATGCATCTTCGTCAGCTTTGATCCGGAGATCGAGAGCTTCGAGGATTTCATGGGCGCGGCACTTGCCGTTCTCGACAACACCCTTGACCTTGGAGACATGGAGTTCGTTCAGGGACATCTGAAGTATTCGATGCGGGCGAATTGGAAGCTTCTGGTCGAAAACAGCATGGACGGCTACCACGCGGCATTTACGCACGAGCGCTTCTTCACCCATTTCATGCCGGCGATGGGGCTTGAGGGCCGAACCAGGATGCCGCTCGATGGTAGACCTAGTCCTTCTCCGATTTCGCCTACAATTCCGCTTGGCAACGGCCACGTGACCACAGGCTATCCATCCTCCGGCCGTCTCAGCCAAGGTCACGACTATCTCGAGAAATACGCCGCGGGAGAGATGGAGAAGTACCGCCAGATGCTCACCCTGCGACACGGTCCCGACAAGTCGCGGATGATCGAGCAGGGTGCCGGCAATTACCTGATTTTTCCAAATCTCATCATCATCGACGGCTGGCGTGTGTTCCGCACCTTTTACCCTAGTAGCCCGGATTACATGGAGATCAACGGCTGGGCATGCATGCCGAAAGAAGATTCTCCCGAGCTGCGCCAGGTTCGTCTGGAGTGGTATTTGGGATTTCAAGGGCCCGGGGGCTTCGCAACTCCCGACGATGTCGAGGCACTCGAAGGATGCCAGATGGGTTTTGCGACCCAGAAGGAGGTGGAGTGGTCCGATATCTCCCGCGGCATGAAGGGAATTACTGCGGGAGGCCCCAGCGAGCTGCAGATGCGCGTGTTTTGGCGCGAATGGTACTCCCGCCTGACCACGGGACAGCACGCTGCCGAATACGGTGATTGATGGGACCAGTTTCTCTTGAGCCACAGAGGTGGCTGGAGCCGTTAGCACATCAATATCTGGAGGATGTTTGTCGTGGCGGGAACCGCAGTTACACGAGCAGAGGTTGAAGATTTCCTCTTTGCAGAAGCTGACCTGCTTGATGGTTGGCAGCTAGATGAATGGCTGGCCCTTTTCGACGAGGAACGAGGCGGTCTCTACATGCCGTCAACGGACTCACCTGACAGCCCCCACACCGAGACGCTGTTTCTCATCGCCGACAACATGACGCGGTTGCGTTCGCGTGTCAGTCAGTTGCTCAGTGGTCTTACCTGGGCCGAAAACCCTCCGTCACGCACCAACCATATGATCAGTAATGTTCGCATTCTCGGCACAGAGGGCGATGCATTGCTCGTGAAGGCCAATTTCGTGGTCTATCGCATGCGCTTCCAGAACATCGATCCCTATATCGGCAAGTACCGCTACAAGCTGCTTCCGCGAGCCGGAACGTTCAAGATTCTCGAGCGCCGCGTAATTCTCGATCTTGAATCGCTTCGACCCCACGGTAAGGTCAGCTTCATCGTCTAGAGGTCTCCATCATGGGTGATCGGCGGAGCGAGCGCTCACTGAAGCCACCCGGAACTCCTGTCCACGCTGTGGCGTAAATCGATTCAATCGGGGATTCTCAAAGGATGCAGCGCGAGCCGAGACTGGCCGGCAAGGTTGCCATCGTCACCGGATCCAGCCGGGGGCTTGGGCTGTATTGCGCCCTCGCCTATGCCCAAGAGGGCGCGAAGGTCGTTGTCGTTGGTCGCAATGCCGGGGAAACAAATCTCCATATGCCTGGCAATGTCCATCTCACCGCGGAAGCGATCAAGGAACTTACTGGCTCCCCGGCACTGCCCATCATCTGCGACGTCACCGATCTCGACTCCGTCGACAGCATGGTCAGTAAAGTCCTCGACCGCTGCGGCCGGATTGATCTCCTTCTTAATAATGCCGCCTATGTCATGCCGGAAGGCGAAGCGATAACCGAGGTCCCTCTCCGGCTGTTCGAACAGATGCTCCAGGTGAACGTCCTCGGCGCCTTCTCCGTGCTCCGCGCCGTGCTGCCGGCGATGCTGGCACAGCGAAGCGGCAACATCATCAATGTCTCCGGCCGCTCGCGCACGCGCGGCTCGCCGCTTGAGGCGACAAAAACCGCCATAGAGACTCTCACCATTGGTTTCGCCGACGAGCTGCGGCCGCAAGGCGTCGCAGTTAATTGCCTACGACCGGTTGGATTCATCGATACACCCGGCGTGCTGCTTAACAGCGATGTGGGACCGTCTGACTTGACGCCGCCCGATAGCTATGTCGGGGCAACGATCCTGATGGCAATGCAAACCGCCGGTTCGTACACCGGTCAAGTAAAAACGGACGCGGAAGTCATACGCGACCTCAGTGGTCCGACGACACTGCAGCACTATGAGGCCATGAATCCCCTAGCCTGGCGCGATTCGCTCGCCGCCCCCTTGTCGCGGCCGTCGTCGGAGCCCGCCGCCTAGAGAGGCAGTAGGCCAACCAAGACTACTCGTTCGCTGGCAACGAAACTGGACAACAAGATTCGTGAAGCGGGTATTTGGATCAATTCAACAGGGAAGCTAAATGAGCTGGCTAACTGACAGGCTGACGAAGGCAATGGAGCAGCGAGGCCTCACCATCGACAAAATGGCCCGTGAGCTCGCAATCGAGCGTTCGCGCTTGACCAATATCGTCAACGGCTCCGCAATACCGAATGAAAATCTGACAATGCGGTTTGCCACCTACTTCGGCGAGGATGCCGGTGACTGGCTGAACGGCGCCGGGAAGCGCGCAGACGCCAAACCGGATGTTCCAAGTATACCGCCAGATTTCTTCAAGGTGGCTAAGGTCTCGGAAATCCCCGACGGCGAGATGAAAATTGTCTTCAATGATCTCGTGGCCGTGGCCAACGCCGAGGGTGAATTCCACGCATTTGGAAACATCTGTCCGCACGCGGGAGGACCGATCGGTGAAGGATTCCTTGAGGGGTGTATTGTCGAATGCCCCTGGCACGCCGCCCAATGGGACCTCCGAACGGGAGAAGCGCTGACAGCGCTCGCCACTGCCGATATCCCTCTGTTCGAGGTGCGTGTTGTCGGCGAAGATATCGAGATCAAGCTAACCCAGGCGGTACTTGCCCAAGGTACGCTCGGCAGCCCTGCTCCGCAGTGACTCCAATCCAAAGCCACCCTCGATCGAATAAATCAAGATAGTCACCTGGTTGTCGAGGCTTTCTCTTGTCGAACGGCCCTCCTTGTGCGCTTGAACGCCCCGTCCCTACGCGGCTCGAACCGTCGCCAGGAATTTTTCGACCTCCACCTTCAGGCGCGTGCTTTCGCTCGACAGCATTTTTGCGCATGATAGGACCTGCCCAGAGGCCGAACCCGTCTCACCCGCGCCGCGGCTGACGTTTTCGATGCTATGCGCTACCTCGCCGCTGTGGTGAGCGACACTTTGAACACTGCGCGCGATCTCCTGCGTCGCGCTGCTCTGCTCTTCCACGGCGGCCGCAATGGTCGATGAGATTTCCGAGATCTGGTTGATAACTACGCCGATCTCCTTGATGGTTTTTACGGAATCGTTTGTTGCCGCCTGCATGCCGGCAATCTGGGTACTGATCTCGTCCGTTGCTTTAGAAGTCTGTGCAGCCAGTGCTTTTACCTCGGACGCGACAACGGCGAAGCCTCTGCCCGCTTCGCCGGCGCGTGCCGCCTCAATGGTCGCGTTCAATGCCAGCAGGTTGGTCTGCTCGGCAACTGCAGTGATCAATTTGACGACGTCGCCGATGCGCGCCGCTGCCTGCGACAACTCGGTGATGCTGGTATCAGTCCTCTGCGCTTGACGCACCGCCTCCCTCGCTACGCGGCTCGATTCGCTTACCTGCCGACCGATCTCGTTGACCGACGAAGTTATCTCCTCCGTCGCGCTCGCGACCGACTGCACGTTGCTGGACACTTCCTGGGAGGCAGCGGCGGCTTCGTTCGACGTCTTTTCAGTCAGTTCGGCTGTGGTCGTCAGCGTGTTCGCTGCGGTTTCGAGTTCGGTCGAAGACGAGGATAGAGACGACACAAGCTCACCGATCATGCCTTCAAACTTTCGCGTAATCTCATCGATCCGCTGACCGCGTTGAATCTTGGTATCCGCGTCCTTCTGCGCGGCTTCGTCGGCCGCCCTCTTGGCGATCAAGGCGTCCTTGAAAACCTGCAATGTGTCCGCGATGGTTCCAATCTCGGTCCTGTCGCCCTGATGCGGTATTTGCGCCGTGAGGTCTCCGTCGCTCAGATCGCGCATCGGCTTCACCACCGATGCGATTCCACGGGAGACGTCACGGGTCAGATAGAATCCGATGCAGGCACCGAAGAGAGTCGTAAGCCCGAGAAGGACGACGACCATCTGGAATGCCGAGTTGTAGGTTTCCGTCGCAAGTCGCCCTGCCGCATCGGCGCCCTTGTTGATCAATCCGACATCGTTCGAGAGCAGTTCGTCCGCCTTGAGAGCCGCCGGGGCAATCTTGACTTGAAGATCGCGTGCCGTCGCCTCATCGCTCTTTCGCGAAGCCGCCAGAATGCCCTGTGTCGCGGCAAAATATGATGCCCAGGCCTGCTGGAACTCACCATACAGCGCACGCTCCTCGTCAGATCTGATCGCCGCCTCATAAGCCCTGGCGGACTTATCGATCGCCGCAACGATCAGTTCGTTGTTCTTGTCCATGGCAGCCTTACCCGTAGCGTCATTGGCTAGAATGTGCGCACGAATCAAGCCGCGGTACATCAGCGTGTAGGCCCGGAGATCACCGACCAGGCGAACTCTCTGCAACCAGTTGCTCTGAATGTCCACCGTACTGGCATTGATGGCCTGCATCTGCCGGATCGACAAGACGCCCATGCCAACGGTGGCCATGATCAAGACCGAAACCGAAGCAATAATTTTGGCGCGAATTGAAAGCTGCGAAAGCATGTCGATCCCCGGCTTGTGCTCTCTATCGGTATGAGGCGCGGTTTGAAGCTTGTTGGGTCCGCTAACCCCTACTCGTTTTAGACAAAGTCGATGAATTGTTGGTAAACTTTCGTACGACTGTGCGAATTTGACGCCCGCGACGCGGACCAAATTCAGAAGTACCGTGTTGCTATCGACCTGATGTCCTGGACTCGCAAGTTCCAAGCGAATAGACCGCATTGCGGCGGGAGATCGACATCCGGCCGCACGACAATCCGGCACGGCGAACTTTGAACCAGCCAACTTGGGCGCGGGCCGCGAGCGGCTCCAGGCCGTCAACGTACCCCACGCACCAAATTCATTCTTCGCCGGGCGCACTCACGATACCGCCAATGAATACCCAGCTGGTGCCATCGAACTGCGCCATCTGCGCCTGCCTCCATGGTATGCGGTTCTCCGGCGTCATGTTGATCTTCACGCCCGGCACGAACAGAGGAAGCTGCAGATCCTTGATATGCGTCGCCTGGTACAGCAAATTCTCTCGTGTCAGTTCGTCGCCGCAACGCTTCAATGTGTCGATCATCACCTGCGCCGTAATATAACCGAGCATTGCGAGCGGTTCGGCGGCCGGCTCGCCTGGCGCCCATTGCTTCATGAAAGCGTGGTACTCCAGCATGGCCGGGTCTTTCTCCCACTTCGGATCGCCCGACATCTTCTGAAACATGGAGGTCATCGCGCCAATCGCGTTTTGCGTGCCGGCGGGCTTCAGCGCGGTTTCGAGTGAGGACGTGGCAGGCACCAGGAGAATGAGCGGCTTCTAGCCGAGTTCAGCGATCTTGCGGATGCCCTGGGCACCAAACTTGGGTGCGACGGTGGCGAAGAAGACCGTGTCAACGCCAGCGGCCTGCAGCAACAGAATTTGCGAATCGATGGTCGGATAGGTGAGATCAAATGCGACCTCCTTGACCACCATGCTGGCCGCCTTGCTACCAAGCCGCGCTTTCATGCCTTCGAGATAGGTCTTACCGCTCTCGTCATTCTGATAAATGATGCCGATCTTGGCGTTGGGCTTGGTCTCCAGCAGGTAAGCAGCGAACTCTTTCGCCTCCAGCGACAATGTCGAATAGAATGTGGTCGTCCAGGGGAGATTTACCGGATCGATCATCTTCGGCGTTCCGGCCAGCGCCATCAGCTGCGGCACGTGCATGTTGTTCAGGTATTTCGAAACGGAGACGTTGGGCGCCGATCCCATCGACGAGAAAATGGCTAGGACCTCCTCTCCCTCGACCAGGCTGCGGGTTTGCTCGACCGTCTTCGGTGGACTGAAACCGTCGTCCAGCGAGACGAAATTGATCTTGCGACCGTTTACGCCACCTTGCGCGTTGATAAGCTTGAAATACGCACTCTGGATCCTGCCGACAAGGCTCAAGCCGGACGCAGGGCCGCTATATGGCATGGTCTGACCGAGCTTGATCTCGGTATCGGTCACACCTGGACCATATTTCTTTTCGGCCCATCGCGGGCTGCATCGCAGCAAAGAGGAATGCGCCTGTCACTAGTATCAACGCGCTTGAACGCATCGTCGGTTCCTCCTCGTTGATTGCAGGAAGTGAAGCGTCGGGTTCTCGTTGATTGGTAGTTCGCCCGCTGCGACAACGACCATGCATAACTTCACAGCCTATCGGTTAACGGGCTGAGTGGATCGAGACTTTCGCACATTCGTGCGATTGTCAATCGCAGCGATGCTTGCTGCATTGCAATTCGACATTGGTGGCGACCGCATGGGCCGCAACCCGCGCGACGCCGGTGGCCGCCCGTTCGTCACGCAACGATGTTTCGCCGCAGTTCTTGTTCTCACGGCATCCGATCGGGGAGTTCTCAGCTTTATCCGGCAGCACCTCTGACTGATCTTGCCATCGCGAAGTGACCTGTCGCGGCAAGCGCAATTTGATCCGCGGCCAGAGGCAGCGCCTCGCCACGCCAAAAGATGTGAAGATCCGGCCGCAACAGCAGCAGCGAACAGCCGTAGACGTCGCGAATATGAGCCTCATCGAGGTGAACTATCTCGAGCGGAACGCCGATACCGTCAAATGCCAGCTCGAGGGGGGCCGTATCGCATGCGCCGGTCAGGTCGAGCAGTGTGTAGTTGTCACCCAGGACGTCCTGCATTGCCCGGCCGTCTTTCAGCCAGATATGCGGAACGCGAACTCCCGGACGGGTATGGGGGCTGTATTTTGTTGTGTCCCAATCGGTAATGTTATCCGGTTCAAATGCAGTGAGGTCTGAGCCGGCATAGCTGTAACCCAACTCGACCCCAATCATCTCATGAACACGGCGGTGGTGAAGTTCAGCGGTTTGACCGATCTCAGCGCGTAGCGCCGTCCCCTCAGGCGTGTCGTCCATCACCTCTGGCCGGCACAATTTGCGCCACATGCCCATGCCGGCTGCGGCCCACCCCGAGGCCTTGGTATTGCGCAAAGCCACCTTGCGCCGCTCCTGCTCATAGCTGTCGAGCAATCCAGGCCCTCCCCATCCTGCGACGGTTCCGGCGAGCTTCCAGGACAAGTCAAAGGCATCGCCGACGCCGGTGTTCATGCCAAGGCCGCCGGTCGGAATCACCAGATGAACGGCGTCGCCGGCAAGAAAGACGCGCCCCTCGCGAAACCGTTCAGCAACGAGCAAATGAAGCTTCCAGTCCGATACGTTCAGCAGTTTGAAATCGAAATCGAAGCCGGCCCGCTTGCGCACCTCCTGCTCAAGGTCTGCGCCGTCGGGCAGCGCGGTATTCAGGGTGATTTCCTTCCGCGTGCCCTGGACGACAAAGGCGCTGCCTTCTTTGTCCGTCACGTAATAGTGGCGGCCTTTGCCGATCGGGATGTTTTCGTAGAAGCTTTCGGACCGAAAGCAAATTTGACGCGTTGCGCGAATATTGCCCTGTCCCTCCAGCTCGATTCCAAGAGTCTTGCGCACGGTACTCTTGCCGCCGTCGCATCCCACCAGATAGCTGGCGCGGATCGTCTGTTGCGTACCGTCAAGACTTTTGACGGAAATGCTGACGCCCTTTCCGTCCTGGACGAAGTTCGTCAGTTCGCGGCCGAAACGCACGGTCACATTCGGTGTCGATTCCGCAACCTCTTTCAGCAAGGGTTCAAGATCGTTCTGTGAAACAAGCTGATACGGCTCCAACGGCTCGGATGCGTCGATGCAGGCAGCAATCCTTGCTCGATGTTCCCCGACACTTGGATAGTGCAGACGTGCCAGAGGCGGATCGCACAGCCGTGTCACAATGAACACGTCCATCGAAGCATCCGCTGGATATCCCAGTGCGCGAACCCGGTCCGCAATTCCCAACCGGCGATAGAACTCCATCGTCCGCGCGTTCGAGCGGTCCATCTTGGGATATTGCTTCGTGGTCGGATCCTTTTCCAGGAGAAGGGTCCGCGCACCACGACGTCCGAGGTCGATGGCCAAGGTGAGCCCAACCGGACCGGCGCCGACAACCACAACATCAAAATCGCTCATATCGTTCTCCCCAGAATTCCGCGATATCGAGGGCAAATGCGCGGCCTGCCGTCCGTCGGCCGACATGCTTCATACGCCCGTGAACGTTGGCGCACGTTTTTCGTGGAACGCACGCACTGCTTCAACAAAGTCGTGGCTGGCAGCGCCTAAGCCGACGTGAAACCGTTCAGCCTCCAATTGCCTTTCCAGACCGTTGGTCTCGGAGATGCTAAGGAGTGCCTTGGTGCGTCGAAGCGCTTCGGGGGCGCCCCTTAAGAGCCTGGCAACGAGCTTCTCGGTCTCCTTCTCAAGTGCCCCGTCTGTCGTGGTCCAGTTCGTGAGCCCAAATCGCTCGGCATCGACCGCGTTCATCGCCTCGCCCAGCAGACAGAGCTGCATCGCCTTCGACAATCCGATCCGGCGAGGAAGCAGCCAGGATTCGCCGTGGTCCAGCGTGTGGGCGAGCTTGACCTGAGGAAGTACGAACTGAGCGGTTTCGGATGCGACGATAAGGTCCGAAAGTAGTGCAAACTGCACACCAATTCCAATGGCGTAACCTCGGATGCTGGCGACGATTGGTTGCGAAAGACGCCGAAAGGCGTGCAGCAGCGGGACAATGCGCTCATCGATCGACCGATGAAAGCGCGCCGTTCGTTGTTCCGGCGATAAGGTAAGCAGCGTTGCCATTGCACCGACGTCTGCTCCCGAGCAGAAGTCGCTGCCGTTGCCGCTGATCACGACGATCCGCACCTTCGGATCGTCCGCGAGCCCGTTCAGCATGCCCAGCAGATCATCCATCATCTCGGCGGTAAGAGCATTTTTGGCAGTTGGGCGATTCAACGTGATCCAGGCGGTGCTGTCGCGACATTCGAACTCAATGCTTTCAGGCATGTCCGAACTCTTGCTCAACGGCGACAGGGCGGCCGAAAGATTATCGCATCGCACAATTGTGCGAATTGGTCCTCGCAAAAGGTCTAGCCCGCTACAATTTTTGGCCCAATCACAATTTTTGCAAGTATGATTTGATCAAATGTCAAATCGAGCGGATTGATGCGCTATCACTTGCCACCGCTGAACGCCCTCCGCGCGTTTGAGGCTGCCGCACGCCATCAAAGCATATCGCAAGCCGCGAATGAGCTTCACGTAACCGGCGGCGCGGTCAGCCGACACATCTCTCGCCTTGAGGAATACTTTCGCTGCGAACTCATTAAACGACAGCCCCGTGGGATCATTCTGACGGAAAAGGGTGACGCTTACTTCAGGTCCATCAGCGGTGCATTTGAAGGAATCGACAAGGCGAGCCGCCACCTCAGCCACGGCGCAAGCAATCCCGAGCGGCTATCGATTCGACTCTACACGACTTTCACCACGGAATGGCTGGCGCCTCGGCTGAGCAGGTTCCGCGCGGGATACCCGTCAATCGAACTTAACCTGACCGCTAACCTGCAACGGGCAAATTTTGACACTGACGAGATCGATATCGGCGTGACCAGCGGATTACAGCGCAAGCCTGAACTCCATTTCGATACGCTATTTCGTCCAAAATACGTCCCTGTCTGTGTCCCGGCGCTGGTGGATCAGGGATTGATGGCGAGGCCGCGAGACCTTCTCAGACACACGCTGCTTTATGCACCTCTCGAAGTGCCGATGTGGCACGCCTGGTTCAAGGAATTCAGCTCACATGAAGCCGAGCTTGCTTCGGGTTTGAAGCTGGACAATTTGGCTCTCACCTATCAGGCGGCACGTTCCGGGGCTGGTGTCGCGCTGGGACTGCTCTTTTATGTCGCCAACGACCTGATCGCCGGCAATCTCGTCGCCCCCTTCCCGCTGCTGATTGAATATGGCCCGACCTACAGCCTTGTGTGCCGGACGGCGCGAAAAGATGAGCCCGCTATCTCTGCTTTTCGCCGCTGGGTCCTGCAGGAGGCGCAGAACACCAATCTGGCTGTGGAGCACTGGTTGAAGAGCCTGCAATCGTCGCAGCTGAACCCGATTTTGGCGAAAGTCGCGCCACTCTGATTCCGGCTTCGCGGGAACAGCGGCGACGGACGGCTGGCGTCAATCAGCCCGAGGATCTAGCGGCAATTTTGTACACACCGCTGCCGCGCATCAACAGAACCTCCGAGGAAGAAACCAATCCCTGGATGAAAACAAGGCTCTTCGTGCAGCGAAGAACGGTTGCGCTGCCTTCGACCCACGCGCCGATCGGCGCCGGCGCCAAATAATCCAACGAGAGGCTGACGGTCAGAAGAAAGCGATCGCAAAGAACATGCTCGCGAATCGCAATCAGCGGCATTTGCATGTCGAGGAACGCGCTCAACCACCCGCCATGGCATGAATTTACGGGATTGCAGTGTTCGCGGCGGACCTCGAAGCCCAGGGTCTGGTCCGAATGCCTGATGTACAGGGGACCATTTGCGTCCGCGAACGGCCCCGCATCCAACTTCGGCACAAAGTCCTCGGGAATGGGCAAATGGTTGGCTCCAGGAAATCAGGATACGGTAACACAGGCGACGGAAGGTTAGATCAGCGGGAAGCTATCATCATCAAGCCATTCGAGCGCCCGCTGAAACAACTTGACGCATGATTTGTGCAGCCGATCCCCCGTCGCCTTGGACGCCAATCCGGCGCAGGCACGCGCATATGTGCCTTCCAGAATGAGCCCCAACTTATAACAGGCGAGGACGCCGTACCAACGCATCTGCGAGGTGTCGCGCAGACTCCCTGCGGCATAATGAGCGATGAGTTCTTCGATCTCTGGAAAGCCGGTCCACGGCGTGATTCCGATCTCCGAGGTGGTGAAGCCTTCACGGTCCGGCCATGTCGCCATGATCCATCCCATGTCGAGCAGCGGATCGCCAATTGTCGCCAATTCCCAGTCGACGATGGCGGCGAGTTGCGGCCCATCGTTGCAAAACATGACGTTGGCCAGATGATAATCGCCATGCAACAGGCCTGGCGTGAATCGTGGCGGGATATGGCGTGCCAGCCAATCCGCCACCTCGGCAATTCCTGGAATTCCGGACGGCCCCGGCCATTCCTTGTAATCGTGATAGCTCTCAAGCAGCGCCCGCCAGCGCGGAACCTGACGGTCCAGGATGCCTTCGCTCTTGCCAAGATCGGCCAGGCCAGCGGCAACATGATCGACGCGGTCCAGCGCGAGCGCGCCATCGACCAGCGCAAAAGCCATCCGCCGGCGTACGGCGGCATCGGCCGCATGCAATGGCGGCAGAGCGACCGTGGCATTGAAGCCGTCGACCGGCTCCATCAGATAGAACGCGGCCCCGATCACATCCTCGGACGAACACGCCGCGATTAACCTGGGATGGGGAACATCGGTCCCGGTCAGCGCGCCGAGAACGCGTGCTTCCCGCCGATTGGTGACATTGCCGTCGCCGCGGGGATGGCGCGGTGACCGGCGCAGCACATAGGGCCGCCCGTCACGCTGAAAGCGCAGAAGCACGTTCTGCGTCCCACCCGCCAGAGGCGTCGGATTTTCGATCGATCCGCGTCCCAGCCCCTCGCCGTCCATCCACGCGGCGAGCCGGTCGAGGTCGACCAACTCCCGCCAAGTTTCGTCACTCATTCAGGTCTCGTCGCATCACCGGAGGACATCTCGGAAAAACGATCTGTCGGAGTGTCAGCATAGCTTCTACCATGAGACTATTCTCGCACAATCGTGCAGTTCATATTGACTGGCCGCAATGGCCGTGGCACCCGTTTTGAATAATTTGAATAATAAGCAGGGAAGACGCCCCATGTCGTGGCTGGTCCAATGCGGCGATCGCCTGGTGCCCAGGATTCGCGAATTTTTCTTGCTCTGGTTGGACGCTTATGGGCGGGTTGCTCCGCTACCCAATTTCTTCGGAACCGAACACGAGCAAGTAGAGGCTTCCTGTTTGTCCCTGAAAGAACGAATTCCGGGTCCCGGTCCCGCGCATGTCCGGTCGGGCAGGCATCTGACCATCGTACGAAGCCGCTGAAGGCGCATGCTCAACTAGCGGCAGGGTTAGGCCGGCAGTTCGCGGAAAGCTCCTACCGTCTGCGCTACGAAACGGCCCGAACTCCGACCGGCCGTGCGGCCAAAAAAGGGCCGACCTCGAACGAGGCGGCCCAAGTCGTTGGGAGAAATGCCCCGGTAGGGCACGCATCTCTATTATCGCGAACCGGATCGTCCGACAATCGGGATAGGGGGGAGTCTCACGACTCCTCCCCTCCCACACCACCGTACATACGGGTCCGTATACGGCGGTTCGACAGATTAAGCACGGTCGGTGTTTCACGCCGTGCCGGAGAGTCAGACAGTGGAGTCCGTCGCAACGGCTTCGGTCCTTTCGAGCGGCGCATCCGGGCTTCACCCTTTCTCATCGCTGCAAAAGCCAGTGATCTGGATATTCGGCCGCATGGCCGGTTCGAGGTCTCCACGTCCAAGCGTCCTTCCATCGTTCAGGCCTTCAGCGAAACTCGTTCCGCCTACTACGCCTTCTGCTGACTTCTGCACTGCGGTCAGGCCGCCTTACGGCGACCTCAGTCTCGTTGCCGAGACACAGCACAGATCTCCCGAGGTAAGATCGGCCGCCTTCATCGCACGCCCGTCGGATCTACCACCCCGGTCCTTGATAGTTGTGGACTTCGCGATTGGCTGCTCGCTCGTCCGGCCGGGCAGGCCTCTTATCCGCTTCTTGTCCATCGGGCCGCGATTTTGCTCCACGCTTCTTTCAGACCCCACCTCGCGGCGACGCCCTTGCGCTTCGCTAATCCTTCGCCACTATCAGGCTGGATAGAAGACTTTCACCTCCAAGCTGCCGATCATGCTCGGCACACAGCCAACGGGTCGCGCGAATGCGCGCCCGATGACAGGCTCCGCGAAGCAATCCATCTCGCCGCGTAAAGGAAGAATGGATTGCTTCGCTGCGCTCGCAATGACGGTGCGGCTGTTTGAAAATCAAATCCATCGTGCGGTGGCTGCACGCTCGGTCTGCTCTCTCCTCGGCAAGGTTCAGCGGATTGCTACTAAAGCCGGCTTTTCCATTCGCCGTACGCGCGCAGCCTCAGGCAGCAAGCTTCTCGATGGCCGCGTTGTCCAAGCCCACCTTCGCGCCGGCCGCGACGATCTCCTGCCAGGTGGTGGGGTCGACCGGCACACCCACGGCCAGGCGCTGTTTTTTCCATTCGCGTTCCGGCTCGCCGGCGATTTGCACATGGTCCACGCCTGCGGCGGGCGGCGAGGCGGTGTGCCAGGCAACGAAGCTTTCCGTCTCGCGCGCCAGGTTTTCGCCGGTGCCCATTTTGTTGGGATCGATGAGTATGGAAAACATGCTGTTGAGCACCTTGCGGCTGCCGTCACTCAAGGTCGGCGGAGCCGCCCGCCTTGACGATGCTGCGGACCACATTGATGATGGAATCGGCTTTGACGGTGCGGTAGTCGGCCATGTTGTCTTGTCTCGCTGTGTCGTCGGATCGCGATCTATACTCGTAATCCATAGCTGTTGGTGCTGAGGCTGTGCGCGCGCCCTTCGACAGGCTTAGCCAACAGTGACGCGGGGATGTTCAGAACGCGGTGTAACCCCCGTCGATCACAAAGCAGTCCGCGGTATGATACGACGATGCCTTGCTCATCAGATAAACCGCGATGCCGCCGAAATCGGAAGGCTCGCCGAACCGCCGCACTGGAATCCGCGGCATCACATTGGCCACGAATTTTTCGTTGGCCATGATGCCCGCGGTCATGTCGCTCTTGATCCAGCCCGGCAGGATGGCGTTGGACGTGACGCCCTGACGCGCGAGCTCGACCGCGAGCGCGCGGACCAGCGCGTTGATCGCGGCCTTGGTCGCGGCGTAATGCTCGTTGCGCGCGGTGCCGAACAGCGATGCCAGGCTCGAGGTCGCGACCAGCCGCCCGAACGGATCGCCCGATGTGGCGCGCTCGGTCATGTGGCGCGCCGCGGCCTGAAATACATGGAAAACGCCGTCGAGATTGGTGGCGAACATGCTGCGCCATTGTTCTTCGGTGCGGTCGATGAAGGCGTGGCGTCCGCCGCCGCCAATGCCGGCGTTGGCGAAGCAGCCGTCGACCCGGCCGAATCTCTCCAGCGTCGCGGCCATCGCCGATTTCACCGAGGCGGGATCGGTGACGTCGCAAACGCGGGTATCGGCCTTGCCGGAGCAGCCGGCCATGGTCGCGGCGGCGTTCTTGTTCTTGTCGGCATTGCGGCCCCAGATCGAGACGTTGCACCCGGCCGCGGCGAGCGCCTGCGCGATGCCAAGACCGATGCCGCCATTGCCGCCGGTGATGACGGCCACGCGGCCGGACAGATCGAAGATGCTCGTGAGCGTTTCCATTGGGCGTTTCCATTTGGTTTGGCGCGCGTTATTCCGTGCGTCCGATGGCGGGCAGTTGTTCCGATCCCGACCATGGACAAGCCCGCCCAGAAAATCAAATATGGGGCAGAGATCATCAACCCTGACAGCCCGCGGACCAACAATGCGGGCCACAGCTCGAGAGGAAACCCCATGCAGTTCAAGCACGTCACGCTCGATATCGACGGCCCGGTTGCCATCCTGAAGCTCGATCACCAGGAGGTGATGAATGCGGTGTCGATCGACATGCTGGGCGGTCTCGGCGAGGCGCTCGACGCCATCGAAGACAAGAAGGCCGAAGTCCGTTGCCTCGTTATTACCGGCGCGGGGCGCGCGTTCTGCACCGGCGCCAACCTGCAGGGCCGCAACAACCAGAAGCCGGGCAAGAGCAATGCCGGTGCGGCGCTGGAAACCGCGTTCCATCCGTTCCTGCGCCGCCTGCGCAACCTGCATTGCCCGATCGTCACCTCGGTCAATGGCCCGGCCGCCGGCGCCGGCATGAGCTTCGCGCTGATGGGCGACATGATCCTGTGCGCGCGCTCGTCGTATTTCCTGCAGGCATTCCGCCGCATTGGCCTGGTGCCCGATTGCGGATCGACCTGGCTGCTGCCGCGGCTGATCGGCAAGGCGCGTTCGGTCGAACTGTCGCTGATGGGCGAACGGCTCACCGCCGAGAAGGCGCTGGAATGGGGCCTCATCAACCGGGTCCATGACGATGCGGCCTTGATGGAGGAGACCATGAAGCTCGCGCATGAGTTGGCGAACGGCCCGACCATCGCGCTGTCGCTGATCCGCAAATTGTACTGGGACAGCCCGGACAATTCGTTCGAGGATCAGCTCAACCTCGAATTCCAGTCGCAGCGGATTGCGGGTGCGGCGGAAGATTTCAAGGAGGGTGTTACCGCGTTCCTTGAGAAGCGTCCGGCGAAGTTCAAGGGCAAATGATGGAGGAAAAGCTCGGACGCTGCGTTGCCTCGTGGTGCCCGGGCGCGACCGGTGTGGTTGGCGTGGCAAGACTCTCCGGCGGCGCCAGCCAGGAAACCTGGTCGTTCGATATCGTCCATCCCGATGGCAATATCGGCGCGATCCTGCGTCGCGCGCCGCCGGGCTATGGCGCGTCGCCCTCGCGCGCGGCCGGGCTCGGTGCCGAGGCTGTGCTGATGCGACTTGCCCATGAGGCGGGCGTGCCGTCGCCGCGCGTGATGCATGTGCTGCAGCCGCAGGACGGGCTCGGCACCGGCTTCATCATGGCGCGGGTCGAGGGCGAAACCATCGCGCGCAAGGTCTTGCGCGACGAACAATTTGCAACGGCCCGACCAATGCTGGCGCGCCAGCTCGGCAAGGTTGCCGCCGGCATACACGGACTGGACCTGGCGCAACTTCCAGAACTTCGCCGCATGACGGCGGCAAAGGAAATTTTCGAACTGGAGCGCGACTACTACTACCATGAAGGCAAGCAGCAGGGGCATTATCCGACCGATGCGGCTCTGGGTTTGGAAGTGGGCTATACACCTGCTTTAGCCCGCTTGATGTGTTTGGAGGGAGCCGACGACTCCAGTTATCAGAAGGCCGAAACCCACTTGCTGGAAACTGGTGGCATTGAGGTTTCGGCCAGACAAATTCAACGAGTGGTGCAGCGCGTTGGTGTGAGCGCCCAAGCTTGGCAAGAGCGGGAAGCTCAATCTGGCGGCAGCGCCGTCCCCATTATGTATCTGAGTGGTGATGCCACCGGGGTGCCGATGCGCAAAGAGGCCCTCCGCGCGCAGACGCGCAGGGCGGCGGAGGGGACTGCGCACAAGCTGCGCACGCGCCTCTCTAAAGGTGAGGAGTGTCGTTTGACACATAAATCCGCCACTTGGGCGAAGATATGCGTCACAAGAGCAAAGTGGCGAAGATATGCGTCACATTCCAACTATATGTTCTTGCTCTGACTCTCAGCCTCTTCTGCGTCATCCCTGCGCTCTCCCCCCTCCCCAAACCCCGCCACGACC
>Ga0137412_10001206_pt1 | contig 19772 bp, 17 predicted proteins | sample CZODoug2_1_16fun_FD_122160 | JGI IMG/M metagenome (GOLD analysis project Ga0137412, IMG submission 122160) | Vadose zone soil fungal communities from Angelo Coast Range Reserve, California, USA - CZODoug2_1_16fungal (Hybrid Assembly) | ecosystem: Environmental > Terrestrial > Soil > Vadose zone...
GTCGACTCCATCGCCTCGGCGACCGTGCCGAACACCGGCACCGACTTGCCGTCGAAGTCGGCCTTCTCGCCGGCCTTGCGCGGGTTGACGCCGCCCACGATGTTGGTGCCCGCGGCGAGCATCCGCGTGGTGTGCTTGGTGCCCTCGGAGCCGGTCATGCCCTGGACGATGACCTTGGAGTTCTCGTTCAAGAAAATGCTCATTTGCTCTCTCCGCAAGCGTCGTTCCGCGCCGCCATCAGGCAGCCGCTCCAGCCAGCTCAGCAGCCTTGTCGGCCGCGTCGTCCATGGTGTCGACCTGTTGTACGCCGGGTAGTGCGGCATCGGTCAGGATCTGACGTCCCAGCTCGGCGTTGTTGCCGTCGAGCCGGACGACGAGGGGTTTGTCGACCGCCTCGCCCCGCGATCCCAATAGCGAGAACGCGCTGACGATGCCGTTGGCCACGGCGTCACAGGCGGTGATGCCGCCGAACACGTTCACGAAGACCGACTTGACCGCCGGGTCGGACAGGATGATCTCCAGCCCATTGGCCATCACCTCGGCCGAGGCCCCACCACCGATGTCGAGGAAGTTGGCCGGCTTGACGCCGCCGTACCTCTCACCGGCGTACGCGACGACGTCCAGGGTGGACATCACCAGCCCGGCGCCGTTGCCGATGATGCCGACCGATCCGTCGAGCTTGACGTAGTTGAGGTGCTTCTCCTTGGCCCGCTGCTCGAGCGGATCGGTCGACTCGACATCGACGAAGGAGGCGTTGTCGGGCTGGCGGAAGTTGGCGTTCTCGTCGAGGGTGACCTTGCCGTCGAGCGCCTTCACGCTGCCGTCGGCGAGCTTGGCCAGCGGGTTCACCTCGACCAGCGTGGCGTCCGTGCCCACGAACGCCTGCCACAGCTTGACCAGGACGTCGGCCACCTGCCCGGCCACGGCCTCGGGGAACTTCGCCGCCGCGACGATCTCGCGGGCCTTCGCGTCATCGACCCCGGCGATGGCGTCGACCGGCACCCGGGCCAGCGCGTCGGGCCGCTCGACGGCGAGCTGCTCGATTTCCATACCGCCTTCATAGGACGCCATCGCGAGGAACGTTCGGTTGGCGCGGTCGAGCAGGAAGGAGACGTAGTACTCCTCCTCGATCTGCGCGCCTGGGTCGACCAGCACGCGATGCACGGTGTGACCCTTGATGTCCATGCCGAGGATCTGCCCGGCCAGCTCAGCCGCCTCGTCGGGCGTCTTGGCGACCTTGACGCCGCCGGCCTTGCCGCGACCGCCGACCTTCACCTGCGCCTTGACGACCGTGACGCCACCGATGCGTTCAGCGGCCGCGCGCGCCTCGTCGGGCGTCGAGGCGACCTCGCCGAGCCCGGTGGGAACGCCGTACTTCTGGAACAGTTGCTTGGCCTGGTACTCGAACAGATCCACGCTGATGCCGCCCGCTTCTCTCCGGAAACCTTCTAGAAACGCAGCCTAGGGCAGGCGGTTACCCCGAGTACCTGCGGATGTGGGGGGATTCACCCGTGGGCCGGAGCACCCACGTTCGTCCGCACCCACTCGACGATGTCCTCCATGGACGCGCCGGGCGTGAAGATCTTGGCGACGCCCAGCCGGGTCAGCTCCGGAAGGTCGGCGTCGGGGATGATGCCGCCGCCGAACACCACGACGTCGGTGACGTTTCGCTCGGCGAGCAGCTCCATGGTCTTGGCAAAGAGCGTCATGTGCGCGCCGGACAGCACCGAGAGCCCGACGGCGTCGGCGTCTTCCTGGATCACGGTCTGCACGATCTGCTCGGGCGTCTGGTGCAGCCCGGTGTAGATGACCTCCATGCCAGCGTCGCGCAGCGCGCGGGCGATGACCTTCGCGCCCCGGTCATGTCCGTCCAGGCCGGGCTTGGCCACGACGACTCGGATGCGATCAGCCATGCGACGGCCTCCTCGGTAGTGCCTGGCAGGTACCCTAAGCCCGGATCAGGCGGAGGGGACGGACGCGACCACGAACTGTGGCGTAACCGATCATCGCCGTGCGACATCATCCCGATCGCAGGATTTGACCCAGTCGGATCCGGTGACCACCCTGTGGCCAACGTAGTCCAGCACCGCCGCACCGAGGAGACCATGGCGACCACCGAGCTCACCCGGTCGCCAGCCGAAAGCGCAGTGGCGCGCCGCCTCGGCCTCGCCCGACTGACGCTGCCGGCCGAATTCACCGCCGGACGCGGCCGATCGGTGGCCCTGATCTGGGTGACCTCGCGCGCCGCGATGATGCTGGTGCTCGGTCTGCTCGGCGGTCCGGTCACCGGCGACGTCCTGTATTACGCCCGCAGCCTGCACACCATGTTCTCGGGCGCGACGCTGCGCCAGACGTTGCAGGAGTACCCGGTGCCGGTGCTCGGCATCATGCTGCCGCAGTACCTGCTCGGGGCGCTGAACTCGGTGGCGTTCGCGTTCCTGTTCGTCGCCTCGATGCTCGCGGTCGACGCGGCGTTCACCGCGTTCCTGTGGCGGGTCACCGGGCGGCGCCTGTCCCCCGCCGTGACGTTCTGGCTGCTGTTCGCCCCGGCGATGGGGCCCATCGCGTACTTCCGGTTCGACCTGGTGCCGGCGGTGCTCACCGGCACGGCGCTGTTGGCCGTGGTCCGGCGTCCCCGCTGGACGGGCGCCCTGACCGCCCTGGGCGTGGCCCTCAAATTGTGGCCGATCGTCATGCTGCCCGTGTTCTTGCTGCGCCGGGCGGCACGGGCGACGGTGCTGCGCTCGTTCGCGCTGACCGGCCTGGTGCTCGGCGGCATCAGCCTGGCCATCGCCGGGTACAGCCGGCTGGTGTCGCCGGTGAACTGGCAGGCGGCCCGCGGGCTGCAGATCGAGTCGGTGTCAGCGACCCCCCTCATGCTCGCCCGGGCGGTGCACCCGCACGGCACCTGGGACATCCGCACCAGCAAGTACAAGGCGACCGAGATGTTCGGGGCCGGCGTTCACGGCATGGTGCTGGTCTCGACCGCTGCCACGGCCGTGGGCCTGCTCGTCCTGGCCTGGCTGTGGCTGCGGTGCCGTCGGGTACCCGACGTGCCGCTGGTCACCCTCGGCTGGTTGATCCTGGCCGCGGCCGCCGTCCTCACCGTCACCAACAAGACGCTGAGCCCCCAGTACATCTTGTGGCTGGGCGGCCCGGTGGCGGCGCTGTTCGTGCTGACGCCCCAGGACGCCGCGGTGCGTCGGGCGGCCCGGTTGCTGATCGTCGTCTCGTTGTGCACGCAGGCCATCTACCCGATCTTCTACGCCAAGCTCGTCAACGTCGGATGGCACACCTTGCCCATGACGGTGCTGCTCGCGGCGCGCAACGCACTGCTCGTGGGGCTGGCCGTGCTGGCGTGCATCGAGGTGTGGCGCCGCACCTCGTCGACTCATTCGACTCATTCGATTCCGGCGACGCCGTGACCGCGGTACTGGCCGAGCGGGTTTCGGTCCGCGACACTCTCCGGCAACGGGTCGACCGGGTGCGCGAGGCGCCGGGCATCACGATCCTGACGCTGTGCTGCCTGGCCGCCTACCTCGTCCACTCGCTGTACGCCCAGTACACCTACCGCAGCACCGCGTTCGACCTCGGCATCTTCGACCAGGCCGTGCGGGCGTACTCGCACTTCCAGGCGCCGATGGTTCCGCTCAAGGGCCCGGGCTTCAACGTCTTCGGCGATCACTTCCACCCGATCATCGCGACCATCGCGCCGCTGTACTGGATCTGGGACAGCCCGAACGTGCTGCTCGTCGTCCAGGCGATCCTCATGGCGTCCGCGGTTCCGGTCGTGTACCGGTTCGCCCGGCGGCGCACCGGCCCGCGCATGTCACTGGTCATCAGCGCGGCCTACGGCTTCGGCTGGCCGGTCCAGGCGCTGATCGACTTCGACTTCCACGAGATCGCGTTCGCAACGCCGCTGCTCGCCCTGGCCATCGACGCCCTCGATCGGCGCGACGACCGCAAACTGCTGCTCTGGGCGGTGCTGCTGCTGTTCGTCCGCGAGGACATGGGCATCCTCGTCGTCCTGCTCGCCCTGCTCCGCTTGCTCCAGCGACGTCCGCCGCACTGGCGGGCGGCCGCGCTCGCGGTCGGCGGCATCGTCGCGTACCTGATCACGACCACGCTGATCATCCCGCACTTCGCGCGCGGTCACGGATTCGCCTACGGCAGCCAGTTCGACGCACTCGGGCCGAACCTGCCTTCGGCGCTGGGCAACATCGTCGCTCACCCGTGGCATGCCATGAAGCTGCTCGTCACCCCGTCGGCCAAGGTCGAGACACTCTCTTGCCTGGTCGTACCGTTCGCGTTCCTCTTCTTGCGCTCCCCCTACGCGGTGCTCGCGGTGCCGCTGCTCGCCGAGCGGCTCTTCAACTCGCGGGCGAACCTGTGGCAGCCGCACTTCCACTACAACGCCCTGCCGTGGCTGGTGCTCGCTCTCGCCACGGTGGACGGCGCCGCCAAACTGGGCCTGTTCCGACCTACCGTCGGGGCGCGCCGGGCCCGGTTCGCGCTGGCCGCCTGGCTGGTCGCGGTGCCGCTGCTGCTGCCGTTCTACGGCTTCGGCGCGCACCCCTACGCCTGGACGAAGATGCGCAACACCCGCGGCATCCAGAGCCAGGCAGCGTTGCAGGCCGCGCGCGCCGTCGTGGCCCACCTGCCGAGCAACGTGTGCATCGAGGCCGACAACAAGCTCGTCCCGCACCTGACCAACCGCGACTACGTCACCCTGCCCGACACGCAGAACGGGACGGCGGACTTCATCGCTCTGGACCTGGCCGCTCCCGACATCGGCGGCAACCCTCCGGCCCCGAAGCCCGCCCCGGTGCTGGCCGCGGCTGAGAAGCAGGGCTACGTCGTGATCTTCCGCCAGGCGAAATTCGTACTGCTGCAGTCGCCGAACTACACCGGACCGTCGAGCGAATGCCACCCGCTGAGCAAGGGCAAAGCCGGCTAGCTATCGCGAGTTGTCCGCGCTTCGCGATGTCACAGCACCGCCAAGCGCGGACAACTTTCCTACGTCAGAGCTTTTCCAAGGCGGCGTAGCGCAGGACCAGCCACTTGACGCCGGAACTGCCGAAGTCGATCTGCGCCTGTGACTGCTCGCCGACGCCGCGCGTGTCGACGACGGTGCCGAGGCCCCAGGCGTCGTGCGTGACCCGGTCGCCCTTGTCGAGCGAGAGCACCGCGCGGTTGCCGACCCCGCCACGCAATCCGCCGCCGCGCAGCCGGGACGCGGCCAGCTGCTCCTGCGCGGACTGGGGCCGGGACCGGTATCCGTGGTCGCCGTACCGGCTCGGCACGTCGTCGCCGTAGGACGGCACGAACGGCGCCCGGTCGACCGCCCCGCTCCACTCGACCAGCTCGCCCGGCACCTCGTCCAGGAACCGCGAGGGCGGATTCCACTGGGGACGCCCCCACGCACTGCGGGCCAGCGCCCGAGACAGGTAGAGCCGCTCGCGGGCCCGGGTGATACCGACGTAGGCCAGGCGGCGCTCCTCGGCGAGTTCGGCGGCGTCGCTCTGCGCGCGCTGGTGCGGGAAGACGCCGTCCTCGAGGCCGGTGAGGAACACGACCGGGAACTCCAGTCCCTTCGCCGTGTGCAGCGTCATCAGCGTGACGACCCCGCCGCTGGCGTCCGGGATGGAGTCGGCGTCGGCGACCAGTGACACCTGTTCGAGGAAGGCGTCCAGATCCCCGGCCTCGTCCGTTCCGGCGCGCGCCTCTTCGAACTCGCGGGCCACGCTGACCAGCTCGCGCAGGTTGTCGACCCGGCCCTCGTCCTGCGGATCCTTGCTCGCCTCGAGCTCGCGCAGGTAGCCGGTCTTGTCGAGGACGGCCTCGAGGATCTCGCTGGGCATGCCGTCGATGGCCACCGCGCGCAGATCGGTCAGCAGAACGAGGAAATCGCGGATTGCCCCTAGCGATCGGGGATTCATGCCGGGGGCCGCGTCGGCCCGGTCGAGGGCGGCGCCGAACGAGATGCCCTCGGCCTCGGACAGCGCGGCGACGCAGGCCTGCGCGCGATCACCGATGCCCCGCCGCGGCGTGTTCAGGATGCGGCGCAGGCTCACCAGGTCGTCGGGGTTGGCGATCACCCGCAGGTAGGCCAGCGCGTCACGCACCTCGCGCCGCTCGTAGAAGCGGACGCCGCCGACCACCCGGTACGGCAGCCCGATGCGGATGAACACTTCCTCGAAGACACGGGACTGCGCGTTCGTCCGGTAGAAGACCGCGACGTCGGACGCGGTGTAGTTCTCGATCTGCTGGGCCACCCAGGCCGCCTCGTCGTGCTCGTTCTCGGCGACGTAGCCCTCGATCTGCTCGCCGGCCCCGGCGTCGGACCAAAGGTTCTTCGGCTTGCGATCGGGGTTGCGGGCGATGACGGCGTTGGCCGCGTTGAGGATCGTCTGCGTCGAGCGGTAGTTCTGCTCGAGCAGGATCGTCGTGGCGTCGGGGTAGTCGCGCTCGAACTCGAGGATGTTGCGGATGGTGGCCCCGCGGAAGGCGTAGATCGACTGGTCGGCGTCGCCCACCACGGCCAGCTCGGCCCCTTCGCCGACCAGCTCCTTCACCAGCACGTACTGCGCGTGGTTGGTGTCCTGGTACTCGTCGACCAGCACGTGCCGGAACCGTTTGCGGTACTTCTCGGCGACGTCCGCGTGATCTTGCAACAGCTGCACGGTCGACATGATCAGGTCGTCGAAGTCCAGGGCGTGCGCCTCGCGCAGTCGCGACTGGTAGCGGGTGTACGCCTCGGCCAGCACCTTCTCGTGGGCGTTGCTCGCCTTGTCGGCCCACGCCGCCGGCGTGACCAGCTCGTTCTTGAGGTTGCTGACCTGCCCGCAGAGCGAACGCGGCGGGTAGCGCTTGGAGTCCAGGTCGAGCTCGCGGGAAACGAGGGTCATCAGCCGGGTCGAGTCGTCGGCGTCGTAGATCGAGAACGACGACTTGAGGCCGAGCGACGAGCCGTCGGCGCGCAGGATCCGCACGCACATCGAGTGGAACGTGCTCACCCACATCGACCGGGCGCGCGGCCCGACGAGCGCCGCGACGCGCTCCTTCATCTCGCCGGCGGCCTTGTTCGTGAACGTGATCGCGAGGATCTCGCCCGGACGCGCGCCGCGCTCGGCGAGCAGGTAGGCGACCCGGTTGGTGAGCACCCGGGTCTTACCCGACCCGGCGCCCGCGACGATCAGCAATGGCCCGCCCTGGTGCACGACCGCCTTGCGCTGCTGAGGGTTCAGGCCGTCCAGCAGGGTCGCGGGGTCAACGGCGATTGGCATGCCACGTCGGGGTTTGGGGGCACTGTTGGCTGCCTCGTCGGGCAGCGTGAACAGGGTGTCGGCATCGGACGTCATCGCGTCCTCCAGCCTACGGGGCCCGTCCGACCGTCTCGCGGCAAGGCACCATTCCGAGTTGATCTTGGTGCGCGTCTTGTCGCACAGCTGGTGTACCGTCAAAGCCATGACACGCATCACCGTGGACGTCGACGACGAGCTGCTCGAAGCCGCTCGCGAAGAGCTCGGCACTACGACGAAGGTCGCCACGATCAACGAGGCGCTGCGCGAGATCGCCTGGCGCAAGAAAGCCGCCGAGATCATCGCGTTGCTCGACAGCGTCGAGATGGACTTGACCGGTTCGGAGAAGGCCTGGCGCTACGGCGGCGGCCGCGACCTGTCGAAGCTCGTCGAGAAAGCCCGGCAGGCATAGTGGCCGCGCCTATCTATCTCGCCGATACCTCAGCCCTCGTACTCCGACGCCTGGACGCGCGTGCGCGCGAACGCCATGCGAGGCTCACCGCCGAGGGGCGCCTCGCCGCGTGTCAGATGACCACACTCGAATTTCTCAACACCGCGACCAGCCCATCGGATCACGCCACCATTCTCGCCGCGCTCAACGGCGGACGCTGGATGGACGTCACTACTGACGCGCTGGATCGAGCGATCGCGGTCCACAGCGAACTCGCCGGCAGGAGCCAGCATCGCGAGTTCTCGCTGCCCGACCTGATCATCGCGGCGACCGCCGAGCAGCACGGCGCCACCGTCTTGCACTACGACGCCGACTACGACCGCATCGCCGAGATCACCGGTCAGCCCACCGAATGGATCGTCGAGCGCGGCTCGCTGTGAACGTCTCCCATCTCCCATCGTGAGACGGACGTCTCAGGCGAGTTGCGAGCAAGTGAGGTGGCATGGCACGATCAACAACGTGCTGAGCCGCCACGAGTTCTTTTATGGGTACCCCACGGTGCCCGTTGCTGCCGGCTGAACACACTCAGACTGCAGACGCCCCGGGCCAACCGCCCGGGGCGTTTCTCGTCCCCGGGCCGCGGCACGGACACCCATCGAAGGGAACACCGATGACCATGGCCACCGCCGCCGACGAGTCAGCACTGGAGGACGACGCCGACGCCATCCCGGCACTACGCAGCCAGATCGACGCGCTCGACGAGGCGATCACCCGACTGGTCGCCGAACGGGCCCGGCTCTCGCGCCGCGTCCAGTCCGCGCGCATGAACTCGGGCGGCACGCGCGTCCAGCTCGGCCGCGAACGCGTCGTCCTGGACGGATACCGCAAGGTGCTCGGCCCGGACGGTGCGGCCCTCGGCGACGCCGTACTGCGCGTGTGCCGCGGCGCCCGTTGATCGATTAGATGTAACACGCCGGAGTTACCGTGCGGCATCCAGTTGCGCCGACCGCCGCAGGGGGTGGGCCGTGCATCCTGCTGCGAACCCGCGCCGCCTGCGGGCCGTCCCGCCTGCGGTAGACGTCCAGTACACGGTCGTCCACGGCTACCGGCGCGCGTACCGGATGCTCGGCACGGGGCCGGCCGTCGTGTTGCTGCACGGCATAGGGGACAGCTCCGAGACGTGGCGCGAGGTCATTCCCGATCTGGCCCGCGACCACCTCGTCATCGCCCCGGACCTGCTCGGCCACGGTCGATCGGCCAAGCCCCGCGCCGACTACTCCATCGCGGCCTACGCCAACGGGCTGCGTGACCTGCTCGGCATCCTCGGCGTCGATAAAGCCACGCTCGTCGGGCACTCCCTCGGTGGGGGTGTCGCGATGCAGTTCGCCTACCAGTTCCCCCAGCGCACCGAGCGGCTGGTCTTCGCCTCGGGCGGGGGCGCCGGGCGGGAAGTCAACTCGATCCTGCGGATGCTGTCGACGCCGGTCGCGCCGCAGTTGCTCGCCCCGCTGCGCATGCCGATGGCCCGGCTCGAGGCCCGGCTGGCGGTCCGGATTCTGCAACTGTCCCGGCGTGACCTCGGTGTGGACGCGGCCGAGCTGCTGCGGGTGATGGGCGGCCTGGACACCACCGAAGGCCGCCTGGCCTTCCTGCGTACGCTGCGGGCGGTCGTCGACTGGCGGGGCCAGGTCGTGACGATGCTCGACCGCTGCTATCTCGCCGAAGGCATACCGACGCTGATCATGTGGGGCGACCGCGACGCCATCCTGCCCGTCACCCACGCCTACCGCGCGCACGAGGCGATGCCCGGCAGCCGGCTCGAGATCTTCCCCGGCGCCGGCCACTTCGTGCACCGATCCGACCCGGCCCGCTTCCTGCGCACGCTGCGCGACTTCATCGCGACGACGACCCCGCGCGCCTGGGACGAGGCCACCTGGCGCACGCTGGTCGAACGGGGCCAGGTGAGCGGTACGTAGAGTGGCGGCCCGTGAGTCCTCTCGACGACGTCGAACGCGCGCTGGTCGTCGTGGCACATCCCGACGATGTCGACTTCGGCGCCGCCGGAACGGTAGCCGGCTGGACGGCGGCCGGCATCGACGTCGCCTACTGCATCGCCACCTACGGGGATGCCGGCGGCTTCGACGACACCCCGCGCGAGCAGATGCCGGTACTGCGCGAGGCCGAGCAGCGGGCCGCCGCCAAGATCGTCGGCGTCGAGGACGTCACCTTCCTCGGCTATCCGGACGGCGCGGTCACCGTCACCCTCGACCTGCGCCGCGACATCGCCCGGCAGATCCGCCGGGTCCGCCCGCAGCGCGTGCTGCTCCCCTCGCCCGAGCGCAGCTGGACGCGCATCCCGGCCAGCCACCCGGACCATCTCGCCGTCGGTGAGGCCGCCATGTGTGCCGTCTACCCCGATGCCCGCAACCCGTTCGCCTTCCCCGAGTTGCTCGCCGACGAGGGACTCGACGCGTGGACGGTGCCCGAGGTCTGGGTCATGGGCGCCCCCGAACCCGACCACTACGTCGACGTCACCGACACGTTCGACCTCAAGATCGCCGCGCTGCGAGCGCACGTGACCCAGACCGCGCACATGGACGATCTCGCCGAGCGGCTGCGCGACCGGCTGGCGAGGAGCGCCCAGGCCGGCGGGTTGCCCGAGGGGCGACTGGCCGAGATGTTCCGTGTGGTCGGCATCCCCCGCTGATCCGCCGCTCAGCCCCGTCATGACACGCTGGCATCACTGTCCGGCGAGCCATCGCGGGGCACAGTCAACCGACGCGGAGAGGTGACGATGGAACGCCCGCAGGTGATCTCGATCGGCGGCAGCGGTACAGGCCTGACCCTGCTCGCCTGGCCGGACCGGCTGCCTGACATCGCCTGGCTCGGCCAGCCACTGGACGGTGTGGTTCCCGAGTCGCGGGTCAGCATCCTGCCCGAGCACGCGCGCGCTTGGCTGGGCCGGCCCGGGCTGGTCGGTCACCGCGTCGACGGCACCGCCTGGTCACCGGAGTTCACCGAGGTGGACGTCTCCGCCGCTGCGGATCGGATCACCGTCCACGCGGCCGACGCCGTCGCCGGGCTGGGCCTGGTGAGCGAGTTCGAGGCACTCGAGAGCGGGGCGATCCGGGCCCGGCACGCGGTGACGAACACCGGCGCCGGGCCCTACATCCTCGACGCGCTCGACGTCGTCGTGCCGGTACCCGATCGCGCCGCCGAGATCCTCGACTTCACCGGACGGTGGGTGGTCGAACGGCAGCCCCAGCGGCACCCGATCCGCGATGGTCTGTGGACGCGGGAGAACCGCCACGGCCGCACCGGGCACGACGCCGCGACGATGCTCATCGCTGGTGTATCCGGCTTCGACTTCGCCCACGGCGAGGTTTGGGCGCTGCACGTCGCCTGGAGCGGCAACAGCGTCCACCGCCTCGAACGCCTCTCGAGTGGCGAGATCACGCTGGCCGGCGGCGAGTTGCTGCTGCCCGGTGAGGTGGTGCTCGCCCCGGGCGAGAAGTACCGCACCCCGTGGGTGTACGTCGTGTCCTCCCTGGTCGGACTGGACGGGCTGAGCGCCACGTTCCACGCGCAGGTGCGGGCGGCCGCGGCACCGGTCACGGGCGCCAAGACGCGGGCGGTCATGCTCAACGTCTGGGAGGCCGTGTACTTCAACCACGATCTCGACCGGCTGCTCGCCCTGGCCGACACCGCGGCCGCCGTCGGGGTCGAGCGGTTCGTCCTGGACGACGGCTGGTTCCTCGGCCGGCACGACGACGACGCCGGGCTCGGCGACTGGACGGTCGACCGCACGACCTGGCCGGACGGGCTGCACCCGCTGGTCAAGCACGTGCTGCACCTCGGCATGGACTTCGGCCTGTGGTGGGAGCCGGAGATGGTCAACCCCGACTCGGACCTCTACCGCGAGCACCCGGACTGGATTCTCTCCACGGGCGGGCGCATCCCGCCGATGCACCGCAACCAGCTCGTGCTCGACCTGACCCACCCCGAGGCGTTCGACCACCTCGTCCGGTCGTTCGACGCGCTGGCCGCCGAGTATCCGATCAGCTTCGTCAAGTGGGACCACAACAGCGATCTCATCGACGCCGGCTCGTCGTTGCGCGGCGGGGCCGCCGCCGTGCACGAGCAGACGCTCGCGTTCTACGCGCTCATCGACGACCTGCGGCGGCGGCATCCGGAGATCGAGTGGGAGAGCTGCGCGTCCGGCGGTGGGCGCATCGACCTGGAGGTGCTGGAGCGGTTCGACAGCGTGTGGACGTCTGACGGCACCGATCCGCTGACCCGCCAGCACATCCAGCGGTGGACGGCTCAGCTCATCCCGTACGAATTTCTCGGCTCGCACATCGCCGCCGCCCGCTCGCATCAGACCGGGCGGACCTCGAGCCTCTCGTTCCGGGCGGCGACGGCGCTGTTCGGGCAGTTCGGCATCCAGTGGAACCTCGGCGAGGCGACACCTGCTGAGCTGGACGAGCTGGCCCAGTGGATCGAGATCTACAAGCAGTATCGGGGGTTGCTGCACAGCGGCCGAGTGGTGCGGGTCGACGTCACGGATCCGGGGGTGCTCGTCCACGGCGTCGTGTCACCCGACCGCCGCGAGGGGCTCTTCGGCTACGTGCAGCTGGACGAGACGGTGCACACGCCGCCGGCGTTCCGGATGCCCGGGCTCGATCCGAGCCTGACCTACCGGGTCGAGGAGGTGCGCCCGGACGCGCTGCCGGTGAGCACGTGGCGCGGGCGCGGTGTCGAGGCCGGCGGGGCGGCGCTCGCCGCGATGGGTCTGCCGGCACCCGCGCGGGCGCCCGAGTCGGTGCTCGTCGCCCGCGCCGTCGCAATCAGCAGCTGATCATTGATCCTGGGATCTTCCTGCGCGGGCTGCCTCCCGAGGCAGTATGTGCAGGAAGATCGCGACATCACGGTGATCTTCCTGCGCGTCCAGGCCGCAACGGCAGCCTGCGCAGGAAGATCAGCCCGCGGCCGGGCTACAGCATGCGACGATCGGCGGCCCAGCGGGTGAGCTGATGCCGGCTGGACAGTTGCAGCTTGCGCAGCACGTTGGAGGCATGCGTCTCGACGGTCTTGATCGAGATGTACAGCTCGGCTGCGATCTCCTTGTAGGCGTAGCCGCGGGCCAGCAGTCGCAGCACCTCCCGCTCGCGGGGGGTGAGCTGATCGAGGTCCGGGTCGACGGACGGCACGACGGGGGCGTCGCGGAAGGCGTCCAGGACGAAGCCGGCCAGCCGCGGGCTGAACACGACGTCACCGTCGGCCACTCGGCGCACCGCCGCGGTCAGCTCCTCGGCCGAGATCGTCTTGGTGACGTAGCCCTTGGCGCCGGCCCGGATCACCGCGATCACGTCCTCGGCGGCGTCGGACACCGACAGCGCGAGGAACCGCGTGTCCGGCACCTCGGTAGCGACGCCGGCGAGCACGGCCAGCCCACCGCCGTCGGGCATGTGCACGTCGAGCAGCACGACGTCAGGACGCAGGTCCCGGATCGCGGTGATCGCCTCGGCGACGGTGCCGGCCTCGCCGACCAGTTCGACCGAATCGCCGAGCTCGGCCCGCACGCCGGCGCGGAACATCGCATGGTCGTCCACGAGAAACACGGTCGTCATCGACCCACCCCATCCCGATTGTGCAACTCTCGGCCGCGTGAGGCGGCCAGAAGTTGCACGATCGCTGAGACGTTCATGATCGCGGCATCCTGATCTCTACCTCGGTTCCAGTACCTGGGGTCGAGCGCACGCTGACCTGGCCGCCGTGCCGCTCGATGCGGCCGATGATCGAGCCACGCAGCCCTTGTCGATCATCGTCCACGGCCGCGACGTCGAAGCCGACGCCCCGGTCGCGGACGAAGCACAGGCACGCGTCGTCCTCGACCTCGGCGTACAGCGACACCGCGTCGACGTGAGCGTGCTTGGCGGCGTTCACCAGCGCCTCGCGGCTCGCCCCGACCAGCGCGTTGAGCCGGTCGTCGAGTGGCGCGTCGCCCACGACGACGACGTCCACCTGGATCGCGTACGCGTCCTCGACCTCGGCCGCCGCCGACATCAGCGCCTCGCTCAGCTGACCGGACGACTCGCGCTCGCCGTAGAGCAGCGTGCGCAGCTCGCGTTCCTGCCCGCGGGCCAGCCGCGACACCTCGCGCGGCGAGGACGCGTTGCGTTGGATCAACGCCAGCGTCTGCAACACCGAGTCGTGCAGGCGCGCAGCCAGCTCGGCGCGTTCCTGGGAGCGGATGCGCTCGCGGCGCTCGTCGCTCAGATCGCTGACCATCCGCATCCACCAGGGGCCGGTGAGCAGCACCAGGCCGACGATCGTGACCACCACCGCGAGCAGCCCGACGACCACGGCGGACGAGTTCGAGCGAACCAGCACGAACACGCCGCCCGCCACGACGAGCGCTGCCCCGGCGGCGAGCCGGAGCCGCCCGGCCGGTCCGGCGGCGACGAGCGATCGGCGAGACGTGCGCCACCAGCTCTCTCGCTGGCCTTCACTCGCCTGCCGCCAGATCAGGGCACCGCCGAAGATCGCGAGTGTGGACGGAATGAGCAGCTGGCCCAGCGGCATCGTCCGCGTCACCCCGAACACCGCTACAACCACGAGCACCACACCGGCGGCGTAGGCGATCCAGTCGCTGAATCGGGATCGCCGCCGGCTGCCGGGCGGGGTCGGCACGACGATCCAGTACGCGCCGTAGAGGATCACGCCCAGGCCGTCGGCAAAAGTGAGCAGGATGAACGCGATGCGGACCGAGCGCGGGGAGATGCGCAGATGGTCGGCGATACCGCTCGCGACGCCGCCGAGCACCTTGCGACCGGCGCGCCGGTAGAGCCGGGGGGCTCCTACCGCGCTGTCGGCCACAGATCCCATGATCCCGGCCCGCGAACCCGGCCCGCATCGGGCACCGCCCCGAGCGCGGATCTCAGGGTCGGATCAGGGGCCCGCCTGATGTGCCCGGGCCCGCCGCTGGCCCATCCTCTTCGGTATGACCTCGACATCCGAGACGCCGCCACCGCCACCAGCGGATTCACCGCCGCCTCCGGAGCCGCCAACCGGGCCGGTGCCGCCCCCGGGGCCGACGCCTCCGCCCGCAGGACCGCGGCTGCTGCGCCGCAGCGACAACAAGCGGGTCGCGGCCGGCGTGGCCGGCGGTCTCGGCGAGTACTTCGGCGTCGACCCGGTGCTGTTCCGGGTGCTCTTCGCCGTCACGGCATTCTTCGGCGGCGCTGGCATTCTCGCTTACATCATCGCCTGGGCCGCCATCCCCGAACGCGGTGAGCCCCACTCGCCGATCGACCGCCTGGTCGGCGGCGGGCGTCGCAACAGCGCTCCGGCGTGGATCCTCACGCTCGGGGCGGTGGTCGTCGTCTGGGGTTTGCTGTTCAGCTGGTGGGCGCCGTGGCGGTTCCTGCCGTGGATGTTCCTTCCGCTGGCGCTGGCCACAGTGGTCCTCGCGATGGCGCTGTCGCGCCGCCCGCAGACGGGCGGCACCGAGCCCGAACCCGAACCCGAGGCAACGCTGACCGCTCCGGACGCCGCGGCCGCAGCCGACGTCGCGCCGTGGATCACCGCGGCCCGGGCCGCCCGCCGAGAACGCCGCGCGCGGATCGCGCCCATGCGCTGGGCCATGCTCGGAACGCTCGTCGCCGCCCTGACGGTGCTGGGCATCATCGACGCCGCGACCGGCGTCCGCATCCCCGTGTACTTCTGGGCGGTGCAGTTGGTGGTCGCGGCCGGACTGGTCGTGGGCGCAGCGCTGCGGCGTCCGATCTGGTGGACAGCCTTGCTGTTGATCCCCGCCTCGATCGGTGCGTTCGTGTTCTCCGGCTGCCGGGTCAGCCTGCACGACGGTTCGGGGGCGAACACGTACACCCCGAACCGTACAGCCGACCTGCGAACGGACTATCGCCACGCGTTCGGCCAGACGACGCTCGACCTGACCGCGCTCGGCCCCCTGGACGTCGCCCGGACGATTCACGTGACGCAGGCTGCCGGCCAAGTGCACCTGATCATCCCGCCGTCGCTGCCGGTGGACGTCCACGCGAACGTCCACCTCGGCACTATCACCGTCGACGGCAGCGAGGACTCCCACGGCATGGGCCTCAACCAGGACCCCTTGACGACTGCGTCCGGTCGCGCGCTCACCATCGACGTCCGCCTCACCGCCGGCGAGCTACGGATCGATCGTCAGAACTGACCGGCGTCAGGGCGTGATCGCGTACCGGGTGAACTTCCACTTGGCCAGGATGCGTCCCATCGTGCCGTCGTCGTAGAGGTCGCGGACCGCTGCCGTGATCTTGGCGATCCGCGAATCGCCGAGCCGCAGCGCGATCCCGATCGGGGTGGGCTTCACCAGCTCGGCGCCCTGGGCCAGCGACTTGTCCGCCGCCACCGCCGACTCGACGATGGGGGTGTCCCCGAAGTAGACCTGCACGGTGTTCTTCTGCAGGGCGTAGATGGCGTCGTTCTCGGTGTCGAACGAGCGGATGGTGATCGACTGACCGGCCGGTGCGGTCTTGTTCTGCGCGGTGAGGAACTGCTCCTCGGTCGTCTCCCGGGCTACCGACACCGTCCGGCCATAGAGGTCGGCGACCCCGTTGACCGGCGCGGCGTCCTTGCCGATCATCACCGACTGACCGGCCTGCAGATAGTCGACGAAGGCGAGCTGCTTGCGCCGCTCAGGGGTGTCGTTCATGAACGAGATGATCGCGTCGCAGCGCTGGTCGAGCAGCGCCGGGATGATCCCGGTGAACGGCGTCTCCGTGTAGCGGACCGAGCGGTCGATCCGCTTGGCCACGTCGTGGGCGATATCGATATCGGCGCCGACGAGCTGGCGCTTGAGTTCGGCTGAACCGACTTTGCCGACTTGATGGAACTCGGCGGGCGGGTAGTTCGGGTCGGTGCAGAAGGTGAACGTCTTGTCCGAGGAACTGCACGCCGCCACGCTCGTCGCCAGCAGCGCGCCCGCCAGGACTGCCGCCCACCGACCTGCTCCCATGATGGTCACCCCGTCAGCCTGACTTCGTCCTCGCCCGGGAGCCGCCAGTCCTCGGACGCTATCGCCGCCTGCACCTGCTCCTTGGACATCGCCAGATCGACCGCGTAGTAGAAGACGCCCAGGGCGAACGCGATCACCACCGCCAGGTCGACCCAGTCGGGCAGCACGTTGTGCCCGTGACCGTAGCGACCGAGCACGCTGATCACGGTCATCCCGATCAGCCACGGCCAGATCCACGAGGTGGCCCGCCAATCGATATCGGTGCGATTGGCGTCGGCGCGACGCACCGCGACCTCGAACAGCACGCGTCCGACGAAGATCAGGCCCAGCAGCTTCCAGATCACGTCGAAGCCGCTCCAGTAGATGATCAGGTTCGCGAAGCAGAAACCCATGGGGTTCAGGACGGCCGGCCACGGCATCCGGTACGGACGGTGACGGTCGGGATCACGTTTGCGCAGCGCGGCCGCCGACACGGGCGCGAACGCGTACATGATCGCGGTGGCCGAGGTGATGATGCCGACCAGCTTGCTCCAGCTGGGGAACGGCAGGAAGAAGATCTCGCCGACGACGAACGCGAGCAGGATCGAGTAGACGGGCACGCCGCGCCGGTTCACCTGGGTCAACTGATTCGGCAGCACCTCTTCCTGACCGAGCGCGTAGGACAGCCGGGCGCTCGTGCCGACGTAGATCATGCCCGTGCCCGCCGGAGACACGAACGCGTCAATGATCAGGATGGTGGCCAGCCAACCGGCGCCGACGGTGGTGGCCAACGTGTAGTAGGGGCCGTAGTCGCCGACCCCGATCGGGCTGTCCCAGCCACGGACGAGGTTGGCCGGCTCCAAGCCGCCGACGAAACACACCTCGAGCAGGATGTAGAGCACGGCGCCGACCGCCATGGCGAGCATGATCGCCCGGGACAGGTGGCGTTGCGGGTCCTTGGCCTCACCGGCCATCTGCACGGCCTGCTCGAAGCCCTGCAGCGCGAACACGACGCCGAGCGGCAACGCCATGAAGATCCCGTGCACGCCGTGCGGTGCGAAGCCCCCGCCCGCGGTGAAGTTCGAAGGGTGGAAGCTCAGGCTCATGATCACGACGATCGCCAGCACTGGGACGGCTGCTTTCCAGAGCACCATCAGCGTGTTGCTCTCCGACAGCAGCTTGGCGCCGAGCAGGTTCAAGGTGGTGAAGCCGAGCATGAACACCGAGGCGATCGCCAGCCCGAGCCCGTTCAGCGAGCCATTCGAGCTCAGCATGTTCAGGTTCTCGCGCACCCAGTGGATGCTGTTCAGGTAGGACAGGCTCGCCTCGACCTCGATCGGTGCCACGGCCACCGACTGCAGCCAGGCCGCCCATCCCGCGGTGAATCCGGCCAGCGCCCCGAAGGCGAAGTACGGGTACCTCGCGGTGCCCCCGGCCACCGGGTAGGACGTGCCGAGCTCGGCGTGGATCAGCGCCAGCACGGTCAGGATGATCGCGGACAGCACCCACGAAATCAGCGACGCCGGCCCGGCGACCACCGCCGCGTTCAAGGCGCCCAGCAGCCAGCCGGAGCCGATGATCGAGCCGAGGGAGACGAACGTCAGGCCCCAAAAGCCGATGGTGCGACTGAGCTCCGTGGATTCCCGGCTTGCCGTACTGGTCGTTGCCATCGGCCCACCGACTTCCGTCCGCAATCACACGAGCGCCTATGGTGATGCACGCGCATGATCTGCGTCAATGGTTCGTTTAGGACACGCGGGTGAGCCCGGTCAGCGGGACATGCCGGCGGTCAGACCGGCAACGATCTGCTTGCTCGCCACGACGAACAGCACGACGAGCGGCACGGTGGCGATGACCAGCCCGGCGAACAGGGCCGACCAGTTCGTCTGGAACTCGCCGAAGAACTGGGTCAACCCCACGGGCACCGTGTACTTGCTCGTCGTGCGCAGCAGCACGAGCGGGAAGAAGAAGTCGCTCCACAGCGGCACGAAGCGGAATACCACGACGGTGGCGATCGCCGGGCGGACCAGCGGCATCATGACGTTGAGGAAGATCCGGAACTCACCGGCCCCGTCGATGCGAGCCGCCTCCTCGATCTCGCTGGGCAAGCCGCGGAAGAACGCCGCCAGGATGAACACCGAGAACGGGATGCCGCTCGCCGCGTACACGAAGATCAGACCCAGTCGCGAGTCGATCATGTGGAAGTCGCCGAGCAGGTAGAAGATCGGCAAGATACCCAGGCGTATGGGCAGCATCAGCCCGGACAGGAAGTACGCGGTGAGAACGCCACCGCCGCGGAACGAATACCGGCCCAGGGCGTACGCAGCGGGCAGCGACACCCCCACATCGAGCACGACGGCCCCGATGGTGACCAACGCCGAGTTCTGCACGTACGTGGCGAAGGACGCCTGCGACCACGCGAAGCTGTAGTTGTCGAAGCTCGGTGACGTCGGCAGGCCGAGCGGATGGGACAGCACGTCGGTGTTCGAGCGGAACGAGTCGAGCACCATCACGACCAGGGGCACGAGCGCGACGAGCAGGTAGCCCCACAGCAACACCGCGGCGGCGCCGCCCGCCACGCGTTCCCCCGGACTGCGGCGTACGGTACGCCGACGCGGCACCCGTGCGGGCGTCGCGACCGTCTCGGGCTCGACGCTGACGGCGGTCATGTCAGCAGCGCCTCTCGCCGGCGGAAGTAGCGATTCGCCAGCACGGCAACGCCGAAGATCAGCACGAACATCAGCGCGGCGATCGCCGACGACTGGCCGATCGCGTTCTCGCCGCCCTCCTGGAACGCAACGCGGTAGAAGATCAGACCGAGCAGGTCGGTAGCGCCGCCCGGGCCCGTCGGCTGGTTACCCTGTGTCCCGGAGAGTGCGTAGACGAGCTCAAAGGCGTTGAAGCAACTGATGAACGTCAGGATCGAGACCAGCCCGATCGCCGGCGTCAGCAACGGCAGCGTGATGAGCCGGAACCGCTGCCAGGCATTGGCGCCGTCGACCCGAGAGGCGTCGCCGTACTCCTGCGGCAGGCCGGCCAGCGCCGCCCCGAACAGCAGGATCGGGAAGCCGATGTAGTGCCAGGC
>Ga0137412_10001207_pt1 | contig 19768 bp, 16 predicted proteins | sample CZODoug2_1_16fun_FD_122160 | JGI IMG/M metagenome (GOLD analysis project Ga0137412, IMG submission 122160) | Vadose zone soil fungal communities from Angelo Coast Range Reserve, California, USA - CZODoug2_1_16fungal (Hybrid Assembly) | ecosystem: Environmental > Terrestrial > Soil > Vadose zone...
TGAACATCCTGGAGTTCTGCAAGGCCTACAACGCGGCGACTGAGTCCCAGCGCGGCAACGTGGTGCCCGTCGAGATCTCCGTGTACGAGGACCGCTCGTTCACGTTCATCACCAAGACTCCGCCGGCAGCGCGGCTGCTGCTGAAGGCCGCCGGCGTGGAAAAGGGGAGCGGCGAGCCGCACAAGACCAAGGTTGCGACCGTCACCCGGGCGCAGGTGCGGGAGATCGCGCAGAGCAAGATCGATGATCTCAACGCCAACGACATCGACGCCGCCGAGAAGATCATCGCCGGCACCGCCCGGTCGATGGGAATTACCGTCTCCGGCTGACGTTTTTATGTCGCGCGAACGTGACATTGGTGCGGTTAGAGTGCTCCAATTTCGCGTTCGCACAACAAGAAATCCGTGGGAGGGCCACGCGCTGGCCCGCCTAACCACACCGACAGGAGTACCACGATGAAGCGCAGCAAGGCTTACCGCAAGGCAGCGGAGCTGATCGACGGCGAGACGCTCTATGCGCCGCTGGATGCGGCGAAGCTGGCCAAGGAGACCTCCACGACCAAGTACGATGCCACCGTCGAGGTTGCGTTGCGGTTGGGTGTGGACCCGCGCAAGGCCGATCAGATGGTGCGCGGCACAGTCAACCTGCCGCACGGCACCGGCAAGACCGCCCGGGTGATCGTGTTCGCGACTGGCGACAAGGCCGCCGAGGCCGAGGCCGCCGGGGCCGACGTGGTCGGCTCGGACGACCTGGTGGAGCGGATCCAGGGCGGGTTCCTGGACTTCGACGCGGCGATCGCGACGCCCGACCAGATGGCCAAGGTCGGCCGGGTGGCCCGGGTGCTCGGGCCGCGTGGCCTGATGCCCAACCCCAAGACCGGCACGGTCACCCAGGACGTCACCAAGGCCGTCTCGGACATCAAGGGCGGCAAGATCAACTTCCGGATCGACAAGCAGGCCAACCTGCACCTGGTCATCGGCAAGGCCAGCTTCGACGCCGACAAGCTGACCGAGAACTATGCGGCGGCGCTGGATGAGGTGCTGCGCGCGAAGCCGTCATCGTCGAAGGGGAAGTTCCTGAAGAAGGTCACCTTCACCACGACGATGGGCCCCGGCATCCAGGTTGACCCCAACCGGACCCGCAATCTCACCGGCGCCGACGAGGCCTAGTACGTAACGGAAATGGCCCCGTACCTGCACAGGTACGGGGCCGTTTTGCGTGTGTGTCCAGCGGCGATCTTGAAGTTAGCGCCCACCGATGTCCGAAATGTGGGGCTCTATCGTCAAGATCGATACGGGTAAGCGCTTTCCCTCGTCGATCTTGACCTTATTGCTGCGTTGAACCGATTCAGGGCAGCAATAAGGTCAAGATCGACGAGAAATCCCTGGTGGGCGCACGCGCGCCCCGCACCAACGTGACGTTGGTACGGAAAGCGTGGGTGTGCGGTGTCGTGCGAACGGGGCGTTGGGGCACTCTAGTCGCGCGAACGTCACATTGGTGCGGATAGCTCGCGGGGCGTTCCGCGCCAACGTGACGTTCGTACGCTCTAGGGATACCAACGTCACGTTGGTGCTGCCAGGAGCGCCGCCCTAGGTGCGGGTCGGGAGTGGCGGCGGGTTGAGGTTGGCTCTGGTGTTGAGGTCTGGCACGTACGGCTTGTGTTCGGCCAATGCCGCGGCGGCCACCTCGATCGCCTTCGCCAGCTGCGGATCGGCGCCGGCGGCGTAGTCCTGCGGGCTGATGTCGACCTCGATATCCGGCTCCGCGCCGTGGTTTTCCAACCCCCAGCCGATATCGGCGAACCAGAACGAAAACTCCGGCTGCGTGGTGATGGTGCCGTCGGCGAGCCGGATGTCGGCGCTGATCCCGATCACCCCGCCCCAGGTGCGCATGCCGACGACCGTGCCCAGCCCCATCATCGAGAAGGAGTGCGTGAAGATGTCGCCGTCGGAGCCGGCCTGCTCGTTGGTGAGGCACACCATCGGCCCGGCCGGGGACTCCTGCGGATATGGGATCGGCGGCAGCCAGCGGCTCACGTCGCCACCGATCCGCCGCCGCGCCAGCTTGGCCAGCAGCAGCCCGGAGACGTTGCCGCCGCCGTTGAACCGGACGTCGACCACCAGCGCGTCCCGGTCGAGCTCGGTGACGAAGCCGCGATGAAACTCCGCGTATCCCTCCGAACCCATGTCCGGGATGTGCAGATAACCGATCCGGCCGTCGCTGGCCTCGTGCACCCGCCGGCGATTGGCCTCTACCCATTCCCGGTAGCGGGCCGGCCGGTCGGTGTGCAGCGCCTTGACGGTGATCCGCCGCGGATAGGCGCCGTCCGGCCCGGCGACGGTGAGCTCGACCTGCTGCCCGGCCTGGTGCATCAACAGCGGCCCCGGCCCCGTCTGCGGGTCCACCGGCTGCCCGCCGACCGCGAGCAGGGTGTCGCCCGGCGCTACCCCAACGCCCGGCCCGGCCAGCGGCGAGCTCGCCTCGGCATCCCAGCTGTCGCCGGCGACGATGCGCCCGAACCGCCAGCGTCCGGTCGCCGGGTCGAGATCCAGATCGGCGCCCAGCTGGCCCGAATCCCAGTGCTCGGTCGGCCGGTAGTCGCCGCCGAACTCGTACGCGTGCGAGGTGCCCAGCTCGCCCTGCAGCTCCCACATCAGGTCGGAGAACTCCGCGCGGGTAGCGACCCGCTCGGCCAGCGGCTCGTACCGGCGTAGGACCGCCGGCCAGTCCACCCCGGACATGTCCGACACCCAGAAGCGGTCGCGTTGCAGCCGCCACGCCTCGGCCAGCATCTGCGGCCATTCCGCGGCCGGGTCGACGGGGATGCGGATCCGGTCGAGATCCACCCAGCCAGATTCCCGGTCGGACTTCTCCTCAGTGTCCTTGGGCGGCTCGGTCCCGGCGCGCAGGACGCGTACCCGATGCCCGGACCGATAGAGCATGGTCGAGTGATCGGCCGAGACGACCAGGTAGCTGGCGTCCTCGGACAGCACCTTGTGCTCGTTCTCAATCAGGTCGTAGCAACCGAGAATGCCGGCCTTGGGGTCGTCGTCGAGCCAGTCGACCCCGCGCGTCCCCTCGACCGGTACGGCAGCGGTCAGCACCTTGTCGCCGAGCCCAATGACCTGCGTGTAGTTCTCCTCGGGCACCGGGAAGCCGACGACCCGCCCGGAGATACCGGCGAAGTCGATCACGGTCGGCTCGGGGGTCGCGTCCTCGTCCGGCTTGTCCGACTTGGCATCGTCCTTCTTCTCCAACGGCCGCCTGGTCGGGATGAGCGGAGACGTCAGGTCCGGCCGCAGCGTAACGAGGTACGGCAGCGATGCCTTGGGGAAGCTGAACTCGAACTGGAGGCGATCGGGGACCGGGTTGTACGTACGCCTGGACAGGAAGTACAGATACCGCCCCTGCGGGTCGAAGCTCGGGTCGGTGTCGTAGAAGCTCGGCTCGGTGACGTCATGCACCTCACCGGTGGCCACCCGGACCACCTTGATGTTGCGGGCGTTTATCGACGAGGGATAGCTATAGGCCAGCCAGGCCGAGTCCGCCGACCAGGCCACCCCGGTGATCTTGCCGCCGGGCGCCTCGTCGGCGACCCGCAGCGCGCCATCGGCGACCGTGACCACCAACAGCTGCCGGCGATGGTTGGCGATCGCGATCGCGCTGCCGTCCGGCGCGGCGGCCAGCTCGAGCACCCGGCCCAGCTCGCCGTCGGCGAGGCGTTGGGTGTGCCCTTCCTGGCCGGGGGCCAGCGCGATGATCTCGATGCCCTCTTCGCCGCCGGCGTCGCTGACCGCGCAGAGCCGCTCGCCGTCGAGGAATGCGGCCTGTCGATAGCGCACGCCCTGCGCGGCGCCGTGTTGGCTGGCCGCCTCCTCCCACGCCGGCATGCTGACCAGCTTGCCGCGTATGTCGGCCACCACCGAATGCCCTTGTGGATGCAGCGCAATGTCGCCCAGATGGCTGTCGGCATCGACGAATCGCCTGGTCCGCTGGGTACGTGGCCCGGCCAGCCGTAGCGGGATCTGCGTGAAGGTGCCGTCGCGGGGGTCGAGCAGCCAGACGTCGGCTGCGTGCTGGTAGACGATCCGCTGCCCGTCGGTGCTGGCGTTGCGGGCGTAGTACGTGTCGTGGTCGGTGTGCCGGCGCAGATCCGCGCCGACCGGGGTGCAGGAATAGATGTTGCCAATGCCTTCATGGTCGGACAGGAAGTAGATGCGGTCGTCTATCCACAGTGGACTGGCGAGGTCGCTGTCCATATCGGCAAGCAACCGATGGAATTCGCCGCTGCCGTCGAGATCGATCCAGAGCCGCCCGGCGGTCCCGCCCCGATAACGCTTCCAGCGGGCCGGATCGGCCGTATTGCGGCCGAGTAGGACACCGCCGTTCGGCCCGTGGCAGACGGCGCTGACCGGTCCGTAGGAAAGCGGGCGAAGCGGTCCGCCGTCCAGCGGGACCAGGTACCCGTACGGGGTGCGGTGGCTCGGCTGGCCGGCGGCGCTGGTCAGCAGCACTTCGCCCGCGGCGGTGATGCCGCGCACGACGGTGCTCTGGTCGGCCAACCAGGTCAGCCGGCGAGCCGGTCCGCCTTCGGCCGGCATGCTGTAGACCTCCGGCGCGCCCTCGGCCTGTGAGGTGAACGCGGCCCGCGTCCCGTCGGGTGACAGCGCCGGGCGGCCGATGCCGGCGAGATCGGCGGTCAGCCGGCGGGCCAGCCCGCCCGCGGCCGGGGCACCCCACAGGTCGTCCTCGCAGACGAAGAGCACGGTGTCCGCGCCGATCGCGGGGAATCGCAGGTACCCGTCACTGGAAGGCACGTCGGTTGGTCCTTTCCCACGGAATGGTGCTGATGCCATCACCTTGCCGCTTCCGCGCCGGATCGGCACCAAGAATTGCCGGTTCGGGCAGGCAATCACTCAGCTACGACAAGAACGGCCGCGGCGCTTCAGACGACTCGGCAGCGTGCGCTTTACCACCACCATGATCGACATCGGCTGGTGGTCGTTATAGCAACCACCACACGATGTCGATCATGAAATCTGGTCGGCGCGGCGCTCGAGATAATGCCGTTCCGGAATGCTCAGCGTGAGCCTGGCCGCGGCCCGGTAGTTCTCCCGGGCCGCCGTGCGGTCCCCGGCCATTTCCAGCAGGTGCCCCCGAACCGCGGGCAGCCGGTGGTTGCCGGCCATCCGGTCGTCGGCGTCCAGCTCGTCGAGCCGGTCGAGCCCGGCCCGCGGCCCGCGCACCATCGCCACCGCGATCGCCTGGTTGAGCGTCACCATGGGGTTCGGCCAGAGCCGGGCAAGCAGTTCGTACAGGCCGAGAATCTGCGGCCAGTCGGTGTCCTGGGCTCGCGGTGCCTCGTCGTGTACCGCGGCGATTGCCGCCTGCAGCTGGTATGGCCCGATCGCCGACCGCGGCAGCGAGTCGGTCAGCAGCGCCACCCCGGCCGCGATGGCCTCGGCGTCCCATTGGTCACGGTCCTGCTCGGTCAGCGGGATCAGCGCGCCGTCGGCTCCGGTGCGGGCGGCGCGCCTGGCATCGGTCAGCAGCATCAGCGCGAGCAGCCCCGCGACCTCACCGTCATTGCGCAGCGACTCGGGAGCGGAGCCATCAGCATCGTTCAGCAGCCTGTGTACGGCCCGGGTCAGCCGGATCGCCTCGGCGGTCAGGTCACCGCGATGCAGGTCGGGTCCGGAGCTGGTCGTATAGCCCTCGTTGAAGATCAGGTAGAGCACCTGGAGTACGACCTTGAGGCGCTGTTCGCGGTCGGCCGCCGGCGGCATCGTGAACGTGCTGCCGGTCGCCTTGATCCGCTGTTTGGCCCGGCTGATCCGCTGCGCCATGGTCGGCTCCGGGACGAGGAAAGCCCGGGCGATCGCGGCGGTGGTCAGACCGCCCACGGCGCGCAACGTGAGCGCGATCTGCGAGGGCGCGGACAGGGCCGGGTGGCAGCACAGGAAGAGCAGGGTCAGCGTGTCGTCCTGATGTACCAGTGATTCGGCGTCGGCGGCCGGGGCGAGCACGTCAGCTTCCAGCGCCACGGCGTCCTCCCGCCGCCGGCGCGCGGACTCGCTGCGAACGTGGTCGGTCATCCGCCGGCCGGCCACCGTGATCAGCCAGCCGCGTGGCCGCTCCGGCACGCCCTCCTTGGGCCATTGCTGGGCGGCATCCAGCAGCGCCTCCTGAACCGCGTCCTCGCAGGCGTCGAAACGGCCGTACCGGCGGATAAGCGCGCCGAGGACCTGCGGCGCGAGCTCACGCAGCAGGTCCTCGACGCCGTGGTCTGGGCTCACATCTCCAGGCCGGCGTCCAGGTCCTGGCCCATCAGCGGCCGCAGCTCGATCGCCCAGTAGCGGGCATCCGGCCAGCGGACACCGATCTCGATCGCCTGCTCCGGACTGTCCGCCTCGAACAGGCCGTATCCGGCGAGCTGCTCCTTTGCCTCCAGGAACGGGCCGTCGGTGATCTCCGGAACGCCGCCGCGTACCCGGATCGTCTTGGTATGCGAGGAGTCCGCGAGCCCTTCCCCGCCGATCCACTGCCCTGCGTCGGTGAGCTCCTGGAAGATCGCGGTGGCCTCCTCGCCCAGCTTCCTACGTTCCTGCTCCGATAGATCCTGCCAATTGGCCGGGTTTTGATAGATCAGCAGTATGTACTTCATCAGGTAGCTCCTCGCAGGTGTCGGTAGGCAGTGACGAGAGATGATCGGAGCCGGTCCCGCGTTCTCGACATCCGCCGCACATCATGCCTCGCGGGTCCCCGCACCCGCCGCGTACTTCCATGATCATGATGGCGAAACCGTCGGAATATGGCCGGTTTCGCCATCACGATCATGCGCCGAGGGGTCGCGGTCGAGCCGGTTTGGCGAAGCGGTGCGGCACCCCGTACTCTTGAAACCGAATCCAACCGAAGACCGCTGGTCGCTGTGGCCTGTCCAAGGCCGCAGCCGAAGGCCCCGCCGATGAGCGGGCGGCCCGCGCAGGACTGGACGGAAGGCCGCGGCGCGAAAGCGCCGTCCCGCCCCGTGCGCCCTGCGCCGGGGCGTCTCTCTTGTGCGGGCCGGGACATACCGGCTCGCATGCAGGAGAGGAGGACCATGGCGCAATCGGAGAAGGTCGCCGCCGTCGCCGAGATCACCGGGCTGTTCCGCGACTCGCAGGCCGCGGTGCTGACCGAGTATCGCGGGCTGACCACCGCGGAGCTGACCCAGCTTCGCCGCAACCTCGGCCCGGACACGACCTATGCGGTCGTGAAGAACACCCTGACCAAGCGGGCAATCGGCGAGGTGGGTTACACCGAGCTGACCGATCTGCTGGCCGGTCCGACCGCAATCGCCTTCATTGAAGGGGATCCGGTCGAGGCCGCCAAGGGACTGCGCGACTTCGCCAAGGCCAGCCCGGCCCTGGTGATCAAGGGTGGCGTGCTCGACGGCAAGACGCTCACGGTCGACGAGATCAACCGGATCGCCGATCTGGAGACCCGTGAGGTGCTGCTGGCGAAGCTGGCCGGTGCGATGAAGGGCAACCTGACCAAGGCGGCCGGGCTGTTCCAGGCCCCGCTCGCCCAGATGGCCCGGCTCGCCGAAGCCCTCAAGGAAAAGAAGCCCGCCGCACCAGCGGCCGAAGCACCCGTGGCCGAAGCACCCGTGGCCGAAACACCAGCGGCCGAAGCACCAGCGGCTGAAGCACCGGCCGCCGAAGCGCCAGTGGCCGAAGCACCGGCCGCCGAAACGGCCGAGGCCGCGCCCGCGGCCGATGCTCCCGAGTCGGACAGCTGACCGGACCAACATTTCTAAAAGATCCGCCGATCGGTTCGGTCGGCGCAAGAACGAGAGGAACCCGCCATCATGGCGAAGCTCAGCACTGACGATCTGCTCGACGCGTTCAAGGAGATGACTCTTCTTGAGCTGTCGGACTTCGTGAAGCAGTTCGAGGACACCTTTGAGGTCACCGCCGCCGCGCCGGTCGCGGTTGCCGCCGCCGGCCCCGGTGCCGCGGCCGCCGAGGCACCCGAGGAGCAGGACGAGTTCGACGTCATCCTCGAGGCCGCCGGCGACAAGAAGATCCAGGTCATCAAGGAGGTCCGTACGCTGACCAGCCTGGGCCTGAAAGAGGCCAAGGACCTGGTCGACGGCGCGCCCAAGCCGCTCCTGGAGAAGGTCGACAAGGCCGCCGCGGACAAGGCCAAGGAGACCCTCGAGAAGGCCGGCGCCACCGTTACGGTTAAGTAGTCGCACAGCTGTTCAGCAGTTCGGGGCGGTCACCTTTCGAGGTGGCCGCCCCGCCGCATATCGGGGCTAGTTCACCGGCAAGTAACCTGACTCGCCACGGCCTCGTTGTCCCCCTGGGCACGTCCCGCAGAGAGCAGCGCCGGGAGGCCGAGACGTACGCGAGGGAGTTGATCGGTGGGCGTCGCGGTAGCGGTCGAGGGGCTGACCAAGTCCTTCGGTAGCCAGCTGATCTGGTCCGACGTGACGCTGACCCTCCCGCCCGGCGAGATCTCGGTGCTGCTCGGCCCCTCGGGCACCGGCAAGTCGGTGTTCCTCAAGTCGTTGGTCGGGCTGCTCAAGCCGGAACGCGGCAGCATCGTGGTCACCGACACCGATATCTGCCGCTGTCGGGAACACAAGCTGTATGAGATACGCAAGCTGTTCGGGGTGCTCTTCCAGGATGGCGCGCTGTTCGGCTCGATGAACCTCTTCGACAACATCGCCTTTCCGCTGCGGGAGCATACGAAGAAGGGCGAGCGCGAGATCAAGAGCATAGTCCTTGAAAAGATGGACATGGTCGGCCTGCTGGGCACCGAGAGCAAGCTGCCCGGCGAGATCTCCGGCGGCATGCGCAAGCGCGCGGGCCTGGCCCGGGCGTTGGTGCTCGACCCGGAGATCATCCTGTTCGACGAGCCCGACTCGGGCCTGGACCCGGTACGGGTCGCCTATATCAACCAGCTGATCGTCGATCTCAATGCGCGTACCGACGCCACCTTCCTGATCGTCACCCACGACATTGGTACGGCCCGTACGGTCCCGGACAATCTCGGCCTGCTGTTCCTGCGCCGGCTGGTGATGTTCGGGCCGCGGGAGCTGCTGCTCACCTCGACCGAGCCGGTGGTCGAGCAGTTCCTCAACGGTCGCCGCGAGGGCCCGATCGGGATGACCGAGGAGAAGGACTCCGCGCAGGTCGAGGCGGAGCTGGCCTCGCTGGCCGCCGGCCGGGCCCTGGCCAGCGCCGGGCCAAAGGGCGCGATCGGGATAACCGGGGTGCCGCCGCAGCTGGAGCCCTCGCCCGGGCTCCCGGTCCGCGCCGCCGTGGCCCGCCGGCAGGCCCGGGTGCGGCAGCTGCTGCACACGCTCCCGCCGGCCGCGCAGACCGCGATCCGGGCCACGCTGCCCGAGTCGGAGTGGAAGCCGCCCTCCACCGCGGCACCGGGACGCCCGTGAGCGGCCAGGTCGCCGCGACTGTGCGCGGCAGCGGTGAGCTGTTCGCGCTGGCCCTCGACGTCGTACGCGGCATCTTCCGGCGGCCGTTTCAGGCCCGCGAATTCATTACCCAGGCCTGGTTCATCGCCAGCGTCACGATCCTGCCGACCGCGCTGGTCGCGATCCCGTTCGGCGCGGTGATCGCGCTGCAACTGGGTTCGCTGACCCAGCAGCTGGGCGCCCAGTCGTTCACCGGTGGTGCCTCGGTGCTGGCGATCATCCGGGAGGCCTCGCCGATCGTCACCGCGCTGCTGATCGCCGGTGCCGGCGGTTCGGCGATCTGCGCCGACCTGGGCTCGCGCAAGATCCGCGAGGAGATCGACGCGATGGAGGTGCTGGGCATCAGCCCGATCCAGCGCCTGGTGGTGCCGCGGGTGCTGGCCGCGATGTTGGTTGCCGTCTTGTTGAACGGACTGGTGGCAATTGTCGGCGTCTCCGGCGGCTATTTCTTCAACGTTGTTCTCCAGGGCGGTACGCCCGGTGCGTATCTCGCCTCGTTTGATGCACTGGCGCAGCTGCCCGATCTCTATGCGGGCGAGGTGAAAGCGCTGATCTTCGGCGCGATCGCGGGCGTTGTGGCGGCGTACAAGGGATTGAACGCAGGCGGCGGCCCGAAGGGTGTCGGCGACGCGGTAAACCAGTCCGTCGTTATTACGTTTCTTTTGCTGTTCAGTACGAATTTTGTGCTGACTGCCATTTACTTCCAACTCGTTCCGGCGAAGACCTGACATGGCCTCGAAACCGCTCGCCGTCCTGGACGATCTCGGCGATCAGCTGACGTTCTACGTCAAGTCGCTGCTGTGGATCCCGCGGTCCGTGCGGCGCTATCGCAACGAGGTGTTGCGGTTGTTGGCCGAGGTGACGTTCGGTACCGGTGCTCTGGCGGTGGTCGGCGGCACGGTCGGCGTCATCAGCGTGCTGTGTTTCTTCACCGGCTCCGAGGTCGGCCTGCAGGGTTATCAGGGGCTCAACGAGATCGGCACGGCGGCATTCACCGGATTCATCTCGGCGTATTTCAACACCCGCGAGATCGCCCCGCTGGTCGCCGGGCTCGCGCTGTCGGCGACCGTCGGCTGTGGATTTACCGCGCAGCTGGGCGCCATGCGGATCAGTGAGGAGATCGACGCGCTCGAGGTGATGGCGGTGCCGTCGCTGCCGTTCCTGGTGACCACCCGGATTGTCGCCGGCCTGGTTGCCGTCGTCCCGCTCTACATCATCGGGCTGCTCTGCTCGTATTTGTCGACCCGGCTGATCGCGACCGTCTACTACGGACAGTCAGCCGGTACGTACGATCACTATTTCCGGTTATTTCTGCCGCCGCACGATGTGCTGTGGTCGTTCGGCAAGGTGCTGATTTTCGCGGTCGTGATCGTGTTGACCCACTGCTATTACGGATATCGGGCCAGTGGTGGGCCGGCCGGGGTGGGGGTCGCGGTCGGCCGGGCGGTGCGCACCGCGATCGTTGCGATCAACGTGATCGATTTCTTTCTCAGCCTGGCGATCTGGGGTGCGACGACGACCGTGCGGATTTCGGGGTGAGCCGCCGATGACTCAGGTCCAACCACGCCCGTTGGTGACCGCGGCCGGGCTGCGCCGGGCCGGGGAAACCACCCGCCGGCGGTTGGTCGGGGTCATCTACCTGGTCATTCTCGGCCTGCTGTTGGCCCTTTCGGTGGCCGTGTACCAGAAGAAGTTCACCTCGTCGGTTCCCGTGACGCTGGAGGCCGATCACATCGGCAACCAGCTGTCCACCGGCGCCGATGTGAAGCTGCGCGGCGTACTGGTCGGTGAGGTGCGCAAGGTCCGCAGTGAGGGCGCGGGTGCCCGGCTGACGCTCGACCTGAAACCGGGCATGGCCAAGCAGATCCCGAGCAATGTCCAGGCACAGCTGTTGCCGAAGACGCTGTTCGGCGAACGGTACGTCGAGCTGGTGGTGCCCAAGACGCCGGCCGGCCGTATTCATTCCGGCGATGTCATTCCGGAGGACCGCTCGGCGTCGGCGATCCAGGTGCAGCAGGTGCTCAACGACCTGATGCCGTTGCTGCGCACGCTCAACCCGGGCCAGCTCAACGCGACACTGAGCGCCGTCGCGGGTGCGCTGGACGGCCGTGGCAACGAGCTCGGCGACAACCTGTCCCGGCTGGGTGATTACGTCGGCGCGCTCAATACGAAGCTGCCGGTGCTCAAGCACGACATCTCGGCGCTCGCCGACGTGGCGGATACCTACAACGACGCCGCGCCCGCGCTGCTGGGCTCGCTGTCCAATCTGTCCACCACGAGCGACACCGTGGTGGCCGAGAAAAGGCAGCTGGATACGCTGTTCCGCAGCACTTCGGGCCTGTCCTCGACCGCGTCGGCCGTGCTGGCGGAGAACGAGCACAATCTCATTCACCTGACCAAGGACAGCCAGCCGCTGCTGAATCTGTTGGCGAAGTATTCACCGGAATTCCCCTGCCTGCTCCAGGGTCTGACCGATTTCGAGCCGCGCGTGGAGAAGGCATTCTCCAGCGCCGGACCGGGTTTGCATCTCTCGCTCGAGGTGATCAAGGACCGCGGCAAGTACACGCCGGGGGAGTACCCGAAAAATGTCGCGAAGACCGGCCCGCAGTGTTACGGGCTCCCGGGCCACCCGAAGAACAACTTCCCCAACATCTACATCCCGGACGGCAGCAAACCGACCGGGCAGACGTCGCTGCCGCTGATCGGCACGGCCGCCGCCTTGCAGCAGACCGGCGGCGATATCGGCGAGCAGGGTTCGCCGGACGAGACCAATGCCGTGCGCGGGTTGGTCGCGGCGCAGGAAGGTACGACGCCCAGCCACGTGTCCACAATGGACGCTGTGCTCAACGCGCCGCTCTATCGGGGGGCGGACGTGACGCTCAAATGACCAAGATCACGCCGTCCCTGCTGAAGCTGATCGCGTTTGCCGCGGTGACGATTTTCGCGATGTACGCGCTCGGCACCACGATCGCGAACAACAGTTTCGGGTCGACCGAGAAATACCGGGCCATTTTCACCGATGTCACCGGGTTGAACGGCGGCGATGACATTCGTGTCGCCGGGGTGAAGGTCGGCAAGGTGGACAGCATCAAGGTCGTCCAGCGCCATCTGGCCCAGGTGACGTTCACGGTCAGTAAGGACCGGCCGCTGCCGCGCAGCTCGATGGCGCTGATCCGCTACCGCGACCTGGTCGGGCACCGCTATATCGAGATCTCGCAGGGCCCCGGTTCCGCGCAGAACCTCAAGTCCGGCGGCACGATCCCGGTGAGTCAGACGAAGCCGGCGCTGGATCTCACCGTGCTCTTCAACGGCTTCAAGCCGCTCTTTCAGGCATTGTCACCGGACGACGTAAACCGGCTCTCGTACGAGATCATTCAGGTTTTCCAGGGCGAGGGCGGCACGGTTGACGACCTGCTGGCCCACACGGCGAGCCTCACCACCACGCTGGCCAACAAGGACCAGCTGATCGGTCAGGTGATCACCAATCTCAACACGGTGCTCACCACGATCAACCAACGCGACCAGAAGCTGTCGAATCTGATTGTGCAGCTGCAGCGGCTGGTCACCGGTCTGGCGCAGGACCGCGGCGCGATCGGCGGTTCGCTGTCCGGGATCAACAAGCTCGCCACCACGACGGCCGATCTGCTGGCCGAAGGACGGCCGGCGCTGAAGAACGACATCGGCCAGCTGCGCAAGGTCGCGACAACATTGAACGGCTCCAGCGACACGCTCAACGGTGTGCTGCAGCGACTGCCCAATAAATTGGGCACGCTGACGCGCACCGCGAGTTACGGCTCCTGGTTCAACTTCTACCTGTGTGGGCTGCAGGCGAAGGCGGGCTACAAGGGCCTGGCCATTCTGCCCGGTGGTGTGCTTTACACCCCGCAGGTCAATATCGACCAGGCGCGGTGCAAATGAAGCCATTCCGCGAACGCAATCCGATGACGATCGGCATCACCGGGCTCGTGCTCATCGTCGTGCTGATCTACCTCGCGTTCAATGCGCAAAACCTGCCGGTGATCGGCGGCGGTACGACGTATCGGGCCCAGTTCAGTGAGGCCGGCGGCCTGAAGACCACCGATGAGGTACGGGTGGCCGGCGTGAAGGTCGGCGCCGTCACCGGCGTGGATCTGGTCGCCGACCACGTGACGGTGAGCTTCCGGGTGAAGGGCGCCTGGATCGGCGACAAATCCACGGCGGCAATCAAGATCAAGACGCTGCTCGGCCAGAAATACCTCTCGATCGATCCGCTCGGGTCGAAGAAACTCTCGACGCACCAGGTCATCCCGCGGTCGCGCACGACCTCGCCGTACGACGTGGTCGACGCGATCAGCCAGTTGTCGGTGGTCAGCTCGGAGATCGATACCAAACAGCTCGGCACCGCGCTCAATACGCTCTCCGACACCTTCAACAACACCCCGGCCGACCTCAAGGCGACCGTGTCCGGGCTGTCCCGGCTGTCGCGGACTATCTCCTCGCGTGATGAGTCGTTGCGCGAATTGCTGCGACAGACCAAGCAAGTGAGCGGCGTATTGGCCGATCGCAGCGGTCAGCTCACCAAACTCATTTCCGACGGCAACCTGCTGCTGACCGAGCTCGACAAGCGCCGGACGATCATTCACACGCTGCTGGAAAGCACCGTGACATTGTCCAAACAATTGTCGGGATTGGTGGCCGACAACAGGGAGCAGCTCAAACCGGCGCTCGCCGAGCTGGCCGGCGTGGTCAAGGTGCTGCAGAAGAACCAGGACAATCTCGATAACAGCATCAAGCTGCTCGGCCCGTTCGTGACCGTATTCGCCGACACGCTTGGCAATGGCCGCTGGTTCGACACGTATTTGCAGAATCTCATCGTTCCCGGACCGATCGACGTCTCCAGCGTGACCAATGGCCTGTGCCCGACGTTGTCCCAGGTCACTGGGGGGCTCAACAATGTCACCAATGGGCTGGGCGGCACAGTGTCGCAGCTGGGCACTGGGCTGACCGGCACTCTGAACTCGGTCTGCAACAGCGTCTCCGGCCAGGCTGGTGGCCGATGACGCTCTCTCGGATGGCCACCCGGCTGCTGACGATCGCGCTGGTGATCGCGGTCGGCCTCGGCATTACCTATTACTACGTATGGCGGCCGAAGCCCGTCATACATATCTCGGCCGATTTCACCAAGACGGTCGGCATTTACGTCGGCTCGGATGTACGCATTCTCGGGGTGAAGGTCGGCCGGGTGGACAAGGTCACCCCGCACGGCACGTCGGTGCTGGTCAAGATGAGCGTCGACCGCGAGCGCCAGGTGCCGGCAAATGCGCAGGCAGTCGTGGTCAGCCCATCGGTGGTGGCCGACCGCTACATACAGCTGACGCCGGTATATACGAAAGGCGCGACGATGCACGCCGGCGCGCATATCGGGCTGGACCGCACCGCGGTGCCGGTGGAGCTTGACCAGATATACAAGAGCCTCGATGACATCGCGACCGCGCTGGGCCCGACCGGCGCCAACAAGAATGGTGCGCTGTCCCGACTCGTCAACGTCGGCGCGAAGAACCTCAAGGGCAACGGCACCGATATCGGCCAGTCCATTCACGACCTGTCGCAGGCGGTCCAGACACTCAGCGACGGGCGTACCGATCTTTTCGGTACCGTCACGAATTTGCAGAAATTCACCGCGGCGCTGGCCGACAGCGACAAGCAGGTGCGGGCGTTCACTACCAACCTGGCCAAGGTGACCGGGCAGCTAGCCGGCGAACGTACCGATCTCGGCAGCGCACTGCACAATTTGTCGACCGCGCTCGGTGACGTGGCGGATTTCGTCCGAGAAAACAAATCCGGATTGGAAACGAATCTGCACGGGCTGGCGCAGGTGACCAACGTTCTGGTCGCTGAGCGGGACGCGCTCGGTCGGGCGCTGGACGCCGCGCCGACCGCGCTGTCGAACCTGAACAACACCTACAACGGCACGTCGGGCACGCTGGACACCCGCAACAACTTCAACCAGTTGGGCGACCCGCGGTTTGTCTGCAGCCTGCTCGACTCGTTGCCCGGGCACGACCAGCTGGCCAGCGTGAAGAAGACCTGTGACGCGCTGGGCGATACGTTGGCGAAGCTGCCGAAGATCCCGATCGTGAATGCGCCGCTGCCGACGTTGCCGACGCTGCCCAAGATCCTGCCGGACCCGAGCCAAATACCCGGAGTGTCCGAGCTGCCGGACGAGCTGGACAAGGCCGTGCAGTCGCTGTCGGATCTCACCAAGCTGACCGGCGGGACGTTGCTGCCGACGATCCCGGGGTTGGGTGGCTGATGAAACTCAAGGCAACCCTGCTGGCGATGTTGTTGGCGATTTCAGGCTGCGGATTTCATGGGCTGTATTCGGTGTCGCTCCCCGGCGGTGCCGACCTTGGTGCGCATCCGTATCACGTCACCGTGGTATTCGATAACGTCCTCGATCTCGTGCCGCAGTCGGCGGTCAAGGTGAACGACGTGACCGTCGGGAAGGTCGAATCGATCTCGCTCGACGGTTGGAAGGCGAAGGTCAAACTCGCCGTCAATGGCGACGTGCATTTGCCCGCCAACAGCACCGCGCAGCTGGGCCAGACCAGCCTGCTGGGGGAGAAATACGTCGCGCTGGTGGCGCCGACAAAGGGTGGCACCGGTGTCTTGCGAGACGGCGCCACGGTGACCAGCAGCGGCCGCGGCGTGGAGGTTGAAGAGGTGCTCTCCGCGCTGTCGCTGCTGTTGAACGGCGGCGGGATCACCCAACTCCAGACGATCAATCGAGAGCTGGCAAATGCCTTGCAGGGCAGGGAAGGCTCGCTGCGTAATTTGCTGACGCAATTGCGCACATTCATCGGCGGCCTGGATGACCAGCGCGATGAGATCGTCCGGGCGCTGACGTCGGTCAACCGGCTGGCCGCGACGCTGGCCCGGCAGCGCAAGGTGCTCACCACGGCGCTGGACAAGATACCGCCGGCGTTGAAGGTCCTGGCCGATGAGCGCAAGGACCTGACCAAGATGCTGACCAGCCTGCAGGCGCTCGGCAAGGTCGGGGTGCGGGTTATCGAAGGCAGCAAGGAGGCGACGGTGGCCGACCTCAAGGCGCTGCAGCCGACCCTGACCAACCTGGCCGCGGCGGGCTCCGCACTGCCGAACTCGCTGGAGTTGCTGGTCACGTACCCGTTCCCGAAGAATGTCGTCAACGACATCAAGGGCGACTACACAAACCTTTACATTACGGCTGACCTGGACCTGCATGACGTACTCGACAATTTGTTGAAGGGTCCGAATACCACGCTGTCGCCGAGTGAGTCCACGACGCCGAGCGCTGCGGCGACGAGCACGCCGACCAGCTCGTCGTCCACGGCGCCGAAAGCACCCGCGCCTGACTCGCCGGCGCCGAAGCCGAAAAAGACTGCGCCGGTGCAGAAGTTGCAGCCCGGCGATGTGCCGCTGCTGCCGACGATCCCGGGCCTATCGCCGGTGCTGAGCCAAATCCTCGCGGGGGTGGGTGGCTGATGGTCACGCTGAAGACCAAGATCCAGCTGCTGATATTCATGGTGATCGCGCTGGTCGGAATGTCATACGTCGGTGTGCATTATGTCGGCCTCGCCCAAGGGCTGACGCACAGCACGTACAAGGTGAGCGCCGATTTCCCGAACGGTGGCGGGATCTATTCGGGTGCCGATGTGACGTACAACGGCGTGCACATCGGGAAGGTCGGCAAGCTGCAGTTGCTGGCCGACGGAGTGCGGGTGCAGCTCATCGTGGACACCAGTGCGCCGCACATCCCGGACAACGCCAAGGCGAGCGTCAACGACCGATCGGCGGTCGGCGAACAATACGTCGACCTGGAGCCGACGGCGAATTCGCGTACGTACCTGAAATCCGGCTCGATCATTCCGATGAACCGCAACAGCATTCCGGTGTCCACGCCGCGATTGCTGCTTAACGTTGATGAGCTGGTCAACTCGGTCGACCGGACGAATCTCAGCACGGTGATCGACGAGCTGGGCAAGGCGTTCTCCGGCCGCGGACAGGACCTGCAGCATCTCATCGACGCCGGCAACCCGCTGCTCAAGGATGCCCAGGCGGCGCTGCCGCAGACGCTGTCGCTGCTGGACGTGGGCAAGACCGTGCTGGATACGCAGGTCCGGTCGCGGTCGGATATCGCGGAGTTCTCGAAAAACCTGCAGCTGCTCAGCGCGCAGCTGAAATCCAGCGACCCGGACATTCGGCGACTGGCGAAAACCGGGCCGGACGCCGTCAATCAGGTGAATGACCTGCTCACCGGGATCCGTACCGACACCGGCGTACTGCTGGCAAATCTGCTCACGACCAGCCAGGTGACAACGCGGCGGCTGGCCGGCGTGGAGCAGATTCTCGCGGTATATCCGGCGGCGGTGGCCGGAGGCTTCACCGTGGCGCCGGGCGATGGGACGGCGCATTTCGGTCTTGCGGTGAACATCAGCGACCCGGCGTCGTGCGAGAAGGGCTATGAGAGCACGGCAAAGCGCTCGCCGGAGGACGGCACCAGCCGCCCGCCGAATACGAAGGCCGGCTGCACCGAGCCGAAGGGCAGCGCGACCGACGTGCGCAGCGCCCACAACGGGCCCAATCTGAGCGGCCCGGAGCCGCTGGCGACCATCCCGCCGTACGCGCGGGCGCACGAGTCGTATTCGAATTCCGGCACGAATTCGTCGTCCACCACAGACAACCAGGCGCCCGCCTCGAGCGCGCCGTCCGACACCGCGCCGTCCACGACCGTCTCGCCGAGCTCGGTGGTGCCGAGCGTGCCCGGGCTCGATTCGGTGCCCGGCCTCGAGCTCCCCAGCATCCCAGGCATCAACTGACCGCTCCGGCGACCCTGGCGGCTGGATTTTCATGATCGGGATCGGTTTTGTACGCAGAACGTTGACGAAATCCATCCCGATCGTGGTCGGCGCCGTCCGTGCGCGTGCTGCATTGATCAGAGTGCGCTCTACCGTGCGATCGGCGGCGATTCGCGCGGTAGGGCGCACTTCGATCAGGGGTGTCCGGTTTCTCTTGCCGTCGCGATCCATCCGGGAACCGGCCAAAGCGCACTTTGGTCGCCGTGTCACGAGCGAGCCAACACTTTGCCTCCTCGTCCGTCGTATGGGATGACGAGGAGGTGCGGGATGGACCCCAGGTTTTACTCACTTGCGGAGCTTTGGACGCTGGAGCGGGCGGCCGAGCTGCGCCGGGAGGCCGCCGCCGACCGGTTGGCCAGGAGCGCTCCGAGACGGCACCCGGTCCGAGCCCGGACGGGTGCCATGCTGGTCCGGCTCGGGCAGCGCCTGGCCGCCGAGCAGCGGCCGGCGCACCGCCCCGTTCCGGCGAAGTCCTGACAGGAGACGGCAGATGACCGAAACGCCACGTGGGCTCGTACGCGATCAGGAATCGCTCGACCTCACCGCGCTGCAGACGCCCGACGATCTGGCGCACATTACCGAGATCCGGGATGTTGCGACCGTAGTCGTCCCGGAGAGGCTGGCCGCGGCGTTTGAGCGAATTCCGCGACGCGACGTCGCTCTCGTCGTGACCGTGCCGGACGGCGTGCGGCCGCGCATCCAGACCGGCTTCGTCCAGATGGCCGGTGAAGCGCTGGCCCACGCCGGTGCGGAAAAGGAATTCCTGATCGTGACCGGCGCCCTGATATTTACGACTCCGGTCGTCGATGCCACGATCGCCGGCGTAGCAGTGATTGGCGCAGTGTTGGCGCCGACCGGCAGCGAGGCATCGATCGGTCGGGTGCTAAAGAGATCCGTAGGCGCGGTCGACTACTACCCCTACCACGAAGGTCAACAGCTCAAGGTTCTACAGGGGCAGGTTTCCCTCAGCGGCTCGGCGCTGGCCAATGACGCCGGTACGCCGGGCGACCTGCTGTTGGTTGCCGGTCAGCTTCTGATCACCAGCGCGGTCGAGAAACTGGGCTACCAACAGATAATTGCGATGGGCCAGGTGATCGCGCCCAGGGACAGCCAAGCGGTACTCGGTCCAGCATTGAAGGTCAGCGGCCAGACGATGTGGTACGGCGGCTTCAAGCCGCGTGCATTTATGGGTCAGGACGCGCTGGGCCGACAATTCTTCGAGCTGGTCGAGGAACCACTCACGCTGATCGTCATGGGACAGCTCACCATCGAAGCCGACGTACCGCCAGAATTGCTACGCGAGAAAGTCGTCGAGATAGCGCTCCTCGGCCAGGTATTCGCGGCCAAGGCCGTCCTGCCGGTCGTGCAATACCTGACTGTCGAAAAGATCGGCACCATCAACGTGCTCGAG
>Ga0137412_10001208_pt1 | contig 19763 bp, 17 predicted proteins | sample CZODoug2_1_16fun_FD_122160 | JGI IMG/M metagenome (GOLD analysis project Ga0137412, IMG submission 122160) | Vadose zone soil fungal communities from Angelo Coast Range Reserve, California, USA - CZODoug2_1_16fungal (Hybrid Assembly) | ecosystem: Environmental > Terrestrial > Soil > Vadose zone...
ATGCCGCCGACATCGGTGTACTTGGTCTTGCCGGCCTCGATGGCGTGGATCGCCGCCAGCTTGATGTTGGCGGGCGTATCGAAATCCGGCTCGCCGGCGCCGAGGCCGATGACGTTGCGGCCCTCCGCTTTAAGCGCGCGTGCTTTATCCGTGACCGCGATGGTCGCGGACGGCTTCACACGGGCGAGCGCGGCGGACAGGAACGGCATCATCGTCTCCTTGCAGGCGTCGTGAACCAGGCGCGTCACGACTCTCTTTATTGAAGGGAATGACCCACCCTAGGACGGGTGCCGCGGCACCGCAAGAAGGTTCGATAGCGAGGCGCAAACTTTAGGGAACGTTAAAACGCCCCCTTTATGTTCACGCAACATTCGGAAAAATTCCCGGGCGAAATGACACATTTCTGGCAAGCATCGGTGGGAGGGCAGTTGCGGTCCGGGCAATGGCTGACGGCGGAGCGGGCGCGCAATTACAGCCTGATTCTTTTGGCCTTCTATGCCATCGCGGCCGTGGGCTGGATCGTGCTGTCCGGCGGACTGACCGACCCGAACGGCAAACCGATCGGGACCGATTTTTCCAGCTTCTATGCCGCCGGCTCGATGGTGCTCGATGGACGGGCCGCCGACGTCTACGACATGGCCGCGCATTACGCGCGCGAGCGGCAGATCTTCGGCGAAGCCACCCCCTATTACGGCTGGCTGTATCCGCCGATCTTCCTGTTCGCGGTCGCGCCCTTGGCGCTGCTGCCCTATGCCATCGCCTTGGCGGTATGGCAGGGCGCGAGTCTCGCGCTCTATCTCGCGGTCATCGCCGCGATCCTGCGGCCGATCCGCCACGACGATACTATCTCCGGGCTCTGGCTGATTGCCGCAGCCGCGTTCCCCGCCGCCTTCGTCAATCTCGGCCACGGCCAGAACGGTTTCCTCACCGCGGGATTGTTCGGCGCAGCGCTGGTGACGTTGCAGCAGCGGCCGCTGCTCTCCGGCGTGCTGTTCGGCCTGTTGGCCTATAAGCCGCAATTCGGGTTGCTGATTCCAGTCGCACTTCTGGCCGGCGGACAATGGCGAACGTTCACGGCGGCCGCCGCCACGGTGCTGGCGCTTGCCGGCGCCGCCACGCTCGCTTTCGGCCCCGAAATATGGCGCTCATTCGCAGCCTCCACCGAAACCTCGCGCACGCTGTTGCTCGAGCAGGGCAATGTCGGTTTCGAAAAGCTGCAAAGCATCTTCGCATCGGTTCGGATGTGGGGCGGCGGAGTAGCGCTCGCTTATGCCGTGCAAGCCGCGGCATCGGTCGTCGCGCTGTTCGGCGTCGCCTATGCCTGGCGTGCCTGCGGCGACTGCAACCTGAAGGCAGCATTATTAATCATTGCAACTTTGCTCGCTTCACCCCATGTACTGGATTACGACCTGATGCTGCTGGCGCCCGCGATTGCATTCATCGTCGTCTCATGCTGGCCGAAAGGGTTCCGCGATTTTGACATCAGCGTGCTCGCTGCTGCGTGGTTCACGCCGCTGTTCGCGCGCGTGATCGCCGGAACAACCGGTGTTCCGCTGGGACTGATTGCGGTAGCAATGCTGTACTTTGTCGCGATGCGGCATGTCATGCGGAATCGTTCCATATCTTCGCTCGGCACCGCCAGCATCGCGCAGGCGTGATCTGATTTGTAGCGTTGTGTTGTAAATTCCTTTCATCTGGGTGCACTGCGGTAGATGTTTTCGACTTTTTCCAGTCGGCAGGTCTTGCGGCGGATGAACAACGGCATCATTGTTTAGCCGCGTTGCGCAACGACAAGGCAGCCGGTCAACGCGTCGTGCCCCGATGATGCGAGCGCGACAATCCAAGCTGGGGCAATCCAAGCTGGTAGGTTCAGCCCGACAAATTCAAGACAGGCGCGCGCAAGATAGGCGCAAGACAACAGGCGCAAGACAAGCGAATGTATAAACTGTATTCCATGCAGCGCTCCGGCAACAGCTACAAGGTTCGCCTTGCACTGGCGTTGCTGAACGCGCCGTATCGTGCGATCGAGATCGACATTCTGCGCGGCGAGAGCCGCACGCCGGATTTTCTGGCGAAGAATCCAAGCGGCCAGGTGCCGCTGCTCGAAGTCGCGGACGGCCGACATCTCGCCGAATCAAATGCCATCCTCTGGTATGTCGCGGCCGGCACGCCGCTGTCGCCGGAACAGCGGATCGAGCGCGCCGAGGCGCTGCAATGGATGTTCTTCGAGCAGCACGCGCTGGAGCCCAATATCGGTGCGGCCTATTTCTGGCTGGCGCTGGTCAAGGGCGGCCGCGACCTGCAGACGCATGCGCTGGAGGATTGGATGGAGCGCGGCTATGCGGCGCTGCAGGTGATGGAAAATCACCTCAAGACCCATCGCTATTTCGCGGCCAACCAGCTCACGGTCGCCGATATCGCGCTCTATGGCTATACCCACGTCGCCGATCAGTGTGACTACGACCTCGCGACCTTCCCGGCGATCCAGACCTGGCTGCGGCGGATCGAGCAGACGCCCGGCTTCGTTGCGATGGATTGGCGGCCGGCCGAAGTGGATAACCCCGCCAGTATCGCCGCCGAAGCCTAATTGTTAACGGCTACCGACAAAAAATTAACACTTTCGGCCGTTTTGCCACGATTAGACAGGTCCGCTGCCGCAATGTCGCCTGCGATGGCGGTGAGATTGCATCTTAGGCGGGTGATTCGCCCGCATGTTGGTAAGGATGTTCGACCATGAAACGGTCGCCCGGCGCCTCAGGCTTCAACAGCCATGGCGCAACTGTTGCTTCCCCCCGGCTGATTGACGCCGTCGCAGCTTCGCTCGCGCTCGGTGCGCTCGCACTGTGCCTGGTCGTCACGCTGACGGCGTTCTCGGTCAAGGTCAGCCTGGCGATGCCGTTTCCGCTCTGATCCGCGCGAACAATCTCGCCAACCCCTGGTTGTGAATGCGCGACAATGATCGCGCCGTTTGCCTGTTCGTCATGAACCGCACATGACGCACGAGCGAACGCCATCGGCATTTCGCGCGGGCCGATACTCGCTATTATTTGATCCAACAGATCGGAAAGCTCCACGGCCTCGGTCAACCGGTTCTTAAACAAGTCGCGGGAAAGTTTATCATCGACGCAATAACCGCTTAAGTTGAGGCTCAAATTGTTGTTCGGCAACGAGGAGAGCATGCAGTTCAATTGGCGCGCGATGTCCGGTCCGGCGCTGACGGCGGCCATCGCGCTGCTGGGGGTGCTGGCCGATCGCCACCTGAACGGCGTCCCCTCGCTCGCGCCGCTGTTCGTCTGCATCGTGGCTTTCGCCGGTTCGCTCAGCGGCCTCCCCTCGGCTGCGACGAGTGCCGCGATCGCGATCGGCTGCAGCGCGCTGTTTCTGTTCGACCGGACCAGCGCAGGCTTCGACCCGTCCGACGTGATCCAGCTCGCCATGCTGTCAATTGCCGTAGGCGGCACCGCCGGCATCACCGGCCTTTTGCGGCAAAGATGGATGCAAGCCTTCGCGTCGGAGAGCGGGCACCACGCGACCGCGGAGAATTTGTCGGCCGCGCTCAATCAGGTCGATTTCGGCATCGTTCTGCTCGACGCAGAGACCCGCGCGGAGTTCATCAATCAGGCCTTCCGCGAATATTTCTCGCTGCCGGACGAGAAGGCCGACAGCAAACCGCCGTTCATCGCGCTGATGTATCACGGCCGCGACACCCGCGCCTACGAGCTTCCCGAGGATGAATTGAACGCCTATGTGGCGCGGCGCATCGAGATGGTGCGTACCGGCGACGCCACGCCGATCAACATCAGGCTCGCGGATGGCAGGGTGCTGCGCTTTACCTGCACGGCGCTGCCTGACGGCGGGCGCATGCTGAGCTACACGCCGGTCACCGACCTGGTCCGCCATGACGACGACCCGGACAATGTCGAATTCTACCACGCCTTGCGCGGCGGCGGATTGATCCGCCACCTGAACGCCGCGGAGTAGCGCGGCAGGTTCGAAAGCCGCCGACAAGCCGCCTGTTGCGCCGCGCCTGTGTTACGAAATGGGCTCAAGCTCTCGGCGCCGCCGAGCCTCGTCCCCGCGAGGCGTTGCCTCCTCAAGAAATGTGAAATCGGATATGTCCAGTGCTCCCCTCATTCGCCAGGTCACCATTCGCGACGTCACCATTCGCAACGTCACCCGCGACGACTACCGGCGATGGCTGCCATTATGGGACGGCTACAACGCGTTCTACGGCCGATCCGGCGCGACCGCGCTGGCGCCCGAGATCACCGCGATGACATGGGCGCGCTTTTTCGATGGCTACGAGCCGGTGCATGCGCTGGTCGCAGAGCACGACGGAGATCTGCTCGGCCTGACCCATTATCTGTTTCACCGCAGCACGACCTCGATCGAGCCGACCTGTTATCTGCAGGATCTGTTCACGAGCGAGGCCGCGCGCGGCAAGGGCATCGGCCGCGCCCTCATCAATGGCGTCTACGATCGCGCCAAACTTGCGGGAGCGTCCCGGGTCTATTGGCAGACGCACGAGACCAATCACACCGCGATGCAGCTCTACGACAAGGTCGCCGATCGCTCCGGCTTCGTCGTCTATCGCAAGCTTTTCTAGTTCATAGCGGCGGCCACAGTCCATGACTCGTCACGCCCGCACGCGTCACAGGCATCCACGTCTTGTTTTTTCGATGCCGCAAAGACGTGGATGGCCGGGACCAGGCCCCACGATGACGGTGGCAGGGTCACTTGTGGATAAGTCTCGCTGTCACGGCCACGTAACAAAGCAAGGCTAAATTGCACCTGCGTCTGATCAGGCCCCCCGTCATCGATCAAGCGCCCCAGCGGTCCCCGTCAGTCGCCGCGTCTGACCGGGGCCGCACCTTTTTGGACCCCCTCTTGCTGACCCGTGATTGACGCCTCTCTCCCCCGCCAGCGCTGGCCCGGGGCGGAAATGCGTGGCCGGATAACACCTTGCGACCCGCGCCGCGGCACGCCAGAATGCGTCCCCCGTCCGTCAAATCTCCCGCACCAGGATCATTCCATGCAAATTCGTAACCTCGGTGGCTCAGGCCTGCGCGTGTCCGCCGTCGGCCTCGGCTGTAACAATTTCGGCCAGCGCACCGACCTGGAAACCTCGCGCAAGGTGATCCACAAGGCCATCGACCTCGGCATCACTTTGTTCGATACCGCCGACATCTATGCGGGCATGGGCGGCTCGGAGACGGTACTCGGCACCGTGCTCGGCGACCGGCGCAAGGATATCGTGCTGGCGACCAAATATTCCAAGCCGATGGCGACCGACGGCACCAAGCAGGGCGCCTCGCGGCGCTACATCATGAACGCGGTCGAGGCCAGCCTGACGCGGCTGAAGACCGACTATATCGACCTCTACCAGCAGCACGACTACGACCCGCTGACGCCGATCGAGGAAACCCTGCGCGCGCTCGACGATCTCGTGCGCCAGGGCAAGGTCCGCTATATCGGCAATTCCAATTTTCCGGCCTGGCGCATCGCCGAGGCCGAGCATGTCGCACGCGCCATGAATGTCAGCCGCTTCGTCTCGTGCCAGGACGAGTACAGCCTTGTGGTGCGCGGCATCGAGAAGGATCTGGTGCCCGCCGCGCAGGCCTACAATCTCGGCCTGCTGCCGTTCTTCCCGCTAGCGAGCGGGCTTCTGACCGGCAAATACAAGCGCGGCGCGGCGGCACCGGAGGACACCCGCTTCGGCAAGAACGCCGGCCTGCGTGACCGCTACATCACAGCGCGTAACGAGGACATCGTCGAGAAGCTGCAGGCCTACGCGCAGGCGCACGGCCACACCATGCTGGAGCTCGCGTTCTCATGGCTCGCCGCGCGCCCGCAGGTCGCAAGCGTGATCGCCGGCGCCACCCGCGTCGAACAGGTCGAGCAGAACGTGAAGGCGGTCTCCTGGGCACTCAGCGCCGCCGACATGGCAGAGATCGACGCGATCACGAAGTGAGGTTGTCAATGTAGGACCGTCATTCCGGGGCGATGCGAAAGCATCGAACCCGGAAGTCGAGCTATCGCGGCAACGACAGTGTTCTCCCTCCCCCCTTGCGGGGGAGGGCTGGGGTGGCGGCATCGGCAGTCCCCGAGTGGCCCCCTCTCCCCGACCCTCCCCCGACGGAAGTCGGGCTTGCCCGACTTCCGCAAAATCAAATGCGCAACCGGGGTAGACCCCGGTTGCGCGGGGGAGGGAGCGCACCTCCGCTGTGGCAAAACCTAGCGCTTCACCGTCTGGCAGACCTCGAACCCCTCGAATTGCGGGTGGCCGAGATAGAGCGGCTTGTTGTCGCCGGCCCTGGCATGCGCCGCGCGAAACGCCTCGGACTTGGTCCACGCTTCGAAGGACGCATGATCGGCCCAGATCGTATGCGAGGCATAGAGTGTGTGGTCCTCCGCCTCGGGCCCCCTGAGCAGATGAAATTCAATGAAGCCCGGCACCTTGTCGAGATAGGTGTCGCGCGACGTCCAGACATGTTCGAAGTCCGCTTCCGAGCCCTTGGCGACACGAAAACGATTCATGGCGATGTACATCTGTGGGTCTCCTGTTCGTCCCAAGCCGCGTCGTCGGTAGCAGCTTTGCCGAGCAATGCGAAATTTACCCCACCAGCCCCTTCATCGGCCTGGCCGCGGCGCTGTCGGGGAACACGGTCTCCGCCAGCACGCGCTCGCCGAGGCCGAGATGATCGGCCAGCACGCCCTTGATCACGGCGCGCAGATCGGTGGTCGGCTTGAGATCACGGCCTTCATAAAGGCTCGCGGGCTTCAGGCTCGGCCAGTCCGAAATCACCCGGCCGCCCTTCACCGCGCCGCCGGCCAATAGCGCGATCGTGCCGGTGCCGTGATCGGTGCCCTCGGTGCCGTTGATGCGCGCGGTGCGGCCGAACTCGGTCGCGACCACCACCACCGTGTCGCGCCAGCGCGCGCCCAATCCGCTTTCGAATTCCACGAGCGCGCCGTCGAGCCCGCCGAGCAATTGCGCGAGACGGCCGACCGGGCCGCCTTCATTGGCGTGGGTATCCCAGCCGTCGAATGCCAGTGCGGCGATCCGCGGCCCGTCATCGGCCGACATCAATTTGGCGGCGCCGCGCGCGACCTGCCGCATCGCGGCCACGGCATTGCCGCCGGGCCTCGGCTTCATGTCGTCGCCCTGCGCGATTCTGTCGAGCGACAGCCCCTGCGACAGCGCGGAGCCGAGCGCCGGATCGCGGTGCCGATAGAGATCGACCAGCCGCATCGCGGTGTCGTCGTCGGCTTGCGGCAAGGTCACGGGCGCCCAACCGACGGTCGGCGCGGCGCCGCGCAACACCAGCGGCGTGGTCGGCCCCACCGCGAGCGCGCTCATGACGCGTTCGCCGCGCGGCAGGGATTCCAGCACGCGGTTGAGCCAGCCGGATTGCACCCGGCCGGGCCCGGCAAAGCCGCTTTCCAGCACGTCCTGGCCGTCGAAATGCGAGCGATCGCGATAGGGCGTCGCCACCGCATGAACAATGGCGGCGTGCTTATCCCTGTACATCCGCGCAAATTCCGGCATCGCCGGATGCAGCGCGAAAAACGAATCCAGCATCACCGCCGGATGTGCCCCTTCGGCGCTCAACGCGATCGAGCCATGCAGGCCGGCATAATCGGGGTCGCCGACCGGCGCCACCGTCGCCAGTCCATCGAGCGCACCACGCAGGATCACCACGATCAGCCGCGGATCGCGCCCGTCGGCCGCGCGCGCGAATTTCGGCAAATAGGCCCAGGCCGCGAACGAGGCGCCGCCGAGCAAAAGCCCGCGCCGCGAGGTCATCAGCCGGCTTTCACAGCAATCCATCGTCATCTCCTCTGGAATTCCGGCGACATCAACAGCAGCGCCATCGCCTGCTGCCGCGACTCCGCGTGTTCGATGGTGCGGCGGGTCTCGACCGAGGCCGCGTCCGCCACCGCAAGCTCGAGCAGGTCGCGCGGATCGATATTGGCGCCGATGCGCGAGGCGACTTGCGCCGACAGATCGAGCCGCAACTTCATGCCCTCTGGCGCGGCCCACGCCGCATTGGTATCGGGAAATCCGTTCGGCCCGGACGGCGACCATAATGGCTGGCCCAGCACGTTGAGGCCGTTGAGATATAAACCGGGATCGTCGGGCACGCGCGCCAGCAGCCGGCCGGTCGCCACCAGGAATTCATAGGGGTTGCGCACCTTGGTCAGCGGCGCTTTCCAGGCCTCCTCGGAATCCACCAGGGTCAGCGCGAGCGCCCTGAGGTCGCCGTCGGTGCGCGTGAAACTGTCCTGCAATCGCGCCACCAGCGCGGGCGGCGGATCGTCCGCGACAAAATGCCGGACGAATTTGGTGGCGATGAATTTCGCGGTCGAGGGATGGCGCGCGATATCCGCCAGCGCCGCTTCGCCCTGCCCGAGGCCGCCCGCTTCATAGGTCTTGCCCAATAATGCTTGCGGCCCCGGCTGATGCGCGTTGGCATTGAAGACGAAGTTGCCGGGCGCACCGAGCTGGCCTTGCCGGCCGGCAAAGGTCCAGCCGGTGATGATGCGCGCCAGCGAGGTCACGTCCTCCTGGGTGTAGCCGCCGCCGACGCCGAGCGTATGCAGCTCCATGATCTCGCGCGCCAGATTCTCGTTCAGGCCGCGCTTGCGATTCTGCCCGGCGCGAGAGTCCGGACCGAGCGACTGCTGGTTGTCGAGAAAGAACAACATCGCGGGATGCTGCTCGACCGCCTTCAACATGTCGGCGAAGCGGCCGAGCACATGCGGGCGGATCGCCTCGCGCTCGAACGACCCCGCCCACATCCGCGCCAGCTCGCCCTTGTTGGCGGAAATGCAGAAATGGTTCGACCAGAACGCCACCAGCCGCTCGGTGAAGCCGCAATCGGCCAGCACCGCGCGCTGCAGCCGAGCCAGCGCCTCGGCGCGATAGGTCTTCTGAATGATATTGAGCGGCTGTGGCGGCGGCTTCGCGGCGCCCTGCTGCATGGGCGCATTCGGCGCCATCGCCGCACCTTGCTGCATGGTATCGGCAGCGGCCATGCCGGCGTTGCCGCCCGTCTCGCCCGCCTTCGCGTCCGGCGATTGGCCTGCGATATTGGTCGCAACCGTGTTGAGCGACAAATTGCGCCGCTGGATGTTATCCGCCGGCGGCGCGGCTTGCGGCGGCTGCGCCGGTGGCGGCGTGGCATCCGATGCTGGCGTGCCTGCTTTCGCAGCCGCCTCGCGCGCGAGCTTGACCTGCTCCTGATATTCGAACACCGCCTGTGCCAGCGCGGGCGTCGATTGCAGGCCGGGCACTTCCAGCAGCAGACCGCTCGGGCGGTTCAATTCGGACTTCACGAAGCCGCGCGGATCGGACGCCGCGTTGACGAGATCGCCGGACGCGCCGCCGCGCGCGCCAAATCCAAAACGATGCAGCGCGACCAAGGCTGCCTGTGAATCGCGGGCCATCCGGCTTCCCTTGCTGCCTGATGAGGCTATATTCGGTTTTCCGAAACTATACCGTCGTCCGAGATGAACTTGGCATGAAGAACACGGCAAAATTTTTCGCGGCCACATGACAAATCAGACAGAAAGCCCCGCCTCGCGCCGCCTCGCTTGTTCCGCCTGCGGAACGGTATTTGCCTGCAGTCCAGCCGGGGGATGCTGGTGCGCCGAGGAAACCGCGCGCCTGCCGATGCCGGTCGAAGGCGAAGACTGTCTCTGCCGTGAATGCCTGCGGAAAGCGGCCGAGAGGCGCGCTGTATCTTAGCGCGCGTGAGGCGACTGACTGCAAGTTGACCGGTCCCCTTACCTTCGCGTTTACACTTTGCGCGGCGGGGTCTCGATACCAGCGAACCTTAACTGGGCGCGATTTAGCTAGAGCATGATCCGGAAAAGCCTGCAGCGGTTTTCCGAAAAGATCATGCTCAAAAAAAGTCAAGCAGCTCTGTGCGGCGACAAATCGCTTTGACTTCGGTACTTGGCTGCTCTTTTCGCAACAGGAAATCGCGGCAGACCTGTGACACCGTGCGACATTGTGGGGCTTTTGCATCGAGGCGCCGCCGGATAGAAGCTGGTCTGCAACGACCTCGATCGCGTAGCTCCATGAGTCTTTCCACCCCTTTTATCCGTCGTCCGGTCGCTACCACGCTGCTGTCGCTCGGACTTGTGGTGGCCGGTGCCACTGCATTTTTCAAGCTACCGGTCTCGCCGCTGCCCGATGTCGACATTCCGACCATTTCCGTGCAGGCGACGTTGCCGGGCGCCAGTCCTGCAGATGTAGCCACCACGGTCGCAAGCCCGCTCGAGCGTCACCTTGGCCAGATCGCCGATGTCACCGAAATGACTTCGGCGAGCTCGCTTGGTTCTGCTCGCATCAATCTTCAGTTCAATATCGATCGCAACATCAACGGCGCCGCACGCGACGTGCAGGCGGCCATCAATGCAGCGCGCGCCGACCTGCCGACCAATCTGCGGAGCAATCCCACCTACCGCAAGTTCAATCCGGCCTCGGCGCCGATCCTGATCTACACCTTGACGTCGGATACGCTGATGCCCGCCGAGCTCTATGACGCCGCCTCGACCGTGCTCGCCCAGAAGCTGTCGCAGGTTGAAGGTGTCGGCGAAGTCTCCGTCAGCGGCGGATCGCTGCCTGCCGTGCGCGTCGAGCTGATCCCTCCGGCGCTCTACAAATACGGCATCGGCCTGGAGGACGTCCGAGCCGCGCTCGGCAGCGCCAACGCACACAGTCCGAAGGGCGGAATCGACGTTGGGAGCCAGCGCTACCAGATCTATTCCAACGATCAGGCCAGAGCGGCGGAGGACTATAAGTCACTGATTGTTGCCTACCGCAACGGCGCCGCGATACGCCTCGCAGACGTTGGCGATGTCATCGATTCCGTGGAAAACGTGCGTGCGCTGGGCCTTTCCAACGGCAAGCCGGCGGTCATGATGATTGTATACCGGCAGCCCGGCGCCAATATCATCCAGATGGTCGATCGCGTGAAGACGCTGATGCCGCAGTTGCGGGCCTCGGTCTCGCCCGCCATTGATATCAGTCTCGCAGTCGATCGTTCAAAGACGATCCGGGCGTCGCTGCGAGACGTCGAGATCACGCTTGTGATCGCCGTAGCCCTGGTGATTCTCGTGGTCTTCGCGTTCCTGCGCAACGTGCGCGCGATGCTGGTGCCGGTGGTGGCGGTGTCGGTGTCGCTGGTTGCGACATTTGCCGTCATGTACTTGCTGGGTTACAGCCTCGACATCTTCTCATTGATGGCGCTCACGGTCGCGACCGGATTCGTGGTGGACGACGCCATCGTCGTGCTGGAAAATATCACCCGCTACATGGATGCGGGAAAGTCGCGGCTGGATGCCACGCTGCTTGGAGCCCGCGAGGTCGGCTTTACCGTTCTGTCGATGAGCGTGTCATTGATCGCGGTCTTTGTCCCGATCCTGCTCATGGGCGGACTGGTCGGTCGCCTGTTTCGCGAATTCGCCATGACGATCACAATTGCCATTGTGATCTCGCTCGTCGTCTCGCTGACGACGACACCGATGATGTGCGCCGTATTGCTGCAGGGAGATCGCGGGCAACGCCACGGCCGGATCTATCGGGCCAGCGAGCGCATCTTCGAGGCCATGTTGAATGGATATCGGCGGACCCTCGCGATCGCGCTGGACCACCCGCGCTCGGTGATGCTGGTCCTGGTTGCAACCCTCGGCCTGAATTTTTATCTCTACGGCATTGTTCCGAAAGGCTTCGTGCCGCAGCAGGATACAGGGCTATTGATCGGATCGATCCAGGCCGATCAGCATGCCTCATTTCAATTGATGCAGCAGAAGCTCACGCAGTTCGTCCGCATCGTCAAAAACGATCCGGCGGTCGACACCGCCGTCGGCTTCACCGGCGGGAGCGGCCCGGGCCCGGGCGGCTCGACCAACACCGGCACGGTGTTCGCATCGCTGAAGCTGATTGGCGAACGCAAGATGCCGGCAGATCAGGTGATCGGCCGGCTGCGGGGTGAGCTGGCGGCCGTGGCGGGCGCGACGTTGTTCCTGCAGTCGATTGGCGATCTCGGCGCCGGAGGGCGTTCGGGCAATGCGGCGTATCAATACACGCTGCAGGGCTCGACGTTCGATGAGCTCAATGAATGGACACCAAAGCTCGTCGCTGCGCTTCAAGCCGAGCAGGTTCTCGCCGATGTCAGCAGCGATCAGCAGAACAAGGCCCTGCAATCCAATGTGACGATCGATCGCGATGCCGCCTCCCGCCTCGGAATTACGGTCAGCCAGATCGACAACACGCTTTATGATGCTTTCGGGCAGCGACAGGTCTCGACGATCTATGTCGCGCGCAACCAGTATCGTGTGATCATGGAGGTTGCTCCCCCCTACTGGCAGAATCCGCAGACGTTGAACGAGGTCTATGTCAGCACCTCGGGCGGATCCGCGCGCGGTTCACAAACCACCAACGCGGTGGTCGGAACGGTCGTTTCGCCCTCGCAGAAGACCTCGATCAGTTCGGTGGCAGCAAATGCGGTACGAAATCTCGCGACCAACTCGATCGGCGCCGCCGGCAAGGGGGTCTCGTCGACCGGAACAGCCGTCAGCACAAGTTCAGAGACGATGATTCCACTGTCCAGTGTCGCGCGGTTTGCGCAGGGCGAGACGCCGCTGGTCGTAAACCATCAAGATCTTCTGGTCGCCAGCACAGTCTCCTTCAATCTCCCGACGGGTGTATCGCTGAGCACGGCGGTTACGGCAATCGAGACGACCATGAGCCGGATCGACATGCCGGCGAGCATTCACGGCGAGTTTGCCGGAGCCGCGAAGATCTTCCGGCAATCGCTGGCGAGCGAACCATTTCTCATTATGGCTGCACTGGCGACCATCTACATCTCGCTCGGCGTGCTTTACGAGAGCTACATTCATCCGCTCACGATCCTGTCCACCCTGCCCTCGGCCGGCGTTGGCGCGGTGCTGGCGCTGATGCTGTTTCGCACGGAATTCGACATTATCGCGATGATCGGCGTGATCCTTCTGATCGGTATCGTGAAGAAAAACGCCATCATGATGATCGATTTCGCGCTCGACGCCGAGCGTCAGCGCGGACTGTCGTCGACCGAGGCCATCTACGACGCCTGTTTGATGCGCTTCCGGCCGATCATGATGACCACCATGGCCGCCTTGTTCGGCGCCGTGCCGCTGATGATCGGCATGGGTGAGGGCAGCGAGTTCCGCCAGCCGCTCGGCATTGCCATCTTCGGCGGGCTGATCCTCAGCCAGATCCTGACGCTCTATACCACGCCGGTCGTCTATCTCTATCTCGATCGCGTCAGGCACTGGAGCCTAAGGCGAAGACAGGGCCGCGTATAAAATCGGTAATGCTCTGACCGAGCGGAACATCTCCGCTTGGCTTTCGAGATCATGATGCGATTCCTTGTAATCGCATCATGATCTAATGAGCACACGCCCTCGTCGGCAAGAGGCGAATGGGCCGGCGCGAGAAAGCTGCGCCGCGCGGGATCGCTACTCCGCCGGTCCAGCGAACAACAGCAGGTTGCCGTCGATATCCCTGATGATGAAATTCTTCGCGCCCCAGGGCTCGCGCTTCAGCGTCTGAAAGAAGCTGACGCCCGCCGCCTGGAATTCCAGGAACAACTGCTTGATCTCATCGGCGGTCGCGACCGTGAGCGCCGCCGACAGCAATTGCTCGCGATCTCTCAGATCAGGATCGATCGCGGGCCGCTCGACGCAGCGCAGATTGAGCGCCGCGCCGTCGCGCTTGACCTGCCCATAGAATGGCGGCTCGCCATACCTGAACACGATTTCGAAACCTAGCTTAGCCGAAAAGAAATCGCAGGACGCCTTGATATCGGCGACGAACAGTTCCGGCTCGGCGGCGGTAATAACGGCTTTGGCGGATGTTTTCTCTGTGTGGTGCGGCATGTTCTGGAGTCCTGTCCTGAGCGCCTGCCAATTCTCAAAGCCGTGTTGTCGCGCGACCAGCTCCTGCGCATCGCTCAGCTTGAAAGTCTGCGCGAGAATTTCGGGATCGGTCATGCGGCTGAAGCGGGGCAAGCCGGACCTGATCTGAGCGGCGACCGGATAATAGCGGTCGCGATGCCAGCGTAGGACAAGCTTTGCCTGCTTCCTGAGGTTTTCGAGATCGGGCATTCGAGATAAGGCTCGGGCGCAACTACGGTTGATGATGCGTAGGTGGGCATTGCCCCTTCGGCGAACCGCCGATGCGCCCTACATGCAGCGCCGTCAGCTTGCCAACGCATTGGGGGCCTGTCAATCACCGGCTGCGGAGTGTTGCGCGCGCCTTCCCCGGGCGCGACTTCGATCGCGCCGGCAGCGCGGCCGCGATCAATGAAGACGCGGCCCGTCCCGCCGTCTCCATATAGCTGGGGTCACGGTGCAGCAGGACGACGGCGAATGAGCCGTCCAGCAACAACAGGATTTGCCGCGCGAGCGGCAACGCATCGTCTATCCCCTCGGCTTCGAATGTCGCGCGCAGCCAATCCTCGAACTTCTTCTTGTGCGCAGCGCCGATCTTGATCGCGGGATGCCCGGGCATGTTGGCCAGTTCGGCGGTCGTCCGCAGGAAGCCGCATCCCTTCCATTTCGGATGGCGCGCCGATCGCGCGAGATGGCGAAAGATGGCTTCCACCTTGTCCGGTAGTTTTCCGTCCGCCTCGGTGAACCAGCGCTTGAACAGCGCGAGGTTGGGCTGATCGCGGGCGGCGAGATACGCCGCGACCAGATCGTCCTTGCTCTTGAAGTGGTAATACAGCGTCCGCTTGGTGAGGCCGGCCTTGGCCGCCACGGCATCGACGCTCACCGCCCGGACACCCTGGCTGTAGAACAGCGTGCTCGCCGCCGCAGTGATGCGCTCGCGGGTGGGGTCCGAGGTCCGTGCCATGGCTCAATGTATACCGACCAGTGAATATACACAATTCGACGCACCCGCTACCGTGCCTTCGGACGTCTCACCCCTCGAAAGGCCCAACCATGCCCAGCGCCGTTCTCCTCGATGTCAAGGACGGGATTGCGCTGCTCACGCTGAATCGGCCGGAGCGCCTCAACGCCCTGAATTACGATCTGATCGGTCGCCTGATGGCCGCGCTCGACGACATCGAGATCGACGCCGGCATCCGCGCGGTAATCCTCACGGGCGCGGGCGAGCGCGCGTTCTCCGCCGGCGCCGATATCCACGAGTTCTCGACCAGCGTGCGCCACGGCGCGAACACCGCGCTGCGCGACTTCGTCCGCCGCGGGCAGGCAATGACGGCGCGGCTCGAAGCGTTCAAGAAACCGGTGATCGCCGCCGTCAACGGGCTGGCCTTCGGCGGCGGCTGCGAGATCACCGAGGCGGTGCATCTGGCGGTCGCCAGCGACCGCGCGATGTTTGCCAAGCCGGAGATCAATCTCTCCATGCCGCCGACCTTTGGCGGCACGCAGCGGCTGCCGCGGCTGGCGGGCCGCAAGCGCGCGCTGGAATATCTGTTGACGGGCGATCCGTTTTCGCCCGCGCAGGCGCTGGAGGCCGGGCTGGTCAACGCGATCGTGCCGCATGACGAATTGTTGCCGGCGGCGCGCAGGCTGGCGGGGCGCATCATGCGACATTCGCCGCTCGCGGTCGGCGGCGTCATCACCGCGGTCACGCGCGGACTGAACATGGCCATCGCCGAGGGATTGCAGGTCGAAAGCGAGCAATTCGCGGCGCTGGTGCCGAGCCACGATCTCGGCGAGGGTCTCACGGCCTGGATCGAGCGGCGCGCGCCCAACTACAATGGCCGTTGAGCCCTAAACCGGATAACCTTTTAAACTGGATAGCCTTGCGACTTTCGCGCCAGGTCGTCGAACGCATCGAGCAGCTTTTCGCGCCAAGCATAGATCGGATCATTGGTTTCGAGCAGTTTGAACGGGCTCACGACACGCGCCCACTGAAAGCCACCGAAGACGATGTAGTCGGCATAGTTGGGCTGCTCGCCGCCGAGATAGGATTGCGTCCGAAGCGTGAGCCGCATCGGATCGAGCGACTTGCGGAAACCGGTGACCGCGCTGTCGCGCGCTGCCACCACCTGCTCCAGCGGCTTGCCGAACCGCGCCTCGCGGGTTTTTCGGAAATAGTCCGCATCGACCGGGGCGAGATGGCCGGGGATATCGGCGACGATCAGCGGAAATAGGCCGCCGACGATGGCGATGTCGCCCCACCAATTGATCATGCGCAAGGCGGCGCGGCCGCCCTCGCCGCCGAACAGTGACGGCCGGTCCGGAAATTGATCTTCCAGATAATTCGCGATCGCCCAGGAATCGACCACCGCGCTTTCGCCGTGAAGCAGCACCGGCACCTTCTCCGATCCATGCGGCGCGATCGCTGCCTTCTCGGTGAAGCGCCAGGGGATCGAGGCGGCGTCGAGCCCCTTATGCGCCAGCGCCATCCGAATCCGCCAGCAGAACGGGCTGAACGGACGTTGTTCGTCGGTGCCGACCAGTTCGAACAGTTTGAGTGACATGCTATGAAGCCCTTAGGGTCACTTACGTCATTGCGAGCGAAGCGAAGCAATCCAGGGCCAAGCAAAAAAGACCGGATTGCTTCGCTGCGCTCGCAATGACGGTTTATCCATCAGTCGTCATGCCCCGCCACCGGGCCTCGCCTTCGGCGAGCCCGATGACAGGCTCCGACGGGGCATCCAGTACTCCGAGACGTTCGCATTAGCCACCGACGCCGGTGTCTACTGGATCATCCGCTTTCGCGGATGATGACGATCGAGTTCTACTTCACCACCGCCGCGGTCTGGCCGAACAGCAGCTTGCGCTCTTCCTCGGTGCGGATCGCGGGCTGGCCGAAATTCGGGTTGACCTCTTTCGCCTTGGCATAGGCGCGCACGGTCGCGGGCCGCGCGGCGATGGTGTCCATCCAGCGCTTGAGATGCGGAAACTGCTCGATGTCCTGGCCCTGGTTCTTGTAGGGCACCACCCAGGGATACGAGGCCATGTCGGCGATCGAATAATCGCCGCCGATGAAATCGCGATCCGACAGGCGCTTGTTGAGCACGCCGTAGAGCCGGTTGGTCTCATTGACATAGCGGTCGATCGCGTAAGGGATCTTGTCCTGCGCGTAGTTGCGGAAATGATGGTTCTGGCCGGCCATCGGCCCGAGCCCGCCCATCTGCCAGAACGTCCATTGGATCACGTCGTAGCGGCCATAGATGTCCGCAGGCAGAAACTTTCCGGTCTTCTCGGCGAGATACAAAAGCATCGCACCCGATTCGAAGATCGAGATCGGCTTGCCGCCGCCCTTTGGCGCATGGTCGACCAACGCGGGAATCCGGTTGTTCGGCGCCACCGCCAGAAAATCCGGCTTGAACTGGTCGCCCTTGCCGATATTGACCGGGAAAACCTTGTATTCGAGCCCGGTCTCCTCGAGGAAAATCGTGATCTTGTGGCCGTTCGGCGTGGACCAATAATGTAGATCGATCATGGCGGCGCGTCCTTTGCGGATCGGTTTTTGCAGGTATCTATGGCACGTATCGCAAGTGTCTATGCAGGTATCGCGAGATAGATGCGATTGCATGAACCTTGCGCCCGCGCCGTGGCCGAGTCAAGAATGAGGCGCGCGAAAGTGATTGCGGGCCGGCTTTCCGAAGCGTCAGCCGGCACGCCGCCCATGTGCGCGCAATAATCTCTCACCGTCCTCTGTCACCATCACCACCATGCCGAAGCCCGCGATGGTTTCGCGCGCCACGAGACCCTGGTCGGCCGCGTCCTCCCAGATCGTCAGGCGCGGACAGGAGGTCTTCCAGGTCGCGACCACCTCGGCATAGAGCCGCGGCTCGCGCGCGATCCATTCGACGAAATCGAGCACCAGCGGGTCGGTTGCGTCGGTCATGGGAACGCTCCATCAATTCGACGCGACCGAGCTGCGCGCGAACAGCAACAGCCAGCCGCCATAGAGGATGTAATAGCTCGCGACCGTGGTGATCAGCCGGTTGGCCCAGCGGCGAAACTGCTGCTCGCTCATCGCTTCGAGAATGTGCCGCGACAGCGTGGTGCCGAGCATCGAAGCTGCGATCGCGACGCCTGCCAGGATCGGATTGAGCGTTGCGGCCTGGTCGATGATGCCGCCAAAATAGATCAGCTTGGTGAAATGACTCGCGACCTGGCAGGTCGCCTTGGTCGCGACGATGGCGCGGCGATCGAACTTGGCACCGAGAAAGAAGGTGTCCAGCAGCGGCCCGGAGACGCCGGTCATCAGCATCAGCCCCATGCAGATCGTGCCGTAGACCGTGCCCTGCCAGACACTCTCCGGATCGGGCTTGAAGCCCGGCGGCGTCAGCCGCGCCATGAACGGCGTCACGCCGAGCAGCAGCAGCGCGATCGGCTTGTCCGGCACGTAGCGGGTGATCGACCATAGCGCGAGCGCGACGGCGCAGCCGATCAGATAGACGAACACCGGCCGCCAGCGGATATGCGCCCGCCACAGCAACGCGCGCCAGCCGTTCGAGGCCATCTGCGTGATCGCGTGCAGCACCATCGCGGTCGGCAGCGGCATCAGCGCCAACAGCACCCCGATCAGGATCAGCCCGCCCGCCATGCCGAACAGCCCCGACAAAAACGCTGTCGCGACCATCAACAGCCCCAGCGCGGCGATCATCAACGGCGTCACGAAAATCTCCCATGCTTAAAGCGCAAGTAGAAGGCGGTGCCAGCCCTCCCTCGCCCCGTTCTTACGGGGAGAGGGTCGGGGTGAGGGGCTGCTTCCGCACATTCAGAAGCAGTGAATCCGCGGAGACTCCCCCTCAGCCGTCCGACTTCGCTGCGCTTCGCGCCGACCTCTCCCCGCAAGCGGGGCGAGGTGGACCCACGCACACGAAACTATCTCTCTCTATCTCTATCTCTGCCTTGCTTGTGGTCTTCCCGCAAACGGAGTTATCTTGCCCTGGCATCAGTTTTCCTGAGGGTGACGTGAGACGGCTTCTGTTCCTGAACGGCATCAAGGCCTTCGAGGCGGCGGCGCGCGGCGGCAGCTTTGCGGCGGCTGGCGCCGAGCTCAACGTCTCGGCGGCGGCGGTCAGCCGCCTGGTGCATCTGTTGGAAGACCGGCTCGGCGTGGCGCTGTTCGAGCGCAAGGCCAACAGGCTGGCGCTGACCGCGGCCGGGCGCGCCTATCAGAGCGGGCTGACGCCGATCTTCGACGCGCTCGCAAGCCTGACCGCGCAGGTGACCTCGCCGATAAGCGTCCGCGTGCTGACCATCGGCGTCGGGCCGACCTTTGCGATGCGCTGGCTGATCCCACGCCTTGTCGATTTTCGCAAAGAGCAGCCCGACATCGAGGTGCGCATCACCACTGGCGGCGCGGCGGCGCCGTTCGGCGACGACTGGAGCTGCGGCATCAAGCTCGGCGACGGCGCATGGCCGGGCCTGGTCGCCGAGCCGCTGTTCGCCGCCGACCTGCTACCCGTATGTGCGCCAAAATTCGCCGCCTCCGTGAGGCGCCCGGCCGATCTTAGGGCGCCGAGCCTGCTGCGCGTCGCGCATTCCCCGGAGGATTGGCCGTCCTGGCTGAAGGCCGCGGGCGTGCCGCGGCTCAACGCGCGCGGGCCGGAATTCCAGTTCTACGGCCAGGCCCTGCAGGCCGCCGTCGACGGGCTCGGCATCGCCATGGGCATCCGGCCCTATATCGACGACGACCTCGCCGCGGGACGGCTGGTCGCGCCGTTTGCGTTGAGCGTGCCCAAGGGCATGCGCTGGTACCTGGTCTATCGCAGCTT